>Ga0210394_10001361_pt1 | contig 39858 bp, 25 predicted proteins | sample IncBWC12MmetaG_FD_160121 | JGI IMG/M metagenome (GOLD analysis project Ga0210394, IMG submission 160121) | Forest soil microbial communities from Barre Woods Harvard Forest LTER site, Petersham, Massachusetts, United States - Inc-BW-C-12-M | ecosystem: Environmental > Terrestrial > Soil >... | reverse complement strand
CGGACACTGTTGCGCTGTTCGGATTCACCTGTACCGCCGCACCTGCCGCGCTGGAAACATTCAGAGTGGCAGCGCTGCTGGTGACACTGCCCGCGCTGTTGCTAATCATTACCGTGAACAGCGCGCGATCGTCAGCGGCCGTCGTCGGTGGGGTCGTATAGGAAGAAGAAGTCGCGCCACTGATAGCCGTTGCGTTCTTCTGCCATTGGTAGCTGAGCGGGGCCGTGCCCGTCACCGCTACGGAGAAAGTCGCCGTTTGACCAACGGTGACATTCACGCTGGCCGGTTGCGTTGTAACGGACAGGGGCGCTAACGCGCCATTGCCCTTGGCATTGCCGCTCGGGCTCGTCACACCCGCGCATCCCGCAAGTAAGAGTCCTCCTGAGAGAACGACGAACGAAAGGAATCTAATCTTTTGCGTCAATTTCGAAGGAATGGACCTGAACATTTAGCTCCGGCTTTCGCATAACTGTGTCGAAATGAAACACGTGCTGCTTTCACGGAAATTACAGGAGCGGGACGGCGTTTACAGCTGACCAACAGTCCCAAAAGAGACGACTGCCCAAATGCTGTCCCTTGGTGTCCAAAAGTGTCTAAAGGTGTCTAAAGGTGTCCAAAGGAAGGGGTTAGGAACAAGTGAGAGGACACCTAGGAAACTGCCCCAATAGCCGTCTCAACCGGGGCCGGACTCGCGTAAGTGCTGGACTTGGGTGAAATCGCGGGCCCAGCAAGCTAATTGACGGGTTCTGTTAGGTAGGCCGCGGCCTCTAGCTGGAAAGCAGGAAAGGAGCGGCTCTTCGAACACTGCGCCTCTCGACCGGAATTCTCGGCTGAGGCGGATCGCGCGGTTAAGGGGTTAAATCGCTATGTGTGGTATTGCAGGCCTGTTCAATCTCGATGGCGCTGCCGTCGCTCCCGAATCTCTTCGGGGGATGATCCGGATGCTGTCTCATCGCGGACCGGACGATACTGGACTTCATGCGGAGAATGGCGTAGGTCTGGCGCACGCCCGTCTCAGCGTCATCGATCTCGCCGGCGGCCACCAGCCCATGTCCAACGAGGATGGTTCTCTATGGATAACGTTCAATGGCGAGATCTTCAACTACCTGGAACTTAGGGAAGAGTTGCTTGCTAGGGGACATAAGTTCGTCACCCGCTCCGATACCGAGGTCATCCTCCACCTCTATGAGGAAAAACGAGAAGACTGCGTCCAATACCTGAACGGACAATGGGCTTTCGCTATCTGGGACAACCAGCGCCGCCGCCTATTCCTGTCCCGCGACCGACTAGGCGTGAGACCTCTCTTCTATACGCAGGCAAATAAGACGTTTATCTTCGGCTCCGAGATCAAAGCGATCTTCGCGAATCCAGGGGTCACAAGAGCACTCGATGTCAACGCCCTGGATGAAGTGTTTACCTACTGGTGCACTATTCCTCCTTCGACCCTTTTCCGAAACATCTGCGAACTCCCGCCGGGCCATTCGATGACTGTGGACGCCGACGGTCTAGCCGTGCGGCCGTACTGGGAGCACCAATTCGAGAAACCCTCAGCATTTGTCGATCCCTCCCAGGAACAGGCCTACGCCGACCAGCTCCTCGACCTACTGGTCGACGCAACGCAGATCCGCTTGCGCTCGGATGTCCCGGTAGGCGCCTACCTCAGCGGCGGGCTGGACTCGACGGTCACCACGGCATTAGTCAAAAGGTTTACCAACGCCAAGCTTCGGACCTTCTCGATCTCCTTCGACGACGCCGAATTCGATGAAAGCTCCTTCCAGAAGGAGGCGGTACGCTTTCTGGATACCGAGCATCAGGACATCCGCTGCACCAAGAATCAAATCGCCGAGGTATTTCCGAACGTGATCTGGCACACCGAAAAACCAGTCCTGCGCACGGCTCCAGCTCCCCTCTATCTTCTGTCGCGGATGGTGCGCCAAAGCGGCTACAAGGTAGTCGTAACCGGAGAAGGGGCCGACGAAATGCTCGGCGGCTACGACATTTTCAAAGAAACCAAGATTCGCCGCTTCTGGGAATCGCAGCCCGATTCCAGGATGCGGCCGCTTCTGCTTCGCCGGCTGTACCCCTACTTGCAGAACATTCAGAAGCAACCCGATGCCTACCGCAAAGCCTTCTTCCACATCCATGTCGACGGCCATCTCGAGCCATTCTTCTCGCACATTCCGCGCTGGCAGTTGACAGCCAGCCTGAAGACGCTCTTCTCCGATTCCGTCCGCGCAGAAATTGACGGAGACACTGGTCACTCCAAAATCCGATCGCGGCTGCCCAAGTCTTACGCATCCTGGGATAGTTTCCGCCAGGCCCAATACCTCGAGACGCAATACCTACTTCCCGGCTATATCTTGTCGTCGCAAGGCGACCGCATGGCCATGGCTCACGCCGTCGAAGGCCGGTTCCCCTTCCTAGACCATCGGGTGGTCGAATTTGCCTCCAAGCTGCCAGTCTCTCTGAAAATGAAAGTGCTGAATGAAAAGTACCTCTTGAAACGCTGTACGGCCGGTCTGATTCCACCATCGATTGCGAAGCGTCACAAGCAACCCTATCGAGCGCCGGAAGCGTGCAGTTTTCTCCAGCCCGCCGCGCGCGAGTACCTAGAGGCCCTGCTTTCCCCCGAGCAAATTCGGCGCGACGGCATTTTCGATGCGCCCGCGGTGGCCATGCTCCAAGCGAAATTTCGCAAGGGCGCCGCCATCGGCATCAAGGACAACATGGGATTGGTCGGCGTCATCTCCACGCAACTTTTGGTGCACCAGTTCATAAATCACTTCGAAGGCAGGATGGCATCCGATGGAGATTAAAGATGAATTGAGGCGGTTCGTCACAGACAACTTCATGTACGGCAAGCCCTACGAGGGCTTCGCCGATGACGACTCCTTTATCGAGCGGGGCATCATGGATTCCACCGCCGTCATGGAATTAGTGGCGCATCTCGAAAAGCGCTATGGGATTACGTTCGACGACAAGGACTTGAGTCCGGACAACTTGGATTCAGTCAACAGGTTAGCGCGGTTTGTAGGTAGCCGTGTGCAGCCAGATTTCACAGGAGCTCGTGATGCCGGTCGAATCGCTCTTCAAACTTAATGCCGCCATCTCGCCGCCGAGCCCTGATCTCGAAGCGCGAACCATGAGCCTGCCTGCCACCGTATTCTCGGCTGACGTATTGAAGATCGATGCCGCCCGAATCTCGGCCGAGATCGCAGGCCAGATTCGCGATATCGTGCTCGAACGATTGAACCGCAAAGGTGTGGTCATTGCCATATCCGGCGGTATCGATAGCAGCGTCGTCGCAGCCCTGTGCGTAAAAGCGCTCGGAACTGCACGCGTTCTCGGCCTGATGCTCCCCGAGGCGGATTCGTCGCCGGACAGCCTTCACTTTGCGAATCTCCTTGCGCAATCACTAGGTCTTCCGACGCGCGTCGAGGACATTGCCGGCATTCTGATGGCCGCCGGCTGTTACCAGCGCCGCGACGATGCCATCCGTCGAGTCATTCCGGAATACACAGCAGCCTACAAGTGCAAGATTGTTCTGCCCGACCAATTGAATGGAAGCGCCTATCCGATTTTCTCGGTCGTCGTCGAATCCCCCCTGGGCGAACGCACCAAAGCCAGGCTCACTCTTGATTCCTATCTCGGAGTAGTGGCGGCAACTAATTTCAAACAGCGCACTCGCAAGATGATGGAGTACTACTACGCGGATCTGTTCAACTATGCCGTCGCCGGCACCCCCAACCGCCTCGAATACGATCAGGGATTCTTTGTCAAGAATGGCGACGGCGCCGCCGATTTAAAACCGATCGCCCACCTCTACAAAACCCAGGTCTATCAGCTGGCCGGCTACCTCGGCATACCGCAAGAGATCCTGAAGCGGCCTCCAACGACAGACACCTATCCGTTGGACCAATCGCAGGAGGAGTTCTATTTCCCGCTCTCCTACGACCGCATGGACCTGTGCCTCTATGCGAAGAACCACGGTCTGCTGCCGGAAGAAGTCGCGCCCGTAGTCAAGTTGACCGCCCAACAAGTGGCTCGCGTCTACCATGTGATCGATCGAACGCGCAGCGCTACACGTTATCTTCATCGCCTTCCTGTGCTCTCTGAAAAGGTTCCCGAGGTGCCGGATGATCTCTGAGTCTCGATTGCCGTTGTCTCCCCCCATCCGCATTCTCCTTCTGGAGAGCGGCACAGGACCCGGCGGCTCGGTCAATTTCATTCGGGACTTCCTGCTTCACGTGGACCACAGAACGGCACAGTTTATGGTTGGACTGTATCTACCCAATGCGAGCAAGAGCCTTGAGGAAATTCGAAACCTGGGGCACGCAGTTGTCTTTTTCAAGCACACGCGACCTGTGGCGCGCAAAACCTCCACCGGCAAGTCCGGCCTTTTCGGCATCAGGCCCAGAAAGCTGCACAAGCTCGGAACGGCCGCCACAATTCTATCTCGGCTCATTCGCATTCAATTGCCATTGACCTGGCGGGTGTGGAGATTCATCAAGCGCGAAGCGATCGATGTCGTGGTACTGAATCAGGACGTTCACTTTCATGTCCCCGGCGTACTCGCAGCCAAGCTGGCCGGCCGGCCTTGCATCTGCCGCAAGGCCGGAGGCATCGGCGAATCCAGGCGGATCAAACGGTTCCTGAATCCTTGCGTGGATTTGTTCGTGAGCATTTCGAGAGCTACCGAAACCGACCAGCGAAATACTCCCGGCACGAAGAAGGTCGTCAATATTTACGAAGGCTTGGACCTCGAGCGTTTTCGATCGCTCCCGGCAAAAGAGGCCATGCGCGAATCCTTGGGAATACTCGAAGGCAAAAAGATAGTAGCGGCGATCACGAGAGTTGAGATCGGCAAGGGCTTGCCGGAATTCATCCACATGGCCGCCGAGGTAATCCGTCGCTACTCGGACGTTGTTTTCCTGCTTGTCGGCGATGAAGGACCGGACGGCGGCGGCACGCTGACCCGGGAACTGCGAGATCTGGTGAACTCTCTCGATCTCGAGGAACACCTGATTTTCACCGGTTGGCGCGATGACATTCCGGCCATCATGAACTGCCTCGATATCTTCGTCCACTGCCCGACTACCTTTACCGAAGGACTGGCCCGGACCTGCCTCGAGACAATGGCCGTCGGGATCCCGGCGGTTGTCTCCGACAACGGTGGCATGCCGGATGCCGTCGCGGATGGAGTCACCGGATATGTCGTTCCTCAGGGAGACATCCAAGCCATGGCCGAATCGGTTTTGCGCCTCCTCGAGGAGGATTCGCGCTGTCGTGAATTTGGCCGACGTGCCAGATTGCGCGTCGAGCAACTCTTCGACGCTGCGCACAATTCTCCCGAACTTCAAGAGCAAATCCTTACGTGTGCCCGGCCAGCGAAGGTTTCTGAACTACGCGGCGCACATGTTCGAGTGTCGTGAGAGATCCGAGTTTCCGTTCATGCCTGAATACACAGTGGTTTCCGCCCATCTCCAGAAAGACAGGCAAGTTATCATCGACCTGTGGCGCCAGAACCTCGCCGACATCAACCATCTCGAGGAAAAATACGACTGGCATTTCCTCAACAACCCCTGCGGGCCGGGGCAAATTTGGATCCTCGAAGCTGATGGCCAGCCAATCGGTACGACTTCTCTGGGAATGCGCCCTCTGAAACTCGGAGAGACTCTTACCACCGCCGGCGTAGCGTGCGACCTCGCCGTGAACAAAGACCACCGCTTTCTGCAACCAGCCCTCCTGCTTCAGCGCGCGTTGCTTTCCACCTCGCATGCCGGAGTTCGAGTTGTTTATGGCGTGCCGAATCCCGCCGGCGCCTCGGTACTGAAGTATGTCGGCTACCGCGAATTCTGTTCCGTGCACCGGTACGCCAAACCCCTCCGCGTTTCCCACTACTTGGAGAGGTCCCGCAAATTCGGCGCAATCGTCCCGTTTATCGGCAGGATGGCCGATTACGGCTTCGCTGCCCTGCAGTCGTTCAGTCGAGGCCGCGAGAATGCACGGGTCACACAAGTTTTCCCTTGCTTCGATGAGCGATTTGACGATCTCTGGAGCCGAATGGATTCTGCCCACGCGGCTCTAACCGTTCGCGACCGCCGGTTCCTGAACTGGCGATATCACCAATGCCCGCTGCGCCGGTATGAAACGTTGGGCCTGCTAACCGAGGATGAGTCCAGGCTTCTGGGTTATCTGATCTACTACGTCGAGGACCATTCCGCAATTTGCGCCGACTTGCTTGTTCTGAGCGGCGCCGAAGATCTCAGTTGCCTCGTTTCGTCCTGGGCCACCGCGGCTTGGCGCGATGGACTTGCTTCACTATCAATCAGTTGTTCCGACGGCGCGCTTCCGGCCAGTCTCTTACGCCTGGGCTTCACGCGGCGATCGGCAGCAGCGACAACCAGGTCCGAGCGTTCCAGTCGCCGCGAACAATGTAAGACGCTCTTTACTCACGAACGGCTCTCTTTCAGGGAACACGCTGTGACAGGTGGTTGGTATTACACCGAAGGAGATTCACCGTACTAGATTTTGACCTCGGGTCCCACTTTCCCACGGTGCACCCAAATGAAAATCGTCCAACTCTTACCAAGCCTTGATTTCGGAGGAATGGAGCGCCTGGCTGTAGACCTGGCGCGCCAGCAAAAAGCCGAAGGTCACGAACCCTCTATCTATTGCACCAGCCACCCAGGTCAACTTGCGCCGGAAGCTGAGGCCGCAAACGTGCCTGTGCATTCGTTTGGAAAGACCACAGGATTCTCTCTCCACCTGGTCCTCGACCTCGCTTCGAGACTCCGTAGGGATGGTCCTGACGTGCTTCACGCTCACAACGCCCTTGTTCTTCACTACGCTATCGCAGCCGCGCGCCTGGCCGGAGTCCCTGTCGTCGTCAACACCCGGCACGGCGGAAATGACAACTGGGACCCCCACTGCGAACGTATCTGGCGCCACGCTGTACGCTGGATCGATTCCCTGGTCTTCGTGTCGGAAGGAGTTCAGGAATTCTACGTCGCCAGGGACCGAATCTCGAGACGCAACACTTCGGTCATCTACAACGGGATCGACGTCGACAAATTCGCGTCCCACCCCGCGCAACCAACCGCCGCTCTACCCACGTTTCGCGTGGGCTCCGTCGGACGTCTTGTGCCCGCCAAAGACCACGTCACACTGATTCGATCATTTGCGATGGTCAGTCGAGCCCTGCCCACGGCGGAGTTGCACATCCTCGGCGATGGCCCCTGCCGCGCCGCAATCTCTCAAACCGCAGAATCTCTGGGAGTTACCAGTCGTGTCTTCCTCCACGGTGCCAGTCCCAATGTCTCCGGTTTTCTCTCCACTCTCGATCTCTTCGTGCTTTCCTCCATCGATGAAGGGCTGCCGATTTCCCTGATGGAAGCCCTAGCCGCGGGCTTGCCCGTCGTTTCGACACGTCTTCCCGGGCTCACAGAACTCGCCCCAGAAACGGTGGTCGCAGGGTACTGCACTCCTGCTCATCCCGAATCACTCGCCGAACAAATCCTCCGTGCCGCCAACCGGCATGATCTTCCGGCCCTTGGAAAAGCGGCCAGCCAATGGGCAGAAAAGTTCGGCATCCGGGAAACCTGGCACAACTATCAAGCCGTTTTCGAGGCGAGCCTCTCAAAGAATAGGGGTTACCCTGTCGAACGGCCGGCGCGTAGATCGAACGCCCTGGTCGCCGTCCGCCATGACAAGTAGCAAATACGCCATCTGATCGGATTCCGGCAGATGCCCAGGACCGAATCATGAAATTTCCCCGGTACAGCCAGATCTGGCTCCCAGGCTACATAAAAGACCGGCTCAGTGCTTACTCACGCAAGCCCGCGAAAAGGCTTTGGCTACTCTTCGCCGATCACTATGAGCCGCTTTGGAATGGCGCCGATGAGCATACCGGCGCGGCGCGGGTCGCTCGATGGGCAACCCGTTGGCCGGCCATCGCCCGAAAGTTTCAGGATTCAACTGGCCGGCCTCCTTGTTATACCTTCTTCTTTCCCGAAGAAGAGTATCGGCCCCGCCTCGTGGAACCTCTCGAGCGCATGACGTCGGATGCTATCGCCGATGTCGAGGTCCATCTGCATCACGACGGCGAAGGACAACAAGACTTTGTGGACCGCATCTCCAGCTTCACCGAAACACTCTTCTCCCGCCACGGCCTGCTGAGGAAAGACAAGGGGAAAGTGATATTCGGATTCATTCACGGCCTCTGGGCCCTCGACAACTCTCGCCCTGATGGGCGGTTCTGCGGCCTGAACAATGAGATCTCTCTTCTCCGCGACCTCGGCTGCTACGCCGATTTCACCATGCCTTCAGGAGCTTCGCCGACGCAAGCCCGCCTGATCAACACGATCTACTGGGCGGTAGACGACCCCGACAAGCCAAAGTCTTACGACACCGGCGTTCCCGTCACTCCCGGCGGCACAGCCATGGGCGATTTATTGATGATTCCGGGCCCGTTCGGTCTGCGCTGGGCTCAGCGCGTCATGCCACGAATTGAATACAGCGAACTTTGTTCCTACGATCCCGCCACCGAATACCGCGTCCGCCGCTGGCTCGAACTCGCCCCGCGCATCGGGGACAACATTTTTCTCAAACTCTTCAGCCACGGCACGCAGGAACGTCACTCGCAGTATTTACTCGAGGGCGGCCTCGAGTTCACTCTTTCTCTTATTACCAGGGAGTGCCAGCTCGCTGGTCTCGAGCTACACTTCTCAACGGCCTGGGAGATGCGCCAGGCCATTGATCGAGCCGCTCGAGCAGATAGCCCAGCGCATCAATTGGATCGCCGAAAGGTCCCGGAGTTGGTAGTGAGCTGAGTCAACAAGCGGCCGTGTTCGGCCGAAACGCATATTCATCATCACCCCGGTAGCAAACACAAAACCCAAGACCGAGAGGTTCCCATCATGAATGACCCAAACTTCAAGAAGGAGCAACACATGCAACACGACGCGAGAGACACGCATTCGGCACCGCCCGATTCGCTCCCACCGTCCGACGCCCCGCGCTCGGAAACCCGCAGGAAGTTCCTCGGCAACGTGCGGGGAGTTGCCTTGGCCGCCGCAACTGCGGGCGTAATCGGCTTGGAGCCGCTTTTAGGCCCAAGCTACTCTCTCGCCCATGCGGACAACGATCACGGCGAATCCAAGGGAGACGAACGCGCCGAAGAAGATGCCGAAATTCGCATCGAGGCTGCGAAATCCGAGAGCGGAGTTTCTATTCCACCACATACAACCAACGGCGACGAGGAGCGCTATGCCGACAAGTGTGGCACGTACACCAAAGCCCTTCTGCAAGACGGCCCCGGCCGGGTGAATTTAAGAGCCTACGAGAGCTTCAGGGATGCCTTGCACAGCGGCAACCCTGCGGACTTCGAGAACATCATTATGGGCGGCGCACGCAAGCTCACGAATCCGCAAGCTGGGCTGGCCTTCGACTTGGAGGGTACAGACTCCCAGCAATTCGGAAATACTCCCTGCCCACTCAATCAGGAAACTAGGGTGGTCGTTCCTCCCGCGCCCGCCTTGGCCAGCGCTGCGTACGGAACAGAACTGATCGAAATGTACTGGGCGTCCTTGCTGCGTGACGTTCCGTTCACCGAATACTCGTCGAATCCACTAGCCGCTCAAGCGGCACACGAACTCACGGGACTGCCGGACTACGCCGGTCCACGAAGCGGCGGCCAAGTCACCCCGCAGGTGCTTTTCCGGGGCGGCTTCCCGGGTGAGACGGTAGGGCCCTACATTTCCCAGTTCTTCATTACGCCGACTTTCCTCGGCCAGCAACCCATCAGCCAGCAGCAAAAGACGTACCAACAAAACGTGGACTATCTCACGGACCTGGCCTCCTGGGCCCTCATCCAGAACGGCGGCAGCAGCGGTCTAGCAAACGAACTGGATTCACAACTGCGCTTCGAGCATAGCGGGCGAGACCTCGCCGCTTGGACCCACGTGGACGTGCTCTATCAGGCGTATTTCGTGGCCTACCTGGTGCTGAACTCCATCGGCGCTCCAGTGAATCCTGGCAGCATGTACGCCAACTCGAAGACGCAAGTAGGCTTCGCCACTTTTGGCGGACCGCAGTTCGCCGGAATGCTGGGTGAAGTCGCCTGCCGCGCTCTGGAACGCAGTTGGTACCAGAAGTGGTTTGTCCACCGGCGTCACCGCCCGGAATCGGGAGGTGGAATCGTAGAATTGATCAAGACCGGGAAGGGAAGCACCCTAAACGGCAGTCTCAACAGTAATGTCCTGAATTCACAAGCTCTAGAGAACAGCTTCAGCAAATATGGAACCTACTTGCTTTCGCAGGCCTTTCCCGAAGGCGCGCCCACGCACCCGTCTTATCCCACCGGCCACGGTGTTGTCGCCGGCGCTTGCATTACCATTCTGAAGTTTTTCTTCGACGGTAATTTCGTGATTCCCGATCCACTGGTGCCGGCAGAGGATGGACTCTCCCTCATTCCTTATACCGGCTCGGACAGGAATCACCTCACGGTAAACGGCGAACTGAACAAGCTCGCGCACAACGTCAGCTTCGGTCACGGCATCCATGCCGGAATCCACTGGCGCAGCGACACCGACGTGTCGATGCTGCTCGGGGAGGCCACGGCCATCAGCATCCTTCAGGACCAGGCGCAGACGTTTAATGAGAAGTTCACCGTTCAGTTTACAAAGCTTGACGGAACGCGGGCGACTCTCTCCAATCAATAATGCTGACCGCCCGGTTCCCTCGTTCCATCGGGGCATGGCTAAAAAAATGCGCTCTACGAAATCCTCTCACCGGAATCAACAGCTCGCCGAACAACGGGAGGAATGTGATCCAAGTATGGGCGACCAAAAGCGGCACGCGCCCCCCACAATAAGCCCTTTGATGGTTAATCAATTCCCCCGCGATATGGTTCCCCTCCTCCGCTGCAACATTGATTCTGGTGAACTGGCGCTTGCCGAAGAGGTGCGGAGCGACGCCGGTGGAGTCTGGGACGCCGTGTTGCGCTGCAGGACCTGCGGAGCTGAATTTCGCATCGAGGATGGAATTGTGTGCCTGCTGCCAGATCGGCTTACTCCAGAAGACCAGCACGAGATGAGCATCCGCGACACAATCGACTACGATTGTACGAACCCAAGCTCTTTCGTTCCTCCGGCCGAAGGTTGGAGATCGCTGCTCTCCGACAGGCTGGAAGTTCCCGAGCACTTGGATGAACTCGAGACCTTGCCTACCAGTACAGTTGTGGAACTTGCCTGCGGCGACGGCCGCTTCACGTCACTCATCGCAAAAACGGGGGCAAGGATTCTCGCTGTCGATTTCTCGATTAACGCCCTGCGGCTCCTTGCATGCAGACTTCCGGGGGGCGCCAAGGTCGGACGCGTCCATGCGGACATCAATCAACTGCATCTCGCGAGCGGCGCGTTTGATCGTGCGCTCACTCTGACTCCCCTCGATTCTCGCGACGAACGTATGAATATGTATCGCACCATTGCTCATGCTTTGAAGGACGACGGACGTTATGTCGGCAGTTTTGAACACGACGACCTGAATCGCCGCCTATTGGGCCTCCCGCTTATGCGACGCTACTCCAAAGACGGCATCCTCATCGAGCACTTAACCACCAAGAGGATGCGCCTCGAAGCGGCACCCTATTTTTCAAAACTTTGTGTTCGCCCGATCCGCCCGCGTGTTCCGTTTGTCGCAAAACTGCCTCCGGGTTTGGCATTCCCTCTCTTGCGCCTGGTAGCCGCACTGCCCTTCGTCCGGCATTTCGGCGAATTGCTTTTGCTCACAGCCCAAGATCCCGTCCGCCTCCCTGTCGAAGGCCAACATCGTTCCGGCAACCGCATAGCAAGAGGCGCCTACCGCTCCTATATGCACAAAAAGAACAAAAAAGCTTCCTGGGGCGAGGAGTCGGTTTAATCAACCCCCGCTTAACACCAGTCAACCCGCGGCTGCCACAGTCGCTTTGATCGTGGCGCGAAGATTTCTCTTAACAACCCTTTCCCGCATCACTTTCCGCGCACACCCCTTCGTTCAAGGTTGAGAACTCTTAGTGATTTTTTTGGCCACCATCTTTTATCGGGGAGGTACAGCCCGCAGTGAAGAAGAATAGAATTCTGCTAGCAGAAGACAAGGACGAAGTCCGCGTCGCGTTTCAGGAGGGCTTGGAAAGCCACGGTTTTGAAGTGGCGCCCGCCGCCTCTGTTTGTGAAGCCCTCAGACTGATGTCTACGGAAAACTTCGACGTGCTGCTCTCCGACCTGCACATGCCCGATGCTTCCGATGGATTCACGGTAGTCAATGCCATGCGCCATACCCAGCCCAACGCTGTAACTCTGGTGCTCAGCAACTACCCCGTTCTTCAAGCCGCCATGACCGCCATCCTCCTGCAGGCCGACCAAGTCCTTCTGAAACCCATCGCTTTTACTGAACTTACCGAAATCATCCAAAAAAAGCTCTCGAGTCATTCGGCCCATATCGCTATAAACAAAGAACGTGTCGCCGCGATTCTCGAGCGCGATCTCGACCGCACCATCGAAAATTGGCTGTCCCGCGTCCAGCACACCGACGAACTCACCGCCGTCTCGCTGACCGACCAAGAGCGTACTGGTCACCTCCCGCTCCTGCTGGACGACCTCGTAAGCCGCCTGCGTCTTCCTTCCGAGGCCAAATCTCCCATCTCCCGTGCCGCGCACGAGCATGGAATTCTGCGACGCAAGCAGGGCTACACTGTCCCCATGGTCGTGGAAGAGTCGCGAATCCTGCAGGTCAGCATCTTCAATACTCTGCAAAACAATCTTGGCAGCGTGGATTTCGGCACCGTACTGCTCGACGTGATTACCATCGCTGATGAAGTAGACTCGCAGCTGAAGCAGGCGATGCTCGGCTTCATGGAAACCATGGCTGCGAGGTCGGCGAAACCTTGATTTCATTCGTCGGGAGAAAGTGATATCCCTAACATATTTACTCACTCCCCCTTTCCGCCGGCTTCGCTCTGCCGTATACTGAAATCCCTTAATTTCCCGCCCTCGAGGGTTCTGCGCCTCGAAGCTCAAGTTGGAGAACTACAATGAGAAAATCTGCTTTGTCTGTTTTTCTTCTGTTCTCGGTTTCTTTTGCAGCTCCGCGTCCGGCTGCTGGGGGGGAAGATCACGATAGGAAGCCTGACCTGCTCGTTGATGACGATAAAGTCGAATGCCCCACCGCAGCATTCACGTCCATTCAAGACGCCATCAATGCGGCGAAAGCCGGAAATCTCATCCGCGTCTGTCCCGGCACGTATCACGAACAGCTTTCCATCAACAAATCACTCAGCATCGAAGGAGACAATGGCGCGATTCTGCTGCCTGTCAATATGGTGGCAAACACCAGCGGTTCTTCCGGTGCTCCCATAGCCGCCGCTATCCTTGTCAAGGACGCTGCGAATGTGGAAATCGAAGGTCTCATCGTGGACACCGCGAACAGTGGCGTATCCGCGTGCTCTCCGGACCTCATCGGCATTCTGTACCAGAATTCGTCGGGCAGTATCGAACACAACGCTGTGCGTAATACCAAACTGTCCGTTTCGCTCAACGGCTGTCAGAGCGGTGATGCCATCGTGGTGCAAAGCCTCGGCGGCGGAACGTCCAAAGTCAGCATCGACGACAACAGCGTCCACGATTATCAGAAGAACGGAATCACCGGCAATGAATTGGGCACCGAAGTCGCCGTCACCAACAACGTTGTCACCGGCCTTGGTCCCACAACGGGTGCCGCACAAAATGGCATTCAAATCGGATTCGGCGCGAAGGGCGGTGTCTTGCGGAATACCGTCACAGACAACGTATGGGCTCCCTGCGTTTCTCTCACAAACTGCGCATTCAACGCCACGGGCATATTGGTCTTTCAATCCGATGATGTGCGTGTTGAACATAACTCTCTCGCCACAAACCAGGTCGGCATTTTCACGAACGGACAAAACGCCAAAATCGAGTCGAACATAATCTCTAATTCCTTGGTTCTCGTTGGGATTGATTTGGCCGGTGACGACAATCTGGCCAGTGGCAATGACGTCACCAACAGCGGGCAAGCCGCCATCCTTATCGAAGGCAACGATAATAAAGTTCAGAGCAACGACATCACCGAGGCGCCCGTCGGAATTCTGAAACTTTCCGGAACAACGGGAAACACTCACCCCGGCAATACATTCTTTGACACGCTGATTACCGTGCAAGACCCCGTGCCAGCGCACACCGTGCGCGTCGCGCCTCAGCGTTAGTTGTTTTTGCTTTGCACCTTTCTTCCGCGCACCATGGTGTGATCAGCTCGCGCCGAGTGGGCGGGTGCCTGACTAAAGCGCAATCACCCGAGCGGTGGGAACTCGACGGTGACGGGGACCAGTTCTGGTGCTCCTCAAAGGACGAGCACGATCAAGTTCAACAGGACAGCCGCGACGGTGCCAAAGCATCCGGACGCGCATCTTCTTGATCTCTGCCGTATCGCCAATCCTCACCTTGAAACCTCGCCCAGCCAGTAACCGCTCGAACCAGCGTGAGTGGCCCGTGGCCGCTATCCCCCCACACACTCTGACTCCTCTTTGCTTCAGCTCCCGATAGAACTTCTCGCCTTCTCCATCGCTCGAATTCCATCGTCGTTCTCCGCACTCCAGTTTTCCCGATCCATAAACGCGATTTGCCGAAGGCTCGGGTCTATTCATCATGTCTGGCTGCTTTCTCCCGAGCCTGGGTCGTCGACCGACCACAGTCCACGCGGGTCCAGGGAGTCAGCCTGGCTACGAAATCAAGTCAACTTCTACGGATTCATGCGCCTGGCATGCTTAGAGGTGCCGATTCGGAGATCCCGATCGGACAGGGGGACCAGCTCCTGATGCGGGTAAAATTGGATCGTGTGGGCCGGTTTCCCCCAACGTCCTGCAAAGTCCCTCTAACCCCCAAGCCGTTTGTTCGTCAAAGTTTGTAGCATCGTGGGAACCAGCGCAGGGTTAGGAACGTTTCCTTGATTAGGCTTTCCGAAGGGTTGATTCACAGAATCGGCAAGGGGGACAGATGCTCGGAGACATGCGATTTGCGATTCGGATGCTGCGGAAACAACCGGGCTTTAGTCTGATTGCGGTGCTGACCCTGGCACTGGGAATTGGGGCCACGTCGGCAGTGTTCAGTTTGATTCAGGGCGTGCTGTTGACGCCGCCACCCTACAAAAAGCCGCAACAGCTGGTGCTGGTTCCGACCGCGCGGACGGATGGGCAAAAGCAGGAAGGTTCGCGCGGGTGGCCCGCCGAGCAATGGGAGGAATGGCAGCGAGAGGCGAAGTCGTTTGAAGGAATTGCCGCTTACGATTGGACCTTCAATTTTCTGATCCGCAACGAGGGGAGTCAATCGGTCGAGGGCATGGCCGTGACCGAAGATTATCTCCCGGTCATGGGATTGCGGCCAGTGCTCGGTCGCAGCTTTGAGAAATCGGACATTGGCCCGGGACCCGTGAAGGTGATCCTGCTGGGGTACGAGTTTTGGAAGCGCACCTTCAACAGCGATCCACAAATCCTAGGCAAGACCGTCCATATCAGCCGGTGGGAGGTGCCGCCGACGGTGATCGGCGTGATGCAGCCGGGCGTGCGCTTTCTTCCATCGCCGGGAGCGGCCAAGGAGCCGAACTACGACGTCAACGCGCTGGTGGACTTCTGGATTCCCGTGGCGCCCGATCCGAAATACCTGAAAGATCCGTATTGGAATATCGTGGCGCGATTGCGCGACGGGGCCACGCTCCGGGAAGCGCAGGGAGAACTGACCGTGCTCGCCGCCAGAGAGGCGCAAGCAGAACACAGCTTTGAGGGGATCACGCCGCAGGTGGAATCGTTGACAAGCGCAATGAATCTCGACGGGCGAAGGATCCTGTTTCCGCTGCTGGGCGCGGCGGCGCTGGTTTTGTTCATCGGTTGCGGCAACACTGCCGCGCTGCTGCTGGTGCGCGGGTTCGAGCGGCAGCAGGAATACGCAGTGCGGAGCGCGATGGGCATGGGACGCATGGCGCTATTGCGACAAGTTTCGACCGAGAGTCTGTTACTGGCGCTGCTAGGTGGAGCGTTAGGAGTGGGGCTGGCATTCGGAGTCGTGAAACTGTTCAAGTTGATTGCCGGCCATGCGATTCCGCGGCTGGATGGGGTAACGGCTGGGTGGGCGGTGCTGGCGTGGGGATTGGGTGCAGCGGTACTGGCTGCAGCTTTCGCAGGGCTTTTTCCGGCGCTGCGGGCTTTCCGGTTGGATCCGATGGAGGTGCTGAAGAACGCCGGACCCAAAGGAACGGCGGGACTCGGGGAACGGCGACTTCTCGGCGGGGTCACCATGGTGCAAACGGCGCTGACTCTGGCGCTTCTCGTAGGGGCCGGGCTACTGATCCGAACGATGGTCAACATTGCGAAGATCCCCCCGGGCTATAACACCGGCAGCATTTTGACAATGAGCGTGACGGCGGTCGAGGGAGACTGGTCGAATTTTCACCAGCGAGCCTTGGAACGGGTTTCGGCGCTTCCTGGCGTGCAATACGCGGCGTTTGCTTGGGGAGTGCCGCTTACCGGCAACAATTGGCCGGCGACGCTGGAAGTCGAAGGGCAGCCTCCGGCGATTAAGGAGAGCGACAAGACCGCAATGCCGCTGCGCGCGGTCACGCCGGATTACTTCCAGCTGATGGGCCTGGCAATGCTTGAGGGTCGGCAGTTTCGTTCGACGGACGACCGCAAAGCCCCGAATGTAGCTATCGTGAACCAGACGTTTGTGGATCGCTATTTTCCGAAGGCCAGTCCGGTTGGACGGAAGTTCTGGATGAACGGGCGCGACAAACCGGGCACAGAAATCGTCGGCGAGGTCACGAACGGGCGCACAGACGACCTGACACAGGAAGCGTCGCCTGAGATCTATCTGCCGCTGTGGCAGGCGCAAGCTTTCTCGAAACATCTGGTGGTGCGCACGGCGGCGGACCCGCGCGTGGTTCTGGTTGCGGTGGAACGCGAGCTGCACGCCGTCGATCCAACCGCCGCCATCGAAAATCCGAAGACTTTGGAACAGATTCGCGATGATTCGCTAGCGTCGCGTACTTTTGCGATGCAGCTGTTGATCGGATTTTCGGTTGTGGGGAGCGTGCTGACGCTGGTCGGAATTTACGGCGTAATTTCGCTTTCGGTGGCCTCGCGCCGACGGGAGCTGGCGATTCGCAGCGCGGTTGGTGCTGAACAAAAGGACATTCGGAACCTGATCTTCGGCGAGGGATTTCAATTGATTGCCAGTGGCGTACTCGCGGGAGTGGTGCTGGCGATGCTTTTATCGCGTGTGCTGAGGACTTTTCTGTTTGAAGTGCAGCCCAGCGACCCGGCGACCTTGCTCGTTGTGGCAGCGTTGTTCGTGGGAGTGGCGCTGCTGGCATGCTGGGTGCCGGTGCGTCGGGCTGCGAAGGTCGATCCGCTAGAAGCGTTACGTTACGAATGAATTGCGCCGCGGTGGATGTATTCGAGCGGGAGCTGATTTGTCGAGTACAGAGCGTTCGGGCTCAGGTGGTCATTGAGCAACCGCGCGGCTTCTGGGGGTTCCTTTCCCGAGCTAGTGGACTCCCCTCCTGATGCACATTAGTGCTTTGAGGACGCCAGTGCTTCGAGGACCACGGGCAGGTCGTCGCGCAATCCTACTCTTGGACCCAATGGACTGCCCCATCGGCTCTAACTCAGCCGGCTCTACGGCTCTTCCGCGACGAAGACGGCGGTTGTCAGCCCCGGCACAATGAGGGTAGCGGTCTCGGCGTTGTACGACGATTGACGAACGATCGGGTCGGACGAATTCTGTTCGACCATGTGCAGATGCAATTTCAATCCCGCTAACGCGGAATTTTGGAACGAGACTTGCGCGTTGGTGGCGTTGAAGACCACCACGATGTGTTGATAGCGGCCGTAGTCGCCGCCACTCGCGTCGAGCTTGAGGACGATCAGGCCGGGAGTCTGGTTCGGGCCTGCGTTCAAGAAATGCAGGTTGGCTTGCACTTCAGCGAGAGTGTGCATGTGGAAAAGCCCCGACGTACCACGGATCTCGAGGAATTCGCGGAAGGCGTCACGGGCGTGAGCGATGTCCGCGGGCAATGGAGTGAGCGCGGGATTGGCGAGTAGTGGCTGCATGATCGGCCAGTTGCCCTGGTTCTGGCTGGCGATCGGCAAGCCGGTGCCCCAGTTGTCGGAGAGATAGCTGAAATCGAGCTTGTTGAACCAGTCGCCGGAGTCGAAGCTGTTTCCGTCCATGTCCTTGGAACGTAGCAGGTCGTCGCCCGCAAGGAAAAACGGCACACCCTGCCCTAGCGAAACCAGGCTCATGGCAAGGACCTGGCGACGCTCGCGAGCGCGCACATCGTCGGCAGCGGAAGATTTGAGTTGTATGGCATCAAAAAGCGTTTGGTTATCGTGCACGGAGGCGTAATTGATGTCCTCGACCGGGCTGGCGGTGTAGCCGGCGGCCTGGCCGTTGTAATTGACCTGCGCACCGGTGACGGTTGTGCCAGTGTGATCGGTGAAAGTCCAGTCACGGAGATTCCCAGCGAGGCCCACTTCGACCCAGTCGGTGTATTCGAGCAGTGTGCTTAACTGAGAGGAAGACGCGGTGCTTTGATTGGTGAAGTTACTGGAGTCGGTGAACAAGCCGGTGGCAAAACCTTGGACACGCTCGTCCGTGAACGGGCTGCCGCCGCGGATGCCGTCGCGAATGCGGTCGTTGAACGTGCCGATGCCGTTGCCGAAGAGATTTTTCTGGCTGGCGTTGACTCCCAGCGAATTGTTGGCCACCTCTCCGAAGTCGAAACCTTCGCCGTACAGATACACCTTGCGGCCGTCCACGCCGTCCTTTTCGGGGCTCAGCTTGGCGAGCGCGTTTTGGATTTGCTGCATGTTGGAAACAAATAGGAAGCTCATCAGATCAAACCGGAAACCGTCAATCTTGTACTGCTTGGCGTTTAGTACCACGGCGTCGGTAATGAGCTTGCCCATCATTTGGTGTTCCGGGGCCGTGTCCGGGCAGCAGCTGCCGGAGAGCTGGTTGCCGTCGGCGTCGAGGCGGTTGTAGTAGCCGGGAACGACTTTGTCGAGGACCGAGTTGGCACTCTCGCCGACCGCGTTGGTGTGGTTGAAGACCACATCTTGGATCACGCGAAGTCCGGAATGGTGGAGGCCCTGGACCATTTCGCGGTACTCCCTCACGCGATTATCCGGGTTGAGTGCATAGCCGCCTTCCGGTGCGAAAAAGTGCACCGGGTCATAGCCCCAGTTGAAGGCATCGGCGTTCTGAATGGCGGAGACAGCGGCCTGTTGCTGCGTGCCGTCGGGTGGGAAGACGCTAAGGTCCGGAGTAGTCAGCCAAGTGGCTTTATCCTCGTTAATACTGGCGAAATGAAAACTAGGCAACAGATGTACGGCTTTTAGGCCCGCACCGGCGAGCGCTTTGAGGTGCTTCATGCCGTTGGTGCCGTGGTCGGCAAAGGCCAGGTACGTTCCGCGATGGGCAGGCGGCACGGTCATATCATTGGCGCTGAAATCGCGGATGTGCAGTTCGTAGATGCTGAGGTCGCTTACGCTGGCGAGCGAAGGCGACCGCGATTCTTCCCAACCTGCGGGCTGCGTGTCGCGATCGCCGAGGTTGGTGAAACGACTTTTTGCGCTGTTGAGGGCCAGGTCGACCGAATAGGGATCGGTGACGATGTTCTCGACAACGGCGCGCTGGCTCGGGACATAGACGCGCAGGTCGTACAAAAAATACTTGCTGGTCCAACTGTCGTCGACGCAGGCGCTCCACACGCCGTTGTTCTCATGCATTGCGGAAGTCTGGGCGGGCGAGGTGTCGGCAGCCTGCTTGAATAGCTGAAGATTCAAGGACTGCGCGGTGGGCGCCCACACGCGAAGCAAGATTCCGTTTCGGTCGCAGGTGTCGGCGTCGCGTGCGGCGTCTTCCTCCAGTTCATTATTGGGGAAGATGACACCCAGGCGGCCGGGGAAATAGAAAAGATCATCCAGAACGCCGGCGGTCTGGACACTGGTGACGTACTTGAGCGAGCCATCGCTGGCGATGGAGGACACGGCGACTTGGCCCTTCAGCGCAGCCGCCAGGAGCGAGGTGCTGGTGTTGTCCGGTAAGTGCAGGACGGCGTAGCCGGAAAGCTGCGGGAATCGCGCTTGCTCGTCGGGAGTAAACCCAGACGCAAAGAGAGTAAGCGGGATGCTGGAGCCGCCGGTCACGCCGGTGGAGGTCAACTGCAAATTGGCATTGGGGTCGTAGTTCAGAAAATAGGAGAAACCCGATTGCAGAAATTGGCCCTGGATGGCCAGCGTGGTGCGATCGACCCAGAAGGCCTGCTGCTTGAAGAAGACGGCGTCGAGCAATTGCGCTGCGGTTGGTTGGGTTGTAAAGACCTGGGCTTCGCCGGATATGACCCAAGCCTCGTTGAACAAAGCAACATTGAGGTGCATGTCGGGCCCGGGGTCCTTGATGCCGGTGGAAATGTTGTGAACGATGAAGCCGAGGTCATGCGGAGAGGGAGTGAGTCCAACGTCATAAAACGCGCCATAGAGGTCATAGCCGGTGACGAAGACGGGACCGCCGTTGAAGTTGGAAGTGTCTTCCGTGGTGTCGCCGAAAGCGTAGACGGTCCAGGAAGCGTAGTTGGCATCAGGGCGGAAATAGTGGATGCGCGCTTTATTTGCGGGAATCGGCGGTTCCGTTGTGAACTCGGTTGGCGGTTGCATTAGATAGACGATGGCGCTGCCGGAGAGTACCCACGCCTCGAGATTTTGTGTGAGTTGCAGGTGCATGTCCGGGCCAGGATCCTTGATGTTGCAGTTGTGAATGATAAAACCGAGCAAGCCATTGAACTGCGTGGGATCGACTCCGACATCGAAATAGGCACCATACGTGTCGTAACCGGCGACGAAATCGTTGGTGTTGCAAAAGTCGCTGTTGGGATCGGTGGTGGCGAAAAATGGGAAGAGGTTCCAGTTCGCGTAATTATTGTCGGGGCGGTGATAATGAATGCGCGCTTTGCCCGCGGGAATAGGGGGATCGCTTTGCTGGATGGTGGGAGGCTGAGTGGTTTCGAGAAGGTTGCTGCCGGAGAGTTGCCAGTATTCGTGGCCTTGTGTTGCCGGATCGATGAATTCGTTGGGCCCGGGATCTTTGGTGTTGCCGTTGTGAATGATGATGCCGACGTTCTGAGCAGTGGAAGTCACGCCGACGTCGAAGTAGGCGCCGAAAACGTCGCGGCCAGTGATCTGGACAGGGCCGCCATTGAAGTTCGAGGTGTCTTCAGTGGTGTCGCCGAAGGCGTAGATCGTCCAGCCGAGATAGTTGCCGTCGGGACGGAAGTAATGAACACGAACATGGTTGGCAGGAATAGGAGGAGGCGTCTGGGCTTTAAGCAAAGCGGGCGCTGCGATCAATAAGAATAAAGAAAGAACTACGGCAGAAAAGCGGGAAACGGCGCGGCGATGCATGATTCACCCTCCCGGGTTAGCTGGGCAAGTCGTAGTTTTCTTCAGCGGACCCTACCCGAAATACCAGTGAACGAGGTCGGGCATCTCTATGGCGAGATCACTGGCGCAACGCGCATAATATCGCCGGGTTGGCCCGGTCGTCCAGCGAAGTAGTCACAAACATGCTCTTCGCCGTCCAAGCCAGACGGGACGTGAAGCTCGGCAACCGACCGAAGACGGTCTCAATGGCCTCACACTTCCAGGAGCCCTCAATTCCAACATCGGGGCCTTGGCCTGTTCCACCCTAACTGTTCGCTAACCAGATCTTTCGAAATGTATCGGGAGGAGACCGCCCCGCGGTCAACAATATTTGCTGATTTAAGCCGTCCAAACGTTAGAATGCCCACCCGGAAGCGAGCACAATTCGCTAACTGCACGAAAACGGATCACGCCGAAACGCGATGGGAGTACACAAATGAGAACAATTCAGGGCCCGGGCATCTTCCTGGCACAGTTCACCTCGGATGTTCCGCCGTTCAACACGCTGGACGCCATCTGTGGCTGGGCGGCAAGCCTTGGATACCTGGCCGTGCAAATTCCTTCATGGGACGCTCGGCTTTTCGATTTGCAGCGTGCCGCCGAAAGCCAAGCCTACTGCGACGAAATTGCTGCCGTAGCCGCGCGGCACGAGCTCGTAATTTCCGAGCTTTCCACGCATCTGCAAGGACAACTTGTTGCCTGCCACCCTGCTTACGATGCCTTGTTTGACGGCTTCGCGCCGCAAAACCTCCATGGCGATCCCAAGGCACGTCAGGCCTGGGCCGTCGAGCAGTTGCATTTGGCGGCGCGGGCTTCTCGGCTCCTCGGCTTGAAAGCCCACGTGACGTTTTCAGGCGCGTTAGCGTGGCCCTATGTCTATCCTTGGCCGCAGCGACCCGCCGGTCTGATCGCAACCGCCTTTGATGAACTTGCCAAGCGATGGCTTCCCATCCTCAACGCCTTTGACGAAGCCGGAGTCGATCTCTGTTTTGAAATTCATCCCGGCGAGGACCTGCACGATGGGGCGACGTTCGAAATGTTTTTGGATCGCGTTCGGCAGCATCCGCGCAGCAACCTGCTCTACGACCCCAGCCATTTTTTGCTGCAACAGCTCGACTATCTCCAATTCATAGATCTGTATCACTCCCGCATCAAGATGTTCCATGTAAAGGACGCGGAGTTCCGCCCCTCGGGCAAGCAGGGTGTCTATGGCGGCTACCAATCGTGGTTCGACCGCGCCGGCCGGTTTCGTTCGCTGGGCGATGGCCAGGTGGATTTTCAGACGATATTCTCAAAACTCACCCAGTACGATTTCCCTGGATGGGCGATTCTCGAATGGGAGTGCTGCATCAAGAGCAGTGAACAGGGAGCAGCGGAGGGCGCCCCTTTCATCCAGCGGCATATCATCGAGGCGGCGAAGAGTTCGTTCGACGACTTTGCTGGCTCTGGCGCCGATCAAAAGGCCATACGCAAAATTCTGGGGCTTGCTGACTCGGAACCGTAAAAGTACCTCCGGGAGTGCGGCCTTTAAAGCCACAGAGCCGCGCAGGAGGTCCCAGCCATCGTCTCCACGGCAAGGCACTCGCAATTGAGTCGAGACATGTCGAGGCCCAAGTGGCAGAGCCACACGAAACATTCCTCGGCATCTGCGGCGCAGAATCGTTTGCGTTATAATTTGACTCCGGACCATGAACCTCGAGACTTCACAAGCGATCTCCTCCGGCTTGGATTGGGCCCACCCACTCGTCCGCGATTGGTTTATCGGCCGCTTCAGCACGCCGACGGAGCCGCAACTGCTAGGCTGGCCGAGCATTCTGGCTCGAGAAACCACTCTCATTTCCGCTCCCACCGGCTCAGGGAAAACGCTGGCAGCCTTTCTGATCTGTATTGATCGCTTGGTGCGCAAAGCCCTCAACGGGGAATTGAGAGACCAAATCGAGGTTCTTTACGTCTCACCGCTGAAAGCGCTAAGCAACGACATTCAGAAGAATCTGGAAGTTCCCCTTGGTGAAATTCTTGAACTCGCCGGCCGGCGCGGAATCCTCATGCCGGACATACGCACGGCCGTGCGCACGGGAGACACGCTGGCCCAGGAGCGACGCGCGATGCTGTCGCGACCGCCGCACATCTTAGTCACGACTCCCGAATCCCTCTATATCCTCTTGACCGCCGTGAAGAGCCGCGAGGTGCTCAGAACGGTTGAAGCGGTGATCGTCGACGAAATTCACGCAGTCGCCGACGACAAGCGCGGCGCGCACCTGGCGCTTTCCCTCGAACGTCTCGACCACTTGACTGGTAAAGCTCTCACTCGTATTGGTCTTTCCGCGACGCAAAAACCCATCGAACTGGTCGCCCGTTTTCTCGGCGGCTCGGCTCGCTCCGATCCAGTGATCGTGCAAATAGGTCACCGGCGCGAACTCGATTTGGCTATCGAGGTTCCCGGAAGCGAACTTGGACCGGTCGCGTCCAACGAAATGTGGGGCGAAATCTACGATCGCATCGCCACGCTGGCCACGCAGCATCGCTCGACGCTGATTTTTGTCAACACGCGGCGGCTCGCCGAGCGCGTGGCGCATCATCTTGGCGAGCGGCTGGGACAAGCTGCGGTTGCCACGCATCACGGCAGCTTGTCGCGCAAGCTGCGGCTCGCCGCCGAAAGAAAATTGAAAGCGGGTGAAATTCGGGCGCTGGTCGCCACCGCTTCCCTCGAACTCGGAATCGATATTGGCAGCGTTGATCTGGTCTGTCAGATCGGTTCACCGCGCTCCATTTCTGTGGGTTTGCAGCGTATCGGACGCGCGGGTCATTGGCGCGGTGCAGTGCCCAAAGGGCGCCTCTTCGCGACGACGCGTGACGACCTGCTCGAATGTGCAGCGCTTGTCCGTGCGATTCGCCAAGGCGATCTCGATCGCATCGCCATTCCGGGAGCTCCTCTGGATATTTTGGCCCAGCAGATTGTTGCTATGTGCGCTGCTGAGGACTGGAGCGAAGACCAGTTATTCCAAACAGTACGCCGCGCGTATCCCTATGGCCATCTCTCGCGCAACGACTTTGACGAAATAGTCGAGATGCTTTCAGAAGGCATCGCCTCCAAGCGAGGACGCTACGCTGCCTATCTGCATCGCGATCGCGTAAACGGCATGGTTCGCGCGCGCCGGGGCAGCCGCTTGGCAGCTATTACCAGTGGCGGCGCAATTCCGGAGAATTCGCTCTACACCGTGGTGGCCCAGCCCGAGGCTATCGTTGTCGGCACCGTCGACGAAGACTTCGCCGTCGAAAGCCTCGCGGGAGACATCATGCTTCTCGGAAATACTTCCTGGCGCATTCGCCGTGTCCAAGCCGGCAGCGTGCTGGTGGAAGACGCGCAAGGAGCGCCCCCCAACGTGCCCTTCTGGCGTGGCGAAGCCCCATCGCGAACAGACGAACTCTCGGCGCACATCGGTGAACTACGCGAACAGATTAGCAAGTTCGTTGCACGGGCGTCGCCGGACTCGGGCGGACGCGTCGCCGCCGTAAATTGGCTGAAAGCCGAGTGCGGCCTCGATGATCCCGGCGCCGAGCAAATCGTAGAATACATAGTGGCCGGGCGAGCTTTGCTCGGCGCAGTTCCCACGCAAACGACCATTATCGCCGAGCGCTTCTTCGATGAAAGCGGCGGCATGCAACTCGTCATCCACGCGCCCTTCGGTGGCCGCATCAACAAAGCCTGGGGCCTCGCGCTTCGCAAACGCTTTTGCCGTGCGTTCAATTTCGAGCTGCAAGCCGCAGCGACCGACAACGGATTAAATATCTCGCTCAGCGAACAGCACAGTTTCCCGCTCGGTGACGTCTTCCATTTCCTTCATCCAAATTCCCTGAAGTCCGTTCTCGAGCAAGCCGTGCTCACCTCGCCGCTTTTTACTACACGCTGGCGTTGGGACGCCGGTCGCGCTCTGGCGCTGCTTCGTTTCCGCGGCGGCAAGAGAGTTCCGCCACAAATCCAGCGCATGCGGGCCGATGATCTGCTCGCTGCCGTGTTCCCGGAAGCCCAAGCTTGCCAGGAAAATATCGCAGGCGACATCGCCATTTCCAATCACCCGCTCATCCGCGAGGTCATGAAAGACGTCCTTACCGAAGCAATGGATATCGAGGGCCTGGAGCGTGTCCTCGACGGCATCGCTAGCGGCGGCATCCGATGCCTGGCCGTCGATACGCCGCAGCCTTCTCATTTTTCTCACGAAATCCTGAACGCCAATCCCTACGCCTACCTTGATGATGCGCCACTCGAGGAGCGCCGCGCTCGTGCCGTCGAGATGCGCCGCATTCTGCCCGACGCCGTGCTCGGAGAGATCGGCCGCCTCGACCCCGCCGCTATCGCCGAAGTCTCGGACGATGCCTGGCCCGATGTCCGCGACGCGGAAGAACTCCACGACACACTCCTGACGCTGATTGCCATTCCGGCTGGTTCCATGACTGTCGCCGAAGGCTCGCATGGCATGGTTCTGAAGCTTCAAGAATCATTGCCCGTTTGGGATGACTTTTTCAGCCAATTGGCTGAACAACATCGTGCAACGCGCGCACGCGCAGGCTCGGAAATCTATTGGGTCGCCGCCGAACGTATGCGCTTGTTCCTCCAAGTCTTTCCCGGAGCCGCTTTCGAATCGCCGCTCCCCGATTTCGAATCGCTAGCCTCGTCGCCGGAAGATGCGCTTCTCTCTCTGGTAACCGGCTGGATCCTGCATAGCGGCCCTGTTACGGAAAACCAACTTGCCGCGCTTCTCGCTCTCCCCCATTCGGACATCGAAAAGTCACTGCTCCGTCTCGAATCCAGCGGCCTCATCCTTCGCGGGAAGTTCAGCTCTCCGGCCGCAAACGAATCCGAATGGTGCGAACGTCGCTTGCTGGCGCGCATTCATCGCCTGACGCTCGGCCAACTCCGCAAGCAAATCCAGTCCGTCGCTCCCGCTCAATTCATGAACTGGCTACTTGGCTGGCAGCACGTTGCTCCCAGCACACAACTGCTCGGCGAGCGCGGCACGCTCGAAGCCATCCGTCAGCTGCAGGGTTTCGAAGCGCCGGCAAATTCCTGGGAACGCCAAATCCTAAAACGCCGCATCACCGATTACGATCCAACGATTCTCGATCAGCTTTGTCTCACCGGCGTTGTGGGTTGGGGCCGCCTGTCTCCGCATCCCGCCACGCTCGAATCCGTCACCGGCGCAAAACGCCGCGTCACTCCGACGAGCGTCGCTCCCGTCACTTTCTTCGTGCGCGAAGATTCCGAGTGGATGATCCCGCGTCGCGAAACGGGCGAAGCGGAAACGTTCGGCCTGAGTGCCGGCGCCAGCGCGATTCTTCAGTTTTTGCGACAGCGCGGCGCTTCGTTCTTCGCCGATATCGTTCGTGGCTCCGGCAGACTAAAGTCAGAAGTGGAAGCTGCGCTCTGGGAACTCGTGGCTGCAGGACTTCTCACGGCGGACGGTTTTGACAATCTTCGCGCGCTGATCGATCCCAAGAGGCGCTCTGGGCAGGGAATTGGCCGCACTTCGCGGCCCCGCCATAGCGCGGGCCGCTGGTCCTTGCTTTTTTCCGGCGAAACCGGTGACCACTCTCGCGCTCTCGAAGCCACCTGCCGGATGCTTCTCGGCCGTTACGGAATCGTTTTCCGCGAACTCCTCACTCGCGAGCCCATTCTTCCCAAATGGCGCGAATTGCTCATCACTTTCCGCCGTCTCGAAGATCGCGGCGAGGTTCGCGGTGGCCGATTCGTCAGCGGCTTCCTGGGCGAGCAGTTCGCCCTGGGTATGGCCGTCGAGTCATTGCGCGCCATGCGGAATCGGCCACCGACCGGCGAGCTAATTACCCTCTCCGCTGCGGACCCCCTGAATCTGGTCGGAATTGTCGTTCCCGGCGAGCGCATTCCCGTGAATTCCGCCCGAGTGGTCGCCTTCCGTGACGGCGTAGCCGCCGAGCCAGACGAACGCGCGAACGTGATTCGCATGCCTCTGGCCCGTTGAATCCAGCCGTCGGGCGTTACCATCGACGCGGACGACCGTAACAATACGGGTTGACACCATCATAAGCGGCAGGCACGATTTCATTGCTGCCACAATCCTTCCTCTGCCCTCGCCCGGGTCGGATTCACATCGAACCTCGAGCGTGCTGCCGCCTATGAACAACAAACCGCTACACGCATTCTCTCTCTTCTGCCTCGCCGGTCTCTTTCTTCCGGCCTCTGGGGCTGCCCAGTGCAAAGACCAACTCTGTCGAAATCTTCAGAACATACTCGACGCTGCGGTCACTGATTTTAGAGAATATCGCGCCAATCGAATTGCCGTTCCCGACGTGTCGGTTGCAGGAGCGAAGGTCCCCTGTCAGATGACCGCGTGGGCCAACAACGTCCCCATGCTCATCTGCTACGTCCAGATTCCTTACCAGGGCGCGCAAGGCTGGTACGCAGGGGCGCTAGAATCTCTCCGGATTCTCGAGCCCGCGTGGCAATTCAAGATTGACTCTCCAGCCGCAGATCATTTTTTAGACGCTGGCCCACCGGATTGTGCGGTTCCCGGCACCGAAGGACCCTATCTCGGCCATTGCCCCTTGCATTTGCAAGCCACAAAACAAAACGATGGCACGGCGAAAGTCTATCTTTGGATAAGTTCGTTCTCCTCGCCTTACTTGGTCAACCGCCCGCCTGGTCCTCCCAAGAAAACCGCTCCCGCCCCGGTAGTGGGCGGTTGCGACGATTTGTGCCAGAGCCTCAAGCGAGCCTTCGAGGCCCGCGCGAGCGCTTTTGAAGATCTGCGTACCGTAAAAACAAGCGGCGCCGTTTCCGATGCGACCATCAAACTCGCGGGGGCCGCGCAATGCGCCGTCAACCGAACCTCAAAGTCTCGTTCGAATGAGGCTGGAACGCAGTATTTATGTTACTGGACCGAGACTTCTGCCTCGGACGCCGACCGAAGATTTCGCGATCTCGTCTCCCGGCTGCAGGTTCTGGTTCCTTCCACTTGGGCAATCCGGCAGGAAGACCAATCGGAGGAACTCACCGGTATCAAAGTCACGGCGTGGCTGGCCACCGCTCCCGGAGCCAAACAAGAAGTCGCTGTGTATCTCTCGAGTCAATCCGTCGGTCTGCACATCTTGTCGTGGAATTAACACAATTTTATATTTTGCCGTGTGCCTGGCCCACAGAGTAGCGTCCCAAATCTCGCCTCTCAGCCAACCTCTCTATGGGGGACGCCAGCTGTTCATGACAAGATTTACCCGCAGTTAGGCCCTGTCCGGGACTTGCCCTTTCCGGAGGAAATGTTGATCAAGAAAGAAAGTCTCTGGCGGAAACCGCGTACTCTCAGAAGAGGGAAAAAACCTAGGCGGCCATAGTAAACAAAAACAGAAGCTGAGAAGCGATTAAACCAGGTTGCGTACTTCAAACACAAAAAAAGGCTGGCCGTTCGAGAGCGCCTTTCCGCGCAGAAAAGCAGCTAGCGGCCGCCAAGGCTCGAGCCTAGGCCGTCTTGACCTTCTGTCCCAATCCCCGCATTTTGCGGTCATCCACTTGCAGGGCCGCGGTCGCTACATTTTCTTCCAGGTGAGCGACGCGCGATGTTCCCGGAATCGGCAACATCACCGGCGAGCGCCACAAAAGCCACGCCAGCGCCAGCTGAGAAGGTGAAATTTTCATTCCGGCGGCGGTTCGCTCGAGTTTGCCGCCCTTCTCGGTCAATTTGCCGGCACCCAGGGGGAACCACGGAATAAAGCCAATACACATGCTCTCGCAATACTTGAGAACATCTTCCGCGGCCCGGTCCGCGACGCTGTAACGGTTCTGTACCGAAACGATCGGCACGACGGTTCGCGCATGCTCGATCTGCGCGACACTGACTTCGCTAAGGCCGATGTGTTTGATTTTCCCCTGTGTTTGCAAATCCTTTAGCGTTCCCAGCTGATCCTCCGCCGGCACGGCAGGATCAATCCGGTGCAATTGATATAAATCAATCCGTTCCAGCTTCAGCCGCTCTAAACTCCCTTCGCACGCTTTGCGCAAATGTTCCGGCCGCCCATTCATCGTCCACCGATCCGGTCCCGATCGATCAAACCCAGCTTTTGTCGCGATCACCAAGCCCGCCGGATAAGGATAGAGCGCCTCGGCGATAAGCCTTTCGCTCACGTGCGGCCCGTAGGAATCCGCCGTGTCAATAAAATTGATTCCCAATTCGACCGCCCGCTGAAGCACCCGAATCGCTTCGTCGTGATCCTGGGGCTCGCCCCATATACCTTTTCCGGTAATCCGCATGGCCCCAAACCCGAGCCGCCACACCGGCAGATCCCCGCCAATGCGGAACTCGCCGCTTTTGGCCACCGGCAAACCACTTCCTGAAATCCCCGTCACACCAGCCGTCGCTTTGTCGCCCATGATCTTGTCCCTCGTAAGGTTTTCTTCAGCCGCGGATTTCTGAAGCCGCAGCTGAGAGTTTACTCACCCTATTTTGAACTCCAGCTATTGGATGCGCGAACGGCGCTCGACGGCCTAGGAGGTTGGTATGCCGGCTTGGCAACGGCAACCCCGAATGGGGGGAACCTTGACGCGTTTGAAGATGTGGACGGAAACTCCTTCGTCCTTGCCGGCTTCGATGAAATTGACACGAGGTGTTGAAAAGCAACGCCGCGCGCTTAGCGCAAAAGCTCGAATCCCAACGCCGCGCTGCGCAGGAGTTCGAAAATACAGGTTCAGTCAAGGTTGTTTCCGCACTCTGGAGCGACTCGAGTCCAGGTCCACTGTGCTCGGACTGTTTGAGAAATGGGATTGCTCGTTCGAAGAACGCCAACTCTTCCCAGGAGACACGTTCCTCTACACCGATGGCGCCACCGAATCGTTCAGCGACGCCGGAGAAGAATTCCGAGAACGCCGCCTAGTCCAAGCGTTTCGCCGCCATGGTGGCCAGCCTTCAGCATCCTTGCTGGTCTTGGCCGTCGAAGAGATTCGCCAGTTTGATCCCAGCGAACAGCAGGACGACCTCACTCTGATCGTTGCCCACAGTCGAGCGGATGTAGCACCGGCCTGACAGCATTTAAAAGTAGCGGTCAAATGCGGCACAACGCGGCGGCCCCGGCGATCCCGGCGTCCGACCCGTATTTCGCCAGGACCATCGGTATCTCTGCAAAGCGCTTATTCACGCACCAATTCGCCAGCTGTTCGCGGAGGCGCCCGAAAAATCCGCTCATGAGCTGGGCCACGCCTCCGCCAAAAATAAACACATCGGGTTCGAGCAGGTCGATCACATTCCCCGCCCAAATGGCCAGAAAGTCCGCAGTTTCTCGCAACACCTCACAGGCAAGCGGATCACCCTGGCGAAACGCCTCGGCCACAATCTCGGCATTCACGCCGTTCACTTTTCCGCCGGCCAGAGCGAACATTTTCGAATCGGCGTCAGGCGATTCAATAAGCCGTTCTTGAGCCCGCCGGGCGATCGCCGGACCGGAGCACAAGGCTTCGATGCAGCCGCGTTTCCCGCAGCCGCATTGCGGTCCGCGATAGTCGATGGTCAAGTGACCGCCTTCGGCAGCGCTTCCCGTTCGGCCGTGATAGATCTTGCGATCGAAAACGATACCGGTTCCAATGCCCGTTCCGAGCGTTGCGTAAAAAACGTTTCCATAACCAACTCCGGCGCCCCAGATGGATTCCGCCAGCGCCGCCGCATTCCCGTCATTGTCCACTCGCGACGAAAGTCCAAAGATGCGCTGCACTTCCGCGGCCAACGGAAAATTCCGCCAGCAAGGCACGTTCGGCGGATTGAGGATCACCCCAGTTACAGGATCGAGGGGACCCGGCGCGCAAATTCCGATTCCCGTCAAACTTGCCCGCGCTTCCGGCCGCGCCGCAAAAACGCCTTCGATAGCGGACTGCACTGCGCCCAATCCCTCCGCGGCACCTCCGCGCGCGGGCATGGCCACACGCGTCTGAAAAAGAATCCGGCCCTCGGCGTCCACCAGTCCCGCGGCCACTTTGGTCCCGCCGATGTCCACACCAAGCGCAAATGTGCGAGCCGCGTCCATGTTCTCAGTCCTATATTCTCCCGAGGCCAATCACTCGATGCCCAGGCGGTGTTGCATTTCCTCAAGAGTGTGTCCCTTGGTTTCTGGATAGAAGAAAAAGACGACAAAGAATTGCAGCACCATCATGGCCCCGAAAAACACGAAGGGATACGCACCGGAAGATTTCGCAAGCTGAGGAAACGTATAAGCAATGATGGCGTTCATGATCCAGTGCGAAGAGCTCCCCACGCTTTGTCCCTTGGCGCGCACGCGGCTCGGGAACACCTCGCTGATGTACACCCAAATTACGGCACCTTGTGAAATGGCGAAGAAAGCGATATAGGCGACGAGGAACACGAGCAGATAACTCTGGTGGCTATTCGCAAAGAATACCCAGGAAACACCAAAAAGACACGCGGCCGTCCCCACGGATCCGATCAGCAGAAGAGTTTTGCGCCCCAGCTTATCGATCACCGACATGCCCAGCAGCGTGGCTGCAAGATTCATCCCGCCTACAGCCACCGCCTGCAAATCGCCGGACATCTTGCTGTAACCGGCCGCGGCAAAAATGTCATTCAGATAGTAAAGAATGGCGTTGATGCCTGAAAGCTGGTTGAACATGCCAATCGTAATCGCGAGAAAAAGCGGGAAGCGGTATTTCCAGGAAAAAAGCGGCTCGGAGGTTTGCAGGCGCTCGAGATGAATCGAATCGACGATCTCGCGCAACTCTGCCTCGGGATTTTCCGCGCCCATCATCTGGAGCACGCCCCGCGCCTCGTCCACTCGTTTCTGAGTAACCAGCCAGCGCGAGCTTGGCGGAATGCCGAAGAGCAGCACGAGAAAAAGCACCGCCGGAAACGCAGCAATACCAAGCTGCCAGCGCCATTCGGCTGCGCCAAGTCCGAGCCGCCCGATGCAGTAGTTGGAAAAGTAGGCGAGCAGAATGCCGATGACGATATTTATTTGGAAAGTGCCGACCAGACGCCCGCGCGTTTTTGCCGGCGCCAGCTCGGCGATGTACACGGGACCGAGCACCGAAGACCCGCCGATGCCCAATCCTCCGATGAATCGTGCCACCAGCAGTGCCTGCCAGTTCCACGCGAAGGCGCAGCCTAATGCCGAAATGACATAAAAAGCGGCGAGGAGGCGCAAGGTCTCCCGGCCGCCCCATCTTTGACCAGGAATTCCGGCGGACATTGCGCCGACAATGGTGCCGAGAAGGGCCATGGCCACGGTGGTTCCCAAGGCTTTCGGCGACAATCCATACGCCATGGTCAGCGAGTGCGTGGTCCCGGAAATAACGGCAGTATCGAAGCCGAACAACAAACCGCCGAGCGCGCCGACGGCGGTGGCTTTGGCGAGATTGGCGTTCATCGCGGCCCTCTCGAAGGCAATAAGGTCATTCGCATTTCTCCAATCAATCGTCCGATATCACCCCGTGCTGGGTTCCCAGCTTGCGAGGCGGAACGCTCTTCCCGCTCTCACTGCGCATAGAAAACGCTCATGGTCCGATAAAAATTCCACACATCCACTTTCGAAGACATCTCGAAAGGAGAATGCATGGAAAGCAGCGGCACGCCAAAATCTATCACTTCCATGTCCTCTCGAGACATGAATCCGCCGATGGTGCCGCCGCCGCCGACATCCACTTTATACGTGTGGGTCTGCCAAGGTATGCCGCTGCGGTCGAGGAGGCCGCGGATCTTTGCCGTATATTCAGAAGGCGGATCAAAACCTTCTCCATAGAGCTTGATGGTCACGCCGTAACCGAGCCGCGCCGCGTTCGTGGCTTCGGCGGCAGAAGGAAAAATCGGGTTTAGGCTGTCGTTAGCGTCGGCTGAAATCACCAGCGAATTATGCAAGGCCCGTCGCAAATCCAAATCGTTGTACGAGGTACCTCGCTGCGCTCCGGTGAGCCGTGCAAACGTCGAGTTTAGAAATTGCGAGCCTGCGCCGGTGTTATTGACGGAGCCGACTTCCTCAAAATTTGAAAGATAGGCGAGCGCGGTGAATTTCGGCGTGCCTTTAAAGTCGATAATGGCGCGCGCGGCGCAATAGGATGAAACGCGGTCGTCTTGTCCGTACGCACCGACAAGTCCGCGGTCAAAACCAACGTCCGCGGGATGCGCCGCGGGCACCAGAGCCAGCTCCGCGCTCACCAGGTCCTCTTCTTTAATCTTGTAGGTGGACGTCAAAAGCTGGGTGACTTCCACCGCAACGGATTCTTTCTCCCCGGGGATGCTGCCGATGACTGGGTCGAGCTCCTCGCCTTGCAGCACGTTGGTGTACGTGCGCGTCCGCATATCCACATCCGAGTGCGGCGCACTGTCGGGAATCACAAAAACCGGTTCGCCGGTATCGAGGCCGATGGAAACGTCGATGGTGCGGCCATCGGCAGTATCGATACGGCCGACGAGGGCAAGTGGAATGTTAGCCCACTGATATTTTTTGATTCCGCCGTAATATTTCGTCTTGAAAAGCGCGAAGCCCCCAGCGGGATAAATGGGACGGCCTTTCAACTCGATATGCGGGCTGTCCTGATGCGTGCCAACGACGCGCGAGCCATCCACGATGGGATCGGAGCCAATAACAGCAAGAATAAGGCTGCGGTCGCGATTCGGAACGATCAAACGCGCGCCGGGTTTTACTTGCTCGGGCTTGCTGAACTCCGTGAAGCCGGCGGCGCGCGCTCGGCGGATCACTTCGCGCGTCGAACCCAGCGCCGATCTCGCTATGTTCAGATAATTCTTGTAGTCGTCGGAAAAATCCTGCACTTGGGTGCGCTCTGCGGGAGTCAGCAAAAGCCACGACGATTTTTTCTTTCCCCAGGCGTCTCCTTCGTCCTGCGCGCAAAGCGTGGCAGAAAAACTTGCCACGGAAGTAAGCAATAGGGCCGACAGAAAGATGCGCCGCTCCGCAATCCTCATGGTACTCTCCCGCACCTCTCAGCCTGCTTGGAAACGGTTCGAACCGGCCCGCTGGCGGCGAACAGGGGATGGTACCTCAAAATTGGCTTGGCAAGTGTCGCCGCGGCAGCGCAGCCCCGCTAATGCTGCAATGTGGCGCGCCGTCGCGCAGTGGCGACGCTCGTCGCCCGTAGGTGCGCCGCTGCTGCAGTTCGTGCTGCAGTTCGTGATTTACAGCCCAGGCGAAACGAGTTAACGTGCCGAGCGTGTCTTCCAAGATCAACTGGTAGGACCGCGTGCCGTATCCCCGTTTCGCTTTTTTTTGCAAAACGCATGCGGACCTTGCCGTCGTGGACAGTCTGGTTGGCATGAATCCCGTGCCGGTGGAGCTTTGCCGCGTTTTCTAGATTGCTTGCGGGCCATGGCGGCAATTTGGTTCCCGTGGCGTGCGGCCTTACCGTAGCGAGTTTGTGGGGATAGACCTTGCTGCAAAAACCGGTCGATTTCGTCGAAGCCCGACGCAGAGATCACGCCCGAGGAATTTGCCTAGTTCCTTGCGCACGGCATTTTTGCATGGGCGCCCAAGGCCGTGCAGGATGAAATCCTCGCGATTTGCCGCGCACATGTCCGCGCCCATGGCGTGGCGTTTGTGAGCTACAACACAAAACCAACAGGACGGGTGCGGTCCCTAGGCAGATGCACGGGAAGCTGATTCATTTCTATGGTATGGGATGGTTGGCTGCCGAGTATGCGCGTTCCGACGAACCATGGCGATGCCGGAAATTTGGGAACTCGCCTCGGTTTCTGTATGATTTGATGCCGTGAACATAGTCCTGAGCGATGTTGAGGCGCGGGTGCTGGGCTGTCTGGTGGAGAAAGAAATCACCACGCCGGAATACTATCCGCTTTCGTTGAACGCGCTGATTCATGCGTGCAACCAGAAGTCCAATCGCGATCCGCTGATGAATCTGGAGGAAGACGCGGTGCGAGGGGCTTTGCGCGCTTTGGGCGACCTGATGCTCGCCAGGTCGGCAAGCGGTGACAGCCGGGTGTCGAAATACGAGCACCGCCTTGCGGATACTTTCAATTTCACGCGGCCGGAAACGGCGATTCTCTGCGAGCTGTTGTTGCGGGGGCCACAGACGCCCGGCGAATTGCGGAGTCGCGCGGAACGCATGCATCCGTTTGAAGATTTGGGCCTGGTGCAATCGACATTGAAACGTTTGATGGAGCGCGAGCCGCCGCTCGCGAAATTGTTGCCGCGGCAGACGGGCAACAAAGAGGCGCGCTACGCGCATCTATTGTCAGGTGACGTAGAAGTACCCGAAGCGCCGCCCCGCAAGGAAGCGGTGGTCTCCGGCAGCGCAGCGGAAAACGCGCGGATCGCCGGATTGGAAAGCGAAATTGCCGATTTACGTCAAGAAATTGCGGATTTGAAGAGGCAGTTCGGGGAGTTTCGGAGACAGTTTGAGTAAGCAGCGCCTTCTGGATTGGGAGACGGAGGTGCTTTTCTTTTTTTTGAGGGAAGGGTTGACAGGGACCCATGTGAGTTCATAACATGAGGTTTCACAAGGTGAAAAATTTAGTGTTCTTGGGGCGGTTCGAAACGTTGTGCATCTCGCGAGACGAAACAAAAATACATGATCACAGTTAAAGAGCTTACCAAGAGGTATGCGCGCAACGCGGCTGTCGACCACATCTCCTTCGAGATACAAAAGGGGCAGATTGTGGGCTTTTTGGGACCGAACGGGGCCGGCAAGACCACAACCATGCGAATGCTGACGTGTTTCCTTCCGCCCACGGCGGGGACGGCGACGGTGGCAGGCTTCGACGTGCTCGAAGAACCCATGGAAGTGAAGAAGAGGATTGGCTATTTGCCGGAAACGCCGCCCCTCTATCCAGAGATGATGACCGGCGAATATCTTTCTTTCGTGGGCGGCTTGAAGGGGCTTCGTGGTGCGGAACTAAAACAGAGAATTGACTACGTGAGTGAGCGGTGCGCGATCGCGGACGTGCGCAACAAGCAGCTCGGCAAGCTCTCGAAAGGCTACCGCCAACGAGTAGGCCTGGCGCAGGCCATCATTCACGATCCCGAAGTGCTGATTTTGGACGAGCCCACCGCGGGTCTGGATCCCAAGCAAATCAACGAGACACGCGATCTGATCAAGAGCCTTGCCGGCGATCACACCATTATTTTGAGCACGCACATCCTTCCGGAAGTCGAGCAAACCTGCCAGCAGGTGATCATCATCAACAAAGGCAAGCTGGTGGCGACGGATACGGTTGACAATTTGCAGAGTCGCGCGCGCGGCGCGGAACCGGTTCTCGTGGAAGTCGCTGGGCGCAATGGCAGCCTCGATCCCAACGTTGTGCAAGCGCGGATCGCAAAAGTTTCGGGAGTCAACCGCATTGTGTTGAAACAAAAGCAGCCGACACATTCCACGTTTGAAGTCGAAACCCAAAAAGACCAGTTTGTTCGCGGGGACCTGGCACGTGCCATTGTTGAGGCGGGCTGGGATCTGAATGAGATGCGCTCCTCGGCGGTCAGCCTCGAGGAAGTATTTCTGCAGCTGACCGGGTCGCAAGAGGTCGCTCCGAAGGAAGAAGCCGTTGTGACGGGGGCCAGCAAGTGAGAAACGTCTGGCTGATCTGGCGCAAAGAGATGCGCAGCTATTTTGTTTCGCCGGTTGCCTACGTATTGATTGTGATCTGCGCTCTGTTTTTTGGATTTTTCTTCTGGAGCCTATTGCAGGCTTACCTGCAGTTCAGCATGGAAGCACAGATGCGCGGTGAAATGTTCCCGATGAATATGCCGGAAGAAATCGCGCGACGGCTCTTCGGAAACGTGCCTGTCACGGGGCTTTTCATCATTCCCCTAATTACCATGCGGCTGTTTGCCGAGGAGAAGCGCACTGGCACGATCGAACTTCTCACGACCTCGCCGATCCGCGACGGGGAAGTGATCCTCGGGAAATGGCTGGCAGCAACGACGATGTACTCCTGCCTGCTGCTGATGAGCGCGCTGAATATCGGTTTTCTTTTTCTATACAGTCGCCCGGACTGGAAGCCACTACTGGTTACCTACCTGGGTCTCTTTTTGCAGGCCGCGGGTTTGCTGGCGATCGGAACGTTCATCTCGACGCTCACAAAAAATCAAATCATCGCGGGGGCCTTGACGTTTTGCGCCAACCTCCTGATTTTCGTTTGCGGTTGGGTCGGCGAATACAACAGCGAAACCTGGGCGCGGGTTCTGGCGTACCTTTCTGTTTCAACGCATATGGAATCGTTCACGAGAGGAACTCTCGATTCGAAAGATGCGATTTATTACTTGACGCTGATTCTTGTGGGTTTGTTTCTCACGGCGCGCTCGCTGGAATCGTTGCGCTGGAGGTCGTAATTGAATACTGAGCTGCTGAAGGCGCGACAAACAAGGTATGTGGCTTACGCGACGCTGTACATCGTGGTCGCGCTGGCAGTACTGACGGTGGCCAACGTGCTTGCGAACCGCTACGACAAGTCTTACGACGCGACCGCCAACAAGCGCTATAGCCTCTCGGATCAAACCATCAAGGTGGTCAAAGGCCTGAAGCAGGATGCAACCATCACCTACTTCGCGCAAGATTCGCAGTTTGGCACGGCCAAAGACAAGCTGGACATGTACGCGAATCTTTCGCCGAAAGTTCATGTCGTGTACGTGGACCCGGACAAAAAGCCGCTGGTTGCGACCCAGGCCGGATTCAAGAATCTGAACACAGCTATCGTGCAAATCGGCGCGAACAAGAATGAGGCAAAAAGCATAGGCGAGGAAGACCTCACAGGCGCGATTATCCGCGATCTGAAAAATACCGCTCGCACAGTGTGCTTTGTAACCGGGAGTGGAGAGCACCAGATAGACGATTCGGGCCGGAGCGGGTATTCGCGATTAAAGGACTTGATCGCTAAAGATGACTATCAAGGGAAGTCCATCGATCTCTTGCAGAAGGCCGAAGTGCCCAGTGATTGCACGGTGCTAGTCGTGGGCGGGCCGCACGGCGATTATCAGCAGCCGGAGGTCGATGCGCTGAAAAAATATGTTGAGGACGGCGGCCGCGCGCTGATTTTGCTCGACCCGCCACTGAAAGTTGGGCGCGAAGAAATTGCCGATAACGAGCCGCTGACCAGCTTGCTGGGAGGTTGGGGGGTGACGCCCAACAAGGATTTGATACTCGATTTCAACCCCGTCGGGCAGCTTGCCGGGCTGGGACCGCAAGTGGCGCTGGTGACGCGCTACGACAGTCACCCGATCGTAAACGAGATGAAAGGGACGGCCACGGGATTCCCGCTGTCGCGTTCGCTGGCCACGAAAAACGCGGACAAGACGACGGTAGAGAAGCTGTTCGATAGCTCGGAGAGCAGCTTGTCGACAGCGAAATTGGATTCGGACAGAATCGATCCCAGCGACCCGAAAAACAAAAAGGGACCGTTGACGATCGCTGCCGCCGGGACGTACAAGACGGGCAAGGAGAATTCGCAGGGGCGATTCGTGGTGGTCGGTAGCTCGTTGTGGGCGGCTAACTCGTTTCTGCCGTTCAACGGGAATCGCGACCTGGCGCTGAACACCATTAACTGGCTGTCTTCGGACGAAGACCTCATTTCCATCCGGCCAAAAGAGCCCGAAGACCGCAAGCTTACGATGACGCGAGCTCAGGTGCGATGGGTGGGGATCACCAGTCTGCTTTTGATCCCTCTGATCGTTATTGGCACGGGATTATCGGTCTGGTGGCGGAGAAGGTAAGAGGCCTCCAGAGCGCGAACAGCAGTTCACGGAATGCCGGGGCAATTCCAATGAAAATGAATGGTTTGCTGATTGCCGCCATCGTTCTGGCGGTGCTGTCGGGAATCCTGTATTGGTCGAATCACCGCAAGCCAACGGAAAACGCGGTGAACGTTTCCGCAGACACGCCTCCCAAAATCCTTGCGCTCACGCAAGCGGACATCACGAAAGTTGACATCAAGAAAAAGAGCGGGGATGAAGTGGTGCTCGCGAAGGATGAAGCGGGAAAGTGGCAGATTATGGCCGCCAAACCGCTTCGCGCGGATCAGAATGAGGTTTCGAGCATGCTTTCGACTTTGTCGTCGCTCGGCTCGGAGCGGCTGATCGAGCAGAAGGCCGGCAACCTGGCGGACTATGGCTTGGCGCAGCCGGCGGTCGAACTGGAGGTCACCGAGAAAGACAACAAGACGCAGAAAGTGTTGCTGGGGGACAACACGCCAGCGGGGAACGCGGTGTACGTGGCCCTTGCAGGCGATCCGCGCGTGTTTACGCTGGCGAACTACAGCAAGACAAGTCTGGACAAGAGCGCGAAGGACTTGCGGGACAAGCGATTGCTGGTATTCGAACAAGACAAACTCAGCCGCGTAGAACTGACCGCGAAGAAA
>Ga0210394_10001360_pt1 | contig 39879 bp, 26 predicted proteins | sample IncBWC12MmetaG_FD_160121 | JGI IMG/M metagenome (GOLD analysis project Ga0210394, IMG submission 160121) | Forest soil microbial communities from Barre Woods Harvard Forest LTER site, Petersham, Massachusetts, United States - Inc-BW-C-12-M | ecosystem: Environmental > Terrestrial > Soil >... | reverse complement strand
GGCCGCCTCCGAGACCCGCTCCGAGACCCGCTCCTAGACCCGCTCCGCCGCCCGGCCCCGCTCCGAGACCCGCTCCGGAGGCACCTGCACCTTGGCCAGCGACTCCAGCGACGCCGCTTCCGGCCGCATAGGGTCCGCCCGTGAGCGTTCCACCGCTGCTTGCTCCTGTAACGCTGAATTCGCCGAGAGTACCCGCGTTTCCGCCAGCTCCACCACCACCACCGATTCCTCCGCTGACGCTCCCGGCAGTAGCGTCTCCACTTCCGGATCCCAAACCACCGGCTCCCGTGCCGGAGCCAACCATCCCGCCGCTCCTCGAACCTTGCGCGGCAGCAATCAGTTCCAGCAGTTTATGGGGATCATTCAGCCACTTTTTGAATTCATTTTGGTCTTCCCCAAGCGAAGCGGCCGCGAGTTGCGCGGCCATGCTGGCCTCCTTCAATCGGGAATCCGTTGCGATGAAACACACCTCATTCAAACGTATGCCCTGCGCGCCCGTGAGCGCGGCTTTTAATTGTATGGCGAGTTCGGTAGGCTTTGCCTTACCGGTCGGAAACGCCCGGGCAAACCTGCCAATCTCGTCTTGAGTGATGCAGGGAAAAAACTGAATGCTGGCAAGGCCGGCGGCGGAAAGCAACTGCGCAAATTGTTTCTCAGCCGGAGCGCCTTCCAGAGGAACGCCATCCAGCAACAATTGGGAACCGGTGGCGCCGAGCATCAACCCGTTGTCCGTTCCCGTGGGAATCGCCTCTCGCAGTTCGCGCCATGCGATATCCAACTGTTCGATGGTACGGGCGTGCTCGAAACCGTACAAACGGGCAAACTTCAGGAGTATGTTGAGGCTTCTTACGAAGGCCCGTCCCGAAGTTGACTTGTGGTTTGCTATCATTCGCCGCCACGCCGTCCTTATACTAGGACTGCCTAGCTAGTACCGTAGGGGTATGCCCTGCTCGCGGCAATGGTACAGAGGTCCTATGTGTCGCTCGTGTCAAGCCGCTCGGAGGACCGGTGCGTGGCCTGCTCACCGGGACGGGTTCGCTCTCGGTGAGGACAGGTGGGAAGGGAGGGTTGCGCGCTTGTGAACGCGGTCAAATCCTTGCGGTAACTTACTTATTGAGTGCCACGCGGCCACGCCGCTTGCTGCGATTGGTCACCGCTGATACCTGCGGAAGCCCACCAAGCTCCAGCAAGATTTTTCGCAATCGCGCGCGGTCTTCCAGATCCATATCGACAAATTCAAAAGCCATGGCTTGCGGACGCGCACCGCGCACAATAGCCTGCGCTTTGATGTGCCGCACACCTTGCGAGAATTTCAGGGACAGAAGCGAACCTGGCGCAAGGTGACGTTCGCCTGAGCCAATGCCGCCGCCCAGATTGAGTTCCGGGATCGACAGCCGGAAATTCTCGCGCAAATTGGTAGTCACCGCGATCAGATTTCTCGACAGTCTCAAGCGCGCGTATCGCCGCTGGCGCATCACCGAGGAGTTGGGCTCGGGATCCATCGGCTCAAGTTGCAGATCTTTGCGTTCCAGTCCGCTGGCGCTGAGTTTTTCCAGCGCCATCGTGGGATCGATTCGCATCAACGCCTGAGCAGCTGCGATTCGCAATTCCGAGGGGTAAACCCAGCGCCACACCTGTCGCGCATCCATGATGTGCTGTATCGTGGGGCTGGCCGCCGAAGCGCGCAAGCGGCCTAGCGCTTCCAGGGCTTTCAGCCGGTGAAAGGACGGGATGTGATCATTTTGCGCCAATTCCACCAGCTTCGGGATGCATTCGGGCTGGCCGCTCATGCCCATTTCGTCGATAGCCAGGGGCCGGATCAGAGCGTCGAGCGAATCGTAGAGCGAGACCAGCAGTATTGCTCTCTGCTCCGGAGGAGCAGAGGAAAGCTGCCGTACGGCCCGGTCGTGCGAGGAGCGCGGCCACTGGCTCAGGCGCACCGGAAGGATTTTCTGCACGGCGTCGGGAGCGAAATGACTCAGCAAGCCGATGGTCTCCACGGCCTCGGGCGCAGGCGCCGTTTGTAGGATCTCGAGTAGACGCAGGGTGGAATCCTCGCCGAGCCCACGCACAATTTCGCCGAGCACTTCGCAATCTTCGCGGAACCCGCAGTGACCGAACCGGTTCGTCACATACTGTAGCGTTGCTTTTGGCATCAGTGCCAGGATATCGGTCATGCCATCGGCGATGTGTCCGCCGCGCAGCGCCTCTTCGATGAACTCCGGCAAGCGTTCTTCGGCACCGATGCGCGGACGTAGGCTTTGCGTCGATCCGGGCCGCTGCTGTTCAATATTGTCCAGGGAAGAGAGCGCTTGCTGCATCGCCGGATAGCAACGTTTTGACGCTGCTTCTTGGCTCATGCGCACGAACGCCGCGCTTATCAAGGTTTGCAGCTCCGGCTCCCGCTCGATGGCCAGCTGATTCCCCAGCCGACGGATGCACTCCATAAGCGCGCTGCCGTCGCCGCTGCCATACAACTCGGCAAGATCGGAAAGCCCAATCGCGGTTGTGCGCCGAGCTTCGGGCGCTTCCAGCGCGATGCACGCCGCATACTTCATCAAAATCTCATTGACAGTCTTCAGTTCGCCGCGCCGGAGCATATCCTCGAGAAAAGCTCGCACGTTGCGCGGAGGCACGCACCAGGCCTCGTCCGAAGTGAGCACTTCCTTCTTGTTCTCTTCCGGAACCTGTTCCCAAAACTCTTGATCGAGCAGCTCCGTGTACGTCTGCACGGACAGCCCTGCCTGGGCCATCATTTCTTCTTGCGAACCCAAAATCTTGCGCAGAGCCCCGATCTCGGAATTCATGCGATCCAGGAGTTGTTTCACGGCGTTCACGCGCAGCTCTCCGCGCTCGTAGCTGTCCAGAGCAAATCGGATCGCCACATGCTCCGCCAGCTTCAGCAACATGGGCTTGTCGGCCTTTTCCGAGGGCGCCTGCGCCGCCAAGCCTGCCAGTGCCTGCTGCAAAGTGAATTGCGCACGCACCGGCATCGCGCTTAAGCGCGACTGAAACGTCGGAGCGTCCATTTTTGCTTCCGGATCTTTGCGCGACTTTCCCAACTGTGCAAAGAGGCCCAGCATTGCTCGGACATCCTCTTCCGCGACGCTGAAGCCAGTGCCGCCACCGCCGGGTCCTGTGCCGGGCGCACCGGCCACCGAGCCGCCACCCCCGGGAGTGTTGCCGCGTAGCAACGCCGAGGCCGTCAGCCACCTTCCAGGGGCTTCGCCGGCACCAGCTCCGCCACTGGCTCCAGTGGCTCCTCCGCCAGCGCCCGCCGCGCCGCCAACGCCGGCTCCTCCGCCCGCCCCCGTCCCACCGCCAATGCCAACCCCAGTCCCACCGCCGCCAATGCCAGCTCCAGCACCCGAACCGCTCCCTCCGGGTCCGCCTCCGGGCCCTCCGGAGCCCGAACCTGATCCGCCGCCAGGTCCACTCCCTGCTCTACCACCCGTGGCACTACCGGTTCCCAAACCTCCTCCGGCGCCGGAACTACCGCTACCTTCCCAAAGGCTACCTGATTGACTCGCTGCGCCCGACCCGCCACCCGAACCAAATCCGCCAGCTCCCGTGCCCCCCCCTCCTGGCACTCCACCAGGGCCGCCACCGCCGGGACCGAAGCCAGGGCCGGTGCCACCTCCGCCTCCGCCACCGCCGCTCCGCGAACTCTCCGCGGCAAGAATCATTTGCAGGAGCTTGTTGGGGTCTTCGAAGAAATCCTTAAACTTGTCGCCTTGTGCGCCGAGAGCTTTCGCTGTCAGTTGCGCGGCCATCTTGATGCCCGCCACGGAAGAATCTTCTGCGACATAGCGAATCTCGTTGATCTTGATGCTGGTTTCACCAGCAAGTGCGGATTTCAATTGTTCTGCGAGTGAGGAGGGCTTGGCATTGCCGCTCGGAAAAGCTCGTACGAACCGGGCGAATTGTGGCTGTGTCAAAATCGGAGAGAAGTGGATGCTAGCAATTCCCGAGCCTATCAGCATTTGCGCGAAACTTTTTTCACCGGCGGACGCGCCCAGCGGCACGCCATCCAGCAAAATCTGGTTTCCCGAAGCGCCAAGCAAAAGCCCGCTCCCGCTGCTCTCATCGAGCGCACCTCGGAGCTCTTTCCACGCAGTCTCAAACTGCGCCGCCGTTCGCACGTGGCCAAATTCATAAAGGCGCGCGAACTTCAGTAGAATGTTCAGGCTGCGCACGAATGCCCGCGCGCCTCCGCGTGATTCGGGACTCATACTATTCGGCGAGGAAGCCGGTCCTCCCCCCTGCTGTCTACTACACTAGAGGCCCCGCGGCCTACAGACAAGCTTCACGGCATTTATTGTAACCTTCTCAATAACAGAGTGTTGGCTAGAAGGGCACGAACTTTGACGTTCTGTCTGCGCAGTACGGTTGCGTCTCACCCCATTCCGGACTAACCTGTGTTGTCCGGTGTTGTGTCTCACTCTACAATAACCGGGAAACGAATCCTTCGCCTTTCCAGCGCCGAAAGTGCCCCCGTGCTGGGTGCTCCTTTGGCGAAAAGAGCACAAGACAATAATGTCGGACCAGCCCCCACCTGACCGCTACAAAGCGGAAATGCCCCAGATACCGGGAGTTTCTGCGCCCGGCTCTGGCCGCAGCCCATTAAATAATCCCGCTATCCGCATGGTGGGCGCACTTCTCGCCATATTGCTGGTGGTTTTTTTTGGCGCGCGATGGATTCTCCGCCCCAGGCATGCCGAAGCCCCTCCGGCTGAACCCCCTCCCCAAATCGAGGTCCCCTCGCCTGCTCCTGATCCAAATGCCGCGCTCCCGCACGCTACGCAGCAGGACCCCGGGATCGCCAGCGTCCCGGAGATGGCGCAACCCTGGACCTCCAAACAATTCTTCATCCGCAATGCATTTTCCGGAGAAAACGTCAAAGGACTTCTCATTCGTTTGCCCACGAGTTCTGCTTCCCAAGAGGGCGGTTATTGGGCCTTCTCGATGAATGCTCCTTACGGAAACTGCCAGCTCGAATACATAACGGACCTCACCAGACTGAAGACCGACTATGATTTCAAGGCCGCGAAGCATCCCATGGTCGGCAACCCCTGCAATCGCACGGTTTACGATCCCACGAAGCTCACAAATCTCCCCGGCAATGTCTGGGTGCGTGGTGCCATCGTGCAAGGCTCGGACCTGCGGCCCCCCCTGGGCATCGAGATTAAGGTTCAGGGAAAAAATATTCAAGCTATTCGCACGGAGTAGTTCTGCAGGAATCTCTCCCAACGTCTTACCTGGCAACTCCCCTACACTAGCCTTTTCTCTATGCCGCTTGACAACCCATGCCTTCCCAGCTAAACGTCTTCTCCACACTGGAGAAAACTTCGATGCCTACAAATTTCGGCACCACGCGCCGCCGCTTCCTAGAAAGCGCGGCGGCCGCTTCTTCTCTCGCGCTGGTGCCCGGCTCTAAAACCGTCGCTCGAACTTCCGAAGACACTCCCACGGCGGACTTCTCGAGCTTGCGGCCCTTCGGCGCCCGCCTGAAACCCATCACGGCGGAGGAATTTCGCGCCCGTTTGACCCGCGCGCAGCAGCTCATGTCGGAACTCAAACCAAATTTTGACGCTCTCTTTCTCGCTCCCGGCACTTCGCTCTACTATTTCACCGGCATTCATTGGGGCTTGAGCGAGCGCCTCGTCGGACTCGTCCTCCCGCGCGCCGGCAAACCTGTCCTCGTCTGCCCCGGTTTCGAGGAAGGCCGCTTGCGCGAGCAATTGCGTTTCCCCATCGAAGTCCGCGTCTGGCAGGAAGATGAAAGTCCCACGAAACTTGCCGCGACTGCACTGGCCGACCAAGGCGTCCGCACGGGCCGCCTCGGTGTCGAAGAAACGGTCTATTTCACGTATTCCGATCACTTCCGCGCGGCGGCTCCGGGATTTGAATACCTCTCCGCTGATCCCGTTACTATCGCCTGTCGCGCACGCAAATCGCCGCACGAACTTGAATTGATGCGCCTCGCCTGCGAAGCAACATTCGATGTGTACCGCCCGGTCTTCGCTGCTTTGCGCGAAGGAATGTCGCAAGACGATATCGCCCATCTCGTCGAAACTGGCTTTTCGAAGATGGGCTTGCGCGGCGGCGCGCTGGTTCTTCTCGGAGCTTCAGCCGCACTACCGCACGGCACCAAGCAACCGCAAAAACTCAAAGAGGGCGATGTCGTCTTGATTGATGGTGGCTGCGGTGTCGATGGCTATGCCTCCGACGTCACGCGTATGGCAATCCTCGGCAAGCCCTCGGAGAAAGTCGCGAAAGCCTATGAACTTACGCGGAAAGCTCAGGACGCCGCATTAGACGCGGCGCGCGCCGGTCGGCTCTCTGGAACTGTTGACGACGCGGCTCGCGCGGTGATTACCGGCGCCGGCTATGGCCCCGATTACAGATTCTTCACCCATCGCCTCGGCCATGGCATTGGTCTCGACGGCCACGAGCATCCCTACCTAGTCCGCGGCAGCAAAACCAACCTAGAACCAGGCATGACCTTTTCGAATGAACCGGGCATTTATGTTCCCGGCGAGTTCGGAATCCGCTGCGAGGACGACATGGTCATCATGCCCGACGGTCCTGCGCAACTCTTGACACAAAACTTCGCCGTATCGCTCGAAAAGCCGATGGGCTGATTTCACGCCTCCCTGATGGCTTCGCAAAACTCCACGATTCTTTGCTCCACCCAGAATCGCTCCGCCCCGCTTCGTTTCGAAATGAAGCCGCAGTGTCCGCCATGTTCCGGCGCGACGAACTTTATGGCAGGATTCTGCTCCGGAGCGGCGCGCAGAAATAATTCGTACGGCACAAATGGATCATCCTGGGCCGTGATCATCAGCATCGGCACGCATACTTTCGCGAGGACTTTCTTCGCTCCCACCGCCTCGTAATAATCCTGGGCGTCTCGATAGCCGAAATGCGGCGCCGTAATCTTGTCGTCGAACTCCCGCACCGAGCGCACCCGTCCGAATCCGTTCTTCGCATAGCGCTCCGGGAACAGTTCAGCCTTTCGTGCGTACCGCGCCATCAACCCTTTTACAAAATGCCGCTGGTAGAAAAAATTGTCGCGCCTTTGCAACGCATCCGCGCACGCCCCGAGATCGATCGCCGGGCATACAACACAGACTCCGCGCAGTGCTTTCGGTGCGGCGTGCCCGAATTCACCCGCCATTTTCGTCATCAGATTCCCGCCCATAGAGTATCCGGCGAAGAAGACTTGCTCGAAGCCATCCCCGTTCGACAATTCCTCCAACACCGCCCGGTAATCTCCGCTCATCCCGGAGTTGTAAAGCGTCGGCGTGAGCGCCTCCGTGCCCCCGCAATTCCGCTGGTTCAACCGCACCGCGTGAAAACCTAGGCGCAACGCCTTTTCTGCGACCCCGCAAACGTAAGTCGATTCGCTCGAGCCTTCCAGCCCATGCAGAATCACGAGCACCGGAGCGTCGCGCCCTTTTCCTGGCTGCCAGTGGCAATGCCCAAGAATCCGCGATTCCGGTTCCACCTGAAATAACCGCTCTTCCGCAGGCGGCAGGTTGAACCGGCGCCGCACAAACGCCGCCGCGATGGTCATCGCATGCCCATTCCGCAGCGCCATAGGCGGCTCAAATTTCTCCGTGTCCCAAGTCATGATTCACTGTAGAGCAGCCGGACACACCAGGCAAGTTGCCGCCAACGCAGCCTTGGCCGTCCTCCGACCGCTGTTAACACCCGCCCTCAATTTCCCGTCAATCCAGTCGAAAGGCATACGAGGAGCCAATGACATGAGACGAAGAACTTTGGCATGCACCGTTTTCTTTTTGACTTTCGCAGCGCTCCTGCCTCGCATCTCTCGCGCGCAATCCCCCTCCTCCGGACCCGACCCCTACCTGACCGCACACGAATGGGGCACGTTCACCTCGATCGCCGGCAAAGACGGCCATGCTGTCGAATGGCTGCCCCTCACGGGATCAACCGACCTCCCGTCGTTTGTGGAGCATTTCAGTGGCGTCGCGTTCAAAGGCGGGCTGCTCGGCACGGTGCGCATGGAGACCCCGGTCCTCTATTTCTATACGAACCGCGAAACAACTGTCTCCGTGCACGTCTCTTTTTCTAAAGGCTTGATCACCGAGTGGTATCCGCGCGCCAGCCACGTCTATCCGGTTTCTGCCGTCGCGCCGAAATTTGCGAATTTTAGTGATTGGAGTCTCTACCAGCAGCATCCCGACGGCGGCATTGCCTGGGACTCCGTCGAGCTTCAGCCAAGAAACTTTGCCGAGTTTCCGCGTGAAAATCGCACGAATCACTACTACGCCGCTCGGCAAACCGCCTCCACCCCTCTCCAAATCAAAACATCCAATGGCGCGCAAACGGAGAAATTTCTCTTTTACCGCGGCGTCTCCACTTTTGCCGTGCCCATTTCCGCGACGATTCATTCCGACGGTAGCCTGCTGGCCGAAAGCCTGTCGGACCCGGCGATTCCCGCAGTGCTGCTCTTCGAACGCCGCGGCGACAAACTCGGTTTCCGCATGGCACAGCTGTCCCCCAGTAGTCCCACTCTCGATCTTCCGGAACTCGACGCCGATATCGATTCTCTGAAACAAGCCGTGGTAGACATGCTCATCGCCCAAGGCCTCTATCAAGACGAAGCCCAGGCCATGTTCGAAACCTGGCGCGATTCCTGGTTCGAGGAAGGCAGCCGCCTTCTCTACATCGTCCCCCGGCAATTCGTGGACAGCATCCTGCCACTCTCAATCAACCCCGCTCCGGCCGAAACCGTCCGTGTCTTCGTCGGCCGCCTCGAACTTGTCACACCCGCAACACAAAGAGCCGTGGAGCAAGCCCTGGCCACTCACGACCAAACAACACTCACACGCTACGGCCGCTTTCTCGTCCCCATTCTCGAGAACATGATCGCCAACGAAAGGAATGCGTCCAGACAAGCGCGATTCCGCGAGTATCTGAACTCTTCCTATGCACTTGTTTCCGAATCACGCTGAAGCGCGTGATCTGAACCCTGCCGGGCCATGCGCGGGCGCTCAGTGGAGATTCTCATGGCTCAGTTTACGCTGGGCGGCCGGCTTAAAATTCGGCTGGAAGTTCACAGAGCACTGGGTGCCGAACCCAAGCGATCGGCAAGGCAACCCTCATACGTGATTGGTGTTCATGTTTAAAAGGACTGGACCCCTTGGCTTGCCAGACGCTTTTCCGCCTGGAATAGGAGTTCTAAGATTAGAAGGCGGGCACAAGCCAGAGGACTACGAGAGGCAGATCATCACGCAGCTCAAGGAAAGCCCTACCCAGCCCTGAACGAATCGTCAACGGCCACTTGCTCGCCCGCGCCGTTTTCGAAGCCACGGCCCGAGCACGGCATCCAAGTCGGCGCGCATCCATCGCGCTGCGTTCCCTTCCCGATAGAACCCCCATGTAATCATCGAGCCGCTTAGCACCGTCTCAATCGTCCGCGCCAGCTGGGCAGGCCTCGCGCTCCGATCGAGTTCACCCGCCTCCCATGCTGCTTCGACCAGCCGTCGCAAACCAGCCCGCGTGGCACGTGCCTGTTTGACCAGAAGCCGCCGAAAGTCCGGATCAGTCATATCAATCTGCAGATAGGCCAGACTACGCGCGAGAGCCGCTGGCGAGGCCGCCAGCCCGGCCATGCAGTCTGCGTAGGCGCGCAGCGCCGCCAGCGGAGACGCGTGCTGCTTCGCCAGCCCCTGTATGAACTCACCCGCTCCGTCGGAATACTTTGCGGACAACGCCAGCAGCAACCCCCGCTTCGATCCAAACCGTTGTACCAGGACGGCCGCCGTCACCCCTGCCTCCCTGGCAATCACGCCAAGCGTCAGTTCGCGCGGTCCGACTCTGCTCATCACCGAGTGCGCGGCGGCAAAAAGCTGGCTGTCGCTGACCTTCCTGGGACGCGGGCTCATAGGACTTGACCGTTTCTCAACGCTCGTATAGTATCATTTCTAAATGACCATTTAGTTTAAGCGTTTGCCGCCTGATGAACGGAAAGGAGCGAGACGATGCGCATCGTTACCTATGGTGGAGCCGTCAGCCTGGACGGCTTTCTAGCCGGAGCCGATGGCTCGATCGACTGGCTGCACTTCAGCAAAGACGTCCAGCAGGTGATGACGGACTACTGGAAGGACGTCGACACCATCCTGATGGGACGCAAGACCTACCTAGTCTCGGTCGCTCAAGGACGCCAGTCCAAAGAGAAACCAGCCAAGAACCCCAAGCGCAAAGAGCCCGCCATGCGCACCTATGTCTTCTCGCGCACGCTCAAGTCCATCGAAGATCCCGGCGTCGAACTGGTGGCGGCCGACGCAGCCGAATTCGTCCGCGATCTAAAGCGACGCCCCGGCAAAGGCATCTGCCTGATGGGCGGCGGCGAACTGGCCCAGCCCCTTCTCGCTGCGGGCTTGGTGGACGAAATGGGCCTGAACATTCATCCAATTCTGCTCGGCACAGGAATCCCTACATTCCGCGATCCTGGCCATCGAGTGAGACTCACCCTCACCGCATGCCGCCAACTCGAAGGCGGCTGCATCCTCGCAAGGTACAAGGTCCTGCACGTTCGCGTCGACGCAGGTTTGCCCCCTGCGACGCTTCCGCTAAGATGATTGACGGATGAAGAACTCACGCGCGCATTTCAACACCATCCTTCGGCCGCCCCGGAGGGGTCACTGCGCCGCCGCTGTCCCGGTGTTGCCCTGAGGCGTGCCCCCCGGAAGAAACCTTTCTGAAGCTAAGACGATAGCCAAAGGCGCCATCTCCGCCTACATCGAGAGCCCTCAAGAAGCAGAACGAGCCCTTCCCTACCGACGAAGAATCCTTAGTCGCCCCTCGCGACCTCGCATACGCCGGACCTCCGCCGCCGAGTTCCGGGAAGTCATCCGATTTTTCGAACGCAACGGTTTCCAGTTCGAACTCGCGTCAGGCGGCCACTTCGTCTGTTCTCATCGAGCCTTAAACGCTGCGCCGTAGTTCGCGAACATAACCTTGATATGCCCAAGGGCAAGCTCTTGCCGTTGCTCGGGGCGCAGGCTGTAGCAGAGAAGACCTGCTGGCTTTTTACCGGAAGATAAACCGGAAGATAATCTGTTCCTTGGTATTCGAATGGCAAGCCGCTCCTCTGAAATCCCCGTTGCCACAGCATTCGTGAACTTGACCGCAGTCCCATTGCGCCCTAGAATAGAAGTTTCACAGTGATTGATTTTTGCAATCTGATGCATTCGTCTTCCAGCCCAGCGGCCACCCGCTGGGCTGCGCTGTTTTAAGGCGTTAATTTTCAGAAACGAGGCTGTAATGATTGAAGGTCCGATTCCCGAAGGTCTCACTTTCGACGACGTGCTTCTTCTGCCCGGCAAATCCTCCGTGCTCCCGGCCGAAGTCGACACGCGCACCTGCTTCACCCGCAAATTATCGCTAGACATCCCCCTGGCCTCGGCAGCGATGGACACCGTAACCGAATCCCGCCTGGCCATCGCTATCGCCCGCCAGGGCGGCATAGGCCTCGTGCACCGCAACATGCCCATCGACCGTCAGGGCGAAGAGGTCGACCGCGTAAAACGCTCCGAAAGCGGCATGATCGTTGATCCCGTCACCATCTCCCCGGACATCACCCTCCGCCAAGCCCTCGAGATCATGACCAAGTACCGCATCTCCGGCCTCCCGGTTACACGCGGCTCCCGCCTCACCGGAATCCTCACCAACCGCGACCTCCGCTTCGAAAAAAATCACTCCCAACTCGTCGGCTCCGTGATGACCAAGGAAAATCTCATCACCGTGGCCGTCGGCACCACACTCGAAGAAGCCGAGCGCATCCTGCAGAAGCACCGCATCGAAAAGCTCCTGGTGGTAGATCAGGATTTCAATCTCAAAGGTCTCATCACCGTAAAAGACATCCAGAAAAAACGAGCATATCCGCGCGCCACAAAGGACGAACAAGGCCGCCTCCGCGTTGGCGCCGCCGTTGGCGCCACTGGCGATTACCTGGAGCGCGCCGTAGAAATGTCCAAAGCCAAAGCTGATGTCCTGGCCATCGACACCGCCCATGGCCACTCCGATCGTGTCATGGAAGCCATCAAAACCATCCGCCAACGCCTTCCCGAAGTACAAATCATCGCCGGCAACGTTGCCACTTACGAAGCCGCGAAGGATCTCATGGCCCTCGGCATCGATGGTCTGAAAGTTGGCATCGGCCCCGGCTCGATCTGCACCACGCGCGTGGTCACCGGCGCAGGCGTGCCCCAGATCACCGCCATCATGGAAGCCGCGCGCGCCGCGCAAGGCACCGGCATCCCCATCATCGCCGACGGCGGCATCAAGTATTCCGGCGACATCACCAAAGCCATCGCTGCGGGCGCTTCCTGCGTGATGATCGGCAGCCTCTTCGCCGGCACCGAAGAAGCTCCCGGCGAAACCATTCTTTATCAGGGCCGCACCTTCAAGTCCTACCGCGGCATGGGCTCGATGGGCGCCATGGACGCGGGTTCCGACCGATATGCCACGGTGCAGGACACGGAGGAGCGCGGTAAGTCCGTGCCGGAGGGCGTCGAAGGCCGCGTCCCGTACAAAGGCTCACTCGGCGCACTCACCGACCAGCTCGTCGGCGGCCTCAAGAGCGGCATGGGCTACGTCGGCGCTCCCACACTGAGAGAACTCACAGAAAAAGCGCGATTTGTCCGCATCACCGCCGCTGGCCTGCGTGAAAGCCACGTCCACGACGTCATCATCACTCGCGAAGCCCCGAACTATCGTATGGAGTAATCGCCGATCGGCTACGTTCTGAAGATCGCGTCCAAAATGAAGCTTCATCGGCCAAACTCGCGCAAATCCGGCGGTCTCTTCATGTCCTCGCGGACCTCTGGGTTGAAGTCCCCCTGGGCCCATTGTTCCCAGTTCATCCGAGGAGCGCATCGTGGCTGAACAGCCCTGGCGCAATCCTCGCCCCGCCCCGCATTTGCCGGAGATGCAGCCGCACCTTCACAAGCTGCTGATTCCCGCCTGGCTTCGCGCCTGGTGGCCCGCCGTTGCTTGGGCCTGCGTCATCTTCACCCTCTCGACCGACTCCTTCTCCTCGGACCACACCGCGACCGTTCTCTCTTTCTTCGTGAAGTGGCTCTTTCCCCATCTCACCGAAACTCAATTCAAGTTCATTCACCACATCATCCGCAAAAGCGCGCACTTCACCGAATATTTTATTTTCTGCCTCCTGATCTACCGCGGCGTCCGCGGCGATCGCAAAGGCTGGCGCTGGGCCTGGGGCATCTCCGCCCTGTCCTTCGCTGCCGGCTATTCGATCATGGATGAAATCCATCAAGCCTTCGTGGCCAGCCGCACCGCCTCACCCTACGATTCCCTGCTCGACTCCATCGGCGCCTTCTTCGCCTTCGCCGTCCTCTACTTCTGGTTCCGCTTCCGACGCCCAAAATCTCATTCGCTTCAAGAGCAAGTTTCCGGTCCCACCTCCGCAGCGTCACTCTGACCACTCCCTTTCTTCCAGCGAAAATTTTGCCCCTGCGCTCCAGCAAATGCTACCTTGCTTACCGCTAATCATGGTTGGTTGAGCCGCCAGACATGCGGGCAAAGAATCCTCCCATTCTCCAATACGTCGGCCTCGCGCTTCTCTGCGCGCTTGCTTCGGTGTATCAGATTCGCGCGGTTATGTTTGCCTTTCCGAATTATTTCCATCTCAAGGTCGCTGCATTTCCGTTCACGCCGAATTACGAGAAAGGCCGCCCTGTCCTTCAGTTCGTGACGAAGTCCGCCCGGCAGTCCGGCGTGCGAAACAGCGACATACTGCTAGAGGTGAACGGCCGGCCACTGACCGGACTGGCTCTGTTCGGTGAAGCCATCCGCACCGCAAAACCAGGGGAAACCCTCACCGTTCGGTTCCTCCGTCCCGGTGAAGCAGTTCCGCGCTCGGCCGCCATTCCACTCGAGCAGGCCACAGCTCCTCCCATCAGTTTGTCTGCCGCTTCCCTTTTGGCCGTGAAGCTCGTCGTCCCCACCTTTTGCATTCTGCTGGGATTCTGGGTCACGGCTGTGCGTCCACGAGATCCTTCTGCGTGGTGCCTTTTGCTCATCATGCTGTTTTTCTCTGTGTTTTATAGCGCGGGAGTTGAGAGTTGGGGGCCCGTTGTTCGTGATGTCGCCGAAGGGTATCGCGTAGCCGTTGGCAACGCTTGGCCGATTTTCATGCTGCTTTTCGGCGTGTACTTTCCCGAGCCTTTCCCCGAGAAGGACCCAGCCTGGTGGAGGTGGTCCAAGCGCATTGTCATCACGCTCTTGATTGTCTCCTGCGTAACGAATGTTATCGTGCGGCTCGGTGAATTCGAGAATTTCGCATTCGTAGCCTCGTTGTCCGCGGCTCTGGATCGCCTCAGCATGGTTGACTTCCTACTTAGTTTCGCGGCTATCGGCTCTTTCTTTGCCTGCATTTCCGCCAAGATGAGCCAGGCCGTCACGCCCGATGCCAAGCGGCGCCTGCGTTTGCTCTATACCGGCTCCAGCATCAGCATGACCCCTGCGTGCATTCTCTTTGTTACGCAGAACATCAAGGGCGGCGAGCTCGAGCAGATCTTTCCGGAATGGTTGGTGCTGTCCGCGCTGTCCCTGATGCTTCTTTTCCCCATTACGCTGGCGTACGTGATCGTCGTACATCGCGCGCTGGATGTCCGCGTCGTCCTGCGCATGGGATTACAATACGCGCTCGCGACCAGTGGTATTCGGGTCTTACAAATTATCCTCACGGCCGCCATCCTCATCCTTGGAATCACTTTCGCGCGCAGCCGCCACCTCAGCCTAGCTAACGAAATCTCCACAATTTCGCTGCTCATTGTGGCTGTGCTCTTGCTACGCCGCGGTGCGCTGCGTCTTCGCGCGTGGACGGACCGCCGCTTCTTCCGCGACGCCTATAATGCCGAGCAAATTCTCGAAGCTCTCAGCGATGAAGTGCGCTCCATCGTCGAGAAACGCCCGCTCCTGGAAAGAGTGGCGACAAAAATTGCCGAATCGCTCCATATTCCACGCGTTGCGGTCCTTCTTGCTGAAGGCAGCTCCTTCCGTCCGGCGTTTGCTATTGGATTTCCCACTCCGCTGGATGCGAATTTGTCCGATTCCGGCGCCACGGTTCGCCGCCTCAAGCAAGAAGCCGGCCCCGAGCGCGTTTATTTCGACGACGAGAACTCCTGGGTCAACAACTCGGCCCTCTCAGAAGACGAACACCGCAACCTCGCCTCTCTCCACCCGCAGTTGCTTCTGCCGCTCATGACGAAACAGAATCTCCTCGGCATCATCAGCCTCGGGGAAAAACGCTCGGAAGCTCCGTACTCCAGCACAGATCTGCGTCTCTTGAAATCCGTGGCGACGCAAACCGCCCTCGCCCTCTCCAACGCCGAGCTCACTTCGGCCATCGCCGTTGAAATCAGCCGCCGCGAAAAACTAAACCGCGAAATCGAAATCGCCCGCGAAGTGCAAGAGCGCCTCTTCCCCCAAAGGTTCCCAGAAATTGCCGGACTCGATTACTTCGGCCGCTGCCGCACCGCTCTCGGTGTGGGCGGCGACTACTACGATTTTCTCGCCCTCCCCGACGGCAAACTCGGCGTCGCTCTCGGCGACGTCTCCGGCAAAGGCATCGCCGCCGCCCTCACCATGGCCAGCCTACAAGCTTCCCTGCGCGCCGATGCCATGCGCGCCGGCAACGACATCGCCGGCCTGATCGCTCGCGTCAATGCCATGCTCTACGACGCCTCCGCCGAAGACCGCTACGCCACGCTCTTCTACGCGCAATACGACCCTGCCACCCACCGCCTTAGCTATGTGAACGCCGGCCACTGTCCGCCAATACTGTTACGCAGCGCTGCAAAGCACGGCGCCGTCGAACGTCTCGATCAAGCTGGCGGAACAGTAGTGGGTTTGTTACCGGAATGTGCCTATGAGCAGGCCGAAGTCTCCCTGGCCCCAGGCGATTTGCTGGTGATCTACACCGACGGCTTCAGCGAAGCCATGAGCCCCCATCTCGAAGAATGGGGCGAAAATCGTCTGATCGACGCCATCACCTCCTGCAACGGCCAGCCCGCAAAGGATTCCATTGCCAAAATCATGCAAGCCGCCGACACCTTCGCCTCCGGGGCACCCCAAAGTGACGACATGACTCTCGTCATCCTCCGCGCCCTTTAGAGCCATTCGCTGCGCCAACTCGCCGTCGGCCGCTCCAACGGCGTAAGGTAGCGGTCCGTTTCCGGGCACCAGCGTTTGAACGTAGCCGCCCAGCGGCGGACGCTTCGCGTGGGACGTACGGAGCGGTGGTTGCTTGTCTGCTGAGATAGAGTTGGGTCACAAGGAGGTCCCCGTGACCCATCTACGTAAACTGATGCTGGAAGAACTCCAGCTTCGTAACTACTCTGAAGAAACTATACGCAGTTATATCCACGGCGTCGAAGATTTTTCTCGACGATTCAACTGTCCCCCGGACCGTTTGAGTCCCCGGCACATTCGCGAATATCAAGCCGAGCTGTTCCAAAAACGAAAGCTGTCACCGGGCACGGTTGCCATCCGTCTGGCGGCTCTGCGGTTCTTCTACACCAAGACTCTAAGAAGGGCTTGGAGCGTCGCTGACACTCCTTATCCAAAAAGGGATCATCGGCTGCCGACGATCCTTAGCCAGGAAGAAGTTGCTCAACTCATCGATGCGGCCTGCTCTCCTTTCGATCGGACGATACTGATGACCCTCTACGCCACCGGCGCGCGGCGTGCCGAACTGACGCACTTGAAGCTCAGTGATGTCGACAACAAGCGCATGGTGATTCGCATCGAAGGCGGAAAGGAACGGAAGGATCGTGACGTCATGCTCAGCCCAGTGCTACTTGAAGAACTCCGCGCACATTGGCGCCGTTTGCCGCGAAAACCCAGCCAATGGCTCTTTCCCGGAAACTACCACCACACCGGCGATGAGCCGATCGATACGAAAACCGTTTGGCATGCGTGTCATAACGCCGCCAAGAGAGCGAGCATCGAGAAACGTGTCCACCCTCATACCCTGAGACACTGCTTCGCTACGCATCTGCTCGAGGCTGGTGCCGATATTCGAACTATTCAGGTTCTGTTAGGTCATGCAGATCTCAAAGAGACAATGAAGTACCTGCACCTCTCCCAACGTCACTTGAACTCAGCCGCGAGTCCGTTGGACTCACTGAAACTTAGAGGCAGCTCACCGCAAAAGGACTAGATGAGCCGGCCGCCTCTGGAGGTGGCCGATATCATTCGCGCTGCGGGAGAAGCCTTCATCGAACTAAACCGCCACTGGCTCCGTTGGCAGCATGTCAAAGTCTTGCGCGCCATTGAGCGGTGTCGTACTGCCGCTCTCGGCGGTCATCTCGATGAATGCACTCGCTGTGGACATCGGGCCATCTCCTTCAACAGCTGTCGCAACCGCCACTGCCCGAAGTGTCAGATCGCTGCTCGGGAACGCTGGATCGCTGCGCGTCAACGTGAGCTTCTCCCGATCCGCTACCTGCACGTGGTCTTCACACTCCCCAGCCGCTTGACGCCACTGGTCCTGCAAAACAAGAAGATCCTCTACGATCTCCTGTTCCGCTCCAGTGCCGAAACCCTTCTCGAAGTCGCTCGCAATCCCAGACACCTCGGCGCAGAGATTGGCTTCTTCAGCGTGTTGCACACCTGGAGCCAAAAACTAAAACTTCATCCGCTCGTTCATTGTGTCGTTCCGGCCGGCGGCCTCTCGCCCGATCACACCCGCTGGGTTCGCTCACCAGACAACTACTTTCTTCCCAAGGGAGTGCTGCGTGAAGTCTTTCGCGGCAAGTTCGTCGACGCTCTCGAGCAGGCCTTTCACAATGGCCAGCTCAACTTCCAGGGAGACCTGAAGCTTCTTGCCCAACCCAAGATCTTCGCCGCCTGGCTGCGGCCACTGTACCGACAAGACTGGGTAGTCTACTTGAAACGTCCCTTTGGTGGTCCCCAATATGTGCTGCAATATCTGGGCCGCTACACCCATCGCGTGGCCATCTCCAACCATCGTCTGGTCTCCTTTGTCGATGGCCAAGTCACCTTTCGCTGGCGTGATTCTGCTGACCACAACAAACAGAAGTTGTTGCCTCTGTCGGTCGACGAATTCCTGTGTCGCTTCTTACTGCACATCCTTCCGCAAGGCTTCGTGCGCATCCGAAACTTCGGCTTCCTAGCCAACCGGCGGCGTGCCACTCTCCTACCGCTTTGCTTTCACCTTCTCGGCTCAGCACAACAACCGCCAACCGAACAAAATGTCTCCTCCACTAAAGACTCTTCTGATCTTTGGCACTGCCCCAAGTGCGGTGGCCCGATGAAGGTCGTCGAGCGGCTTACGGCTGCTCAAATCCAACTTCGCTCTCCGCCGGCGGTCACCGTTGCAGCATGAAAGCACTGTCTGCAATTCGTATTCTTCGCGTGCCTCGGCGCGGTTCGCACCTCTCCGCCTGGTCATCGGATTACTCTCTTCTTTCCGCTTCTTCAACCACCTTCTTCATCCTACTTTTTTGCCGTAACCAGCTTCTGTACGTCAGCTGTCGGGTGGTGCACCCTGGCGCTCGGCCGTGGCGAACCTCCACGCCGCTCCTTCCCATCATTGAATTTCCATAGGGCCCGCGTCCGCCGCAAACCGGGCGGCCACGTTCAAACGGCTTAATCGAACGCGCGCAGAGCACCGTGCCTGCTCTTCACGTATTCGCGAAAACGCGCGTCCGATTAAGCACTAGCGTTTACCAGCATTACGATCACTGGCAAGCCGCCCCGCAATCCGCCGGTCACCCGCTAACACCTTTGCAATCTGCATTTCCAGAAACACGTCTGTAACCTCTAGAATGAACACTTACAGGAAAAGAGGTGCAGGGGAGCCGTACAGCCGGGCCACCTCAAAAGAAAATTGCCCGCGGCGTCCTGCAGCAGCGGGCAATCTTTCTCGGAGTACTGTTGATAGCTCATCCCGATTCACTTGGCCCGGAATCGCTCCGGACCCGCGATCTTTCAGGGCCGGATCATGGATACGGCAAATACCTCCACAAGTCATCGAGTAGTCTGAAGCCCGTGCCAGCCGACCCCGTTGCGTCGAAGCCTTCACCGCCAAACATCCAGAACTGCTGTTCGCCAGTTTGCGCTGGAGTGGTCGTCCAATAGGCGGGTCCCCAGCGCGTCCCAGGATTGCTCGTCACATGGGGCCAGACCGCCGGGTCAGCTTGGCGACCGTAGATGCCTGGTTGGCTAACCGCGTCGGGTCCCTTGATCCAAGTCCACTGGCCCAGCGCGATTTTAGCCGGGTTTCCGGGATCGGTTGTCGCACTGAGGGCGTATTCCCAAAGGTCGCCGAGCGAGCCATTTCCGGTGGCATCGAAGCCTTGTCCGCCAAAGAGCCAAAGGTTGCCGTGCGTGTCGCTCCAGGCTGCCGAAAGCCACCGCGCCCCGGGCACGTTGCTAGCAGCCGCAACGCCCTGAGTACCGTAGTTTCCAGGCGTACTTGTTGCTCCCTTCGACCCACTGATCCAAGTCCATTCGGTGGCCGTAGTGTCGAACTTCCACAGGTCATTGAACCCGTTCGTGCCGCTGGTAAACCCGCCGAACATCCAGAAATTCCCCGAGTTGTCGATCCAGGCGACGGTCGCCTGACGCCCCGGGGGTTCATTGGTCGTTGCGGCCGCGCCCTGCGTGCCGTAGGACCCGGCCGAATTCCCGGTGTTCGCGCCACTCACCCAGGTCCACTGCCCGCCGCTGAACTTCCAGAGGTCGTTCAGCAACAGATTCGAACACGTGGGCCCGGTCGAGTCGCAACCAAATCCTCCAAACACCCAAAGATCATCGGAGGCATCGAGTCTGGCGCTAGCTCCCCAACGGCCACCAGGCAAGTTGCTCGCTGCGGCTGTGCCCTGCGTGCCATAGATTCCCGGCACGTTGGTGGAACCGGAGCCAAGCTTCGTCCATGTTTTCGTCGTAATGTCGAATTCCCACATATCGTTCAGGAACGCTAAAGAAGGGTCCTGGCCGCCGAATAGCAAGAGGTGGCCAGTAGCCGGGTCTGTCCAGGTGACCGCTCCCCAGCGCGCTGGAGGATTGAAGTTGGCAGGCGCCACCAGCGTCCAAAGGTTGCCGCAACCGGCACGGTAGTTTGCAGTTCCGGTATATTCCCACAGCTCGCTGAAGAATCCCGGCAAGGTCGAAGGAGGGGGAGTCAAGCTTGTAAACCCAATGCCAGTCAACAGCCACAGGTTACCGTTGTTATCGGTCCAACTGGACGAACCCTCGGTCCCTCCTGGGGTATCGGTAATCGGCGGAGGACATGTTGGTATCGCGAAATTCACTCCGTTGCTATTCATGGCGCCAACCGTAACCACTACGTTGCCGGTCGTCGCTCCGTTGGGTACGGGTGCTGTAATGCTTGTGGCGCTCCAATTTGTCGGTGCCGCAGGCGTCCCATTGAAAGTGACCGTGCTCGTCCCCTGGATCGCTCCAAAGTTAACACCGGTGATCGTCACCGGTGTCCCTATAAAACCTGAGAAGGGGGAAAGTTTTAGGATGCCCGGCGACGGCGGAGGAGGTAGCGTCGGTGGCGCGGGAGCTTGTGGAGTTTTGCCAAATTGATCGACCTGATTGGTGCCATCCATCCACGTCCAGTCATTATGACCGCAGTCAACAACCGGGATAGGGTTAATCGGGGTAGACAGGGCGACGCCGCTGAAACCCCAAATGATGCAGCCTTCGGTCTGCGTGCCTGGCGCAACGAACTCACTGACGTCATATGCGCTGCCATGGGCGATGGGCGTGGCGAAGGTGTAGGGGCCATTTTTGGGAGTCATTAGATTGTCGCCGCCGTTATCCTGTAACTGCATGGCGCCAGTCGTACCCAAGACTCCCACGACACTCACGTCGATGGGATGAAAAACAGCCGGGCATATCACCGAAACGTTGGTGATATTGGATGTCGCCGTCCCGGTGCCTTGGCTCACTGAGCAGGTTTGGTTAGGGCCGGCAGGTTGCGTAAAAACAGTAACCTTATAAGCGCTGTTGACTGGGATGAGGGTCGCAAAAGTGAACCCGCCATTCATGGCGATCGTCAAATTGTCGCCGCCGTTGTCTTGCAAAGCGAAGCCAGTACCTCCAGCATATCCCGAAACCGACCCACTGATGGAGAGCGTTCCAAGGGAGCAGGTGACCTGAACATTGATGGCGACACCGGACGTGGCTGTGCCACTGCCGTTGGTGACGGAGCAGGTCTGTGCCGGCCCGGTTGGCTGAGTAAGAACAGTTACACTATAGGGTTGACCGATAGTGACGGCGGTTTTGAACTGGGCGGTGGTATTGGCCCCGGTAATCGTGAGATTATCAGCACCATTGTCTTGCAGAACCAAGCCTGTGCCACTAAGACCGCCAACGGTGACTCCTACGGCCACGGTGCCGGTGGTGCACGTTACCACCACGCTGGTAACGTTGGCAGTGGCTATGCCATTGCCTGCCGACACCGTACAGGTTTGCGCCGGTGCCGTTGGCGAGGCAAAGACCGAAACATTGTAAACCCCATTCAAGGCGACCGTGGTCCTGAACGTGAAAGCCACGTTCCCCGTGACCGCGAGGTTGTCGCCTCCGCTGTCCTGCAGAATCAAGCCGGTACCCACCAGCCCAGTAACCGTCCCGCCGATGGTGAAGGGACCACCTGAGCCCGTGCCTGTGCCTGTGCCTGTGCCGGAACTCTTAGGTATCGAGCTGCAAGCTGGAATCAACAGGGATAGCGCCGTTAATAGAAAGAAAGGCTTTAGGGCGGCTTTCATAAATGTATTTCTCCTTGGGTTCCTCGCCACTAAAGGCTCCGACAGGATTCAAAACCCTTTCGCATCAGCATGCTGCACAAGGAGGGATCGTGCGGCGCCGGAACTGGTCTCATAATGAGTCGAGAGAGGAGTCACTAAGTCTGTGATGATCCCCGAAGTTTTACATATCGCGTTACTAGAATACGTTTCTATTTCTCTGCAAATCAATTCACACTCGCAATAGTGTGCGCACATAAACAATATCCGTTTGGGACAGCCACAGTGGGAGAGGGTTCTTGGACCCCACGCGGGTGTCAACACCCCATGACCTCGATCCTGGTAGTAGCCAAGGCATTCGCCGCAGGTTCGCCCAGAGCCATGACACTGACACTCTTATTTCTCCAGTCGGTATAGTTCCAACTCGCTTCTCGCCGGCCGTATCCTGCGCATTCCGACTCGCATCCAACCCCGCATGGAATTCAGACAACTTGGCCATTCCGGCCTCCAAGTTCCCGTTCTCAGCTTCGGCGCCGGCACCTTCGGCGGGGCCACCGAATTCTTCAAAGCCTGGGGCAGCAGCGACGTCGCCGAAGCCACTCGCCTTGTGGACATATGCCTCGAAGCCGGCGTCAATCTTTTTGACACCGCCGACGTCTACTCGCGCGGCGCGTCCGAGGAAATCCTCGGCAAAGCCATCGCCGGCAAGCGCAACCGCCTTCTCATCTCCACGAAAGCCACGTTCCCCATGAGCGATGGCCCCAACGATCTCGGCTCCTCGCGCCACCACATTCTCGAGTCCTGCGAAAACAGCCTCCGCCGCCTCGGCGTCGATCACATCGACATCTACCACATGCACGGCTTCGACGCGCTTACTCCCATCGAAGAAACTCTCTCGACTCTCGACACTCTCGTCAAAAGCGGCAAGGTCCGCTACATCGCTTGCTCGAATTTCTCCGGTTGGCATCTCATGAAGTCGCTGTCCATCTCAGAGCGCTATGGCTGGTCCCGCTACGTCGGCCATCAGGTCTATTACTCGCTCATCGGCCGCGAATATGAATGGGAATTGATGCCTCTCGCGCTCGACCAAAAAGTCGGCGCGCTCGTCTGGAGCCCGCTAGGATGGGGACGCCTCACCGGCAAAATTCGCCGCAATCAGCCCCTCCCGAAAGTTTCGCGCCTGCACGAAACCGCAGCCTACGGTCCGCAAGTGGTGGACGAATATCTCTACAAAGTTGTAGACGCTCTCGACGAAGTCGCGAAAGAAACCGGGAAAACTGTCCCGCAAGTCGCGCTTAACTGGCTCCTCGAGCGGCCCACCGTCGTCAACGTCATCATGGGCGCCCGCAACGAAGAGCAGCTCCGCCAGAATCTCGGCTCTGTCGGCTGGAATCTCACTAAAGAACAAGTTGCCAAACTCGAGGCCGCCAGCAACACGCAACCCGCCTACCCCTACTGGCACCAGCGCCAATTCGCCAACCGCAACCCCATCCCCACCTCGCCGCGCTGATTCTAGCGACGTTAAATTGGCTGTGCCCGAGCCTTTGCACGTTTGTAGCGGTCCGCCTTCCAAGACGGTCCGCTCACGCCCGCGCCGCGCTGCTAGGCCGCCGCTCTTTCAAATCCCACGGTCAGGTCGCTACCCCTTCCGGTGTCAGTTGAGTGCCATCGCTGATCTCCGCGCGGCGCGTCACCTTCAAAGCAACAGCTAGAGCCGCCAACAAAACAAGCGCGGCCAGATACCACGGCCCTGCCGGAAACGCTCGCCCCTGCGCGATGCACGCCGTAAACGTCGCCGAAAATATTCCCGGCCCAAAAATCATCGCCAGCCCGCGCAACGAACTCATTGCTCCCTGCAGTTCCCCCTGCTCCGATGCCGAAACGCGTTGCGTCATCATGGACTGTGACGGCGGCCCAGCCAGCCCCCACAACGCGTTCACGGGAATTGCGGCGAGAAAAATCCAGCCGACCGGTGCCCAACCGAACAGCGCGAAGCCCAGCGCGCCAAAAAACAATCCCGCAAAGAGCGCCTTCCGCTCGCCAAACCGTTTCACGGCGGGGCCCACCAATCCCGCCATTGTGATCATCGACGCGATACCCACCACGGCCAGAGATAGCCCGATGGCCTTTTCATTCCACGAGTACCGATACATGGCATAAAGCACCCACACAGTCGCGTAGATTTCGTGCGCCAGATACGCCAAAAAATTCACAACCGCCAACCCGAATAGCTCGTGATGCGAGCGCAGAAGTTTCAAGGCTCCCATGGGGTTCGCTTTCTTCCATCGCAGCTGCGTCTGTCGCTTTTCCGGCGCCAGCGATTCTGGCAGAACGAACAGTCCGTACGTAGCATTTAACAAACTCAATCCGGCAGCCACCCAGAATGGCAGCCGCGCGCTCATCGCGCCAAGCCATCCTCCAATCGCTGGCCCGAGAACGAAGCCGATCCCGAACGCCGCACCAAAAATACCAAACGCCTTTGCACGCTTCTCCGGCGGCGTCACGTCGCTGATGTACGCCGTGGCCGTAGGCATGCTGGACGAGCAAATCCCCGAAAGTATCCGCCCGAGAAACAGCCATCCAAGCGTAGGCGCCAGCGCCATCACCACGTAATCCAGCCCTAATCCGAAGTTGGAAAGTAGAATCACCGGACGCCGCCCGTAACGGTCCGACAACATGCCGAGGATCGGCGAAAAGAAAAACTGCATCAGCGCCCATGTCGTCACGAACAGCCCCATATACTCCGACGAGCGCGCCATGTTGCCATTCAAAAACTCGGAGATCAGCTTCGGCAGGATCGGCACGATGATCCCGAACGCCAGCATGTCCAGCAGAACCGTCACAAATATAAATCCCAGCGCCGCGTGTCGCTTACTCTCCATTTCTGTTCTCCTTTCGCCGCTGGATCGTGTCCAGCGCGTGCGCCATCAAACCAGTCTGCCAAAGTTCATTCGCGCGCCCATTCGCGCACGCTCGCGCGATGCACAATAATCCAGCAAGACCCGCCGGGCAAGTATGTGCAGTGGCATTTGTATTTCCTCCATAGGTTCCGGAAGAGCCCTTGCAAATCGGGGAACCGGGAAACCGTCCGTAACGCTGTACGCCAGCGGCCCGAGGCAATCAGCCAGCTGAACCGGTAGGTATCCGTCCCAGTCTACAGCGAGTGACGATCCGGGTTCAGATGAGTGTCCTTGAAACGCGTTGGATACTTCAATCCGAATCCGAGCATTCTGTCGAGGCCGATGTGAGCGATCCAGATCAGAGAAAGAGAATAAATCGCAAGGCGATTCGACTCGAACGAGTAGGCAGCTAACGCCATCGGGCCCAGATAGGTGTGGACGGCATTGTAGGTGATCGCTCCGACGCGAACACCGGCGAGGTAACCGAGCATCGCGAGATCCGGCAGAAGAAAGAGCAAGGTGAATTGGAGCCAGCTGCCGTGGCTCCACTGGTAGGCGAAGAGGCTGGCGGTGAGGACGGCAGCGCCTTCAAGATGCAAAAGTGGTCGAGGGTACATGGGTTCACGTCGCTCCCTATCTCAGTCTAGGCGGGGCTCGTTTTTATTCCCGAAAAACGGCAACATCGTACAACGCTCTGAATTTTTCGCGACAACTCGGCCGGATATTCATTTGGGGCACTCCCGACGGTCTCGGATGCGCAGCCGAGTACCCTCCAATTACCCAAAGGTGCGGCCCGATCTAGAAGAGCAACCCGAGGAAGCGGACCGGCACACCCCTGAAGGTGGGCTCCAGCACGTCGGTGGAGGGGGTCAGAGCCGGGGAATCGAGGCATTGATTAAGTTGGAAAACTGGGTTACTAAGGTCCCCGTAAGGCCTAAAGCTCTAGTAAAATAGGAGCTTATAGCAGAAGCGTGTGGCGTTTTGGGTCGCTAAGGTGGCCCAAAGCGCGACACTAGGCGTGTATGCGTGGTGCTTAGTCACCTCCCCAGGATGGATTCCGGGCGAGGCGGAGAATGCGGAATGACGCGTTCGGATATGTTGAAAAATGCGGCGACGGTGGCAGGGCTGGCCGGGGTGTACTTCCTCGCCGGGAAGCTGGGATTGCAGCTGGCGTATGTGCATGCGAGCGCGGCAGCGGTGTGGCCCTGTACGGGGATTGCGATCGCCGCTTTGTTGGTGTTTGGGTATCGCGTTTGGCCGGGGATTTTGATTGGGGCGTTCTTAGTTAATGTGACTATGGCGGGCTCGCTGGCGACGTCGATAGCGATCGCTGCCGGAAACACGCTGGAGGGGTTGGCGGGATGCTACCTGGTCAACCGCTTCGCGCACGGCAAGGAAGCGTTTGCTCGGGCCCAGGACATTTTTAAATTTGCGCTGCTGGCGGGATTGGTCGCAACCACCGTAAGCGCGACGATTGGGGTGGCCACGCTGGCCGCGGGCGGTTTTGCAGATTGGGCGGCCTTTGGTTCGATGTGGTGCACGTGGTGGCTAGGACACGCATTGGGCGCTGTGTTGGTGACTCCCCTGTTGCTCCTGTGGTGGGAGAATCCGCGTCTCACTTGGACTCGCGACCAGATTACGGAATTGGCCTTCCTGTTCATGGGGCTCTTTTCCACGGCCTGGATCGTGTTTGGCGAACCTTTCCATTCCGAACTGAAGAACTATCCTTTCGAGTATCTCTGTATTCCATTCCTGGTCTGGGCGGCCTACCGATTTGGGCGCCGCAAGTCAGCGACCGCATTGTGTGCACTGGCAGCGCTTGCGACCTGGGGCACTTTGCACGGGTTTGGACCCTTTGCCAGGGAATCGCGGAACACATCGTTGTTGTTGTTGCAAGCGTTCATGGGGATCACGGCCATTACGACGCTGGCGCTGGCTGCGGAAGTTTCTGGACACCGCCGGGCTGAGGAACGGGTGAGAAATTTGGCGGTGAGCGATCCCTTGACAGGGCTCGCCAACTACCGGCAGCTCGTGGAGGCCCTGGAGACGGAGATCAAGAGGTTTGGGAGAAACGAGCGGCCGTTCGTGCTTTTGCTACTGGACTTGGATGGCCTCAAAAAGATCAACGATGCGCATGGGCATATTGCGGGCAGCCGCGCGTTGTGCCGTTTGGCCGATATGTTGCGGCTGTATTCGCGGGAGATGGACACGGCGGCGCGGTACGGTGGCGACGAGTTTGTGTTGATTTTGCCGGAGACGGATGCAGAAGCGGCCCGGCTGGTGGCGCAGAGGATTTCCAAGCGGTTGCTGGAAGATGGTGAAGAGCCGAAAATCTCCGTGAGCATCGGGATGGCGGTGTATCCGGGCGACGGGGAGACCTCGAACGAGATTCTGGGAGCGGCGGATCGCGACCTTTACCGCGAAAAGGGTGTTCCGAAGAAAAGATTTTTGCTGCCTAGTTGACACGAGCCCTGCCAATCTGGAAGGCACCTGCTTCGGAGTTCAGTTACGTTAGCTTCGACTAGGATCCGAATCAGCTTCATTTCAAATTAGCGTCAAAAAAATTGCAGGCCATGGCGGCGGTCTGCGCGTGAATTTCGTCGCGGAGGATGCCGGCCTGGTCCAGGCACAGTTCGGGGCGGTTGCGACGTCCCAGTTCGCCGCAGGTGGCAAGAAATGTGTAATGGCCGACGGACTGAAAGATAGTCAGTCGGGCGCCATGAATGTGGGCGGCGAAGAACTTGGCTCCGGTTTCTAGAGGGACGGTGGTGTCTAGGGCCCCGGCGACGATTTGTGTGGGAATGGAGATTTTTACGAGAGAATCCGGTTCAAACGCCGGGCCGATCGCCGGAGCCATGGCAAAGATGGCGCGGACACGCGGATCGCGATGCGATTTGGAGCCTTCACTAAGCGCGGCCCGGACGGCAGGGTCGGTCCCAGAGAGAGCCGTGGCCTTGGCGAGAAGACCGGGAAATTCTACAGGGTCGACGCACATTCCGTCGGCCTTGGGAGATTTGCAAAATTCCTGATAGCGGGAGAGCTCAGGAATTCCGCCGGCGAGTTCCAGCACGGTGAGGCCACCCAAGGAAAAGCCGGCAGCACCGATGCGCTTCGAGTCGATGCGAGAACCGAACGTCGAATCGGCGAGTAGCTGATCGAGAACCACGGTTTCATCAGCGGCGCGTTCCCACCAGAGGATGGACCCCTGAACCGTGTAGGCCTCCAGCGAATTGTTGCCGGGATGATTTACAGCGGCGGCGATGTAGCCATGAGAAGCCAACGCGGTGCCGAGCCACGCCATCATGGAAGAGGAAGCGCCGAAGCCATGCGAGAGCAGTACCAGAGGGAATTTTGCCGGAGCGGCAATTATCGGAGAGTTCGGCGCGGCCCTACCTGCACTGGCAAAGGGCGCATCCGGGGAGCCAATCCATTGGGATTGCTCGACGGCCGAAGGATCGGCGGGATACCAGATGTCGGCGATGAGGGCGTGAGTTTTTGCATCGCGCCAGTCGTAAGGTTCAGGCGGAGTGAACTGGCGATTCATCACACCGACCTTGTAAACGACGGTTTTGGGGACGCCGGCGGACAACGTGGATGAAAATAATGCTGAGCAAGAAAACCAGAGAGCGACAATAAAAGTGCGCGTGCGGTTCATGTGGTTTAGGGGGCCATGGGATTTCAGAACTACTTTAGACGATTTGCGGTGGAATGTGTGAATGGTTGAGGAACAGGCTAGCGCGGCGCGCACGAGTAACCTTTTGGCGAGTGAAAACTCGGAAAAGCACCGGTGTGGACAAAATCCTGGGAGGCGGATGGGGGTCATTCGCAAACGTCCTGTGCGGAGCATCAAGGGCGTTGACGATGGGTCAGGTGATCGGCTTGGGGATGGACAGGGCCTTGACGGTGAAGTCCGCAGTGCGCGTGACGGTTTGATTGGTTAGAAGGTCGATGACGTAGACCTCGAGGGAGTAGCGACCGGGAGTTAGAGAGGCTAGCGGCAGGTTACGCTCGATGGTGATTTGCTCGCGGGCTTGTTGCAAGTGCTCGGAGGATTCGTCCTGTTTCCAGACTTGCTGGTGATCTTTGAGAAGGCGATAGGCCACGGAGACGTTTGTTTTATGGGATTCGCCGTCGAGCTTCAGGTTGTAGAGCTGGAGAAAGACGCCCATTTTGTCCACGTTGGAAAATTCTGGATTGATCCGCGGGCGGACTTTGTGGGAATCCAGGACGAAGGAGCCCTGACCGATTTGTGAGGTGGGCACGGCGTGGATTTGGTCGGCGAGGATTAGCGAACTGGCGTCGAGTGATTCTTCTTCGTAGAGCGGGACGCGCAGGGCTGCATCGAGCACACCTACGTTGCCGCTTTGCGCGTCTTTTATGACGACATCGAGGCGATACAAACCGGAGCGTAGGGGGACGGACTTCTGGTAGATAGAAGAAAGGTTCACCGAGGACTGAAACAAGGAGTCTGGAAAATCACAGGAGACTACGTCTTCGAAAGTTTGAACGACGCGGCCGCTGAGGGTGGTGATGCGGCCGTACAAATTCAATACGGCGGATTGTACGCCGGCCTTGCCTCTGAAACTAAGGTCGCGATTCGCCACTTGTAGGGTGATAGGCACTAGAACAGAATCGTGGGTGACGCGGAGGAAATCGAAGCGGTAGTCCATGTGAATCTGGTTGCGAAGGATGCGGACGCTGACCATTTCGGCCAGGTCTTTGAAATGCTCGGGCGGACGCTGGACTTTGAAATAGCGTTCCACATTGTCGAACTCATCCATGCCTGCTGACAATCCGCCGATAGGCACAGGCAGAGTGGTGCCGTTGGTGTTGGTGAAGCGTTGCGCTTTAGTGTAAAGGCCCAGCATCTCTCCGGTGCTGAGGCCTGCACCTGGGACTTTTGCTAGTGCGTCCTTTTCACCGGGGTCCATCGTGAGGTGATATTCGCCGGAACTGCTGGGGTCGACGAATTCGAGCTCAATGTTGTCGCCGATGTCTTCCAGATGGCGGTAGCGCCACAGTTCCCAGGGATAGGTCGTGGTCGATCCTCCGCCCTGCTCGGGTGGACGATCGTAGGTGCCGCCGGAAGGATGGGACTCGATTTCATCGGGTGGGCCCCAGAGGATGTAAATGCGGCCGCGATCGGTTTTCCAGCCAGGGATACCTGAAGAGAAACGTTCGTTGGCGTAGGCGATGCGGCGATAGTGTTCTTCCCGGTAGCCGTTTTCGGGAGAATCCGGATCGGGATTGCGCCGGCGCCAGAATTCCTCGACGTATTGTTGGCGCTCTTCGTTGGTGGCGAGGCGCAGGAAGGCGTCGGATTCTTCCTTCGTGATAATGTAGGGGACCTCTTCCGTCAGCCAGGTGGTGTAGGGAGCGCTTTCCTTGGCGAGTTTTCGGGCTTGTTGCTTGTGGTCCTTCTGGCTGCGCGGTTTGCTGGGCGCATTCGGGGCCGGTGGTTGATCCTGGGCGCTGACAGATTCGGAGGAAAGAAGTCCGAATGAAAGAACAGCGGGAAGAATCGTCCAGCAGACGCGCCGCATAAGGACACCTCGCTCGCAAAGCGTTCTAAGGGTGGCGACGCACCGATCGCGCAGTTCCCTGGCCCGAATCCCGAGGGGACAGCCGTTATGGCATTCAGAATCAAAGAAGCGCGGCGGGGTTGCCTGACTCTCTGGCCCCTTAAAGTGGCGTGGCTAGAATTCAGTCCACCCGGGCTAAGCGAGCTATGAAGATGTACATCGGCGGATGGGACAACATCGGCGGATGGGCATTGACAGGCTGCCGTATCCAGCATAGCGTTCGCGGCCAATGAGAAGCTCGACTTGGAGCCCATGAAAAACAAACTTTTGGTAGCGGTCGTGTCTCTGGCGACGCTAGCGATTGCGGCGTCGCTTCTGGCGAGCTGGAGCTGGGTGTCGCTGCCGGTGCTCGTGCCTGCGATTTTGCGCTGGGTAGCGATCCTGTTGATCGCGGCGTACGCCACGTCGCGGCGTTCGCTGACTGGATGGATCTTCGTTGGATTATTGGCGGGCGCGGAATTGGGGCACGACTGGCCGTCGGTGGCAGTTAAATTACAACTGCTCGGCACGATTTTTCTGCGGCTGATCAAGGTGATTATTGCGCCGCTGCTCTTTGCGACGCTGGTTGTGGGCATTGCGGGCCACGCCGACCTGCGGAAAGTGGGGCGGCTGGCGGTCAAGTCGCTGGTCTACTTCGAAGTGGTCTCGACGCTGGCGATGCTCATCGGCTTTGCGGCCATCAACCTGAGCCGCGCGGGCTATGGTGTAACCCTTCCGGCCACCACGGCCGGAGAAACCATCAGCGTTGTGCCGCACACGGCGACGCAAATCATCATTGACATTTTTCCCGAGAGCATCGCCAAGTCCGTGGCGGAAGGCCAACTGCTGCAGGTTGTCGTGTTCAGCGTGCTCTTTGCCATGGCTTTGATCCTGGTGCCGGAGGCCAAGCGGCGCCCGATGTTGGACTTCGCCGGAAGCCTTTCGGAAACGATGTTCAAGTTCACGAACTTGGTGATGTATGCGGCGCCCATCGGCGTGTTTGGGTCGGTGGCTTACACGATCGGGCACCTCGGACTGGGCGTGATGCTGCCGCTGCTCAAGCTGTTGACGACCATGTATGCGGCGCTGCTCTTTTTTGTGTTGTGCGTGTTGTTTCCGATAGCGCTGCTGGCGCGCATACCCATCAAATCATTTCTGCACGCGGTCACCGAGCCGCTGACGATTGCTTTTGCTACCGCCAGTTCCGAAGCGACTCTGCCGCGCGCGCTCGAGGAGATGGAATTGTTCGGCGTGCCGCGGGAAACGGTGGCCTTCGTTTTGCCCACCGGCTACAGCTTTAATATGGACGGCGCGAGCATTTATCAATCGCTTGCGTTGATTTTCGTGGCGCAAGCGGCGGGGATGCACCTTTCGGTTGGGCAGCAACTCATGATGCTGCTCACGCTGATGATCAGCAGCAAAGGGACGGCCGGCGTGGCGCGGGGTTCTCTGCTGATTGTTTTCGGCGCGGCTACTTCGTTTCACTTGCCGATGGAGCCGCTGTTCTTACTCTTTGCCATCGATCAGCTGATGGACATGGGACGCACCGTCGTTACGGTGCTGGGCAATTGCGTGGCTTGCGTGGTGATTGCGCGATGGGAAGGCGAGTTTCAGACGGAAGAGGCGCATTGAAAAGATAGGCGAAGACGCGCAGCCGATGCGAGACGCGGCGGATCACTACATTTCGCGGTAATTCAAGAGCAGAAGACCGATAAGTAGGAGGCAGGTGGGCCAGAGCCAGGCCATTCTGTCGCGCACTTTGTTTTCCGAGGGAAGACGAAGTTCGAGCCAGCGCGACCAGCCGGCTACAATGCCCAAGACCGCCAGAGGAGCGTGACTCAGTTCGGCTAGGACTTCTTCTTTTATGTTGCCCAGACTGTGGGAGTGGGTGAGGAGAAGAGCGCTGGCAACGGCAACTAGCGCTGGAAAGATAAGGCGAGCTCGTTCGGTGGCGACGCGGCCGGTTTGCACGCGCCATTCAAAGATCGCCAGCGCGATGACTAGCAGCGCGAAAATTCGGTGAAGCAGTACTTCGGGGTCCTGGAGCGTGACCCAAAAGCCATTGGGGCCTAGCGGCCACGTTTCGGGATCGCTTCTCAAGAAAAGAAATAGTGAGAGACCAAGAAAGAGGAGGGGCCAGTTTCGGGCCCAGGGGAAATGCTTCGTTTGGGCTAGAAAAGCGAGTATTCCGATGGACAGAACGATCAGGCCTGCCCAGTGGTGGTTGTACTCCGACCAGGATTTTTCGGCGGGCGTATTGGGGCGCGTTCCGGCTTGGCCGGGAACGAACGATGCAGGCGAGAGCGTGCCGGCGTCGAAGGCCTTTACTTCGGCGGCGTAAATGTCTTCAGGGAGGTCCTCGATGGACGGGCTGGCGAGGCGCGGGAGTTGCGGCGCCAAACGAGCGACGATTTCCTGCTTCGAGACAAAATTTGTCCTTAGATCGACTGCCGGTGGAAGTGAGGTCAGCGATGCAGCGGTGAGAATCACAGTGATTCCGATGCCGATTTCTGCTTCGCCGAAACGTTTTAGGCTGGCGACTACGGCGCCGCCGGATGGTGATCGGGCAATTTGAAAGTTTAAAGCGCCGAGAAGTAGAAGAGTGCCAAAGAGGACGGCTTTTGTGGCAACCATGATGCCGTAGGAAGTGCCGTAGATGGCGTCGAGCGAACCGACGTAGGCAAATCCCAGAGTGAATCCTGCTGCGGCCAGTACGGCGACGCTGATTAGTGCAAGTTTTGAAAAACGCGCGATGAGTTGGCGCGCGAAACGGATATCGGGGCAGCGTGGTATGGCGATCAGGAGATACAAGAGACCGCCGAGCCAGGTGGCCGTGGCCCCTTGATGGAGCGCGGTGACCACGACGAGCGGAAAACGGTACTCGAGGCGAGCCATGGCGTGGCTGGTCATCACGGATGAGAGGAGTATTAGTAAGGCTGGGAAAAGCATGACCGGGTAGCTTTTTGAAGATCTAGCGCCAGCGAGAGCGGCGATGGTCAACGCGGAGGTAATGGCGAGAACGCCGGCGAGAATGAAATTCGCGCCGCTGACGTCTGCGAGAGTCATGTCCGCGGACTGCATGAGGATCACGGCGCTGGCGAGGATATATGCCAACTGCGTGAGGGCCAACGCTACGGCTGCGCGCCGAATCCAGCGAAGGCAGGCTAGGTTGATGACTTCCGATTGCGGGTTTGCACTGCGCGCGACGAAATTCAGAAAGACGATGCCGCCGATGGTGAGCGATTCGAAGCTCAGCGTGCCGCCCCGGAAGAGGACCGAGAGGAATCCAAAGATTTGGAGGAGACGGGCCATGGAAGGGTGTCAGGGTTGCGTGACTTGAAAGGGGATCTCGCCGCGGGTGATGTGCCCGTCGGACGCCAGGACTTGCCAACGGATGCGGTATTCGCCGCGTGGTAATCCTTGGGCTTGCGATGCGAGAGCGTCGGCGGGTCCTTCTTTGGCGATTGTCAGCGATTGCGTGGAAGCATCCGGCTTGAGCAGAGTAAGCCGGGAACGGGTGGCGTCGATGCGAACATTGAAGCGGAGCTTGATAAGGATGTCAGGCCCGGCGACGGTGCTGTTGATCGATGGACTGGATTCCAGAAGGATGGCGTGTGCCATTACCGAGTGGGCCATCAGGAACATGGCAACGACGGCCGACAAACACACGACAAGCAGAACTCCCTGACTTGGGCGCATCACTCTCCACTTCGCACGAAAGTCCAAGCTGCGCGACGAAGCTTCCGCCGAGAACAACGAGGAAGAAAATAACCTGGTACGAATGATTATGTTATTTCAATCCGCGCTGGCTGCCAAGCCGCAAGACTGATTTGTTGCCGCGCGACTTGCCGATAGGAGAGGACATCAGGAACGACAAGTTGACAGCCGCACGTCAAGACGCTTTTGGTCAGTCTCCGATTCATAAGCTTGCTCGTCCCAAAAAGGACCTATGGGCGGCAGCCCAAAAGTAAAGCCTCTTCGTTGTCCTCCGCTGAAGTAGGGCGGCTGGGGGAGGAACCCACCGAAGTGACCGGACCAAAACCCGGCTCCGTAGGAATCCTCGCCTTTAGTGCCAGGAGGATGTCAAAGAAGGAAGAATGGCCATAGGAATGGGTTGCGTGAATTTGCGTTTGAGGTACCAGCATGGTGGATCGCCACTATGAGGAAACAACGCGTGGACACACTCGGCGGTTTGCTGGGGTTGCAGCGGGTCGACGCTGTACTCGGTCTTGTTGCCTTTTTCGTCGATGGCGAGGATACGAAGCGCGGTGACGGTTTCAAAAGGGTTGCCGGGTTTCGGATGCATCATGCGCACGCGAACCCAGGCAAAATCGCCTATGTAAACGATCGCAACAGCTAAGACCACTGCGATCAGGGTGCCTCGGACGATGGTGCGCGTTGCGGGCAAGCGAACTATTCCTTTCGGTAAGTAGGCAATACCCAGAGGATTTCGTCACCCGATTTTCAGGTTTTCAGGAAAGCGCTAGGGCTTTTCCTTCGGGACCTCAGTAGCCTGACCAATCTTGATGGTCGATCCAAACCGCTTGTAGTTCTCGTAACGGACGGTCATGCGAATGCGCACGCCGCCTCCGCTGAATTGCAGGGTGTCTTCGGAATGCGTGTACGTCGGAAACCAGAAATGGCCTTCGATGTTTTCGCGGAAGGTTTCGAAGCGAGGAAAGACGTTCTCTTGTCCGTGCTTCTTGATGTCGGGGACCGCTTTGCCGTCGGTTTTGACAATGCCGAAATCCGCTTGGTCGACCCAAACGCGGCCCTGGAAGTAGCGCTGATTTTTCTCGATTTTCTTGGGGGCGACATCGAAGACGTAGGCATTGATTTCATCGAGTTGCTGCTGGCCGACGTATTTGACGTCGTACTTCTGCACTTCGTCGGTGGTGAGCACGAATGGCTGCACATGCTCGAGGTCGTCGAAGTCCTGCTGCGACATTTGGATGCGCTGCAGGGACGGGGCGGGAGCGTCGGTCACGTGCTCAGTCCGCTTGCCCGCAGGGGTAAAGACGATGTCGCTGGTCATGCGATATTCGCCGTCGGGCCGTCCGGAGTATTCGTCGATGGTTTGGATGACGAAAGTTTGCGTGTATGTGTAGTTATCGCGCTCTTTTCTAAACTCGAGCTCGCGCGCGGCGAACTTCTGCACAATTTGCTCGGGAGGGACTTTAGGCGGATCGGTTGTAAGTGGCGACTCCGTGGTCGTCTGATGAGGCACGCTCGTGGGTGCGGAACCTGGCTGCGGCAAGGGTGCGGGCGCGGAGTAGGTCGGCGGCGGTAATGGGCCTGTTTGCTGCGCCGCAAGCGGTAGCGCGATGAACAGCGTGGTTGATAAAGCAGCAAGAGCCAACGCCGACGGTGCGAGAATTTCTTTCATTTGTTTCCCGGTGATGTGTTGCATTCCTTCCCTATTCCTTTCGATGTCTCGAGCGGCCTAATAGTTATGAGCTTCAGGATAGCGCCGGGGTTGCTTCTCGTCCAGAAGGATGCGGAATCCAGTTTGCGAACAGCGCGCAGGCCAACCTTCGCAGAAGTCGTCGCAAATCGAATATGCTGTACGGTATCTTTAGGTCGAGAGGAGCTGCGGAAGGGCCATGCAAGCCAGCGGGATACATGCGCTTGAGTTGGTGCTCTTGTTGTTGCTGGTATTCGTGGTGTTGTTTGCGGCGCTTGCGCGGAAACTGCAGACGCCCTATCCGATCGTCCTCGTCATCGCAGGCTTGTTCCTCAGTTTCATTCCGGGGATCCCGAAAATTACGCTGAACCCCGATGTGATTTTTCTAGTGGTATTGCCGCCGCTTCTCTACAACGGGGCGTGGCTAACGCCGTGGCGTGAATTCAAATTTAATTTTGTCAGCATCTGCCTGCTGGCGTCCGGGCTGGTGGGGTTTACCGTTGCGGGCGTGGCGGGAACGGCAAAGTGGGTCTTCGAGGGATTCGATTGGAGGCTCGGTTTTGTTCTAGGCGCTGTGGTAGCGACCACGGACGTGATTGCGGCGACCTCAATTGCCAAACGAGTGGGATTGCCGCAGGGCATCGTCGATATTCTGGAAGGCGAAAGCCTCCTGAACGATGCGACGGGTCTGTTGGCTCTGGAATTCGGTGTGGCGATGGTCGTTACCGGCGAAACGCCTACGCTCGGCAGCGGGCTCATGCGGCTTGGCTACCTAATCGTTGCGGCAATCGCGCTGGGTCTGCTGTTGGGAGTCATTGTGGAATCGATTCATCGACATATCGACGACGGGCCGATCGAGATCACCATCAGCGTTCTAGTTCCCTATTCCGTTTATCTTGCGGCCGAGGCCATGCACTCCTCCGGAGTGCTCGCGGTGGTGGCGTGCGGGTTGTACATGAGCCGGCACAGCTCGCACTTTTTTTCGGCAAGTGTGCGGATTCAGGCTTGGGCAGTGTGGGACTCGCTAACGTTTGTGTTGAATGGGCTGGTGTTCATGCTCATTGGGTTGCAGTTGCCATTCGTACTTGCAGGGATCCGCGAGTATAGTTTTCGTGAGCTGTTGCAGTACGGCGCCATGTTCAGCGTAATTCTCATCCTACTTCGCATGATATGGATGTTTCCTGGCGCGTATCTGGCTAACCTGATCCGCAGGCGGGTCCTGCATCAAAGGGTAGGGCTTCCCCCGGCAAGGCAGATTTTCGTTGTCGGTTGGACAGGAATGCGCGGGGTGCTGGCCCTCGCAGCGGCGCTTTCACTGTCCGAGACGCTGGCGGATGGGACGGCGTTTCCGCAGAGAAACCTAATCATTTTTCTAACGTTTTGCGTCATTCTGGTGACCCTGGTCTTGCAAGGGTTGACGCTGCCGCCGCTGATTCGCGCACTGGGACTTGCTGGCGCGACCGGGCACAAAGAAGAAGAAGAGGAAGCACGGCGAGCCATGATCGAAGCCGCGCTGGCGTATCTCAAACAAGCGAGGCTCAAAGATGGCGACAAATTCGCAGCCATCTACAACGAGATTGAACAGCGGTACAAACATCGCCTGACGAATCTGATTGGGCAGGACGATCAGGGAGTTGCGGTGGATAGTCATGCCTATGTGCGCTATCTGGAACTCTCGCAAAGCTTGCTGGGTATGGAGCGGCAAACCGCTTTGAAGCTGCGGGGCGCTGGACGTATCAACGACGAGGTATTGCGCAAGGTGGAGCACGAACTGGACCTAACGGAAACACGACTCTCCTTGATGTCCTGAACAGGGGCCCAGGATGGGGCGGCAAGAGGGGTTGTTCCGCGGTGGGGTGTGATAAGCTTTTAGAGTATCCCCGGTGGGGCCGTGGCGCAGTTGGGAGCGCGCCTCGATGGCATCGAGGAGGTCGTGGGTTCGAATCCCATCGGCTCCACCAACTTTGTTCCTTCTTTTCAATCCGATAGCAAAAACTTCAAGGGGCACTAAGGGGCACTAAGCCACCTGCGAAGGCAATACGAGGCGGACGACCTTACCGTGCGCCGCGCGCTTGCTTTCGTCCATGGCCTTGCCGTAGACGTTCATCGTGGTACGGATGTCCGCATGGCGCATGAGCTCCTGCTGCACCTTCATCGGAGCCCCGGTTTCATCAAGCAGGGTCCGGAAGGTATGGCGGAACGTGTGCCAGCCGATTCGTCCGATGCCGCAACGAATGCCTGCGGGAATGATGTGACGCCGCTCCACTCCCCATGGATACCAGGGTTTCTTGCCTGCCACGAACGGGCTTGCAAATACCCAGTCTCCCGGATTTTTGAAGAGCGTCTTGCGTTGCCAATTCAAAAGCACCTCGGCCAATGCGGGATCAAGCGGGATGCCTGCATTGGAGTATTTGGTTTTGACATCGCTTACTACCCCGGTGACGATGCCCCGCCGCACGAGGAGTGTTAGGTCATCCCAGAGCACGTCACACCACTTGAGGGCGAAGAGCTCGCTGCAGCGGAGCCCCGTGGCGAGATCGAGGATAACCATCGTACGGAAGGGCTCATCGAGCTCTCCGAGTAAGAGACGGAATTGAGCAACGCCAAGAACCATCGGCTCACGCTGTCGTTTGCTTGTGCCGCGGACCCGCACGAGCTTCATGGGATTCTCGCCGATCTCGGTGAGCTCCCAACGCATGGCGCAGTTCCAAAGCACCCGCATGAGATTGTGGAGATGCCCTCTGGTTCTTGAAGCCAGGTCAAGCCCCTTCAACCATTGCTCCACGGCGAAGGGCTTCACCTTAGAAATCGGGTAGTCGCCCCACCGCGGTTTGATCTGGTGATTGAGGTATGACCTGTATCCATTGGCGGTCGAGTGCCGCAGCTCGGGAAGCTCTGTTTCGAGGTATCGGCTCACCAGCATACCGATGGTGACCGCCTGTCCTTGAGGATGATCAGAGTTCACATCAAGCTTGCGATGCTCGATTGCTCGCCATGCATTGGCTTCGGTTTTGAGCATTGAGACGGGACCAATCACTTCAGATCGTTTTGTATAGCCGCCGTCGGGCTTTCGTTCCCGCCAGCGATAGACAAATACGAGGTCCTGCTTTTTCGACGCCCGGGTTTCAATCCAACCGTGTTGATACGTATTTCGAGTTAGCCGCAACATCATGCTCTCCTTTTGGGATTAGAGGAGAGTTGCGGCGCAACCCTGTTGGCCTTCAGTGAAGAGCTTACACCGGTTCGGAGCAGCGCGTCCAAATCTGAGGGGCGAAAATACCATCGTCGCCCAAGCCGGCATCCGGGAATCTGGCCGCTGCGCGCCATGCGCTTGACGGTCTTAGGGTGTAGCCGAAGGAATCGAGCTGCTTCAGCGCAGTCCCAGACCGGCTCGGGAGTTTGATGTCGCTCTGTGCTCGAAGCGAAGGGCAAACCAAATCTCTCGGCTTGCGGCGATGGCTTGCTCTCGGAGGAATTTCCAGTCTGACTTCCAGATCTTAACGACGACGAATCTACTGTGAGGCGCAAGCCATGCACTCTTGGCGAGTCTGGGTTCTTGCGCACGCCGAGTTGGGTGTTGCGTTGTTTCATTGCCTCTTTTCCTTGGTTCCCCCGGTTGTTATTTTCTACTTGACATCCCGTCCACAATATCATATGTTGTTTGCAAACGTAAAGTGAAGATGCATCTTTCTTCGAAAGGGTTGCATCTTACCGACGGAACCAGGAGGAGTACCCGATGGCCGAAAAACCGCAAAAGCCCGAGAAGCCCACCCAGGGGCAAACGCTGTCCCTCCGAATCAGCGACGCTCTCTTTGCTCGCCTGGAGCGTGCCAAGCAACTCATGTCCTCGAAAAAAGGCGACAGTGTCTCGACTTCGGAAGTTGCCAAGCAGCTCCTCGAGTCTGCCCGCGAGGACCGCTTTGAAGTTGCGGACATGATGGCTAAGCCGACAGAGACACTTCTCGAGATTCGAAGGAAGGGAGAAGCGCAGCATATTCTGTCGCGAGCCGAGTGGATACTGCTCTCGCACTTCGTTCAGAAGGGACTCGAAGCTTATGCCGAAAGGACGCCCAATCCGGTCTCCAACGAGTCACTCATCGCCGTGCTGGATGCGTTCCTGGCCGTTTATGAACTGCGGACGGAACGTGCTTCCTCGCGGGATCCGTATTACATGAGCAATCTGCCGTCCGAGTGCCATCCTGCAAAGGCAAAGGGAGCGGACGATTCGGAGC
>Ga0210394_10001359_pt1 | contig 39884 bp, 30 predicted proteins | sample IncBWC12MmetaG_FD_160121 | JGI IMG/M metagenome (GOLD analysis project Ga0210394, IMG submission 160121) | Forest soil microbial communities from Barre Woods Harvard Forest LTER site, Petersham, Massachusetts, United States - Inc-BW-C-12-M | ecosystem: Environmental > Terrestrial > Soil >... | reverse complement strand
TTACTCCATCTCCCATCTCCCACCCCCCACTCCCCACACCCCACCCCCCACACCCATCAAGCGACTTTCCGCCTTTCCAACCACCATCGCACTGAATAAAACAGCGACCCCGCCGCGATCACGTACAACCCGCCGGCCTTCAGTCCCTTCTCCGGCGAGCAGACGATGTAGCTCCACAGTCCGAGGGCGATGATCGCCGGAAGTGGGTAAAGCCACATCCGGAATGGGCGCGGCCGGTCCGGCTCCCGCCGCCGCAGAAGGACAGCGCCGATGATCTGGGCCATGAACGGGATGACGGCGCGAATGGAGAGGATGGCCTGCAGGACGTTCTTCAGCGACAGCGAACAGAACGCCGCCGCCACACACCCGAGGAAGAGGATCGACACATACGGATAGGCCTCGGTGGCGTGCAGCTTGGCGAAGATGCCGAAGAAGTTCCCGTCGCGCGCGGCGGCGTAGAGGATGCGTGAGTAGCCGAGCATCAGCGAGAAGATCGAGGCGAAGGCGGTCCACAGGATGAGGATCGAGATCCACTGCGCGGCGCGCTTGCCCAGGAGCACGGCCAGATAGTCCGCCACGACCGACGGCGAGGTCATGGCCACCTTCATCGGCAGCACGGAGATGAGGCAGGCGTTCATGACGAGATAAATGGCGCCGATGGCCAGGATGGAGATCACGATCACGCGCGGGATCGTCCGCCGCGGTTCGCGGACCTCGTCGCCGATGTAGCAGATGTTGTAGTAGCCGAGGTAGTCGTACACGGCGTAGATCAGAGCGCCGCCGAGACCGGCGTAACCGAGTCTGCCGTCCAGCCGGGGCGCGTGCCAGAAGGCGAAGGTATTGACGTTGAGATGCGGCAGGCCGGCGCCGATGACGATGGCCAGCGTGGCCATGACGCCTACCCACAGGAGGATGGAGAACTTGCCGATCGATTCGATGCGCCGGAGAAGGAGGAGCATCGTGAGGATGCAGATCAGGGTGGCGGTGAGACCGACGTGATTTCCCGTGGCGGGGATCACGACCTTCAGGTAGCTGGCGAAGCCGATACAGCCCGAGGCCATCGACAGCGGCGCGGAGATCAGGATCTGGAAGAGGAAGAGGAACGAGATGAGCCGCCCAGCCCGGCCGTATGCGTGCCGCAGGAAGACGTACGAGCCTCCGGAGCCGGGGATCTCCGCCGAGAGCTCGGCGGTGACGAGGCCGTCGCTGATGGCCAGAAGTCCGCCCAGAATCCAGGCCAGCATGCCCCGGCCGCCGCCCATGGCCGCAAGGATCAGCGGGATCGTGATGAACGGCCCGATCCCGACCATGTCGATCATGTTCAGGGCGATACCGCGCCAGAGGCCGATGTCCCGCCGAAGCTCCGACATGGGAAGCGGAGTGTACCGTTTCGCCGGATGCGGAACGCGGCGTCTTCCCTCGGCCCCGCCTTTGCACTGAACTGCGCATCCACGCCTCCGTGACTGACTCTCGCGGGCGCACGATCAAGCTCAAAGGCAGGACCCGATGCGACTACATTTTGGATTGGCCCTCGTTGCGATCACGCTTTTCGTCCCCGCGCTTCCCGCCCAGCAGGTTCCGCTGGTCTTTGATGCGGCGCTCACGGGAGGCAACGTCGTGGGATCGGAAGGCGCGAAGACCGGTTTCGCCAACGCCACGTTGACGATCAGTGGCACGCAAGCCACGCTCGATGTCGCCACGATTGGTCTCACTGGCATCACCGGGGTCGCGCTCTACATAGGCGCTCCCGGCACGAACGGAGCGGTCATCCAGACCTTCACGGACGTGAACAACGGGTTCGTCAACGGCCGCTTCGACCGGACGCTCGTGCTCGACGCCGCGGTGATCAATCAGATCGCCGTGAACACCCAGAACTTCTACGTCCTCATCACGACGACCGCGAATCCCGGCGGCGCCGTTCGCGGAACGCTGGCCGGCGCGAATACGGTCTTCCTGGCCGGGAGGATCTCCGGCGCGAGCTCCTTGTGCAACGGAGGAAGCGGCACGCCAGGAGCGGTCGGCACATTCGTCATCGCCATGACGCCGGACCCGGGTAATTCCACGAATACCGTCCGCTTCGACCTGATCACGAGCGGTCTCGGTGATGCGATCAGCGCGCTGGAGATCGGGGACAACCTGGGCGGAAGCGGGCCGATCCTCCTCGGGAGCAACGTTTCGGGGACGAATGGCCGCTTCACCGGAACGAGTCAGATCGGGACGGTACGCGCGCAGGCCGTGCAGTCGCTGCCGAACGGGATTCACGTCACCGTCAGGACAGCCGCTTCCGGCAGTGCATGCGCCGCCGCCGGGGCCCCGCAGCAGGCCCACGAGATTTTCATTCCCGTGGCCGGCTCCGTCCACGGTGCCGGCAACACGAATTACATGACCGACCTCAACGTCTATAACAACGTCTCTCAAGGATCGACCGATAATGCCGACGTCCTGATCCAGTTCTTCCCGGCCGGGCAGGGAAGCGCCACCGCACAATACGCGGCCTGGACGACGCTCCTTCCACGCGGCATGGTCGCCTACCGCGACGTCGCCACTACCGCATTCAACGCATCGATCAACGGCATCGGCGCGCTGCGGCTCGTCACGGCCGGCAACATCTTCGCGAACGCCCGCATCTACAACAACCAGACCGCCAGCGGCGGCGGGACGTTCGGTCAGCTCGTGGCGGGATTGCCACGAGCGCTTGCTCTCACCGAGGGGACGCTCGTCGGGCTTTCGAACATCGTCAGCGCAGCCCCGGCCGGCACGGCCAGCGCCCGCACGAATATCGGGTTCTTCAACCCCAGCGACAACGCCGCCACCGCGTCGTTCGAACTGCTCGACGGCAACGGCACCGTGATCGGCACCAGCACCCTCACGATCAACCCCTGGCAGCAGCTCCAGATCCCCTTGATCGGCGGACTGTTCGGCGGCATCAACGGCGACGTGAGCATGTCGTCGGTCCACTTCCTCAGCGGTAGCCCGCTTCTCGTCTACGCCTCGATCGTCGACAACGTGAGCGGCGACGGCAGCTACGTCACGCCCGGCACCAGTTCGAGCGGCGGCACGAACCCCGGGTCCTGATCTACTACTTTTCCCCCGATCTTCATTCGCGCATACTTCCCCCCGCCATGCGGAGACTCCTGATCCCCCTTCTCATTCTCCTGACGACCTCCTCCCTCCTCGCCCAGCACTTCGCCGACGCGGGCGACGGCGTTCGCCTCTGGTACACGGAGAGCGGAACCGGCTCGCCGGTGATCGTGATCCACGGCGGACCGGGGATGGACCACGACTCGCTTTCGGCCGATCTCGCGCCGCTCCGGCTTCATCACCGCGTCATCGAATACGACCAGCGCGGCGGCGGCCGCTCGACCTTGCCGGCCGACGAGGCTCTGCTCACCATCGATCATCATGTGAACGATCTCGAGGCGTTGCGCATCCACCTCGGGCTGAAGAAGGTCACGCTGCTGGCGCACTCCTTCGGTCCGGCCATCGCCGCGCGCTATGCCATTCGCTATCCCGACCGCGTGGAGCGGATGATCTTTCTCTCGCCCATCCCGCCGGTGAAGGGGGCATTCTTCGAGGAGGTCGGCGGGGCACTGGCGGGAAGGCTTACCGATGAGCAGATGAATCGCACCGACGAACTGCAGAAGGCCTTCGAGACGTCGTCGGACGTCACCGCGGTCTGCCGCGAGTACTGGGCGATCATGACGCCGCCGCGCCTGGCGAAGTCCGTGCCGCTGTCCGTGGTGAAGTCGGACCTCTGCACCGCACCGCCCGAGGCGATCCGCTACGGGATGACGAAGACGAATCCGGCCACGATGGGCTCCCTCGGCGATTGGGACTGGACAGCCGAGCTGGCCCGCGTCAAGTCGCCGGTGCTGATCATCCACGGCGACGAGGACGCCATCCCGATGGCCATGGTCTCGAAGTGGGTGACGGCGTTGCCGAACGCACGGATTCTCCGCCTTGCGCACACGGGACACTTCCCCCATGCCGAGCAACCCAAGATCGTCTTCCCGGCCATCGAAGCGTTCCTCGGGGGCGGATGGCCGAAAGAGGCGGCGACGAAGTAGGCGCCAGCTCAGTGCTGAACGTAATGAAGGATTGGGATCGAGACTCCAACGACAAGTGCGCTCAGCACAATCGACAAACGAAACGATAGCCCAACACTCTGAGCGATCAGCGCGACCGCGATGCCGGTCACAACGATGGCGAGCATCCAACCAACACGAAGCTTCGCCGGAGGATGGGCATGCTTTGCCTGCCATTCATGCGACGAGTCAGCGTCGTCCTCAATCTGAAGCATGGGAGCTGTCATGGATAGTCCCTCAGGCACCTGAGAACCGTAACGGAGAGTAGTACGAAAGATTCCAGGAAGATAGCCTCCAGAAACAGGACTCGAAGCTTCATGTCATGCTTGTTGAACGGAGGCAGCAGTTGTCGCGCCAAGGTCCCGAGACAGGCGAATGGCAGAGCCAAAACGGCATCTTCCAAGAGCATTCCAGACCGTGCACACATTTTGGGCCATCCCTGCTACCTTGGATTCTATGCCAGTTTCCACCTGTCCCGCAGACTGGTGGCCGCAATCGATACCGCCCGTTGATTGCCGTCCGCGGAGACGGCCACGGCAACGCCCTGGTTGGCCGATCCCGGCGTGCCAGCCCCTACCAACTTTGGTCCCTGCTGGGAGAACTGCGCGAGAACTGGATTGGAAGAAGCCAACGTGACGCAGACGAGGAAGGCCCAGCGCAGCTGGATAGCGCGTTCTCATCGTTTATTGCCTCACGGCTCGTAGCCGCTGCGGACTAATGCTGACGGGCGTTGCGGTGAAGACCCAGGCTGCCCCAATGCCTCCCTCGTCGGAGTAAGCGCCTTCGATGACGGTGCTGCCGTCGAATGAGATGGCTACGGAAGAACCTTGATGTGCATACGCGGCGGCGCCAGTTCCGACAAGAGTGAGCTTCATGGTCCAGACTCCTTCGCTCCTAGTCCAGATCCACGCGGCGCCGGCATCACCGTCGACATAGGGGTAGGGGGCATCACCGTTTTCATTGGGCTCTCCGACGACGGCCGTGTTGCCGTCGGCGGAGAGGGACACGACGGTACCTAGCCCCGTATTTCCGGCGGCAGAGCCGGAGCCGGCCAGCCTTGGTCCCTGCTGGGTCCAGAGTTCTCCGTTTCTCGTCCAGACGGATGCGGTGGTGTCGTAGGGTGCGCCAACGATGGCTGTGTTGCCATCGGCGGAGAGGGAAACGGAATAGCCGCCGGAGCCGGCCAGCTTGGGTTCCTGCTGGTTCCAGCCTCCTCGAGTTCTTTTCCAGACCGACGCGGCGTTGTCATAGGGGGCTCCAACGATGGCTGTGTTGCCATCGGCGGAGAGGGCCACCGAGTACCCCTGACCGATGCCATGGAGATCGTGGTTCGGCTTGGAATCCGAGCTGACCAACTTGGAGCCCTGCTGGGTCCACGCGTCTCCGCCCCTCGTCCAGACCCACGCGGCCCCCGTGCCGAAAGCAGGTTCCTCGACACTACTGCCGTACCATCCGTCGGTATATCCCCCGACAATGGCCGTATTCCCGTCGGCGGAAAGAGAGACGGAAACGCCTTGCTCCGCGCCAATGCCGTCTACTCCCGAGCCAACCAGCTTTGCTCCCTGCTGCGTCCAGACTCCGGCGTTTCTGGTGAAGACCCACGCGGCACCGACCCAGCCGTTATCGCGAGGCCCCCCGACGATGACCGTGTTGCCATCGGCGGAGATGGCCACGGAAGCGCCTTGCAAGACGAAGGTTCCCACCGTGCCCGAGCCGGCCAGCTTGGACTGCTGGGTCCAGACTCCGCCGCTCCTGGTCCAGACCCACGCTGCCCCGATTCCACCGCTGTCGATGGGTCCTCCGACGACGGCCGTATTCCCGTCGGCCGACACGGCCACGGACGTTCCTTGTTCGGCATACGCTATGTCCGAGCCGACCAGCTTGGGCTGCTGGGTCCAGGATCCTCCGTTTCTTTCCCACACCCAGGCCGCGCCCACAACGTTGTCGAGCGGCGATCCGACGATCGCCGTGTTGCCGTCGGCGGAGAGAGCCACGGACGTTTCCTGGCTCGCGACAAACCCGGATGGACCGACGGCCTGAGCGCCGGCCAGATCGCCTACCTGAGTCCAGATCTGCCCGCTCCTGGTCCAGACCAGGTCGCTGCCCATCGCCGCCACGATGGCAGTGTTGCCGTCCGCGGAAAGAGCAACGGAATAGCCTTGCTCAGTGCCCCTCTCGCCAACCAGCTTGGGTCCCTGCTGTGTCCATACTCCCGCGTTTCTGGTCCACACCCAGGCTGCCCCGCGGTAGTTGTCGTTGCTGTCGCCGATTCCGCCGACCATGGCCGTATTGCCGTCGGCTGAGAGGGCCACGGAGAATCCCTGCCCTGCGTCGCCGGAGCTCGAAGCAGTGCCCGAGCCGACCAGCTTGTTGGACTGCAGGGTCCAGACACCTCCGCTCCTGGTCCAGATCCAGGCGCCGCCTCCCGTCCCATTGTAGTAGTCGAAAGTCCCGACGATAGCTGTGTTGCCGTCGGCAGAGAGGCAGACGGAACGTCCCTGGTAGGCGGAACCGGCGGATGTATCCGGGGCGGTCAGGCTCCTGGATTGCTGCGTCCATATGCCTCCGCGCCTGGTCCAGACCCATACGGCCCCGTTACCTCCCACGAGTGCGGTATCTCCGTCGGCGGACAGGGACACGGAGGTGCCTTGTTGTGACCCATTCACTGTGCCCGGTGCGACGAGCTTGTTTCCTTGCTGCGTCCAGACCTCCCCTTGTCTCGTCCAGATCCAAACAGCGCCGAAAGCACCGTCGCCCGGGCCGCCGATGATTGCTGTGTTGCCGTCGGCGGAGAGAGCGACGGAACTTCCTTGCTGGCAAAGGTATCCTCCACCCGAGCCGGACAGCCTGGGTCCCTGCTGGGTCCAACCTCCTCCTGCGCTCTTTGTCCAGATCCACGCCGCGCCCGAATGGTGATCGGTGTCAGGCCCGCCGACGATGGCGGTATTGCCGTCGGCGGAAACGGCCACGGCGCTTCCTTGTCGAGCGACTTCCAATGCGCCGGCCCCTACCAACTTTGGTCCCTGCTGCGAGAACTGCGCGAATGTTGGATTGGGAGAAGCCAACGTGATGCAGACGAGGAAGGCCAGCGTGGCTGGATAGTGCGATCTCATCGTTCAGTGCCTCACGGATCGCTGCCGCTGAGGACCAACGCTGCCGGGCGTTGCGGTGAAGACCCAGGCGGCGCCGACGTCATCATCGTAAGGACCCCCTTCGATGATGGTGTTGCCGTCGAATGAGATGGCTACGGAAGAGCCTTGATATGCGTTCGAGGAGGCGGCAGAGCCGACCAGCTTGTGCCCCTCCGTCCAGACTCCTGCGCTCCGTGTCCAGATCCAAGTGGCGCCGGAGAGATTGTTGTCATAGGGCGCTCCGGCGACGGCCGTGTTGCCGTCGGCGGAGAGAGAAACGATGGTACCTAGCCCTGTATCCCCGACAGCGTGGGAGCCGACCAGCCCGGGTTCCTGCCGGGTCCAGACTCCTCCGGTTCGCATCCAGACCCACACGGTGTGCCGATGGGGATCTCCAACGATGGCTGTGTTGCCGTCGGCAGAGAGGGAAGCGGAAGAGCCGCCGGATCCGGACAGCTTGGGCTCCTGTTGTATCCAGACTCCTGCCGTTCTCTTCCAGACCGACGCGGCGTCGTCGTATGGCGCTCCAACGATGGCGGTGGTGCCGTCGGCTGAGAGGGCCACCGAATACCCCTGGCCTGTGCCAGAGGAATTGTTGCCCGGCCCGGAATCAGAGCTGACCAACTTGGAGCCCTGCTGGGTCCAAACGTTTCCGCTCCTTGTCCAGACCCACGCGGCCCCTGTGCCGAAAGAAGAATATCCCCCGCCGGACCATCCATCGGTATATCCACCGACAATGGCCGTATTGCCGTCGGCAGAAAGTGAGACGGAAACGCCTTGCTCCGCGCCGATGCCTTCTACTCCCGAGCCAACCAGTTTCGCTCCCTGCTGGGTCCAGACTCCGGCGTTCCTGGTGAAAACCCACGCGGCACCCTCATAGTTGTTATCGCGAGGCCCCCCGACGATGGCTGTGTTGCCATCGGCAGAGATGGCCACGGAAGCGCCTTGCAAAACGAAGGCTCCCGCCGTGTCCGAGCCGGCCAGCTTGGACTGCTGGGTCCATACTCCGGCGCTCCTGGTCCAGACCCATGTTGCTCCGATTCCACCGCTGTCCCTGGTTCCTCCGACGACGGCCGTATTCCCGTCGGCCGACACGGCCACGGACGTTCCTTGTTCGGCGAACGCTTCGAAGCCCGAGCCGACCAGTTTGGGCTGCTGGGTCCAGAATCCTCCGTTTCTGTCCCAGATCCAGGCTGCCCCCACATAGTTGTCGAGCGGCGATCCCACGATCGCGGTGTTGCCGTCGGCGGAGAGAGCGACGGATGTCTCCTGGCTTGCGATCAGCCCAGAGGGACCGACGGCCTGAGCGCCGGCCAGATCGCCTGCCTGAGTCCAGATCTGCCCGCTCCTCGTCCAGACCACGTCGCTGCCCATTGCCGCGACGATGGCGGTGTTACCGTCCGCGGAAAGGGCAACGGAATAGCCTTGTTCGGCGCCGGTCTGGCCAACCAACTTGAGCCCTTGCGGTGTCCATACTCCCGCGTTTCTGGTCCACACCCAGGCTGCCCCGCGGTAGTTATCAGTGTAGTCGCCGACTCCTCCTACCATGGCCGTGTTGCCGTCGGCCGAGATGGCCACGGAAAAGCCTTGCAGAGCGTGGGTTCCCGCCGTGTCCGAGCCCACCAGCTTGGACTGCTGAGTCCAGACGCCTCCGCTCCTGGTCCAGATCCAGGCGGCTCCCGTCTGATTGTCGCTGTTGCAGTCCCCTATGATGGCGGTGTTGCCGTCGGCAGAGAGGCAGACGGAGGAATATCCCTGGACGAGCATCCTGAACTGCTGGGTCCAGACGCCTCCGTTCCTGATCCAGACCCACGCGCTTCCGCCACCACCCACGAGTGCGGTATCTCCGTTGGCGGACAGAGACACGGAGATGCCTTGTTGTCTCACACCCACCGTGTCCGAGGCGACGAGCTTGTTTCCTTGCTGCGTCCAGACCTCCCCTTGTCTCGTCCAAATCCAGACAGCGCCGACATCGCTGTTGTCGTGCGGACCGCCGATAATGGCTGTGTTGCCATCGGCGGAGAGTGCGACGGAGTCTCCCTGCTGTGAATCGAATCCTCCGGCACCCGAGCCGACCAGCCCGGGTCCCTGCTGGGTCCAACCTCCTCCTGCGCTCTTTGTCCAGACCCACGCCGCGCCCATAAACTGATCGCTGTAAGGCCCGCCGACGATGGCGGTATTGCCGTCGGCGGAAACGGCTACGGCGCTTCCTTGTCGAGCGACTTCCAATGCGCCGGCCCCTACCAACTTTGGTCCCTGCTGCGAGAACTGCGCGAATGTTGGATTGGAAGAAGCCAACGTGACGTAGACAAGGAAGGCCAGCGAAGCTGGATAGCGCGTTCTCATCGCTCAGTGCCTCGTGGCTCGCTGTCGCGGCGGACTGACGCTGACGGGCGTTGCGGTGAAGACCCAGGCGGCCCCGGCGTCTCCCTCGTCGAAGGGACCCCCTAGGAATACGGTGCTGCCGTCGAATGAGATGGCTACGGAAGAGCCTTGATGTGCGCTCGCGGCGCCAGTTCCGACGAGTTTTTGTGCCCTGGTCCAGACTCCTGCGCTCCGTGTCCAGATCCATGTGGCGCCGGCATCACCGTTGTCATAGGGGGCATGACCATTGTCATAGGGCCCGCCGACGACGGCGGTGTTGCCGTCGGCGGAGAGGGACACGGCGGCGCCCTGCATCGCACCCCCGATTGCGCCGGAGGCGGCCAGCCTCGGTCCCTGCTGGGTCCAGACTGCTCCGTTTCTCGTCCACACGGATGCGGCGTTATCGTAGGGCGATCCAAGGATGGCGGTGCTGCCATCGGCGGAGAGCGAAACGGAAAAGCCACCGGAGCCGGCCAGTTTGGGTTCCTGCCGGGTCCAGACTCCTCCATTTCTCGTCCAGACTGCCGCGGAGTTGTCGTCGGGCGATCCAACGATGGCCGTATTACCGTCGGCGGCGAGAGCCACTGAATACCCCTGGCCTTTGCTATAGAGGTAGTACTCCGGACCGGAATCTGAGCTGACCAGCTTGGGCCCCTGCTGGGTCCAGGTGTCACCGCTCCTTGTCCAGACCCACGCTGCCCCTGTACCTGTCGGAAGTTCTCCCCCAAGACCGCCGTGCCATCCGTCGGTGTACCCGCCGACAATGGCGGTATTCCCGTCGGCGGAAAGCGAGACGGAAACGCCTTGCTCCGCGCCGAATCCGTCAACGCCCGAGCCAACTAGTTTTGCTCCCTGCTGGGTCCAGGCTCCGGCGTTCCTGGTGAAGACCCACGCGGCACCGTCACCGTTGTTATCGTATGGCCCCCCTACGATGGCCGTGTTGCCGTCTGCGGAGATGGCCACGGAAGCGCCTTGCCGAACGGAGGTTCCCGCCGTGTCCGAGCCGACCAGCTTGGACTGCTGGGTCCAGAATCCGGCGCTTCTGGTCCAGACCCACGCTGCCCCAATTTCACCGTGGTCGAAGGATCCTCCCACGACGGCCGAATTCCCGTCGGCCGACACGGCCACGGACGTTCCTTGTGCGGCGTATGCTTCGAAGCCCGAGCCGACCAGCTTGGGCTGCTGGGTCCAGAATCCTCCGCTTCTTTCCCAGATCCAGGCTGCTCCCACGTCACCGTTGTCGAGCGGCGATCCCACGATCGCGGTGTTGCCGTCAGCGGAGAGAGCGGCGGACGTTTGATTGCCCGCGATTGCCCCATAGGCACCGAAGGTCTGAGCGCCGGCCAGATCGCCTACCTCAGTCCAGATCTGCCCGCTCCTCGTCCAGACCAGGTTGCTGCCCATTGCCGCGACGATGGCGGTATTACCGTCCGCGGAAAGGGCAACGGAATAGCCTTGTTCGGTGCCGGTCTGGCCTACCAGCTTGGGTCCCTGCTGCGTCCATACTCCCGCGTTTCGGGTCCACACCCAGGATGCTCCGCGGTAATTGTTGTCGTCGATTCCTCCGACCATGGCCGTATTGCCGTCGGCGGAGAGGGCCACCGAGAATGCTTCCACCGCGCCGCGGGAGCTCGAAACGGAGCCTGAGCCGACCAGCTTATTGGACTGCGGGGTCCAGACGCCTCCGCTCCTCGTCCAGATCCAGGCGCCGCCAGTCACAGCGTCCGAGGCCCCTACGATGGCAGTGTTGCCGTCGGCAGAGAGGCAGACGGAATAACCCGTGCTTAGAAACCCGGCGGAATTCGGGTCGGTCAGCCTCCTGGACTGCTGAGTCCAGGCGCCTCCGCCCCGGATCCAGACCCATGCGGCACCGCCACCTCCCACGAGTGCGGTATCTCCGTCGGCGGACAGGGAAACGGAGGTGCCTTGTTGTTTCACACTCACCGCGTCCGGTGCGACGAGCTTGTTTCCTTGCTGCGTCCAGACCTCCCCTTGTCTCGTCCAGATCCAGACAGCGCCGACATCGCTGTTGTCGTGCGGACCGCCGATTATGGCTGTGTTGCCATCGGCGGAGAGTGCGACGGAGCTTCCCTGCTGGGAACCGAATCCTGCGACACCCGAGCCGGTCAGCTTGGGTCCCTGCTGGGTCCAACTTCCTCCTGCGCTCCTGGTCCAGATCCACGCCGCGCCCGTCCACCCATCGCTGTAAGGCCCGCCGACGATGGCCGTGTTGCCGTCGGCGGAAACGGCCACGGCGCCTCCTTGTTGAGGGATGCCCAGGGCGCCGGCCCCCACCAGCTTTGGTCCCTGCTGCGAGAACTGCGCGAGGGTGTGAGGAGCGGAGAACAGCGCGGCACCCAGGAGGGCAATCAGGGCGACAACACGGGGTTTCGTGGCTACTTCTCGAGGAGGGCGCCCTTCCGGGCAGTTCGTCCGTCCTCCGCTCATCGAGAACAGTTTATGCTGTTACGGCATAGAAGTCACGTATTTATTAAAGTCGAGTGTGCGCATCGTCGATTCATCGATGCTCCTCTCCGCGTCTCCGCGCCTCCGCGTGAACGAAAGGGTTTGAACCTTTCCTGTCATTCCCTGTATACGTGAGGTGAATGGCTGGCTCGGAACGGCACTCACGGCTCCTCACGCTCGGTGGGATCGGGGTGGCCGTGTTCGCAATCGGTGTGGTGGTGGCGATGCTCAGGCTTCCGGAGTGGCGCAACCGGGCCTTGCCGGAGCAGAGATTTTTCGCGGACAGGCTGCAAGAGGTCGCCGGTCCTGCCGGTCTCCGTATCGAGTCCGCCCCGCGTATGCAGCTCCGATCGAAGAGCATCATCTTTGACGATAACTCCCTCCCGCTGCGAGAGACCGCGTACGACGTGCTCGGGCCGGGGGCCGCGGACTGGCTGACGCGTGAGGGCCGCGGTCCGTACGTCGAAGCGGCGGCGCGAAGCAAATGGCGGACGTGGAGCGAGGGAGGACAGCTTCGCGTCCTCTTCTCAGTCCGAGGAGTGCCGATTTCGGGGGCGTGGATTCCTGACGATCCATTTCACTTTCCGGTGACGGCCACCGGCCCGCCGCATCTCGAGTTGGATCGGCTGTTTCTGCCCGCGGCCCGGCAAGTGCCGACGATCGAGCTGCACGCGATGAATCAGTTGATCCATGTCGCTGCAGTGCCGGGGTCGACGCCGCCGGAGTCTCTGCTCAGTACGTCGCTCGGAGGCCCGGTCGAACCGGTGGTGCAACGCGTCGTTGGTTCGGCTGACTGGTGGCGCAACCGGCTGGTGAGCATGACTATCGGATCTCTGCTGACGGGGCGGATCGAGGAGCTCACCGTTCACACCGTGTTCACGATCGGCATTCTGGTGCTGTTCTTCGTCCTGCTCGTACGGCGGCGGATCGAGCTGAAGAAGGGACTGGTTCTCGCCGCGACCTCGATCACCCTTTCCCTCCCTGCACCTTTGTGGGCCTCGACGACGTGGCTTCAGGTTGTCGGCACCCTCAACGACGTCCTGGTCAAGGCCCTGGTGCTGTTCGTGTTCTGGTCTGCAGCTGAGTCGTGGCTCCGGTCGACGGTGCCGGGCTTTCGCACCTCGCTGGACACGCTCCGGGCGGGACGGCTGGGTCCGAAGGGAGGGAGGGCGTTGCTGGCCGGATGGTCGATCGGCGCATCCGTGGCGGGCCTTTGGCTGGTCGCGATCTCCGTGGGGACACTGGTGCCGGGAGTGGCAACGACCGAGGGGAGCATCCGGGTGCCTTTTTTCAACGCGGAGCGTTCGCCGATCGATGACGGAGCGTTCCGGACCGCCCTGATCATTCTGGTCATCTGCGCGGCACTGCGCTTCCCGCTGCTCAGGCGCATTCGCGGCGGAGCGACAATCCTCGGCGCGGCGGTGATGGCCGTCCGGATTCCGCTCTCATCATTCTGGTTCGCCTTCGCATCGGCCCTGCTCCTGACGGCCATACTCGTATACGCGTACACGGAATTCGGCCTCACCGCGCTCCTCACGGCGGCGATGATGTCCACCGTCCTTCCGGCCGCCCTCTTCTCGCTGCTCCATGTCTCATGGATGCCGGTGTCCGCGCTGCTGCTCGGTATCGTTGCACTGGCGCCTGTGCCCCTCGGTCTCCTCGGCCTGCGGCGCCCTGACGAAGCGGAGGAGGGACCTCTTCCTCTCCCGCGTTTCGCGATGCGGCTGGAGGAGGAGAACCGGCTGAAGTACGAGATGGATCTGCTGGCCCGGATGCAGCTCGGCCTGCTGCCGAAGGAGATGCCGCGGATCGAGGGTTACGAGATCGCTGCCCATTCCATTCTCGCCACCGAGGCCGGCGGGGATCTCTACGACTTCGTACACGACTCGATGGGGCGGATCTGGATCGCGGCGGGAGACGTCTCCGGTCACGGCTACTCGTGCGCGATCGCGCAGGCCATGACGAAGGCGGGCCTGGCCAGTCTGGTGGAGGCGGAGCGTACGCCGGCGGTCGTGTTGCAGCGGCTCGATCAGGTGCTGCGCGGCATTGGTTCGCCGCGAACGTTCACATCGCTGGTGCTGCTGCGTCTCGATCCTCCCACAGGGGATGTGCTGGTCAGTAACGCCGGCCATCCCTATCCATGGATCGTGCGTGGCAGCGATGTGCAGGAGATGGATCTCCCTTCGCTGCCGCTCGGGCTTGGACCCGTACGTGAGTATGGCGACACGCCCCTGTCGATCCGAGTCGGAAGCACCGTGGTTCTCTTTTCCGATGGATTGTTCGAGGCAGGCGACACTCACGGCCGGCCCTACGGATTCGACCGGCTCCGAGCGCTCCTCGGCAAGGTTTCCCGCCGCCCGGCCACGGCGATTCTCACCGCGATCGTCGAAGACTGGCGTGCTCACGCGGGCTCGGGTGCACCCGCGGATGACACGACGATCGTGGTGGTGAAACGAAGTAGCTCGTAGCGCCGCCGGCTCGGCGGCTGGACCGCCGGCGGCTCGCCAGGCGGCTCGCCGGCGATTCTGAACAGCGCTGGAGAGTCTGCCACGAGCCACGATCGGTGAACGCGTATGAGCCTTGATGCTAGCACCGGGACACAACGGAACGGCTCGAATACACAGAGGTTGTCGTAGCGCCGCCGGTCTCTTGCTGGCGACCTGAGCAACCGCCACCGAGCCGGTGGCGGTACAGCCGGCGAGCCGCCAGCGCTACTTTTCGCCTCGCTTTCACCCTGACAACCACGATCCGCAGGTAAGCTCCCCAATTCGCCGGGCCAGGAACCGTCGCTCCGCTTCGTTCCTAGCCAGCGCGTACGCGCGGCGGTAGCACGCCAGCGCTTCCTCGGATCTGCCAATCCGCCGAAGAAGATCAGCACGCGCGGCGTGCCAGAGATGGTAGCCGGCGAGAGGATCAGAAAGCGCGTCGACAAGAGGCAGTGCGGTGGCTGCGCCTTCCGCCATCGACACTGCCACCGCCTGATTGAGCGCGACCACCGGCGTCGGGTGCAGTTCGTACAACCGCTCGTAGATCGAGACGATCTGAGGCCAGTCGGTTACCTCGGCAGTTGAAGCATCGGCGTGAACGGCGGCGATGGCGGCCTCCAGCGCGTACGTTCCCGGGCGCGCACGAACCAGCGACGATCGCAGCAGCGTGCGGCCTTCGTCGATCTCCGCGCGGTCCCAGCGGGAACGGTCCTGATCGGCTAGCAGGACCACATCACCGGCATTGTCGACACGGGCGTTGCGGCGGGAATCGTGGAGCAGCATCAGGGAGAGGAGTGCGTCGAGCTCCGGATCGGGCATCAGCGTTCGGAGTGTTCGCGCCAGGCGGATGGCCTCGGCGCAGAGATCATGGCGGACTAACGACGAGCCGCTGGCGGCGGCGTAGCCTTCATTGAAGACGAGGTAGACGACCGCCATGACCGCGGACAAACGCTCGCGAAGCTCTGAGGCAGGCGGGACGCGGTAAGGGATGGCGGCGTCGCGGATCTTCGACTTCGCGCGCACCAGCCGCTGCGCCATCGTCGCGGTCGGAACGAGAAAGGCGCGGGCGATCTCCTCGGTGGTCAGACCGCACAGCGTTCGCAGCGTGAGCGCCACCTGCGCATCCTCTGCGAGCGCCGGATGGCAGCAGGTGAAGATGAGGCGTAGCCGCTCGTCAGGCACTCCCGACTCCTCGATGTTCTCAAAGCCACTCACGGACTCCGGCGTCATCGCGGCAATCTCGGCCTGTTTGCCGGCGAAGCGCGCCTGTCTGCGCAATCGGTCGAAGGCCTTGTGTCGCGCGGTTCCGTAAAGCCACGCGCGCGGATTGCGCGGAACCTGGCCGGCCCACTCGGTCACGGCGATGGCGAAGGCCTCCTGCAAGGCCTCCTCGGCGATGTCGAAGTCGCCGAGGAGGTGAATCAGTGCCGCAAGAAGCCGGCCCCACTCTGCACGGAAGATCTCTTCGATCGCGGTCAAGACCACGACATCATAGTTACGAGAACTTCCAGATGGGCCTTACCTCGATCGTGCCGTGTTTCGCCCCGGGGATCTTGGCGGCCATGGCGATGGCGGCGTCGAGATCGCCGGCTTCGACGAGGTAGTAGCCGCCGAGTGCCTCTTTCGTCTCCGCGAACGGGCCGTCGGTGGTGAGCCGCTTGCCGTCGCGCACGCGGACGGCTGTGGCCGTGCCGGTCGGCTGGAGCGCATTGCCGCCTTTGATCGCGCCGGCGAACTCTTTGCCGAAAGCCTCGTAGCCAGCCATCTCCGCCGCGCCGTCCGCCTGGCTCATGCCTTCGCGCCGAGCCTCAGTGCCGTAAATCAGAAGTAGGTATTCCATGATTTCGTTTCTCCTTGCTCCATAGTCGAACGGGCGGACTCGAGATCGACAGCAGCTCGAAAGTATTTTGATCAGTGTCCCCGAAAGCGCAGAAAAAGGTAGACCGAGCGCGGGCTGCCGTAGAAGAGCTTGATTGCTGACGGGATGCTGTATCCGGTGACGTTCCCGCCGATTGCGCCGAGGATGGCGCTTGTCTCGATCACGTCGCGCGAGTAGCCGATCGTCAGTGCTTTGATGCGGAAGTCTCTGTTGGCGATGGCGGCCGGGACGCTCTGATCGGCGAACAGCTCATCCTTGTCGACGATTTCCGCGCGGCCGCTGACGTAGTTGCGATCGAGGAAACGCAGCGTGGTCTCCGCCAGCAGGGACGAGGCAGAGTGGCCGACGCTCTTCTCGTTGTGACCGAAGACGACGCTCGTGTCGAGCTGCCCGGCCGAGGTGGGATGGCTGTAGGCGACCGAGGCCGTCGTCCGTTGAACGTCTCCCGGCTCCGCGGCTTCGGGATGGTGCAGATGGCCGGTGGAGAGCTGCGCGCTCCAATTCGGTGACGGGTCGAACGTGACGCGCGTCGCCCATGAGTCGATCCGGCCCGTGTCGATGTCCCACCGGTTCTCGCCCGGCTCCTGGCCGTGGAAGCCGCTGAAGGCAAGACCGAACATGCCGTGCTGTGTGCCGAGGGTGATGACGCTGCCGGCGATGTGCGTCGAATCCTGGAGGTGATGGCTCAGCGCGGCCTGTGGGATCTCCGCGGCCGAGGCGCGGTGCGGATAGGCAACGGGACCAAGCGCCGGATCGCCGACTGGCGCCGCGTAGACGTAGCCGATCGTGCCATCGCCGAGTGAATGGGCGTACTCCGCCGCGAGCTCCATGAAGAAGTCGTGCGGATGCTGTCCGTCGACGATCGGCCGGCCGCCGATCGTCTCGCCGGTCTGGAAGAGCTCGGGGTATTTCCTGCCGATGGTCAGCGGCTCGAGGCTCAGCATCGATCGAAGCAGGAGCTGGCCGCCCGCCAGCGGCCGCTCGGCCATCCCCATCATCCAGTTGGTGGAGAAAAGCTTGTCGCCGCCGCGCGGGCCGGATTCGGTGACCTGACTGACGAAGGCCAGGCCGTGGAGCATGAGCATCCAATCGCCGCGCTGCGACATCGTCATCATCATCGGTGCTGCGGCGGGGTTCATGCTCGTGCCTGATGCCTGGCGCATGAGGAAGTCGCTGGTGGCGTCCTTTCCCATCTGCATCGACCCCATAGTCATCTGACTCATGTCGTGCTGCGCGGCCGGTTGTTCCGTGGCCGCCGGGTCATCTGCGGCAAGCGTCAGCGGAAACGCGAATATCAGAACCGCGGCACAGCAGAGCCACAACTTCATTGGAGATCTCCTCGAGCCTCTTCATGAGAATGAGAGTGGCGTTCGAGTTGGAGATCAGATCCGATAAGTGGTGAGGAGCGTGTTCCAGCCGACGTCGCTGTCGCAACGCACGGCGCCGAGGGTGATGTAGCTGCGGTAAGCCGCCGGTGTCGACGACGCGACGGCGGACGAGGGCGACGTCACCGGGAACGAGAAGCGCTCCGTCAGCTCCGGTGAGATCCGCTGAGGCCCGGCCTGCTTCGGCGTCGGGGCGGTTGTCTGACCGGAATGATGACTCGACCCCGTCATCGCCATCTGGCAAAGCGGTATGAGTCGATGAACGACGTTGTGGAACGGCAGCACGCAACAGCCGAAGAGCCACACGGTGGCCACGAGCGCCGGAACGATCGCGGCGGCGATGGCGCCGAGAGCTATGACAGCACGCCTCATCGTGATGGGCAACACGCCGGAAGCCCGGCATCATCCCACCGGCCGCGGGGACGATCTGTTGTGGACCGCTGACCGGCTGTTATTCTGGCGACCGATGGAGCCGCATTTCTTCGAAACGCCTGCCGCGTTTCGCAATTGGCTGGAGAAAAATCACTCCTCGGCGTCGGAGCTGCTGGTCGGCTTTCACAAGAGAGACTCCGGCAAACCGTCGCTGACCTGGCCGGAGTCTGTCGATCAAGCCCTCTGCTTCGGCTGGATCGACGGTGTGCGCAAGCGGATCGACGACGTCAGTTACAGCATCCGCTTCACTCCGCGAAAGTCCGCAAGCAACTGGAGCGCGATCAACATCGCCCGCGTGGCCGAGCTGACGAAGCTGGGACTGATGCGGCCCGCTGGCCTGCGCGCGTTCGAACAGAGGCGTGAAGATGAGTCGGCCATCTATGCCTACGAGAACGCGGTGCGGACGATCGAGCCGGCCGACGAGAAGAAGTTCCGCGCGAACCGAAAGGCCTGGCAGTTCTTCAACGCACAGGCGCCTTCCTATCGCCGCGTGTGCATCTTCTGGGTCACGAGCGCAAAGAGGGAAGAGACGCGAGCCCGCCGCTTGGCGACGCTGATCGACGACTCCGCCAGCGGGCGGAGGGTTGGAGTAGTGACGTTGAAACCAGCAAAGCTGTCATCCTGAGGCTGCCGCAGCCGCGGTACGGATTGTGGTGCTTGCTCCATTCTCAATCCCGCGGCGGAGGACGCCGAAGGACCCCCCCGCGAGCTTGCCGGGTCGGGTGGCGTTCATCGCTCGATGCGAGCTCGTGGGGGATCCTTCGGCGTCCTCCGCCGCGACGATGGACCTGCGCAAGCATCAACATTCGAGGCGCGGCTGCGGCAGTCTCAGGATGACAGCGCTGGTCTCTTCTTCGCCCGGATCACGATCGACAATTCATCGTTGCGGATGTTTGTGAAGCGCAGACGGACTCGTCCTTCGGAATCGAGTGAAATGACGGCTGGCGTGTTCACGGAGGTCACCATCCAGCCCGCGGGGAGCGTTACGTAGTTCACCGGCCGGCCGAGGGTGCGCTTCCAGACCAGCTCAGCGCCTTCCGTCGTGTAGCCGATCGGGTCGGTGTAGGTCTCCTGAACGCGCACACGCGTCGACAGGCCCTCGGCGATGGGATGGTCGAGATCACCCTGAACGGCCACGGAGTCGTCCTCGACCTTGCTCTGGTAATAGCCCAGCGCATTGACCTCTTTGCCGGTCACGGCGTGGGTGACGAGCTCATGGCCGGTGTCGAGATCGATCATCTTCGCGTCGGGAGAAACGACGCTGCCCTTGCGCACGAAACTGTGGACCGACTTCTGTCCGGGACGTGTCACCGTGAAGTCGTGGGAGATGCGGAACTGATGCGTGGCTGGGTCGAGAAGCCAGTAGCTGATGACGCGATCCTGTTCGGCGCGATGGATGGACTCCTGCGCCGTCAGCGAGAAGGGCAGGAGCGCCAGGCAGAGGATCAGAGCCCGTTTCATGGCAGCCTCCGCGCGACGATCTTCACCGGCAATTGATCGTCGCGATCGTTGAGAAAGCTGACGCGGACGCGGCCGTCAGGGTCGGTGGAGACGATGGCGGGTGAGGCACACTCAATGATCTCCCACGACTTCGGCAGGAGCACGACGTTGCGCTTGATGCCGAGGGGCCGTTCGAAGACCAGATTGCCGTCTTTCAGGTAATACGAGGCGGCATCGGTGTAGGTCTTGATGATGCGAATCCGCGCCTGCCCTCCCTTCGGCACGGGGCCGGGCAGATGGACCCGGATGAACTGCGCGTCGTCGGCTGTCTTCGCGGAGACGAGGCCGGTCGCTTTCGCCTCCTTGCCGCTGACGACTTCGAACGGCAGGTCTTTCCCGCTGGCGCGCGCGATCACCCGCTCTTTCGTGGCGATCGAGCCGGGGCGGATGGGATTGAAGAACAACGCCGCCCCTTCGCGGTCCTGCGTCACGTCGTAGGTGATGGCGAATTGATGGCTCTCTGGCGGAAGCAATTCGTAGAGCGTGAACTCATCCGCGGCGGCCACGGGGAGTGAAACGAGAAGAAGGAGGAGTGCGGCTTTCTTCATCGATACATGCTCGCATGATTTGGCATGGCGCGAAGCGCCGAAAACGTCCGATTCGTACTCACCGGAACGCCACCTCCACCCCCACTCCCTGCTCCACCGCCCGCGACAAGGCCACCGAGGCGGCGACTACATCCTGCAGCGCGGTGCCGGTGGAGTCGAAGAGGAAGACTTCGTCGTCGTTTTGGCGGCCGGGGACGCGGCCACAGATCACATCGGACAGTTCACCGTGGATATCGGCGCGCGTGATCGCACCGGCACCGATGGCGTGGTGCAGATCGCCCATCGTGGCGGCCTGCTCGAGGATGTCGGGGACGACGAGACATTGTGCGAGGAGCGCTGGCGCGATCTCCTGCTTTTCGGGGTTGTCGGCGCCGACGGCGGCGATGAAGAGGCCGGCGTGCCGGTGCTCCAATTCGAGGATCGGCGAGTGGGAGGGGGTGCAGGTGACGACTATATCCGAGTCGCTCACGGCGTCGCCGATCGAGAGCGTTGGAACGACATCGATGCCGAGGCGATGCTGCATCGTCGTCGCGAAGCGCTCGGACGCGGCGGCGTCGACATCGAACGCGTAGGCTTTCGCGATCGGCCGGACGCGTGCGAGCGCTTCCATGTGGGCCTGACCCTGGATTCCGCAACCGATGATCGTCGCCGTGCGGGCGCCGGCGCGGGCGAGATGCTTCGCGGCGACCGCGCTGGCGGCGGCGGTTCGCAGGGTTGTGATCAACGCCGAATCGAGGATGCCGAGCGGTGTGCCGCGTTCGATGTCCATCACGACGATCACGCCCTGGATCGTCGGCAATCCGTGACTCTGTGGATTCCGAGGGAAGTTGGCGTTGATCTTGGCGGCAAAGACATCGGAGGTCGCGGCCTTTACGTGGAAGGTCCCATTCGGCGCATGGATGCCGAGGCTTTGCGGCGGAGCGATTCGCCCCTCGCCGTAGTCGCGGAACACCGTCTCCACCGCGGCGATGCAGTCGTCGACCGTCAGGAGCGAGGCTACGTCGGCCTGGGTGAGGATGCGCGTCACTTCCGGCTCCGTTTCGTGCGGCGTCCGAGCGCCTCGTGCAGGTCATCGAAAACGGAGAGCGCGCGCTCGATCCGTTCCGCATCATCCGGAACGCGGCCGATCAGTCCCTCCAGCATCGTCCGGACGCCGGCCGTTTCGGGGCGGTCGAACTTCGATTCCTTGAGGTCGAGGTCGTGGACGATCTCGGCGATGGCGCGCACTCCCTTGTCGGGGAGGCCGACGCGGCGCACCAGTGTCTCGAGGGTGCAGCGGTCCTCTTCGTGTGTGAAATCGCCGCCGACCATGTCGAAGCGGATTTCTCCCTCGCGCTGTCCGGCGTGGGGGTCGTCGAAGCGAAAGCGCGCCTTCGGATCGATGAAGCGGCGGATGAACCACGCCGAGGCCATCCGATCGATGCGAACGCCGGGGCGGGTGACCCATGTCTTGCCGCGCAACTCCGGATTGGCTTTCAGCATCTGCGTCTCCTCCTTCCGGTCTTTCTTCAGACGTACTTCGATCGCCGCCACGGCCTTCTCGGCCGCAGCGCGGCCGGCGGCTTCGAAGAAGTCGATGCGCCGGATTTCGTCGAGACGGCGCGACAGCCGCGCGTGCGCCGTGGCGAGATCTGGCGCGGCGGCAGCGCCGCGGATCGCCTTCAGGGCCGCACGGGCGTCGCAGGCCAGCGCTTCGTAGTCGGCGTCGCGCGTTTGCCGGAACTGGGCGATGGCGGCGTCGCCGGCCACGCCGTCGATGAAGTCTCCCTCGAAGAGGTGGGCGTCACCGCCGCCGGCTACGATTTCCTGTGCGATCCACTGCAGGTCTTCGAGCGCGTCGGCGCTCCGCGGCAGCAGGTAGACCGCGTTCTTGACAGCCTCGGCGCCCACCGCAGCGAGCCGCTGCCGGATCTTGGCGCGCAGATACAGAGGCCGCGGCGGGACTCGATGGACGAGGATGAGCCAGCGCGCCATTTCTCGATGCTAGCAGTTGCTTCATGCTGTAGCAACTGCTAGAGTCGGTTGTCGGTTGTCGGTTGTCGGGAGTCGGAGCGATGGCGATGGGAGACAACTCCGACCCCCGACCCCCGACCCCCGACCCCGCTTCACTTCTTCACATGCATGTGATCGAGTGCCGTGCGGATCGTGGTTGCCAGTTTGGCCGCGTCGTCGTTGGCCCAGAAATGCATGAAGAAAAGCCGTGGCGTCTCATCGAGCATATGGCTGTGAACCGCGGTCACCTTGATGCCTCCCGACCGCAGCGCACGGATGACGGGATTCACCTCGGCCGCGATCATGACGAAATCGCCGCTGATGGCCGCATGCCCGTTGCCGGTCGGTTGGAAGTTGATGGCGGTGGCCGTGCCCATCGACGGCGGTATGTCAGTCCCGTGCTCGGTAATCGTTTCCGCGCGCGGCACGCTGAACTGATCGACGCCGCCGTTCGCTTTTCCGGCATAGCCGAGGATGCGGTCGAGATCTGCTGTTGGCAGGTCCAGGGCGGGAGGGGGCGTTGCCGGAGGGGGAGGCGCGGCGATCGGGGTTTTCGTGATCGCGAGCGCGGCGTGGAGAATGGCAGCAAGTTTCACTGCATCGCCGTGTCCGCTGAAATGGAGATACATGACGTGCGGCGTCTCGCCGATGAGGTGATTGTGAAGCGCGCTCTGCTCGATGCCGCCCGCCTGCAGGATGTCGATGACCGGATTGACCTCCGACTCCAGGAGCACGAGGTCGCCCATGGCCATGACGTGACCGTTCGAAGCCTCGCGGAACGCCATCCACGACCCGAGTGCCAGCGCCGGCTTGATCGTCACCCCTTCCGCCGTGACGGAGAGGTCGCTCCTCGGGAAACCTACCTTGTAGACGTCGCCCGGCATCATGGCACCCGCTCGTCCGAGCGCCTGCTCGACATCCTTCCAATCGCTTCGGTGTTCGGCGGGCTTCGGATCGGCGGCGATAAACAGAATGAGGACGAGTGCGGCCAAGAGCAGCGAGCGTTTGATAGTCATGTCAGTTCTCCTTCGGGTACGTTCTTATCATTGAACCTGCCACTACCGTGCCTCGCCTGGAGAGCCGCGTGAGCGATCGCCCTCCCACGCTCCTCCATCTCGTCCTCTATTTCCTGCGACTGGGCGCGCTCGGATTCGGCGGACCTGTCGCCCTCGCAAACGCCATGCGGCGCGATCTAGTCGAGGATCGTGGATGGCTGACCTCCGACGAATACGAGAACGGATTGGCGCTCGCGGCCGCGTGCCCGGGTCCGCTCGCGTACCAGCTCGGGATCTACTGCGGGTATATCCGGTCCGGCGTCCTCGGCGGTCTGGCCGTCGCGGTCGCCTTCGGTCTGCCGCCGTTTTTGATCGTGACGTTCGCGGCATATCTATATGTTCGCTTCGCCGGCGATTGGCACGTGCAGGCCCTCTTCTATGGCATTGCCCCAGCCGTCGTCGCCTTGATCGTCAAGGCTTGCTGGAACCTCGGCAAACGAACATTGCGGGCGGACAGGCTGGCCTGGACATTCGCCGTGATCGCCTGCGCCATCACGGTCATTGTGCAGAGAGAGCTGGCCTTGATGTTCGTCGCGGCCGGCGTCTTCGGTGCGTTCCTCTTCGCACCGCGAGGAACGCCGTCGCCCCGCCCGGCGAACGCATTCGCTTTGCTCGTTCCCGGCACGAGCGCGAAGCTCTTCTTCTTTTTCTTCAAGACCGGGCTCCTCGTCTTCGGCAGCGGCCTGGTCATCGTGCCGTTTCTGAAGACTCAGGTGGTCGATCAGTATCACTGGCTTGGCAACCGCCAGTTTCTCGATTCCGTCGCGATCGGCATGATCTCGCCGGGGCCGGTGGTGATCACGGCCACGTTCGTCGGCTACCTGCTCGACGGATTCGCGGGAGCGGTGGCCGCCACCCTGGGCATCTTCTCGCCGCCAGTGCTCTTCACCGTCATCGCCACGCCGATCCTCCTGCGCTATCACAAGCACCCGCGCCTGGCCGGCTTCATCCGTGGAGTCGGCGTGACCGTCGTCGGCGTGCTCGTCGGCACCTCGTACCTGGTGGGCAGGGAAGCCATTGGCGACTGGCTGACTGCCGCGGTCGCGATTGCCAGTCTCGCCGTCATCACCATTTGGAAGAAGCTACCCGAGCCCCTGGTGATCGGAGCGGCAGGGGTGGTGGGGTTGTTGGCATATCAGGTGATGCGCTGAACCCGGCCGCCTTTCTGCTTTCCCTCAGAACGTCGCTGCGAAGCGCAGCCGGATGGCGCGGGGCTCGACCGGATGGAAGTGCGTATCGTTCACGCCGCCCAGCGGCTCGCCGGGGAGGCGCGAGGCGTAGTAGTAGTCGACGTCGCTGACCTTCGTGTTGAGCAAATTCATGCATTCGGCCACAAGGCGGTAGCGCGGCGTCAGCGCGTATCCCAGGGTGGCCTGAGCGAGATGGGAAGCACGGGAACGGACGGAGTTGTCCTCGATGAGGGGACGCGGGCCGAGGTATCGGTAACGGATCGATCCGCTGAATCGCCCGAGGTTCTCGGCGGAGATGCCGGACGAGACGACGCCCTCCACGGCCCCGGGGATTCGTGCGCCTGCTGGATCGTGGTCGGTGAAGCGTGCCTTCGAGTCGGCGAGATCGGCGTCGAGAACGAGATGGTCGGAGAGGCGATAGTAATTCGACCATTCGAAGCCGGAGCGGCGGCTTGGACGGCTGGCCTCCGTCGTGCCGGCGTCGCCGGAGAAGATCAGCTCGGAGGCGATGTCCAGCCCCCACAGCGCCAATGTGCTCTGCAGGTGCGGGATGACCGTCGAGCGGATGCCGATCTCCGCTCCCTCGGTCCGGACGAGCGGTTGCACGGGATCGGCGGGAGCTCCAGTCTTCGGATCACGCGTGAGCGTCGTACCGCGGCCGTCGTTACTGTGAAAGCCGCTGCCGGCGCTCGCATAAAACTCCGTGTTGCGCCATGGCCCGAAGATGAGGTTGAGCTTCGGACTAACGATCGACGCGTTCACGTTCCCGCCGTTGGTGGGATCGCTCGCATGGACGTCGAAGGAATAGTCGTCGGCGCGCAGACCCAGCACGCTTCGCACCTTCTCCGTCCATTGGATCGTGCTCTGGGCGAAGAGGCCGCCGCTCGTCTGCTCGACCTTGTCCGCGCGGATCGTCTCCAGTCGCAGCCGCTGCCGTGTGTGGTACAGGCCGACATTGCCGATGTCGTCATGACGGACGTCGACGCCGGCAAGATTCTCCGATTGGCGGCCGAAGAGGCTCGAGTACCACTGGTGGGTGGTTCGCCCGCCGGCGACGATGCGGCGGTCAGCCTGTTCGAATTGATCGCCGTTGACCGGATCATCGAGGAAGTAGGTGAAATTCGAGAAGAGATCGAGGCCGTATCCGATGACATACGCATTCACCTTCGTGAGCGTGTTATCGCCGCTGCTCTGCCAATCGCCGGCAATCGAATAACGGTGCGAGGTTCCTCCGTCGGATGGGTCGATGGCTCCGAATCGGGAGATGACGTCGTCGGCGACGGCGCGTTCGGGGACCTGATCGGTGGCGTTCCACTTGCCGTCGTATGCGGCCACCGTGAGGGAGTATGCGCTCCTGTCGCCGCCGCCTGTGAAGCGCGCCAGACCGTTGAACTTGTGGTAGTCGTCGGGCCGTTTCCATGGGCCGTTGTTGGTGGACAGCTCTAGTCCTCCGAGCAACACCCCGCCAGCGACGGCCGTCGACCCTGCCGCGAGCATGCGCTGATAGCCGAAGGTTCCTCCCGTCAGCGACACGATCGGCTTCTCGAGAACGTTCGTGTAATTGATGTTCGCGGCGCCGGCGGTGGAGAAGTCCCCCTCGTCGGCGTAGTACGGTCCTTTCTTGTACTGCACGCCGCTGATCAGCTCGGGGATGAGGAAATTGTTGTCGGAGTAGCCCTGGCCGTGGGCATGCGTCGGCATGTTGACCGGCGCTCCGGCCACCGTCGTGGCGAAGTCCGTGCCGTGATCGAGGTTGAATCCCCGAAGGTAGTACTGATTCGCTTTCCCCTCACCGCTGTGTTGGCTGATGATGACGCCCGGGATGGTTTCCAGCACGTCCCCGGGGCGCTGCTCGGCTCGCTCTTCGATCTGATTCGCGGTGATGACGCCGACGCTGGCCGCATCGGCGACGCCGATCATGCCGTTGACCGGCGTATCGAGGTCGGCCAGATTGCGAAACGTCTGCTTCCCGGTCACCACGATCGAGGCGCTCGTTTCCAGCGAAAGAGTGACATCGACCGTGGCCGGTGCATTGTCAGCCGGCGCGACCGTGCGCCGCACGCCGGCGAAATTGATCCGCTTGAACGAGAGCTGGTATGCACCGGGCGATACACGCGCCGTGTAGTGGCCGTTCTGATCGGTCACGACCAGAATTGCCGGCTGCCCGGCGGACGTAACCCCGACGCTGACTCCAGCGATCGGCTGGCCGCCCGTATCGCGCACCGTCCCCTGAATGAGCGCGGCGAACGCCGAGGTGACCGCGAATGGAAGGATGAGGGCGAGAACACGGAGAGGCGTGAGCATCGCTCTGGATACGAAACTCACCAGGTTGCAGATTCATTGTCGTGGCGCCGGCCGCTGGCCGGCTGGACCGCCAGCGGCTCGCTGTCGGTTCTAAACACCGCCGCCGAGCCCCTTTCGGCTCCGCTCAGGGCAGGCGGCAGCGGTCCAGCCGTCGAGCCGGCGGCGCTACGACTCGCTCGCCCGCCATCTCGCCGCCTCTACGACACCATTCGCTGCATTCCGTCGCCTTTCCACGGCGTCTGCGGCAGACTACTGCGATGACTCCGCGTGGCGTGGCGTGGCGATTTGCCATCCTGTTCTGGACCGTGTTCGGTGTGATCACCGGCATTCAGGTCTGGATCAGTATGATCACGCACGGCCACTCCGTGCCGCGGCTGATCTTCTATTACGTTGCGGTGTGGGAGGCCTGGCTTGCGGCCACCGCCGTCATCGTCTGGTTGTTGCACCGTTTTCCTGTCGTTCCTCCGAGGAGCTTTGCCGTCCTCGTCCACGTCCTGGCCGCATGCTGCATCGCCATCCTTCACAGCTTCTATTGGGTCGGATTGATGATCCTCATCAGGCCCTACGACCGGATGACGGCCGAGCCTTCGCAGCTCGACATCGCCGAGATCCTCTTCTACCGGCTTCCTCTCGAATGGCTGCTCTACTGTCTGGTTCTAGGGGCGGCGCTGGCGTTCGAGTTCTACGAGCGTTATCGCGAACGGGCCCTTCAGGCCGCACAGCTCGAGGCCTCGCTCGCCGAGGCCAGACTCCATGCGCTGGAGTTGCAGATCCAGCCGCATTTCCTATTCAACACGCTCAACGCCATCAGCGGTCTGGTACGCGTCAAACGGAACGACGAGGCCATCACGATGATGGCCGGGTTGAGCGAACTGCTGCGCTACACGCTCGACCATGCCGGCGATCAGCACGTGGCGCTGGAGGAAGAGCTCACGGTCGTCCGGCGCTACCTCGAGATCCAGCGCGCTCGTTTTCCCGACCGGATGTCGTTCACGATTGACGCATCCGCCGAGGCTGAGCGGGGAGAGGTTCCGGCACTGCTGCTGCAGCCGTTGGCCGAGAACGCCGTTCGTCATGGCATCGCTCTCAGCGCCTCGCCGGGCGTTGTGAGCGTGCGCGCGTTTCGCGACGACGGGCAACTGCGGATCGAGGTATTCAACACCGGCGTGCTCGGCGAGCGCGGCGACGGCGGAATCGGACTGCGAAACACCATGGCCCGCCTGCGGCATCTCTACGGCGAGGAGGGCCAATTCGATCTGTCCAATACGAACGGCGGCGTGACCGCGAGTGTGACGATTCCGTGGAGCGAACGTGCATAACCTGGCTCTCGCCACCCCACAGACAGGAGTGTCTGTGCCACATCGGCACGGGAAATGTGGCACAGACACTCTTGTCTGTGCCGTGCAGCAAGGCGGATCGGAGCCCTCATGAGCAGCGACCCTCTCCGCATCGTCGTCATCGACGACGAACCGCTGGCCCGCGACTCGGTGCGGGCCCTGCTTGCTGATGACGACGAGGTGCGGGTGGTGGGGGAGGGGAGCGGCAGCGATGCGGCGGCGATTATCGCCCGGACGCGGCCCGACCTCATGTTCCTCGACATCCAGATGCCGGAGGTCGACGGCTTCGCGCTGCTCGACCAGATCGGGGCCGACACCGTTCCGGCGGTCATCTTCGTCACCGCCTACGACCGGTACGCGGTGCGGGCGTTCGAAGTTCACGCGCTCGACTACCTGCTCAAGCCGTTTGACGATGAGCGCTTTGCAGGCGCGCTCGCGCGGGCCAAGGAACGTGTCCGGGCCGGGCGACGCGGCGAGGTCGACACCCGGATCGCCGAACTGCTCAAGGATCGTGATGCCTCCCGCGTGCGTTTCCTCATCCCCGTGCGCGACAAGACGATCGTCGTCGATGCTCAACAGATCGACTGGATCGAAGCCGCGGATTACTACGTCACCCTGCACGCCGGCGCGGCCGCCCATCTGCTGCGCCAGACGATGGACGAGATCGAGAAGCAGCTCGACCGCCGGCAGTTCTTCCGCGTCCACCGCTCGACCATCGTCAACATCGACCGTGTGCGCGAGATCCATCCCCTCTTCCGCGGCGACTGCGCCCTGGTCCTGGCCGACGGACGCCGCATCAAGTTGAGCAGGAGCAGGAGGAAGGATTTCGAAGCGCTTTTCGCGCGATGAACTGCGCGCCTGCGCGGTTGTCTGCGGCTTCGGCGCGTTGTCGGCGCGCTTCGCGTGGCTTGAGATTGGAGGTTTCGGTCAAGCACCGGGAAATGGTGAGGACGCGCGCGAAGGCGCGCTTGGACAGTCCAGCCCCGCGCTCGGCGCGGGGTTTTGAGGAGGAATGGATGTGCGGCCGCGGAGGCGGCCGCCACAAGGAGCACGGGGTCGAGGATCAGATGCCGAGATCGAAAAACGGCTGTCGTGGCCGCCTCCGCGGCCACAACCTTCTGATCCCCAAAAACCCCGCGCCGAGCGCGGGGCTGCATTGTCCGGCGCGCCTTCGCGCGCGTGTGTATCAGGTCGCTGCAACGCCTCGCGTGCGCTGTCGGTTGATGGTCGAGTGAATACGTCAGAAACTTGCGACCACCTCGATGCATCCCACGATGTTGTCGTTCAACTCTTCGAGGTTCTCCGCAGGAATCCACCATTCGGTGTGCTCAGGGCCGCCGACCTGACGGACTTCGAAGCGGTCCGCGAACTCCCGGCGAACGTGGAACCGCGTCACGAAGCCCGCGCCACTCTCGGGAACGTTCCAGTCCCTGGCGATCTGCTCCGCATACTGCTGGTTCGTGACCGGATAGAAGATCGGCTGGCCGGGAAGACGCGGTGGCCATCGCCGCCAGCCTGACCCGGCAACGAGCTCCAGCTCTTTCGGGCCGGTGGGTCTGAACATCGTGACGAGGTCGTTCGTCATCGGAATGCCGGTTGGGCGCCCCGATCCATCAAACTGTTGAGCCGAGATACTACTGGGCATTTTGTCATCCTGAGCCTGCCGGAGCCGCTGAGCGAGCGCAGCGAGCGAAGAGCGGCGCAGGACGGCGAAGGATCTCCAGTGGCAGCGCCTGGGGCAGGAGCGAAACTGTGGTTTTTCGTGAGGAACATCAACGACAAACCCCACCCGCGCTTCTGCCCCAAGCCGCGCATCTTGAGATCCTTCGCCGTCCTCCGCCGCCCTTCACTCGCTACGCTCGCTCAGCGGCTGCGGCAGTCCCAGGATGACAAATCGCCCTGTTTGGAGAGGGTTTCTTCACAGTCTCTCAGGATGACAAACCGCCTTGCCGATAGTGCTTTCACGACCTCAAGAGCGTCGGTCCGTTACCCCGTCAACCCAGTCAACGCCCGCTTCGTCATAACCGAGGCCAGATGGACGCGGAACTCACCGGAGGCATAAGGATCGCCGAGCGGATCCTCCAACGCCTCGCGGACCGCGTCCGCGGCGCGGGCGATGTTCTCGGGAGTGGGGGCCTGACCGCTCATCAGCTTCTCCGCCGCTCTGGCGCGGACGGGGGTGGCCGTGACGCCTCCGATGGCGATCCGAACGTCCGCGCACTTTCCCTTCTTCAATTGAACCAGCGCCGCTACGCCCACCACGGCGAACGACGACGCCGGATGGCGATGCTTGAGGTAGACCGCGGACGCGCCGGAGCTCATGGACGGAATGGTCACCGACGAGAGCAGCTCGCCCTTCTTGAGCGATGTGGTGAAGAGGTCTACGAAAAACTTCTCCGCCGCGATCTGCCGCTCTTTTCCATTGACGGCGGTGAACTGCGCGTCGAGGAGCAGCAGGATGGTCGGATAGTCGGCGCCCGGGTCGGCATGAGCGGCCGAGCCGCCGATCGTTCCGCGGTTTCTCACCTGCAGATCGCCGATGATCCCCGCGGTCTCGGCGAGCACTGGGCAGTGCTTCCGCACGGCCTTCGAGGCCGCGATGGCGGCGTGCGTGGTCATGGCGCCGATCTCGAGACCGTCCTTCGTCGCCTTGATCCCGCGCAAATCGGCGATGCGGCTGATGTCGATGAGCGCCTCCGGCGAGGCCATGCGGAGTTTCATGGCCGGGATGAGGCTGTGTCCTCCGGCCAGAAGCCTGGAGCCCTTGATCTTGCGGAGCAGCTTCACGGCCTCGGCCACTGTCTTCGGACGGTGATACGCGAACTCGGCGGCGAACATGATCAGCTCCTCGCTTCCCGGATGGCCCGCCACACTCTCTCCGGTGTGAGCGGCATGTTGATGGTCTTCACGCCCAGCGGCGCCAGGGCGTCGGCCACGGCGTTGTAGAGCGCCGGGGTCGATGCGATCGTGCCTGTCTCGCCGATGCCCTTCACGCCGAGCGGATTCACTTTGGTCAGCGTCTCGGTCATGGCCAGCTCGAATTTCGGGAAGAACGCCGCCTTGGGAACGGCGTAGTCCATCATCGAGCCGCTCAGAAGCTGGCCGTCGTCATCGTAGACCGCCCCCTCCCACAGCGCCTGTCCCAATCCCTGGGCAATGCCGCCATGGATCTGGCCGGCCACGATCATGGGGTTAATGACCTTCCCGCAATCGTCGACGGCGATATAGCGCTCCAGCGAGATCTCCCCCGTCTCGGCGTCGACCTTCACAACGGCGATGTGCGCGCCGAACGGATAGACGAAGTTCGGCGGGTCGAAGAACGACGATGCCTCCAGCCCCGGCTCCAGGCCGGCCGGCATGTTCCAGGCCACGTTCGCCATCAGCGCCACGTCCTGAATGCTCTTCGACTTGCCGGGCGATCCCTTGACGAAGAACTTCCCGTCCGCGTAGTCGATGTCGTCGACTGATGCTTCGAGCAGGTGCGCCGTCAGCGTCTTCGCTTTGTCCTTGATCTTCTTCAGGGCTCCCATGAGCGCGCCGCTGCCGACCGCGGTGCCGCGGCTCCCGTAGGTGCCCCAGCCCATCGGCGTCTTTTCCGTATCGCCGTGGGTGATCTCGACGTCGTCAACGCCGACACCGAGCTCGCTGGCCACGATCTGGGCGAACGTTGTCTCTTCACCTTGACCGTGCGGCGAGATGCCGACCATCACGTTGACCTTGCCCGAGGGATGGAAGCGGACGATGGCGCTCTCCCACAACCCGCCCCCGAACCCGACCGCGCCCGCGACCTGCGACGGGCCGAGTCCGCAGATCTCGGCGTAGGTGCAGAGTCCGATGCCGAGGTACTGTCCCTTCGCGCGCATCTCCGCCTGTTGTTTGCGGAGCTTCTCGTAGCCGGCCATCTCCAGCGCTTTGGCCAGCGCGCCCTCGTAGTTGCCGGTGTCGTAGGTCAGTCCGGTGGCGACCTGGTATCCGTCCGTAAAGGGCGGAATCATGTTCTTGCGACGCACGGCCACAGGATCCATCTTCAGCTCGTGGGCGAGCAGATCGATCATCCGCTCGACCATGAACGTGGCCTCGGGGCGCCCCGCTCCGCGATAGGCGTCGACCGGCGTGGTGTTCGTGAACACGCCGTAGACGTCCTCATGGATGTTGGGGATCTTGTAGACGCCGGAGAGCATGAGGCCGTGGAGGATGGTCGGGATGCCGGTCGACGCGGTCGAGAGGTACGCGCCGAGGTTGGCCCAGACTTTGGCGCGCAACCCGACGATGGTGCCGTCCTTCATCGCCGCCAGCTCGACATCCTGGATGTGATCGCGGCCGTGAATCGTGGCGCGGTAGTTCTCGCTGCGGCTCTCCGTCCACTTCACCGGCCGGTTCAGGATCTTCGAGGCGAAGATGGCCATCGAGTCCTCGGGATAGTGAGGGATCTTGCTGCCGAACCCTCCGCCGACCTCGGGTGCGATGACCCGGATCTTCTGTTCCGGGATGCCGGTGTCGAGCGAGATCAGGAAGCGGGCGATGTGCGGGTTCTGCGTCGTGCTCCAGAGGGTGATCTCGCCCGTGGCCCCGAGGTACTGAGCCACGGCGCCGCGTGGCTCCATGGCGTTGGGGATCAGACGCTGGTTGATGATGTGATCCTTGACGATGACCTCGGCGGACTTGAAGGCCGCATCGACGTCCCCGCCGGTGACGTGCCAGTGGAAGCAGACGTTGTTCGGTACACCGTCGTGAAGTTGCGGCGCCTTCGGTTGCGTGGCTTTGAATCCGTCGACCACGACCGGCAGCGGCTCGTAGCTGACGTCCACCGCGTCGGCGGCATCGCGTGCCTGCGAGCGGCCGTGCGCAACGACGAAGGCCACGGCGTTGCCGGTGTAGCGCACGATGTCGATTGCCACGGGCGGGTAGGGTGGCGTCTTCGTGTCCGATCCCGGCACGACCCATGCGCACGGAATGGGCCCGAAGCCGGCCTCTTTCAGTTGCTGGCCGGTATAAACGCCCAGCACGCCCGGCATAGCCGCGGCTTTCTTCGTGTCGATGCGCTTGATCCGCGCGTGTCCGTACGGCGAGCGGACGACGGACATGTAGACCATGCCGGGGAGGACGATGTCGTCGGTGTACTTCGCCTGTCCCGTGACCAGCCGCGGGTCCTCGCGGCGCTTGATGCCGGAACCCAGGATTCGCGATGCCATGGCAGCGTTCTCCTTCAGGCCTTCATTTGTGAGGCCGCTTCACGAACGGCGGCCACGATGTTCTGGTAACCGGTGCAGCGGCAGAGCGAGCCTTCGATGCCGTGGCGCACATCCTCTTCGCTCGGATCGGGATTGCGCTGCAGCAGATCGCAGGCGGTCATGATCATCCCCGGCGTGCAGAAGCCGCACTGCAGGCCGTGCTTGTCCCAGAAGGCCTGCTGCACGACGTGCAACTTGCCGTTCGTAGCCAGGCCTTCGATGGTGGTGACCTTCGCACCGTCGGCCTGAACCGCGAGGACGGTACACGACTTGACGGCCTGTCCGTCGATGAAGACTGTACACGCGCCGCACTGGCTGGTGTCGCAGCCGACGTTCGTGCCGGTCAGGCCGAGTGTGTCGCGAAGGAAGTGAACCAGCAGCAGACGCGGCTCCACGTCAGCGACCTGTTTTGCGCCGTTCACCGTGACAGATACGGGATGCTTCATGCAGACCTCCGTGGGGGTGGGAGGGGAGACGAGGAAGCGTTCAGCGAATCGAAAGAAACGAGGGCGGAAAGTTATCCCGTTGGCGGGAGGGGTGTCAAACGGGGGGAGAAGCCGCTCACGCGAAGCCGCGAAGCCGCGAAGGTTTAAGAGATGGGTGTGTTTCGTCGAGTGCCTTCTCCCCCACGCTTTTCAGCGGGGGAATTCGCTGACAAAGCCAGCGCCATGCCGCGTTAGCGGCAACGAGACGGTAGCCAGGGGTGCGAGCGTTTTTTGCGAGCACCCCTGGTAAAGAGATGTCGTGGTTAGTGCCGCGTCAGCGGCACTGGAGGAATCGGGGCCTCATCCAGTGCCGCTGACGCGGCACGCTTTCGAGAGACAACGTAGACCAGGGGTGCTCGCAAAAAGCGCTCGCACCCCTGGCTACCTTCTTGAGCCGCTATCGCGGCGTCGTTAACGTCCAATCTCCAGGGCGCAGTCACTCTTGTGCTGGATCTCGCCACGACTCTGAGAATGCAAGCTCTCAGGGCCACGCAGCTTCGGCCGGAGCACAGACAAGAGTGTCTGTGCCACATCGGTCCCTGGCTTGCGGCGTCAGGTCGATCAGATTGAGAGGAATGCGGACATCCTCGCGATGCCCGGCCGGCGCCGCACTGCTACACTCTCCTCCTCCCGAATGCTCCCGGAATACTTGCGCAGGTCATTCAAGCCGGCCACCCTGCGAACCCTCGAGAAACACGCCGCGAAGTTGGTCGTCAACTCTCCGCTTTTCTTCCGGACGGCGTACGCCGCGAACGTCACGGAAAACCGCCGGCGCAGTTACACCACGGTCGTCGTCGTCAGTCCCTCCGGGGTCTCCCAGGCACGCTGTACCTGCCTGCCGGAGATTCCGATCGACAACCTCTGCTGGCACATCGGCGCGTTGTTGAATCACTGTGCCGATCCAGATGGCATCCTGCCGGCGGAACGTTTCGAGGCGAGCCTCTGGCGTGCCGTCGGCTTCGAGTTGGCCGCCGAGGGACGGCCGATCCAGATCGATACCGACGCCGACCCTCGGGAGGCGCTTCTGCGCAAGCTCACCATGACCAGTCAGGAAGGTGCGCTTCTGAAGCGTGGGGCTGCCTCGGCACGTCTCCGTTGGGAGGCTTCGCCCTGGTATCGCTGGGCGCGCGGAATGTTCTCCCGGTTTCCGGACGGTGAAGGAGTCCGGATCGAGCAACGCGACGATCGCTTTCATCTGATGGCCGGCGATGCCACCGTGGCGCTGCCGGCCGGCGCCGTCGAACACGTCATCGCCGCCGGTGGAGGCGCTGTCGCGGCTGCCAGCGGTTTCGAGGTCGCGCCGCAGTCCCTCACCCCGTCGCTGCGAATCGAGCTGACGGCGGAGCGGGCATTGCGGTTCATCCCAGTTTTGCTCGAGGGGCAGACGGTTCATCTCCGCGAGACGTTGCCGCGGTTCGGGAAGTTCTTTTTCCTGAAGCCTCAGCCGCCCGCTGCCGGAGGGGGACGCTTCGCATCGGCGGGCGTGGTCCCTCCCATGTTTGTCGAGCGAGGCAAGACGGCACAGACCTCATTGTTCGATGCCCGCCCGTCATCCGGATTGCCTCTCGACCGCGAGACGCTGATCGCCGAGGTGGATGCCTTCGCGTTCGTCGAAGCGCACCGTGAGGAGCTTGCGCGGATGCCGGAGTCTCTGGCGCCGGACGTCGTGCGCAACGCCCAGCCACACCGGCTCGACGGCGAGGTCGTGTTCGACTTCTCGCCACCCGCCGGCAACCTGCTCGATGTCGACATCGTGTTCGAGGCCGGCGGGGAAGTCGTGCACGCGGGCGAGCTGGCGCTGGCGCGGAGTGCCGGCGTTCGTGCGCTCGTGCGCGGGAACATCTGGATCGATGCCGCGGACGAGCAGCTCGAATGGCTCGATGACGCGACGCTCGGGCCGGGCGGCCGTGTGCTGGTCACGAAACTCGAGCTCCTGCGCATCCGCGGCTCGCTGCGCGGCAGAGCCGTCTTTCGCGGCGATCCTTCCTGCCGGCAGATCTTCCGGGTGTTCGACGAGCTCCCCGGCGCCGGCGACGCGCCGCCGCCCACTGCGTTCGGCATGGACCTCTATGGTTACCAGCAGACCGGATACCACTGGCTGTGGCTTCTCCAGCAGAACGGTTTCGGCGCGCTCCTCTGCGACGACATGGGCCTCGGCAAGACGCATCAGGCCATCGCTCTCATCCGCGCCGTCACTCTGACGAATCCCGGAGCACAAGTGCTCGTGGTCTGTCCGACTTCGGTGCTCGATCACTGGCGGGACAAGCTGGCGCGCTACGACGCCGGGCCAGACGTTACATTGACGTCGTATGGCCTGGTGCGTACCCGCATCGAGCAGTTTCGGGGCCGGCGCTTCGACCTCATCGTGCTGGATGAGATGCAGACGATCAAGAATGCCGGCACCGCCACCCATCAGATGCTACGGTCCATCGACACGCGCATCGCCATCGGCCTGACCGGCACGCCGATCGAGAATCACGAGGGCGAGCTCATGACGCTGCTCGACGTCGTGGTCCCCGGATACCTGACGGGCCGGGTCGAGGATCGGGCGATGTTGCAGAGGCTGGTGCGGCCGTTCGTCCTCCGCCGCACCAAGCAGCAGGTGCTGACCGAGCTGCCTCCGAAGATCGTCGACAAGCGCCACTGCGAGCTGACCACGGAACAGCGCACGCTCTACCGGCGCGTGATCGAGGCGCGTGCGAAGCCGTTACGAGCGCAGCTCCGGGCCGGGGCGGCGGTGTCGTACGTCCACGTCTTCGCCGCCCTCAACTACCTCAAGCAGATCTGCAATCACCCGGCGTCGGCCGGCGGGGGCTTTGACGACGCGAACGTGACCTCGGGCAAGTGGGAGCTGTTCCTGGAACTGCTCGATGAGTGCATGAGCAGCGGTCTGAAGGTGGTCGTCTTCAGCCAGTATCTGAAGATGCTGGAGATCATCGAGCGCGAGCTGCAGCGCCGTGAGCTGGGTTTCGCATCCATCAAGGGAACGACGCGGGCGCGTGGCGCCGAGATCGCCCGTTTCCGCGACGATCCTGACTGCCGCGTCTTCACCGCCAGCCTTCGCGCCGGAGGCCTGGGCATCGATCTCACGAGCGCCTCGGTGGTCATCCACTACGACCGCTGGTGGAATCAGGCCCGCGAGGACCAGGCCACCGACCGCGTTCACCGCCTCGGCCAGAGCAAGGGCGTGCAGGTGCTCAAGCTGATCACGCGTGGCACGGTCGAAGAAAAGATCGACGCTCTGATCGCCCGCAAGGCCCAACTGGCGGACGATGTCATCCGCGCCGACGACCCGTCATTGGTCAAGCAGTTCACGGTGGAGGAGCTGCAGGAATTGCTCGCCGATTAGTGCAGGATTAGTGCGCATTTTTCACACGCCGAGTGGAATTGTCGACACCGTTTTGCCTCGGAAGCTTCTCCCGACGCGCGGCTGCGCCGCTGGGCACAGACAAGAGTGTCTGTGCCACATTGACCCTCGGTATTGGCTGGAGAGAGAGTCTTGCGGGACCAAATGGGCCATGCCACATTGGCTTTCGATATTGGCAGGAGAGTGGAGTCTTGCGGGACCGAATGTGGCACAGACACTCTTGTCTGTGCCCGGCCGGAGCCGCCGCCGCGGCGGGCTTGCTGATTGCCGTAGATTCCAATGCCGATCACCGGCGCTGTTCCCCACCCATCCACCCTCCCGTCTCGAGCGTAGACAGAGCAAATGAAGAACCGCCTGAGCCTTCTCTGCCTGCTCTCGCTTCTGGCATTGCCCGCCGTCGCCCAGCGGCTGCCGCGAACGGTCATTCCGGAGCACTACGCCATCCAGCTTGCGCCCGACCTTGCGCGCGGCACGTTCGACGGGGAGGAGACGATCAAGGTCACGGTCCGTGAGCCGGTATCGGCCATCGAGCTGAATGCGATCGAGCTCGATATCAGTCAGGCCACGGTCGCCGCCGGAGGGACGTCGCATCCGGCCGCGGTGGCGTTCTATCTGGTCGCGCTCACCGCCGCACGACGGGAGCGGATCCGGAAGTGATCGTCGAAGCGCGGCAGCGGGCGGAGCGCTACCTCGCCGATCCCAAGTCACTCGACCCGACGCTCGCCGAGGGGGTGCTGGCCATCGCCGCGTGGAACGGCGACGCCGCCTTCTTCGATAAGCTGGCCGCGAAGGCGAAGGCCGCCGGATCGCACGACGAGTTGTTCCGCTACCTCGGCGCGCTTTCGTCCTTCCGCGATCCGGCCCTGATCCAGCGCGCCTTGAGCATCATCAAGGAAAGCGTCCAGCCCGGTGAGCTCTACTACATCATGCCCGAGATGCTCTACCGCCCTTCGACCCGCGAGGCGATCCTGGGAGTACATGAAGGCGCACTGGAAAGAGATCGACGAGCATCAGCTCTATTTCGCGCGAGCCTATTTCATCGATTCCCTCGGCCACTTCTGCGATGCCGGCCATCGCCGCGACGTGGAGTCGTTCTTCAAGACGAACGATGTCAAAGACGCCGCCAACTCCCTCCGCGGCGCCCTCGAGCAGATCGACTACTGCACCGATTTCAGGCAGAGGCAATGGGCGGGGCTGGAGGCGTGGCTGCATTCACGGTGAAGGGGCCAGCCTGACATTCGTCGTGTCATCCTGAGGCTGCCGCAGCCGCGCCCGTAATGTTGGTTTGTACCGAGATCAAGCGTCGCGGCGGAGGACGCCGAAGGACCCCCCGCGAGCTTGCCTCGAGCGATTACCGCCGCCCGACCGGCAAGTACCTGGGGGGTCCTTCGGCGTCCTCCGCCGCGGTGTTTGATCTGTGCAAGCATCAACATTCGAGGCGCGGCTGCGGCAGGCTCTGGATGACAGCGGGGTTGGCAGCGCTGGTGCCCGCCGCAACCAGGAACGATCACGCCGACATTGACGCGGGCGGCAATCCCAACTGCTCCACCACGATCGAGGCGAGCTTCCAGGCGGAGCGGATGGCCTCGTCGCGCGTCAGCGGACGCGTGACGCGGGTGGCGCGGACGTATCTGGCATCGATCTCCAGCCGGTCCATTCGCTGGAGGAGGCCGGCGCGCATCTCTTCGATGATCTTCGCGTCGCCGAGGAGGCGCTCGGCAAGCATGGCGTCGTCGCTGCGGACGATGAAGTCGCCGTCGAAGGCCGTCTGCACGACGGGCGGACCGAACGGCGAGAAGTTGAGGTCGAACTTCGACCGCCTGTGGATGATCAGCCGCGCCGGCGTCGACGCCCTGATCTCCACGACTGCCCGTTCCGGCCCGCTCCTTCCGCCGCCGAACATCCGCCACGTCACGGCGTAGCCGCGCCAGGAGCCGCTGACGCGGCCGATTAGATTCGCGCGGATGCCGGAGAGGCCGGCCTTCTGTGCCGCGGCCTTCATCGCCTTGACCCGCCGCAGCGAGACTACGACCACCACGACGAGGATGACGATCAGCCAGCCGAGGTAAAGGAGCACCATGCCTGGTTCATTCATGCGTGGCGCACATTATGCGGGTGCAACCGGTTGTCGTTCGTTCCACTGCTGCGAAGCCTGACCTGCGACGGGCTGTTCAGCGACAATAAGACCTGCGTGCCGCACTTCTAGTTGACGCCGGACAACAGGCGGCCGCCCGAGGTGAGCAGGCGTCCCGCCTGCTCCCGCCGGGCGTCCTCGCCCGGCGGTGGGTCGTGGCGACGAAAAGAATCGAACCTGAAAAACGCGAATGTGATGCTGACTCGGGTATCTCGTTCCCACCGCTGGGCGAGGACACCCGTCGGTCGGACTGGTGAGTCCGAGCCACGCCACGACACACACCCTGAGGCCATGAATGGCTTTCCAGATCCCATGAATGGCTTTTCCAGATGCCATGAATGGCCTTCCAGATGCCATGAATGGCCTTCCAGATCCCATGAATGGCCTCCCCAATCCCATTCATGGCCTTTCAGATCCCATGAATGGCCTTCCAGCTCCCATTCATGGCCTCTCAGATCCCATTCATGGCCTCCCAGATCCCATTCATGGCCTTCCCGATACCCATCATTTCCA
>Ga0210394_10001358_pt1 | contig 39904 bp, 46 predicted proteins | sample IncBWC12MmetaG_FD_160121 | JGI IMG/M metagenome (GOLD analysis project Ga0210394, IMG submission 160121) | Forest soil microbial communities from Barre Woods Harvard Forest LTER site, Petersham, Massachusetts, United States - Inc-BW-C-12-M | ecosystem: Environmental > Terrestrial > Soil >... | reverse complement strand
CCGGCGAGGACGTTTTCGTCCACTTTTCGGCCATTCAGGCGGAAGGTTATAAGTCGCTGAACGAAGGGCAAGCGGTTGAGTTCGAAGTTACCCGTGGACCGAAGGGTCTGCAGGCAGCGAACGTCACTAGCCTCTAGTCGAAGAGGGGCGAGCCGGCATCCGCCGGTTCGCCCTTTTTTTTCGCACACGTTGCATCGGTCTTAGGAGCCTCGTTGAAAGCACTTCCCGAAGGGCAGTACATCAAGCACTTCCAATACGGTTTGGGCGTCATCACAGAATCCGATAACGACCGCACTTCGATTGATTTCGACCTGCACGGAATGAAGAAGTTTGTCACCAGCATTATGGTGGTCGAAATCGCCGAAGGCACACCGCCGAAGCGCAAGCGCGCCAAGCGTGTGAAGAAAGTCGCGGCGCCGGTGGCCTTGGCGGCCGCCGGAAAATGAGCAACAACAACGTCATCGTGCAATTCGTGGGATTCGAGGCCAAAGCCCAGGGCCGGGAATACACGTTCACCGTTCGCGAATCTGCGACCGAACCGCGCGAATTCACTCTGACCATTCCGAACGAAGCGTTCAATACGCGCCGCGTCCGTTTTCAGGATGCGCCGGACATCTGCTCCCACCGTCTGCACCTGGAACTTGCCGCAACGGAAAATCACCCGGTGAAGACGCACTTCAATCTGACGGATGCGGAACTGGAAGCCTACCGCACCTCCCACATGCAGAAACCCCCGAAGTATCCCTACGCACCGAAGAAAGACGATCAAGAAGCGTAATTTTCGCGGGAACTCAGCACAGAAAATTCAAGAGCGGTATTACGAGATGGGAAAGCCGCGTGTAGCGGCGCACTTCAGTGCGCCATGGGTGTTGTGCTGCGCATCGATGTCGGTCTGATGGACCGCCGCTACAAATACCTCGCGCTTATGCAATGTTCGTCACCACTCGCCGCGCCGCGAGCGAAATCATTAACCGCGTCACGCCGCTGAAGAAAATGCTGATGCCGAGGAGCGTGCCGAGCACCCATTCCGTGCTCGATGGCCACGTCGCCCAAATCATTCCGCCGAGGACCAGCGTCACGATGCCGTCCATCAGGAACCACCCTGCCCCCGCGGCGGGCCGGTGCTGAAAATAGAGCACGATCTCGAAAACTCCCTCGACCACCAGATAAAACGCCAGAGCCAGCGTCAACGTAGCCAAACCCCGCGCCGGATGATCCAGCAGGTAAATCGCGACGCACAAATACAGAATCCCCAGCAGCACCTTCAGCAGCACGCTTCCGGTGCGCCGCGTGAACCACGCAAAAACGAAATGCGCCACCGCCGCGAAAATCAGCATCCAGGCCACGAAGATATTCACGGCCAGGCCAGCCTCCAGCGGCATGGCGATCGCCAGTATCCCGGCCACAATCATTATCACGCTCACGAAAATGGACCAGCCCACCGCTTTTTTCGCAATGTTCGCAATATTGGGATCGCTCATAGTCGTCCTCCGGCGCATCGTCGCGCCACCGCGGAATCCTTATATCACTACTCGCCGGAGTTCGGGGACATTGCTGTTACTCGCCAAAGCAACGACCTCGGTTCGCGGTCAAACGCTCGGCACGTGCCCGCTTCGCCGCGATGTGCCGCCGCAGCTGACTCATCTCGTGATATGTTTGCGTCAATGCCGCGCACACATTTGCACCCGCTGAGGCGACCTTCTTGACGCAGCAGAGCCACGCTAACCCGGCCAGTCCTGGTGAAAACGAAATCGTAGAAAGCAATCCGCAGACAGAGTTACGCGCGCCCGTCCTCGCGCATTCTGTCGTTTTCCTGCGGCAACACGCGTTGCGGATACTGGCGATTTCTGCCGCGGTCCTCGCGCCCGTTTTCTGGCATCGCAACATCGCCGCCGGCGATCTCGGCAGCCACCTTTATAACGCGTGGCTCGCGCAACTCATCCGGCACGGCCAGGCGCCCGGACTATGGCTCGCACCGCGCTGGAACAACGTGCTCTTCGATTTTGTACTCGGCGGGCTCGGGCACTTGGTTTCCCTGCCTATTGCCGAAAAGATTGCGGTAGCGCTCGCCGTGTTGATTTTCTTCTGGGGCGCGTTCGCGTTCGTTTGCGCCGCCAGCAGGCGCGCTCCGTGGCTGCTCTGCCCCGTCATCGCCATGTGCAGCTACGGCTATTCCTTCGAGATGGGATTCCTGAATTTCTATATTTCGCTGGGCCTGGCATTTTTCGGCACTGCGATTTTCTGGCGTGGCCGCGGGTGGGAGCGTGGGATTCCCGTCGCGCTCGCGCCACTTGCGATGCTGGCCCATCCGCTGGGCTTCGCATGGCTGGTCGCCGCGTCGGCGTATGCTGCGACGGCCGAAGCGATTCCCCGGCGTTATCAGATCGCACTGGCAGCTGCCGCGGGCGTGGTGCTCTTTGCCGCCCGCTATTATTTTTGGCACCACGATATTGTTCAGGCGCGCGACGATCCCTTCTATTTTTTCAACGGCACAGATCAACTGTTGCTGTACGGCCCGCGCTACGCGATTCCGGAATTCGCGCTGCTGATTTTCATTTTGTGCGCGCTGGCCGCGGCTTTTTTCAACCGTCCTTGGGGGAAGTTTCGTTGGGCGGATTTCGCCGTGTCGCTCGAGCTCTACGTCATCGTCGGCTTGGCGGTAATCCTGCTCCCCGACGGCATCCGTTTTCCGCAGCAGTCGTCCGCGCTCGCGCTCTTGACCGAGCGCTTGACTTCGGTTTCCGCCGTGCTGCTCTGCTGCTTGCTCGGCTCCCTGCCGCCACGCCGATGGCACTTGCTCGCATGTGGCGCGATTGCGGCCGTCTTTTTCATATTTCTGTACGAAGATACCGCGACCATCAATCGCATGGAGGCGCAAGTCGAGCAACTCGTGCGTACCGTGCCGCCAAACTCGCGCGTTCTCGCCACTCTCAAGCCGCCCTTCCCCGAATCGCGCATCCTCGTGCAACACATCGCGGATCGCGCCTGCATCGGCCACTGCTTCAGTTACGGAAATTACGAACCGGCCTCGCGTCAGTTCCGCGTGCGCGCGATGCCGCGCAATCTCTACGCGATGTCCAGTTTCGATTCCGCTGTAAACATGGAGGATGGCTCGTACGAACTTCAGCCCGAAGATTTGCCCGCTTACCAGGTGTATCAATGCAGCGCGGACCAAAAACAATTGTGCATCCGGCCGCTCGCAGCCGGTGAAATGAACGATGATCTGGGAATTCATCCGAACGACGAATAATCGCTATATCTACAGAGAGTTCGCGATCCCCCAGCAGCATCGTAAACGCGACCGCGTCATGCTACGGGAGGCCTGAAAGCTGAGCACGGAGCGCGAAGGCTTGTTCGCCGACGAACTGGCCACCAAGGATTCGCACCTTACAGCCGAGGTCCACGTTAATCGCGTCGAGAATTTTTACTCTGGTTCCGCACTCGACCAGAAGCAGCTTTTCGGCAGCGACCAGAAGAGAAATCCCCAGATCGTCCGTGGCCGTTTCGCAGTCGTGCATTTCACGAAGAATTTCTTCCGTGATCGGCAACAACACATAGTTTCGGCCCGCTCCGTCACGGATCGTCGCGACCTGCCCGACCCATTCAGAGCGAGACACCGCAACGGCCCCTCGCGCATCGCTCGCCGCAGAAGGACCCTTGGCAGCGGCGTGCGCATGAATTCTCTCCACGGTGGCGATAAATCGATAGCCGCGCCGCGGCAGCGTCTCGATGTAACGAGGGTTCTTGTGCGAATCGCAGAGCGCGCGCCGCAGCGTCTGGACGGCGGCGTTTACGCCATGCTCGAAATCCACGAACGTGTCGGCTGGCCACAGGCGGCTCTGCAATTCTTTTCGCGTAAGCAACTCGCCGGGCTGTTCGAGCAGCAACGCGAGTATCTGAAAGGGCCGCCCGGCGAGACGGATTTTCCGGCCGTGTTTGCGTAGTTCGCCCGTGCGAAGGTCAACGTGGTAGGCGTCGAAGCTAAGCCTACCTTCGGCAGGGAGTTCGTCGCGCATCTGAGAAGCTGGGGCGACGAAGTTTACTTCGGGCGCGTTCGGAACTCAAGCTCGCGCACACCGATTCGTGTAAACACCTTACTTTCAGTCTATTACGGCTTTACCTTCGTTTCACCAACAAACGACCTCCGTTGCATTGAACGATTTCGCGTTTAGGACGAAACTGCGCGTGCACTGAGGAACTAAATGAAAACTTTGAACTCAAAGATTCCAAGCAACAAGGAGAAGACGATGAAAATGACGACCGTAGTGAAGACTTCGCTGTTCGCAGCTGCTCTGGGACTTGCGTGTTTGCTGCCGGTGACGGCGCGCGCGCAATCCGACGTGATGCCTGACTCTTTCGCATTCTCCGCCGACGAGGCGGTAGCCGCACCCGTTGCGCAGATCGCGCAGATTGACGACGTGAATCAAACGCCGGTCACTTTTGAGGGCACTATTTCGCTTCCTTACAACCTGAACTGCGCCGGCAAAAATTTGAAGGCCGGGCAGTATTCGCTTTCCATGAAGTCGGAAGGGACCGGCCGAGTGGTCCGCATCCACGGCAGCGGCCAAGACATGAACATCCGGGTACGCGAAGTGCCGATGGGCCAGACGGCGAGCCAGAGCGCGTTGCTGGTGCGGAAGTCCAACCGCGGCCGCACGCTGACAGCGGTGTCCGTCGAAGGGCTCAACACGATGTTCTATCTCAGCGCGCCCGCAAGCCACGCCGGGATGGAACGGCTGCCGATCTCGTAGTTGGTCCAGCCCCTGACGCCCCGTTGGCGTGCGCGGCGCCGACGGGGCGGCGGTGTTTTTGGCGACGGCCCAACCCCTAGAGGTTTTCCGCCCCGCACCACTGCGGCCCTGATTTCACCAGAATTGCGAGCTGCGACTGCGTCGCGCTGTCCCCGCCGTTCTACGGTAGCAATCCGAACACCGCCACGCCATTGGGCGTGCCCACGTACACTTTCCCGTTTGCAATCATCGGCGTGATGAATTTGTTGTCCGCAAAAGTATCCCGATTATTCGCCGCCTCATTGCTGTTGTACAACTCGGTCGCAAGGTTCGTTGCGTCATAGGCGTGCAACACTCCCCCGCCGTTGTTCTCGACCGCCCACACAATTCCATCGGAAGCTCCGTTCGCAGAAACGCTCGGCGTTGTACCGGGATATCCGAAACTTTCCGAGCTCAATGAACCCGCAGGCGTGCTCAGCTTCGCGTTCGCAATCGAAAACGCCCGCAAGTGGTCGCTCACCGCGCCGTAGTACACCTTGTTGTTGAAATAAGCCGGCATGGACCACACCCCGCCGCCCAGGCCGTTCGAATCAATTTCCTGGTAGATGGCGCTGTCGTTATTCGTATTGAACTTCCCCATCAGATCGCGATTGACCACGTAGATGTGGCCGTCCTTGCCCGCGCCCACCGCCAGATGCCATGTGTTGGCCTGCGCATCTTGCAAATCGGGCAGCAGCATCTCGCCTCCGGATCCCAGGTCTTCGTCGGAGTTCGATTCGGAGTCCGTGTTGAACATCGTGAAATAATCGGCGACGCTCAGGCTGTTGCCGGCCGTCGAGATCTTGATGAACGCATTGCCGTAATCGCCGTGCTCGGGGAATCCGTTGCCATTCAGGGTGTCGTCAAACGTTCCATTCGCGTCGAGAAAATAAATGTTGCCCGAAGAATCGGCCGCGGGACCGTCGCCCGCCATCCAGATCGCGCCATCGCCGCCGTTCGGCGTCACGTCCAGCACGCTCGATTGCGCGAGCGTCGTTTCGTTGTAGCCCATTATCCATCCCTGATAAGGTCCGTCGTCGCAATGCGAAGCCCACGTGGTGTAAATCACGCCGTTCAGCAGCAGCAATGCGGCGCGTTCCTTGTATTGTTTGGGATCGAATGTTGTGGTGCCACTTGTCGTAGGAAAGGTCGCTTGCACGGTAACGGGGCTGCCGCTGATTTCGCCGCCCGTCGTGAGGTCTAGCGCGTGCAATCGCTGATGATAATTCCCGTTGTTGTCGAGAGACATCGCCACCAGGAAAATCTTGCCGTGCGTACCGGCGCTCGGATCAATCACGGGCGTTGCAGTAATTCCGATGATCGGCGAAACCTGTCCGCAGCCGCGGTTGTCGCTCGCGGTTTCATTCGCACCCAACACGGAGACGTGCCACAACTGCGCGAAAGTATCGGCATCGAAGGCGTAAACGGAGTCGTTCTCGGTAACAACATAAACCACGTTGTGCACACCACCCGCGAGCGTTAGGTTCGACACGTACAAAGGCTCCGCATCCACCCCCGCATCCACCGACAAATTCCCCACCAACCCGAAATTCGTGGAGTTCACATTCGCCGTCGTCAGCGTGCTCTCGCTCAGATTCTGGCCCGTGCGCGCCACGTCGTTGTGATACGTCAGCACGTTTACCGTGCTGGCCTGCACGGCGTTCACGGTAAGCGTCACTGTTTGGCTAGTCGCGGTGTTGACCACATTGGTCACCGTCACATCAATGTGCGCGCCGGTCTGCCCCAGCGTGGTTTGCGAAATCGTGTAGGAATTTGAATTCGTGCCCACCGGGTTTCCGTTCATGAACCATTGATAGGTCAGCGGCGCCGTGCCCGTCGCGGTCACCGTGAATGTCGCCGATTGTCCCACTGTCACCGTCAGATTTGTGGGCTGCAGTGTAATCGTGGGAGCAGTTGGCGCAGCCGGATTCACGGTTAGCGTCACCGTATTGCTCGTGGCGCTTCCCGTCGCGTTGCTCACTTTCACGTAAATCTGCGCGCCGGTTTGCCCGGTAGTCGTCTGCGCAATCGAAAACGTGCTGGAGTTCGTCCCGGCCGCGGTGCCATTCATGAACCACTGATACGTCAAAGGCGCAGTGCCCGTCGCCGTCACCGAAAATGTCGCTGCCTGCCCCGCGTTCACGGTAACGCCCGCGGGCTGCTGTGTGATCGACGGAGCAGTCGCCGATGCAGTGACGGTCAGCGTCACCGTGGCGCTTGTCGCCGACCCTGCCGCGTTTGTCACCAGCACATAAATCTGCGCGCGCGTTTGGCCCGTCGTCGCCGCTGTAACGGTGAAGCTGCTCGAGTCGGTTCCCGCTGCGGCTCCATTCAGGTACCACTGATAAGCGAGCGGCGCGGTGCCCGTCGCCAATACTGAAAATGTCGCTGATTGCCCCGCGGTCACTGACTGACTTGCCGGCTGTTGCGTGATCGTTGGAGCGGTGCCAGTGGGGTTCGGTTTGAAGCCGGGAGGTGTGCCCGCGTATCCGCAGGCGAACAGGAAAATGCACATCGCTGTCAGCGGAGCGCACAGGGCTAAATTTCTGAGATTTCTCACGTAGCAGGCCTCGCTGATTGTCTGTCAGTCCTGCGCACGAGAGCAACCTGTGGTCCGCCACGCAAACGCATCCGTGACGAAATCGATCGCTCGCCGTGCGCTTCACCCCAGAAAACCGATAGCACTAATGTTACGCGCCAAATGCGTTCAAATCACCTGCCCAACAGGGCAGTTTCGGAACAGCGTCCAACTCGACCAGACACTTCCAGCCATCCAGCTGAGAAATGAAACGGCGCGCGTTCTGACCGAAAGTTTCCCGACCATCCGTCGAGCTTACGCACAACCGGCCTCTGTTCAGCAATTTAGCTAACCAAGAGTGTGCTTGCGGAGAGTTCCCGTGACGATCCGGGTTTCGCTGTAAAAGCCGCGCGATCCCGATACTTCAAACCGAGGAGCGAAAACGAAACGGACCTATACGTGGCGCAAGTTCACCGGCGCCAAGCGACTTACACCTGGCGCTGCGGCCGCATCTGCATTCCGCGTGCCGTCCGCTCCGCCGGACCCAAGCCCAAGATCAAGCCTACGCGCCGCGGCGAAAAGTTCACAAACCCTTGGCCGCCGGCACCACGACCAAGAGTACCGCAATGTAATGGCAGATGCTTCCCGCCATCACGAATACATGCCAGATGGCATGGCCATACCGCAAGCGTGGCGCCGCGAAAAATGCCACGCCGATCGTGTACATCAGCCCGCCGGCAACCAGCCACGCGATTCCCCACGTCGAGATGTGCAGCAGCAGCGGCTTCACCGCGACGACCGCGAGCCAACCCATGGCCAAGTACACCGCCGTCGAAAAAATCTTGAAATGATCCACGAACCAGAATTTCAGCAGGATGCCCGTCATCGCCAGTCCCCAGATCACGCCCAGCAGCGACCATCCCCAGTGGCCTCCTAAATTCACCAGCAGGAAGGGCGTGTACGTCCCGGCGATCAGCAAATAGATCGCACAGTGGTCAACAATTTTCAGCGCGTGTTTGAAACGCGGCGCAGTGATTCCGTGATACAGCGTGGACGCCGCATACACGCAGATCAGCGTGCTGCCGTAAATCGCGCAACTCACGATGCGCAGCGCGCTGCCGTGCATCACCGCGAGCGTCAGTAACACCGCAAAACCGGCGATGCTCAGCACTAGCCCCACGCCATGCGTGATGCTGTTCGCCAGTTCTTCAGCGTCCTTCCGGATTGGGTTGTCGCGAGCCATGTTCGTCCTGCGCGTCTATTGTTCGCTGTCGAACCGTAATAGGCAATCATATCGTTAGATGCATTTCCTTCGCTGGAAGAGGTAGGACAGAAGTGACGCGATGAGGAAACGGAAGTCCTTTTACCACCGCGCGCGGCGCGCAGCTCGCTGTCACGCGGTTTCAGCAGTTGAAGGCTCGGGGCGAGCAGCGCCATTCGCGGCAGATCGGTGCGCGCGTCCATAAATCCAAACTCCCAATCGGTAAGCGAGCAAAATTCCCACGATGACCGCGTACTGCAGCGGCTTGCGGACATCCGATTTCACTAGCCAGTAATAATGAATCACGCCCAGAATCGCGCTCAAATAAATCGCGCGATGCAGCATTTGCCAGCGCTTTCCGCCCAGCCGCCGGATCATCCCGGCCGTCGAAGTCACGGCCAGAGGAATCATCAGCACGAACGCCGCAAATCCCACGGTAATGAACCGGCGTTTCTGCACGTCCTTCCACATTTCGGACCAGGCGAAAAATTTGTCGAGGCCAATCCACGTGCCGAAGTGCAGGCAGCCATAAAAAAACGCGAAAAGCCCCAGCATCCGGCGAAAACGAATCAGTTGCGGCTGCCGCAGGATTTTCCTCAGCGGCGTTATTGCCAGCGTGATGATCAAGAAGCGAATCGTCCAATCACCCGTCGCATGGGTGATGAATTCGATGGGATTGGCGCCGAAATCCATGTTGTCGGGAACTCCTGCCAGGCCGTTGTGAAACGCGCGCCATAGCAGTTGCCCGAAGGGGATCAGGCACACGAGGAACACCATGACCTTCGTCCATTTGCTTGTCAGAATGGATTTCACGCGAGGTTCACGCTCAATAATATTTCTTCAGGTCCATGCCGCTGTACATGCTGGCGACCTGATCGCCATAGCCGTTAAACATCAGCGTGGGCCGCCGCCGGAATTCGCCCAGGCGGCGTTCGCTCGCTTGCGACCAGCGCGGATGATCCACGCTGGGATTCACATTCGAGTAAAAGCCATATTCATGCGCGTTCGCGAGGTTCCAGGTCGTCGGCGGCTGATCTTTCACGAAGCGAATACGCACGAGCGATTTGATGCTCTTGAATCCGTATTTCCAGGGGATCACCAGACGCACCGGCGCGCCATCCTGGTTGGGCAGCGTCTCGTCGTACATTCCCACGGTGAGCAGCGTCAGCGGATTCATGGCTTCATCGAGACGCAACCCTTCCACGTAGGGCAACGCGATTCCCGCCGAGCCGCCTTCGGGCATTTGTTTCGGGTCATAATAGCTTTCGAACGCCACGAACTTTGCCTTGGGCGTCGGCTCCGCCAATTTCACGATCGTGCTGAACGAATAGCCGATCCAAGGCACCACGATGGACCACGCCTCCACGCAGCGGTGGCGATAAATCCGCTCCTCCAGCGGCGCAAGCTTCATGATTTCGTCCATCGTGAACGCGCGCTTGTTTTTCACTTCGCCCTCAACGGAAACGCTCCACGGCGTGATGACGAAATTCTTGGAATTTGCGGCGGGATCGGTCTTGCCGGTGCCAAATTCGTAAAAATTATTGTAGTGCGTCACATTTTCCAGCGAGGTTTCCTGCTCCGTAGTGCTGCCCGGCCATTTGGTCACGCCCGTCAGCTTTACCGGAGTCGAACCAGTCGCCGGACCCTCCAACAACCGCGTCAATTTCCTGTAGCCCACCACCCCGCCATACGCCGCAGCCAAGCCAAAAAGAAAATTGCGCCGCCCCATGTACAAACTCTTGGACGTCACATCCTTATATGTAAGATCGGGTGCTTTCTTAACGAGCATGATGCTCCCCGCTTTCGCACATCACCATATACATATGGTACGCGTGCCGCGGGAATTTGGATGCGGGAAATTGTCGAAGGGCTTCGCAGAATCGTCAGCGCTTGCCGGAACCGTGTCCGCCATCCACGGGGAAATTCTGTTGGCGCAGCAGGGTGACGAATGCGGCCGCGGCTCGCGGCAAAGTCCGGTCGCGCCGGTAAACCAGTCCAAGCTCTCTCGTCAGTTGCACGTCCGTGATGGGGACCAGTTTCGCTTCGCCCGAACGCACTTCGTCCTCGGCAAAACTTTCACTGATGATCGAAACGCCCAGCCCCGCAGCCACGAACCGCTTGATCATCCCGACGCTCGCGAGTTCCATGGTGATCCGCAATTTCGAGCGATACGGCCGGAAAAGCTTGTCGAATAATTGTCGTGTATAGCCGGTCTTCGGCAGGATTTGCGGCTGGTCGGCAATTTCGCTGAGCGTGACGCCCTTGGCGCGCGACAGCGGATTGCTCGCGCTCACCATCAGCATCAGCCGGTCGCGAAAGATCGAATGGACTTTCAGGCTGGGGGATTTCGCCGGCAGCGTGACGATTCCCACATCCACCGTGCCGTCTTCGATTTTCTCGATCACCTTGCGGCTGAAATTTCGGTAAATGCTGATCTGCACAGCGGGATATTGCCGGTGATAAGCCGCGAACAAATCCGGCAGCACGTACAGGCACGTCGCTTCATTGGCGCCCATATTCAGCGTGCCGCGCGGCGAACTGGAGAGATCGGACACCGCGCGCAGCGATTCTTCCTTCAAATTCAGCAAACGGTTCGCATAAACAATCAACGCTTCGCCCGCCGCCGTCAATTTCACCGTTTTGCCGACGCGGTCGAACAGTTTTTGCCCGTACTCTTGCTCGAGCTGGCGGATCTGCGCGCTTACTGCCGGCTGCGAACGGAACAATTTCTGCCCGGCCCGCGAAAAGCTTCCCAGCTTCGAAATTTCCAGAAAGGTTGTCAGGTGATCGAAATCCATAATTTGAGCACCGGATTATAGCAGACCGAACGCGATGTACGTATTTCAACAATTCAATAGGGTCTGGCGGCCGACGACGGCGTCAGTTGCGCGCGAATCGTCGTGAAATGCCGCGCTGGCAGCGGCTCTCGCCCCCCGCCCACGAAAATTGGGTTCGACAGAATCCAAGGCACGTCCGCCCGCAACAAAGGGTGCGTCATCAGAAATACTTCCACGCGATAGACTCCCGCGCCAGCATTCTCCAAATCCAAATGATCCCCGACAACTTCGCGCACCACCGCGCCATCCATTTTCAATACCACGCGCATCGCCTGTTTCGCGGCGCGCACATCCACGTGCAAGCTAGCATTCACCGGCGCGTCGCTGCCGCTGGGAAACTCCCGCAAACCGTCATGCGCCGAAAACTCAAACCGCTCAGGCTCAACTGCTCCCCGTACGCAATTGAAAAAATCCCCGGCGCGCACCGCCGCTTCGGGGTCAGACTCATACCGCCGGGAAATCCCCATCCCCACAAACGAGAAGGTATCCGCATAAGACGGCAATTTCATCGCAAGCCACGATCCGACGCGAAATCCCCCGTGCGCATCCGATGCCTCGAATCCCCATATCTTGTCCCGCTGCAGAAAGTCGTCCCAATGCGCGAGCGATTCTGCGGGAACCGTAATGCTCCTCAAGAAATAATAGTGCGAAAAAGGATAGTACATCGCTAAAAGCAACCGATCCGCCCACGACGCGCCACGCAAACAAGTAAACAGATTCAGCACCTCGATCCCACCGGGTCGCAAATCGCTATTCCAATAACGCCATCCGTAATCCGGATCGTCGGGATAGGCCAGCACTGGAAACCCTCCCCACCCTCGCGCGTCGTCCATTGCTTCCGGCGGAAAAGACGACAACCGGAAACCCGCCGCCTCGCGCGCGCCGAAAAAAGTCACGTGCCCATCCGGCAGACTCGCCTCCGACCCGCCCACGATCGTTACTCCATCAATAATTTTGCGAAAACTGGATGACTCGACGTTCGGCCTGCCGTGATCTGTAAGCAGCACCAGGCTCACGCCAGTCGCACGCGCTTGCGCCGCGATTTCTTCCGGCGACTGCAGCCCGTCCGACATCGTCGAATGCACGTGATAAACGCCCCAAAGATAGGTATCCGACCGCTGCGGAGCATACGCGGCGAAACGCAATCCCGCCGCCACATAAACGATCAGCGCCACGCCAGCAATCACGCTCGCCCCAACTTTGAATTTCTTCATTCGCCGTTTCTCATGGCCGCTTCACCTCGCCGCAGCTAGCATAACCTCCGCCCACGTTTTTCAGCGCGTATTTCCGCCCCGCACTTCAAGAAAACTCACCCGTCCCAGGCTCCCACTCCAGGGTGGTGGGTCCGTTTCCGCACTACTAATCAGGACTTACGACGGGGGTATCTTCCGCTAGTACTCCAATTTGTTCCACAGCGCGACGACTATCAAACCCATGATGAAATACGGCACCGGGTTCAAGACGAGATAAATCGCCCATAACATTAGGTTCGCGGTTCCTCGCAGATCACGCAGAATGGTTGTATAGTCTTGCAATCGCCGAGGTAATAACGTGGCAGGATACTGCATGCGCGTAGGTCTTCTTTTTTATATCGGCATTATAGGCCTGATTCTCGAAGGCTGCGGCGGAAGCGGGAGCACAACTACCGTTGGCCCGCCGCCCCCGCCCCCACCACCATCGAACATGTTCGCGGTAGACGTTGCCGTGCTGGGTCTTTGGGGGACAGGCGGTGGTCTGGTTTTGACAGACAACAGCAATGACGCTTTACCAGTGACGGCGAACGGAAGGTTCACGTTTCCGACTCTGATTCAGAGCGGAGACAGCTACGCCGTTACAGTGCAGATCCAACCGGCTTCCCCGGCACAGACTTGCGTGGTGACCGGCGGTAGCGGAACCGTGACCAATGGAGCAGTAAACGTCAGTGTGGACTGCGGCCATGCCGAGTGGGCTTGGATGGGCGGCTCTACTTCCTACAATCAACCAGGCACATACGGCACCTTGGGGGATCCGGCTGCCAACAACATTCCCGGATCGAGAATGTCCGATGCAAGGTGGGTCAACAAACAAGGCACGTTGTGGCTGTTTGGCGGCGTTGGGCTGGATTCGGTGGGTGTTGCTGACGGTCAGCTGAGTGACCTCTGGACGTTCAGTAATAATCAATGGACCTGGATCGGTGGATCGGATTTAGCGTACCAAGCTGGGACATATAGCACGAAAGGCGCGGCGTCTGCGAGCAATTGGCCAGGAGCTCGCGGAGACTCCTTAACGTGGGTCGATGCGGAAGGAACCTTCTGGCTTTTCGGAGGCTTCGGTTTCGATTCGACCGGTACAAGAGGCTACCTTAACGACCTTTGGAAGTACTCTGGCGGAGAGTGGACGTGGGTTGGTGGCTCACAGCTCGTTAATCAATCGGGATCCTACGGAACACAGGGCACAGCCAGTGCGAGTAACGTTCCCGGTGGTCGCTACTACAGCTCAGCCTGGCTCGGCAAAGATGGTAGTTTTTGGCTTTACGGCGGGGCCGGCTTCGATTCGACCGGGCAAGTGGGCTATATGAGCGATCTATGGAAGTACAGCGGGGGCGAATGGACATGGGTCGCGGGTCCGAACGTCTGGGGCCAGAACGCGGTTTATGGTATGCAAGGCGCGGCCGGCGCAGGCAACACTCCCGGGGACCGACACGGCGAAGCAACATGGACGGACTCATCTGGAAACCTTTGGCTCTTTGGAGGCCTGAACCCTAACACCGGGGCCTTTCTGAACGATATTTGGAGATTCAGCAATGGCCAGTGGACGTGGGAGGCCGGATCTTCTGGCGAGCAACAAGGTGTATACGGCATGCAAGGCGTGCCTGCCGCCGGGAATACCCCTGGAGGACGGTTTTCTCCTGTTGCATGGCAGGACGTTTCAGGGAACGTCTGGATCTTTGGAGGGTTTGGCCTGGATTCCACTGGCCAAACTTTGAACTTTCTTAGCGATCTATGGAAGTACAGCGGAGGCGAGTGGACGTGGATGGGCGGGCCCATGCTTGCGGCACAACCCGCTATCTTTGGGACCCAAGGCGTACCGGCTCCCAACAATGCGCCTGGACCCCGCTACGAGGCGGTCGGATGGGTGGACTCAAACCAAAATTTCTGGCTATTCAGTGGTTATTACAGCCCCGATTATAACAGCACGTTTTACTACAACGATGTCTGGAAAATGTTGCCGTGATTTGTCTGCCTGCCTGAGTCAAGACCTGAGTGCCCGCTTAACGCTTGTCGGAAACTAACCCACCACCCACTCCAGCCCCAAGTGGAGTTTTCCGCCGCGCGGTGCTACCTTGTCTATCCTCGATTCCCCGCGCAATAATCCTCGACGAGGTGAATGAAAATGACCTGGGGCCAGCGTCGCGCAATCGTCATCATCGTTGTAGCGGTCTTTCTGGTCATTCTGTGTATTGTGGCGATGAGGCCCGCCCACAGCCTGCGTTTACCTGCGAACGCCGTCCTGGTAATTGACGCTGCCGGCCAGATTGAAGAGCAACGCGCACCCGATTTTTTCAGCGCCTTCAACGGCTTCACCGTTCCGGTGTTGCACGATTACGTGGACGCGATTGACGCCGCCGCTAAAGACTCGCACATCACCGGTCTGGTAGTTCGCATCGCGCCGCTGGAAACGGGCTGGGGTAAGCTTGAGGAAATTCGCAGCCACCTGCTCGCCTTTCGCAAGAGCGGAAAGCCCAGCATCTGCTATCTCGGCTACGACGGAATCGGCAACCCCGAATACTATCTCGCCAGTGCCTGCCAGCAGATCTGGCTGGTTCCCACCGCGCCCGTCAGCATTCGCGGCATGATGGCTGAAGCGGTTTTCTTCCGCGGCACGCTGGACAAATTGAAAGTCGTCCCGGAGTTCTATCACATCGCCGAATTCAAAACCGCGGGCAACACTTTCACCGAAAAACAATTTACTCCCGCGCATAAGGAAGAAGTCGAAGGCCTGCTGCACAGCATTTACGATCAATACCTGAACGATGCTGCGAAAGCCCGCGGCATGGATCGCGCGCAATTCGAAACGCTGGTGAACCGTGGCCCATTTTCGTCCAGCGATGCGGTGGCCAACAAAATCGTGGATCGTCTCGGCTACTGGGATCAGCTGCAGGATTATTTCAAGAATCGCGCCCACGGATGGAATCCCATCTCGCTGAATCGCTACCGCTCTTCGATCTCGAATGAAGGAGGTCCCAGAATTGCTGTCGTGCATGCCACCGGCCTGATCGTTTCCGGCGATTCCGGCAACACGCCCGGCGGCGGCTCGGTGATGGGCGGCGATTCGGTGGCCGCCGACCTTCGCACGGCGCGCAACGATTACAGCATCAAGGCCATCGTGTTGCGCGTGGATTCCGGCGGCGGCTCGGTGGTGGGCAGCGAAGTGATTCGCCGCGAAGTGGAGCTGGCCAATCAGGTGAAGCCAGTCGTCGTTTCGATGTCGGACGTCGCGGCTTCCGGCGGCTACTGGATCGCCGCGCCCGCACGCAAAATCGTGGCCGATCCCGGCACCATCACCGGCTCCATCGGCGTGCTGATCGGCAAATTCAACGTCTCCGGGCTGTTCGCCCTGTTGGGTATCAGCACGGATTACGTCGCCACCAGCGACAACGCCACACTTTTTTCCGCGCAGCAAAATTTTTCTCCCGCGCAGCGCGCTTACATTCAGAAATCGCTCAACGACACGTACGCCGATTTCACCAAAGGCGTTGCGCAAGGCCGCAAGATGACCGTCGAAGCCGTAGACAAGATCGGCAAGGGCCGCGTGTGGACCGGCATGCAGGCGAAGGAACTCGGATTGGTGGACGAACTCGGCGGGCTCGACCGCGCCATCGAAATAGCCAAGCAGCTTTCGAATATCCCCGCCAGCGAGAGCGTGCACATCATCCGCTATCCTGAGGAGAAATCGTTCTTCCAGCAGTTTCTCGAGCGGGAGAAAGACAACAACATGAGCGAATCGCAATCGCTCGAATCCATGCTCCAGCACATCGTCAGTCGAATGGAGCCAGTGCAAGCCCGCATGCCGTATGAACTGCACATCCGTTAGTCGCGCGTTTCGATCGCGGTTGAATATCAGCACCGGTAGGACTTACACTCACACCCGCACGCTTCCGGGCTGAAAGAGCGGCACGGTTTCGATATACTGTAGGACTGAGGCGCGGTACCCAAGTGGTAAGGGAGAGGTCTGCAAAACCTTTATACGTGGGTTCGATTCCCACCCGCGCCTCCATCAGATTCCCAATAAAAACGATGTTTTTTGATAGCTTGAAACTTTTTGTCGCATGATTGCAGTGTTCGCGATCAACGATTGCTTCGGAGTTGGACTACTTTCGGGTCTTTTTGCGCCTCAATCTCACTCAGCCAGCCGTTAGCACCATCCAACGCAGCGTCTAGTGCATCCTGCCGGGACTTAACCCATGGGCTGTAATGCCGCTCGGTGATCTTGATCGACGTATGGCCGAGCAGCCGGGAGACGTTCTCGATGGTTGCGCCTTTCTCCAACAGAGCTACAGCGAAAGTATCCCGGAACCGGTGGGTGTGGCCGTTCACAATGCCCGCATCTGTGAAAACATCGGCAATACGCTTGCGCCAGTTGGATACTGCGGCAGGCATTTTCGATTCGCCGGTCCAGAAGAAATACTGTTTATTCCGATTCAGCGGCACGACTGCGCGCAACGCATCCGCCACAGTCTGATCGAGCAAGATTGACACGTACTCGCCAGTCTTGGCTTGGTGGAGTTTCAGCCTGTTATGTTTGTCCAAACTATCGACCGCAAGCCCGGTCACATCGGAAATTCGAAGCCCAGACGAACGCATCGCAAGAATGAAGGCGTAAACTCGTTGATTCTCCCGAGCGGCTTTCACGATTTTCTTCATTTCGTCAGCTGTGAATGGGAGCGTTGGAGACTGTTTCACCTTCGGAGCTTTCAGAGTCGATGCGGGATTCTTTGCCAGCCAGTCTCGCTCGACAGCGAACTTCATAATCGACCGTAATCTTTCGAGTTTCTTCGAAGTTGACAGTGCGCCATCTGTCCATGAGAGTCGAAACGCAGTCGTCGTCGCCACATCAAATTCATCAACGAAACGGATGCCCTTCTCGGTCGCGAATGCATCGAGCTGCTTGAACAGGTGTTTGTACTTCCGCAACGTCTCCGAGCTGAGTTTGTTCGCCGTCGCGAGCGCTGTGAAGTCTGTCTTCCACTGGTCGATAGTCGTACGTCCGGTTGCGGGTTTGGGTTCTGCGCCAGTGTTCTCCCACACTCTGATCTTCCGCTCAGCCTCGGACCAACTGCGGGTCTTCAAACTCTGTTCGGTATACTGGCCGTCTGGCTTAATGCCTCGAACCCATACGGGGCATGGCCTTCGTCGGTCCGAGCACGGAGCGTTTGGCTCAGTCGCTGAACATAGTTTCGCGTTGTGACGCCGGTAAATGTTCACGACAGCCTCCGCCGCACCCGCTCGGCTACCTGTTCCGGGATTCGAAGCGTGGTGTAGGCGCGCTTACCTTTCTTCGGTGGATTCTTGGCCTTCAACACACCCGGCTCGTTCTCGAAGAGGTCGCGGATTTTGTCGGGGCTGAATTGCCAGAGCTTCGCCAGCTCTTGAACGGTGTAGTCAGTCCCCTTGACGTGATCTTTCGGTTGGCCCTTGGCGGGTTTCAGCGTCGGTACAGCGGTTTGTTCCGCGAGCGCGCGGAGCTTCTCAATATCGTCCTCGGTGCATGAAAATCGGTGGTAGCCCCACGGTGATTTGGACTGGCCGGGAATGACCCCCTTGATTTCCATGGACGGTTTGAACTTTCCGGTGGAGACCCACAGGACCAACAGCTCTTCCGACATCCCAACCATCGCGGCGGCCTGTTCAAGGCTAAAGATGTTCTGTTCACTCTTGGGCACCGTCAATGATTTGAAATCGATCACCGTTTGGACTCGCAATACTTGTCCAGCACGCGGCGGATAAACTCCGAGCGGCTAAGGCGCTCTTTCTTCGCACGGGCGTTCACTTTCTTCAAGAGTTCCGGCGAGAGACGAATCAGCGTGGTGGTGGTTTTTGTACGCATCGATTTTGTATATCATTTTGTATATCACTTCGCGTTGTTTGTCAAACGGAATAACTGGCGAGGTTACCGGAACGACAAGGCCCCGCGCTGTTGATGTGGCTGCTACGTGTTAAACTTGGATGTGGGTTGAGGCTAACAGGGTTAGCTTGGCAGGGTTCGATTCCTTGCGCGTGCGTCGGCTTCGGTGCCCTTTGTGTAGCAGCGGTTTCACGAATACTGTTAAATCGTGAAGTGAAGGAGGGTGCTATGGCCACCGAACGTAGTGAATTCAGAAGTGCGTTTGCTGTCTCTTTGCTCGATGTAATTTCGGACACTGGGGCCGGGTGCGCGGCTGGTGCCCTGTTAACCTGAACCCACGAACGGGCCGGCGCGACGGAGGCGTAATTTATGGAAGCATTTAGCCCACTTCATATACTGATTCTTCTTATCATCATCGGCGTCGTGATCGTTGGTGTGCCGTGGCTTGCTTATAGTCACGGTAAGAAAGTTGGGGACCAACGAGGCTACATTCGCGGATACAAAGAAGGACAGCAATCCACCAGCAAATAAATCAGCGTCTCATTGTCTCCACTTGTGTAGCAGTCGGCCAGTGCGATAGCCTTTGCAATCGTGACAGCAGCCCGCATCCGAGCAGGAGCATCCGCTTTTACCGCTGCCGGTTGGGAAACCGCTTTCATCCCGCATGATACTGTCGCCACAATGGAGGCATGACGGCAATTGGCGAACGATTGAAGGCTTTCCGCCGCTCGCGTTCGGGGCGGGGCCTCTCCTACCGCCTTTTCATTTCAGCGCCTTCACTTCGTCGTAGAGTATTTTCAAGTGATCTTCGGACATATCCACGATTGGTTCGTACATGAATGCATTCAAATGAATGTTTTCCGGGGTCATCAACAAGACCTTTCGGAGTATTTTTATGGAATTGCTTTCCGAACTGAACGCAGCCTCGAAGATGTTGAATAATTCTCTAGTTGGATTCTCTTCGAGCGCATCTGTCTGCGCGGGTTTATTAATTTTACCAATCATGAAACGATCCGCCGCAATGCGAATTGCTATCGAAAGCACAATTTTATGCGCTATCTCGGCTCCGAACTTTTCTTTGACACAGCTATCCGCTTCTTGTTGGATCATATCGATCACCGATTCGTTGGGCCGTGCCCACGCTCCAGCAGAATTCATGAAGAGCCGCAAATAAATCCCATCTAAGTCTTTCTGCCGAATGTTCGGCGTGTCCTTTTTCCAATGCAGGAGTGAAGTTAGCGCGAGAAAATCTGGAGCAGTGTTGGATTGAGTGAACTCAATGAGATTTCGCATGAATGAAATAGAAGCTACCCGCTTCCGCGCATCGTTAAAAAATTGACCTTTCCAATCGATGACGAAAGGATTGTTGATCCCCTTTCCATCATTAATCACAATCTCGGTACCGAATTTGGCTGCCATCAGGCATTGTTTGTAGCCGACAAATCTTCGGCTCACTGTCCTGAAGAAATCAAAATTATGAGTCAAAATCAACAGCTTGAATAGCGGTTCTCTGGCCATATCGTCCAAATACTGAATAATGGAGTACTTATTTCGATAGTCGAAAGAATCCGCGATATCGTCGACTACAAACAGCGTCTCTTGTGTATTCATTTTTCTGATCTGAACATCGAAAAGAATATCCAATACGTAAAGCGCTCTCCCTTCACCTTGACTTAATACCCGCAACAGCTGGTCTCGTTCGACTGCTTTTGACTCGCCATCCTCGAACGTATAACCGAGCAAAGGCGCGGCACCTCCGAAAATGGCTGCGTCTCTGTTTTTGATCGTCAGTTTAAATGGCACCAGAAATCTATCGTTAAAGGTCTCGATCACAGACTCCCATTGCGTCGTTTCCCTTTGAGCTTCTTGCAAAATAGACTTACTCTTGGCCTCGGCTTCCTTATACTTTGACATTAAATCGGTGTACAGCGGGGCGTTCGCTCGCAAATACGAAATCCAGCAATCCTGTTTGAATTTCGTGGGGTTAGACAGCTGAGACAGTATTGCCTCGTCATTCATGATTAGAGTTCGAAAGTCCCGGATAGCCTTATTAGCTATCAGCTTAAGATCTATTTTTTCGAATCTGCCTCGCAAATCAGCGTTTTCGGCGATCTTTTGCTTTTCCGAGTTGATTAATTCTTCGAGGTCTTTTCGGCCCTTGATTTCGCGCTTTGTTGTTCCGTCCAAAATGACGTAATGCTTTGCTTTGAAAAATCCTTGTTCGTCGAGGTGTTTTGCTATTGATGAACCGTTGTAGTACTCAAAGGTGCCTTTACGAAAGTAGATGGATTCTGAAATCAGCTCATTGTATTTTTTTAGGTATTCATCAAGCGCAGTCTTTACATCGGCCTCGTTTAAAAACTCCAGTGCCTTCGGATCGAACGCAACTCCATAATCGAGCTTCGCGTACGGAATGTCGGCAGAAGCTGGAATCACGGCCTCTAGAAATGTCAGGGCGGTCCAAAATTCGTCGTCGCCAGTAGCACCTCGAAACGACAACGCAATTTCTTCCTCTGGGTTTTTGCAACTGGATTGTCTCTTCAAAGCTTTGATCAAGGCATCTTTAGCTCTTTGTTTTTCTGCGTGAAGATTGACGTATTGTTCCCGCAACTTGCTGTTGACCAGCAAAGTAGCAGTGCTTTCAGTGTTTTGAAGAGGTTCCTTATATCGTTCGAAAACTACAATGCTGTCCTTAGACAGTTGCTTTCCGTTTTCGTCCAACACTTGCCATTTGCTCGATCTATCAGTGTAGACATCATCTCTGGGATTCTCTCCGTCGGAGAGATTTTTAAAAGTTTTCGCCAGCGAAGTTTTCATACAACCGTTCGACGCGTAGATCGCATAGGCGCGCTTACTGGTGAAATCAAACGTGTAACTCATTTTTCTTATGCCGTAACAATTCTCCAAATCAATCGTTAGCGTATTCATTCGACAACCTCCGGGCGTAGGCCGCAAAAAAAAGGTGACCGAGAGGGCCAAGTGTACCATCGCTTCCATTCAACAATCGGTTCAACTACAATCCCGCATCGTGACTATACTTCTCAGCGTCGTCTCTGCACTTAGTGGCGTCATGATTGTTGGGCCACTCTCAAGTTACCGATGGTCTGAATTGATGTTGAGCAAGACTCTCGCCAGTCGTTCCGCCCTGCTCGACTACTGGAATTGGCGTTTCAAGCAATCGGGTGGAGTGATGGGCTACCTGCTCAAAGAAAACCCCAACTGGCCCAAACCGCGATTTGAATATTGCAGAGCCGTCATTCAGGCGGAATACGAAACGTTCCGTCGATTGCGCCGCTTGGCGCTAATTACGTTTGTTCTTTTCGCAGCACTGTGGACGTGGGTATCTATGCATTTTTCATACTGGGTTTTGTTCTGGTATCTGGTCTCGATTCCGGCCAGCGCAGCTGCGGTCCGGAACAAAGGCTACGAAGACGCTCTGGTAAGCATCTTTCGTGCTACACGACTGTGGATGTGGGCAGACCCGCTATCGCTGAAAGACGGTGCAAAACTACTTGGAGTCGGTGGAGTGCCGGATTTACTTTGGGAAGTTGAAACGACCAAAGACCCTGAGGTTCGTTCGGAAGAGTAGGGCGCGGAGGGGTGGTTCATGGCTGATCTGTTAGGCATACGAAGTCCCCGATATGGCTTGCTTGCCGGTGGGATCGGACTGATTGCCCTAGGCGTGCTCTATACCTGCACAGGAAAAGCATATGCACGCGGTCACGGTACGATCTATCGCGCCCACGACCCAAAAGGGTTTTGGTTGGAAGTTGTAGGGTCTTATCTACTTGGTCTCGCACTGATTGGACTTTTTTTCTACGAGAACTAATTCTCAAACTGAGCTTCTCCATGGGCGGCTTACACTCGGCGCTTTTCGTATGGTCTCTTTAGCAGCTCGTCGGAATCGACCGGTTTTGCGAGAGTGCGGCGCTTAGAACAGCGTTGCAGAAAATCCGCAGTCGATCCGCATTCGTTCTCGGCGATACGAAGTAGCATTTCCTTCGAAAAGTTCGGTGCTCTCTTTGTCGTCATGGTCAGCTCTTGTCGGCCTTATCGTGGCGCGGAGTACCGAGCGCGTCCAATGCGCGTCGCTCCGGGTGGTGCGGGTGCGTTCGCTCCAACGGCGTTCCTTTTGGTCGGACTTCTCGCACTCGCAGCCCGCCATGCTTGGGGTTCGGTTCAATTTGGGGATCAGACGGCTCGTGGACGTAGTTCTCTTGTGGCCCTTGCAGCTGCTTGACTCTGAGATTCGTATTCATGTTCTGTTCCTAGGAAGGATTTGATTTGCGGCGGACTCAGGCGAGGGCGCTCGGTTAATCCGCGACGAGCCCAATGAAGGCACCGATAGCCTTGGCCGAACCCGTCGCCGTACTTGTCGGCCTGCAAACTTACAGACCGTACCGATTCAACGCTTCTACGAACGATTTATCCGCCAATCGTTCTCTCAACTCGTGGGCGGACAAGATTTTCAATTCCCGGCGAACAGCTGCTTCCGTCCACTCTTTGTCCGGGTTGTACGGGCTCTGAATGTATTGACCGGCCATACCTGAATCACCGAGTGGGATTTGATTAGCTCGGTTGCCACCGGCGTCATGAATGAAGGTATTACTTACGCGCGCGCCACCAATGTCCGCTTGATCGAGAGTGACCGAGATTTCGTCGGAAATTTGAACTGCCGCTATCTCGAAGCTCTTTTGATTAAGTTCGAGTTGGTGTCGAGTAACGTAGTCCCACATTCTCTGCGCGCTTTTCTCAAGGTGACCATACTCGGACATCCGCTTGCGCCACGCACGGCCAACGTCCGAGACTAGGAAACGCTGGAATTCGCGTTCGTATCTTTCCTTGAGCAATTGCGGCGGGCGTGTGTCCTTTAGTTCCGGGTGCTCGCTAAGGAATTCATCGGCACTCTGAACCGGTGCGGCTTTCGCCTTAGCAGGTTCCAACAGCTCAATAGAATACTGGCGGACCGCGTCTTTCAGCGGCTTGCCAGTGCGGATCACGCCGTCCGGGCACATGACGTGGAGCTTCGGCATCGATCCGTCTGGTGGGTTCATCGCGAATTCGTACGAACGAACGAGTTCGGAATAGTTCGGAGCGACAAATCGAGGGGCCACTAATGCGGTGATTTGCGCGATGTTACTGTTCCAAACACTTTCCGATGGCGCGGTCTGAGGAAACGAAGCACGGAACTGTTCAAAGTCCTGAGCAAAATTCGTTTTCAACCAGAGTGCGACTACCTCGGGCGTGTTCTTACCTGATCGAATACCCTCATAAAACTTTTTCAAGCTCGTCGCTGCCGCATCGGCTGCTGCTTGAGCGGAAGTCTGTGCAGCATTCAGAACTGCGTTAACTTCCTCCGACCGGGTTGCCATCAAGAAAGCGTAGCGGTCGGGGTCTAGGCTCGGGGACAACAGCTGTTCTTTCGTGAACGTCGCTGTCTTTAGCTGTTCGAATCCGGCCTTGCCGTACTTCTGGATTAAACGATCAACAATCGCTCCAAGTGCGTCACGACTCATGTTGTGCTCCGTCCGCTTTTGCGGTCAATTAGGATTTGTTTCCGAACTTTGTTTCACTGCTTTGTCGGTTTCGATAGTTCTGCTGCTGTTCCGCTACAAGCTTTCGGTCCGCTCGTGTTCGCCGTAGCGTAGATTCAGCTGGCGGCTGTGCAAGCATTCGTGCGTTCTCGCTGTCTCGCCAAGCTTTCTGCGCTCGGGCCTCGCGCCACGCTGTAAGGCGATTTTGATAGGACCAACCGGATTCAAGGCCGCCTCGCACCGGGTAACCGGGCAAAGTCGATTCGTCAACGGCGGGTGCGGTTTCCACGGGCGGTGGGATTGGAACTGGTTGCTGCTTCACGTCGAGTGCGTCCTTCAACTTCCGAAAGGCAAGCAACAAGGCGTTCGCGGTGTACGGCAAATCGCCTGCCAAAACTTCGGCTTGCAAGAGACCGGCATTTCGCTGAGTGTGATACCAATCGCTCGCCTCTGGCATTTGCAAAAACTTTTGCCAAGCTTCGCGAACTTCAAATTCGTTAGGTGCGTTCATATTTCCTTTAGGCCGGATTCGACCGACTTTAAATCTGAAAATAATTTTGCGTTTTGATTTTCACTGCTCGACGATTTTTCGAAGTGCAAACTAATGGGATCGAAAGGTGCGGCTGCACGGCAGGCTTCGGAAAGTTTTTAAGGCAAAGGGATGCCCCAGCACACCGCCTCTGACCACCCTCCCTCGAAGGGGACCCATTGAGCCAAGATTTTTCAACGCGCGCCGCTGTCACCGGACAGGGATCGGAGTTCGGGAGAATTCCCACAATGGCTGCGCGGAGCGATGCCGGAAAACAAAGGGTCGGCGGGGCTTGTTTTGAACCGCGCCCTTGAAGATTGCACTTGACAATGCAACATTACTATTATACGATGCATTTTATGGAGACTGTCATGACACCGTCAATCGTCCGCAATGTGGTCCGGATGCCAAAGAAGCGCGAAAAGCAAGTTCGCAGCCGCATTTCCTATATGTCCAGCGAACAACTGGAACGCTTCCTCGAAGTGGCCAAGGAATACGGCCCTCGCGAACACGCTATGTTCCTGTTCGCCGTGGCGCACGGTGCTCGCGCGTCCGAGATTGCGAATCTGCGGATCAGCGATATCAACTTCAAGACTGAACAGATACACATTGCCCGGTTGAAAGGCTCGCTCGATTCCACGCAGAACCTGCTAAGGGTTAAGGGCAACGCCCTCTTCAACGAGGCGGCGGTGCTCAAGGCTTGGCTGGCCGTACGCGAGGCCGATGCCGACAACTTCATCTTCAACAGCCAGAAGGCCACGCAATTGAACCGTGTGACCGTCTACAAGCTCTTTAAGGCCATCGCCAAGAAAGCTGGACTCAGAGAGACGCTCCAACACCCTCATGTCCTGAAACACACCGCTGCAATGCTTATGGTCCAACAGGGCGCGAACGCCTTCATGATCCGCCAGCACCTTGGGCACCGGTCGTTCGACTCCACTTTGGCGTACGTCAACCCCTCGGATTCGGAGGCTTCCGCCGCCTCGGCGAAGGCGTTTAGCCAGCTGTTCTAGGCTACAGAATACTGGTTTTGTTGCATTGTGGCGTTTTTGCCGGTCGTAAGCCGGTGAAAACGCCATAGTTGTTTTGGGCCGCCAGAATGCAACGTTACTTCCCGAGGGCGAAACGGTGTAATTTCTTCCCTACGCGCCTTCCCCGGACGTAGCTGCCCGCTTCCGACGATCAAGGTCGCGGCGGATATCGTCGATTTCTTCCCCGGCTAGCCATCTCCGCGCATACTCCGCGCACTCCGCGCGCCGAGCTTGCTCACTTGCCTCGAACTCTGCGCGGCTGGCGGCTGTCCAGCCGTTCGCTGGATACCACGCTGACGGCCAATAGCGCGTCTCCGGTGGGGCTGTGCCATCGTCGAGCTGGCGGAGACGCGCGGGTGCGATCCAATTTGATTTTTCGGTCATTTTCCGTCCAAAAATTTGCAGCATCGCGGGATGAAGCAAAGCTCACAGTAGCGACGTGTTTCCAAAGGGTTGCGGGAACTGGTGCGCGGTTATATTTGCGTACCTGAAACGCCCCTCGGACGCTATGGTCGGAACCGGTCTGGATCGTTGGCCGCCTCTTTCTCGCGTCGCTGACGGGCTTTGAACCGAGCCAGCTTTAGCTTCATAAGGTGGAGTTCGAGGTCTCCGACCGCCTTAACCGCGGCGGCTTGAACTTTCTCGCCAGCGAGCGGACTGTTCATGATGTGGATCAAGGCCCGATGGGCCTCTGTGCGATCATTTCGCGGCATATTGGCTCCTAAGGCTTCTTACTGGGTAAAGTAGACAGAAGGTCCGCCGCGCAGCGAAGTAGGATCACTCGCTGATCCCGTGTCAGTTCCTTGTTCTGCGCGGTCTCGATGATTGCATCGATGATTGATGGTTTCGGTTTTGCCATACTCTCTCCTAATGCCTCGCGGGTAGCGCGACGGGTAATCTCGGACCGATGGTGCTGTTCAGGGTTAGAATCATCGGCGCATCTGGTAAGACATTACGCCAGCAACCAAGCGGCACGACATGGAGGCACACGCAAATGACGGAAGCCAATTACGACGGTCTTCTCGTTCGCATGACAAAACTCGAAAGACAAAACCGGCTCTGGAAAATGGCGGGCCTACTGATGCTTCTCGGCATCGTGTTGTCGCTCACGGCCAACGTCACGGCGCAGCAAGTCCATTGGGAACCTGTGATTCCGCCGCCGCTTCCCACCACCTTGGAGGCCCGGACTTTTGTGCTCAAGGACTCAGCAGGCATTATGAGGGGCAAGATGACGGTCGATGGCGACCGGCATCCGCTGCTTGAGTTCTACGATCTAGACGGGAATATAATTTGGTCAACGGACGCCCACGCCATCCCCACAAAATGAACCGGCGGCGACCGATGTAGCCGTGAACCGTGTTCGTCTTCGCAATTCATATGGTTCTCCCGCGCGTGCGATAATCTTCTGAGATGGTCCGGCACTCTACTGATATAGGTTTGAGCGCACACGACGCGAAACTGCTCGAAACTTTGGAGCAGTGGGGCTGGTTCGTCACCAAGGTCGCTGGTGGGGACGGCGAGCCAGCTTTTGCTTATTCGATGGGACTCTACGAAAACTTCCTTCATCCCGAACTCATCATCTTTGGCCTTGATTTAGACGTGATGCACCGGCTAATCGATGACGCCGCAAAACGGATTCGGCGGGGTCATAGATACGAGGAAGGTCGCCGATACGATGATCTACTACAAGTATATCCGTGCGAGTTTCGTAAGGTAGACCCGAGCCGTCACAACGGATTGGTCAACTGGGCCATTTGGTACTACCAGAGTTTGCCGTTCCCTGTCGTGCAGTTGGTCTGGCCTGATCCGGCAGGGCTGTTCCCGTGGGAGGCTGGATTCGACGAACGCTACAGAGAACGGCAGCCAACGCTTGAATGATTTGGTCTCGACTGAGTTCGGGAACCCGCATGGAACGCTGTCGGATGCTTTCCAGCCCTTCGCGAACTATAATTGGCCCATGGGTACGTCCAGCGATTGGATTTCGGTAGCGATAGCCGCTCTGGGATTCCCCGCTTGCATGTTACTCGCAGTGTGGATTCTCAAGGGAAACCCACAGATTAGACCCATGCTGACTCCGCTATATCTCTTGAGTTGGGCGTTTGCGGGTCTATTTTTCGGCATTTGGGAGACGTTCGGTTGGAACGCTTTCCGCTGGCCTATGGTCTCGTTGCTCTTAGGCAGTGCCGCCGGTATTGTGGTCAGCGGGAAGTTGGCTAAACGAAAGCTCCGCTCGGGCCCCAGCGAGATGCCTCCGACCGCCTCCGGCTAGCTCGCGCATATCGGGTACGCGTGGCTCGATTTCCATCTCGACGATTAGCCTCCTAGGTTGTGGTAAAAATGTATGTGAATGTCGGAGGGGTGTTTTTCTTCTCTCGACATACAATATAAATTCATTCACACAGTATCAAGGAAAACCAATAATCACCGAGTTCGCGATTGATTCTGCACAAGTTAATCTGAGCGATATTCAGGCATTTTTGAATGTGAATGCCTAGATTACCCCCGAGATTATTCGAAAATAATTACCCCCCGAGTTAGCCTTCGGACATTCACGGATTCGGGCTAAATCCCCTCTTCGGGTATGTCCGGGCTGCTGTCCACGTTGCTGTCCGGGATTCGGCCAGCTTGTCCCGAATTCCACTTGTACAGCCGCGCACCGCCGGTTGGACCGGGCTTCATTTTCAGCATCCCGCGCGAGTGCGCGGACTTGATATAGCGGTCCGAGGTTGGCTGGGAGATTCCCAACCCTTGTTGCAATTCCAAAGACGTAAACCAGTCAGTCTGAGCCTTGAACCACTCGATTTGTGGTTGCTTGGACGGTGCCGCGTCTGCCGGGGCCTCAACCAATCGACCATTCTCCAACTTCATGTTGTATTTTTCTGCCGGTCCATTGCGTAGCAAAACCGAGAGCGTACGGCGGACATCCATGTCATCGCCGCCCGGGTATTGCAAAACGGCGATGGTCTCGGTTTTGCGACTCCACGCCACAGTTCCAAAAATGCCGTCACGCTTTGAAACGTACCCTTCACCTTGTCGAGTCTTTGGCGAGCCAACGCTGCCAATGATTGACATGTGGTAGTGCTTCGCAATCGCCTGAACGGCGTCGAGAAAAGGAACAACCATTTCCATCTTCGAAGCATTCTCCATAAGAAGATCGCAACCCTCCACGAACACAACAGCCGGAAGGACTTCGCACTTCTCTATTTCTCTTAGGATTGCTTTCGCCGCGTTCACTCCGGTCACCGAGGGCAGAAATTCAATAGGGATTGCTGCCGGATCGAATCGCATACGGTTCGCAGTCCGAAGGTGCGCGAACTGGCCGCGGTCTGACATCAACACCAAATACGGCAGTCCGTACGTTGGATGGCCTAAGAACTTCTCAGACTTGAGCTGAGTTTCCAGAACGTCAATCATGAATGTAGTTTTGTTGCTACCAGACGGTCCGCCGACGAGATGGACATCACCGCGCGGGAACCAACCTTCCGGAGCACCAGCGAGCGCACCGACGACAAAATCGTACGGCGTTCCCTGAACCTTGGGATATTTGAACGTGAGCACACCGGATTCAGTTCGGCGGCGCTGTTCGACCGTAGTGGTGCCTTTGTCCATTTCTGGACGTGTTGGGCAACGCAAGGTTGGGTCAACTGACTCGTCGTGCAGTTGGCCGCACAGTGTGCAGTTCCAGAACGCCGGGATTGGTTGGCCATTTACGAGCGCCTTGATTACGGATTCATAGACGTAGCCCTGCGTGCCGCGCGGTGCTGTACGGCAGATTCGTTCCGCTTCGGCGATGATTTTCCGCCCAAGCTCCAGCCGTTCGCGCCGGGTTTGGTTCTCTTCAATTCGTTGTCGCAGTTTCGCGGCTTCATCATCACGCAGCGAAGCCACGAACTCTTCGATCTCTTCGTCGGTGATTACTGGTTCTTCGACGGGTTGATCGTCCGCCGTCTCCTGAGCTGACGCTTGCGGAGTCTTCGGGACGAACCACTCAACGCTGTCCGGAATGGTAGCGGGTGACAGTGGATTGGTGCTCATGAGCGGCCCTCCGTCTTCGGAGTGCCTAGCGCGAGCAACGCTGGATCAACAATCGGATCGATTAGTTTAATGACATTCACAGCCATCGTTTTACCGGTGCGAGGATTTATCGCGACCTTGAAGCAAACTTTCTGCCCTCGCACTAAATACTGGCTGTCTGTCTCTGCGATGATGTTGGAACTGTGGACGAAAATGTCAGGCACGTCTTCGTCGAGAGGCGCAACGAAGCCAAAACCTTTGAGGCGATTGTAAAGAATACAGATTCCAACAGTGTAACCGTTTGCCATTGCCATAAAGCCATCCTTGACTAAAGTCGACGCGGGTTAATCCCGGGCCGTTACTTCTCGTGACGCTCGCAAAATCAAAGCATGGTTCAGCAAGTCCACCGCCTCCGAGACATTTTCGTCCCCGAGCACGTGGTAGACCCTCGATTGACCGAGTGCGTCTTCCGGGACGATCACAATCGTCTCGACGCCACGGTCGCTGATGTTGATTCTTGCGATTGTTGCCATGTTTTGTTTAGTCCTTGCACCCTTGCACGCGAAGGTGGACAAACTGTCTTGCAAGTGCTGTTGTTTCTTCATTGGCGCTCTCCAAGATATTTCACCGGGTTCCCCGCTCGGTCGAAATACGATTCGAACGGGTGATTCTGGAACGCTGGATCGCCACTCGGCGAGGGTGCGAACGTCTTCCAGAATTCTCCAACCTTCCGACCGGCGCGCTTGCTCGCGCGTTCAAGAACGTCCTTGGTTCCCTCTGGCGCATCAACCATCAACGCTTCGATAACTTTCTTGCCGTAGGGAAGTTCCATTTGTGCTTCCATGTCATTTCGCAGTCGTTGGACTCGTTTCTCGAATGCCGCTTGCGTAATCCCGAACGCAGCTAACTTTTCCGCACTAGCTTCGACCGTACCGCCGTACGTCAACACGCGCTGCAATTCGGTTACGATTTCTTCACCGTGTTCGAAGCAGAGTAATTTCCGGATGCTTGGTTGCTGCCGGAGAAATGCAGTTACTGCGGCCTCGTCCATGAAATTCTCGCCACGAGCCAGTCGTTCAGCGGGCGGGCGTTGCGACGTGTAAGTCAGTGGGTTGTCCGCGTCGTGATTCCCTTCGAGAGTCCAACGGAGATTCCGCGTCAACCAATGGCTTGCGAATCGAATCAACATTGCTTCGGTGATATTCGGTCGCCGCAACTCAACGGTTTCATACCCGCTCGGGCGCGATTCTCCCTTCCAGAATGGTTGTCGCCCAAGACTGAGATTCCGTTGTAATTTTGTTATCCGCTCGCGCGCGAATCTTCGTCGCCAGTACGTGGGAACCGGCACATAGTTATGCTGTTCGTCCTTCAACCCGGGCTCGAATACCGGCGGATACAACGAGACCACCGTCCCATCGAGCAAGGGCTTGTGCCAGCGAGTTAGCCGCGCGTTGCGAAGAATTTCGTGAAGGTCTTCGCTCGTTAAGCGATTTACGCATCGCGCGAAGGTAGCGTCGGTGCCCGCAACCATATTGCTCGGTCCGGGCGGGAACCGATGTTGTGGAAATGTAGCGGGGTTGGTCGCACTCATGCTCGCATCCTCGCAATCGCGTCAACAACCGCTTGACGAGGAACGAACCAACTCCCGCCGCGTCCAGAGCGGAACGCTATAGGGATGCGATTCTCGCGCACAAACGCACGCGCAGCCGTGATAGTTGCTTTGGGGTGTAGAAGTTTTGCTACTTCGGAAATAGATGCAGTGAGACTTTGTTCTGGCATGGACGGATTCTCCGTATGGAAAATCCGCCGTTCGTTAGGGTGCGGTCGGGGTTGCTGGCTAGGTCCGCGTGTCCCACCACGTCTTCGTCACCGCTTGGCGTTGTAGCGTTTCACGGTGATGTCAGTTGCTGACGTGGTGCCGTCGCCTGAGTTGTTGTACTAACCATGCTCGGCGGTGGTATCCCTTGTCGTATTTGTGATTGACAACGGACCTGCCTGATAATGTTTGGTCGGTGTTGTTCCGACTCCAAAAGTGTCTCATACTTTTCGGAAAAAGTCAATCACAATCCCAACAAAAACGACGTTTTTTGAGGTTTCAGGTAATTTCCCCGTAATCGGAAATCGACTTGCGGCAACACGCTGCAAATGGAGACTTTCCGAAAAGACGGCCAGCCGTAAACGGAAATCATGGCCTCGCTCGCGCGAGCGCGCTAATTATTTTCTACCGAATCGATATTTCGCTCGCCTTGGAACTCGCCGCCTTGGTATACTAGATGTGGTGTTTTTTCGATGAAAATCGAAGACTTCCAAAACGTGAAATTTTATCAATACGTTGACGACTCGGGCTTCGTCGTCGAAACGCCGGATAGCACCGTACCGATTTTCAATCCCAACACTGCGGCGATACGTTGGCACGATTTCAACTCTTCCATCGACTTCGTTAAACCCGAATTGACTTGCGAGTTCACGTCGTCTAACTTCGTTCCAATTACTCTGCCTTATCTGGCTTCACCCATCCCGCAACAAACACCGCAATCGCCGTACTTCGGGATGCTTGTGCAGACCTCTGTTGACGCGGGGACAACGGTGGTTCGATGGCTCGGAGATGATGCGGCAGCTTGGGCGGCATTTCGCGATTCGTATAACCCTTTCTCTGATTTTCTTGTCGCGACCTCAGTCGCGGAGCTGAACCAAGTTGCCATCGCGTGCTTCGGGACGTACGAACGCGAGGTCGTAGATTACGCTCCGAAACTCCCAGTTTCAATTTCGGCGTCTGATAAGGAACGCATTGAGCTAGAAGCGAAGGACCACACCACGCATTTTGAATCTATGACGCTTTCTCGCGAGCACTCCAGCGCGGACCTGTTTTCAACTGTAACCAATGGGTTGAACCAGTACGGCTGGAGGATATGGCTCCATTCTTCAAAATCGTCAAGTGGTTCGTCGAGCTGCTCGTCGCGGCTCACGAGTGCGAAACTGCCTCGTCCGCTTGTCGCCGTTGGTTCCATTCCGATGAATTAGTTGTCCTGAAAATTCCACCCGCTGATATCGTTCCACTTAGCCTTTCCCCGATTATCAAACCTGTAAGCACTCGCAAACACGATCAGGATCACATCTACATTCAGTTGGATTCTCGTGATCGAGCAATGCTGACAGTAGAAATACCGTATCGAACTCCGAACCCAAGACCGAAACCGAAATCGAAACCACGAAGTTGCTGCGAACTCTGTGGCCAGAAATTATCCATACCACCGAAGAAGAATCGGTAAGGAACCAAATGGCAAACTGCTGGGCACAGGAACTGGGCAGTTGCTCCGACAAAATCACTCGCGAACATCTCGTTTCACGTTCGCTGTTTATGAGTGACGATGTTCTCGTTGACGGATTTCCTTGGTGCAAGGACAAACCGATCAAAATCGGCCTTTCAAGCCTAACGGCAAAAGTCCTTTGCGCTAAGCACAACAGCGACCTCTCCGACATTGATACTGCTGGCGCGGAGGCATTCGCTGTGTTGCGCGAGGCCACGGGACTTTCAAATTTCCGTTCATCTTTCCCCAAGAAAAGATGGACTATTAAAAGATCACGAATAGACGGGCGAGGGCTTGAACGATGGTTCCTGAAAACCCTGATAAACATGTCATTCGAGCGCGACTTTCGAATCGGAAGTGACTCAGCCGCAGTTGGCGTGCCATCCCGCCGTCTTGTCGAAATTGCATTTGGGCTAGGGGCCTTCGCGCCCGGGGCGGGCTTGTACAGCGTGGTTCATGTCGGGCAGCAACTCCAATCCAACGACACCGTAAGTTTCGCGCCCCTCATTCAAAACGGCTCGTTTATTCGGGGCGGACTGTTCGCGTTCCGTGGGCTGAGATATTTTCTGAGCTTAGAGCCGGAACGGTGGACGCAACTGCCTAAGGGCGTCACCATCTCCGGGGAGGACTGGAGCATTTCACAGTTGAACTTCCACAATCGCGAAATGCGAATCGAGAATGGCAAGTATCTTTCCCAAGTAATCGAAATGGCTTGGTAGGTAGATTTTCTGACGCGGGATTCGTAGGCCAAACGTTGCTACATCCCACTAATGCAACTACGTTGGTCAGAAGTTGTCGCCGCAAAGCACTGCGACCAAACCATGAAGACAACCACGTTACCCTGATTAAATGCTAGTTCCGATTTCGGCGGACGAAAACGTCGAGCTTTGATTGATGATCCAGATACAGCACAAGCGCGCGGCATTCCTGGCAGTCTGGCAGGTGCTGCAAGAATCGGTCATTCAGCAGGATTCGTTTCGAAAATTGTTTACACGGGCGCCGCACTGGTTGCGGAGAATACGCGTACTGACGTTCAGGTCGATTCATAGTCGCTCGCATTCCAAGCGGTTTGTCCACATAATCGGCCAGCACTATCAACCGTTACCGCTTCCGTCAATCATCAGACCGTCTAATGTGGTCTCCTTGTGCGCGAGCGACGCCAGCCAGCTATGTTAGACTCGCGCCGCACAGTGGCCGGTGCGGCGACTAAGATAGCTTGGAGTAGCCGATGAAATTTTCCGAAAGAGCTGGTTTGGTCCGCGTGAAGCTTGATCTGCAAGTTGCGAGTATGAGTGATGCTCTTCGCAATCGACTGTGGAACGTACTTCAAATTACCTTTTGGAATTCCTTCGAGTACGAGCTTATGAATAATCCAGTGAACGCAGAGTTTGAGCGCCTCTGTCTTCGCTTGTGGAACGATTTCTTCAAGGAACCCATAGATACAATTCCGATCCATCGCAGTGACGCGATAGGCTCGATTCGCGAGAGATTTTTTTCCTGCGAGTGGTATGAAGTGTACGACATCGTCGAGTTTCTCCCGGGAGCTGTCCGTTATGACACCGCACCGTACATTCAGAAATGTAATCTCGTCTTCGAGGAAGAGCTTTCCGCCTACAGGTTTGTGGCCGGTAAGATTGTTCCAATTTCCGCGAAAGAAGATGTTGCCGCCATCGAGGCCGCCATCACGCACACCGCGAGTCTATTTCCGAACGCGACTCAACATCTGCAAGCGGCTATCAGTTTGCTGTCGAAAAAACCCAGTCCTGATTTCAGGAATACGATCAAGGAATCGATTAGCGCCGTCGAGGCACTGTGCGGTGCACTCACTGGCGATTCACAGGCTACACTCGGGCAAGCATTGAAGGCTCTCGACGTTCCGGTGCATCCGGCGTTGCGGCTGGCATTCGAAAAACTGTACGGCTACACGAGCGATGCAGATGGCATCCGCCATGCGCTGATGGAAGTGCCGAACCTACAGCAAGAGGATGCCCTCTTTATGCTCGTAGCTTGCTCCGCATTTATTAGCTATGTCGCTGCGAAATATGCGAGAAATAAGCAAGCAGGACGATAGAGGTTCGGACTTATGGACAAGATTGACGATCCTCTGGCAAAAACAGCGGACAGGATTCGCGAGACAGCAAAGTCCACCGGGCCGGAGATATTCTACGGTTGGCTCACTTCATCTTAGTTTGACAGGAGAGTAGGTTGCAACCTTGGCGGACGGGTGATCCTATCCGAATAATCATTTTGTGTGTGCTGATTCTTGTTCTTTTGTCACCTTTTCGAGTGGCAGGCCAAAAAACAAAGCAAACTGGGCGATGTTTCAATATCGGCGATACCGTTACGCTGCGAGGGAAAATCGACGGTTGGACGAACGGTGGAACCTATTTCCTTTTACTAGAAAAAATCTGCGTTCATTATCCTAGGCAGACGGACCGCTTTACGCCCACCAACTTAGACACAATCGGTGACAAGCTACCGCCGAACATTTATCTCGAAGTCACCGGCGAGCTTCGCGATCCGTGGCCACTAATGGGAATCGGCATAAAGGTCACGAGCTACACAAACGTCGCAAAGGAAGTCGAAGCCGAGCGGGCAGAGTGGAAACGGCGCTGTGAACAGTGGCAGGCTCAAAACATTCCAGACCTAAGCACCCGAACACATGGCGGCACGATAGGTCGCATCACCGACGACGAACCTCCCGAACGTAACTGCTCCATCTATGCTGCTGATATGAAGCTACCGCACGAAGCGATAACGATACGTCGACCGGAGCCTAAGCCGTAGCGCACTTTTGGGAAGTCTGTCCCGGGCTTCTGATCGGTCTTTTTCAAGGTTCGTTTTTGCAGTGTAAATTGCAGTGTGGCTACCAATTTCACCGGTTTGATCGTTTTTGCCAACACGAAGAATCAACAACTTACGTGTTGTCAGAGGGCCGCACGAGTTCGATTCCCACCCGCGCCTCCAGTATTTCTTCCCTTCGGCAAAATCCGCCGTTTGCTCCGCTTGTTTGTTCCGTCAAATCGCCATTCGCCGCGTAGCGAAGAAAACCACGCCGGGGCTTGCAACTTGGCGTTAGTCACTATAATGTTAGGGCCACTATCACAATATCGCTCCGGCACCCCACGCCGGTGCACTTTGCAGGAGGAACAGCATCATGCCCCGCGCAAAAGCTTCCACCAGGCAGCCATCCTCATCAGCGCCCGCAAACGTAAGTGATAGAGACGATGACGCCACCAGAAAACGCGGCCACCCCGGCTCGCGGAAAGAGCCGATCGGCGGGCTGCGCGAACGCAAGAAAGCGCGTCTTCGCGAACAGATCGTTGAAACGGCCCTGCATCTTTTTCGCCAGCGCGGCTACGAAAAAACGCGCATTGACGACATCGTGCAAACCCTGGAAATCAGCCAGCCCACTTTCTTCCGCTATTTCCCCAGCAAAGAAGCAGTATTGCGCGAAGTCGGCCGCCGCGCTTTTGCCCGCCAGGCCGAAAGCCTGAAGTCCGAGCTCTCCACCAAAGCCACCACCGAACAGCGCTTGCGCCGCTTTTACGAAACTTTGGGAAACGTCACGGAGGTCGGCCGCCCGCTGTGGCAGGCCGTAATTCTCGCCGGCGCGATGGACCCGGTGCGCTCACCAGAGCTGCGTGGGGCGGAAGCGGCAACAGTCAACCTTCTCCGCGAAATCATCGCCGAGGGCCAAAAAAACGGCGAAGTGACGCGCGATTTTCCGGTCGTGCATCTGGCCGAATTCATGGAAGGACTTTTCAACACCGTCGTCCGCCAGTGGGCTGTTGATCTTACCGGGCCGCACAAACTCACCGAACGAGTGCGCAATGCGGTGGAATTTTTCTTGCGGGGCGCGCGGCCGTAACCTCGATTGGCGTTAAGCCAGTGCTGTGGTGGCGCAAACTCGCGTCTCTGCCGTGAAAAACCAAATCCCAAGGTCGCTGAGGCACACACCATGAAAGCCGCCGTCCTGCGCGAATTCAGATCGCCGCTGCGCATCGAAGAGATCGCGCAACCGCAGCCCGCCGCGCACGAAGTGCTGATCGCAGTGGAAGCCTGTGGCGTGTGTCATTCCGATTTGCACCTGGCAGATGCCGATTGGCCGCAACTCGCGCGCATCATCAAAACGCCGCTGGTCCTCGGCCACGAAATCGCCGGTCGCGTCGTGGAAAAAGGCGCAGCCGTCGAAAATTTGCAAGTCGGCGACCGCGTCGGCGTCCCCTGGCTGCACTGGAGTTGCGGCGAATGCGAATTCTGCCGTGACGGCAACGAGAATCTGTGCAGCAAACAACAAATCACCGGCGTAACTGTGGACGGAGGCTTCGCGGAATTCGTCAAAGCCCCTGCGACCCACGCGCTGAAAATTCCCGATCAGCTTTCCGCAAGCGATGCTGCGCCTCTTTTCTGCGCCGGAGTCACGGTCTATCGCGCGCTGCAGCACGCGAAAATCCAGCCAGGCCAGCGTTTGGGGGTCTTCGGTGTTGGCGGCTTGGGTCAACTCGCCGTGCAAATCGGCGTGGGGCTGGGAGCAACCGTCACCGCGATTGATGTCTCCGATGAAAAACTCGCACAAGCTAAAACTTTTGGCGCTTCCGCAACGCTGAACGCGACCACGGCAAACGTCGCAAAGGAATTGCGCCGCGCAGGCGGAGTCCACGCCGCGATCGTAACTTCCGCCGCAAAAGCCGCCTACGACACGGCCTTTCTCTGCGTCCGTCCCACCGGAATTCTTCTGGTCGTCGGCCTGCCCGCGGAGCCAATCTGCTTCCCGCCAATTTCGATGGCTGCGTCGGAGGTGCGCATCCAGGCATCCTCGGTTGGCACCCGCCAGGACCTGCGCGCGGTACTGGACATGGCCGCCGCGGGAAAAATCCATTCGCAAGTCACCACGCGCCCCCTCGCGCAAGTCAACGAGGCCATGGCCGAATTGCGCAAAGGCGCAGTTTCCGGCCGCATCGTGCTTACACCGCGCTAGTGGTTATCCGCCCGGGTTCCCAGTAATCGGATTCACCCTATCCAAAGCTCTATAAAGCACCACACTCCCCCGCCAGCTCACCTCTATCGATAATTTCGATGTGCGGCATCAGCTTTCTTGTTGACGTTAGTAACTATGATGTGATACCTACACTCACAATTCTCAGAGATTGGGTTGGACGTGGGGGTCGTGTGTCCTCGAAATCGTGGAAAACATTCCGCAAGGATGGCTCTCGCGAAAGCGCGCCCGACGTGCGCTCCCGCCACCAAGCCTGTGCAACAAGCCCGCGCCCATTCCGAGCCGGTGAAATCTCGCAGCGGTCCCACACATTAGGAGGAGCCATGAGAGAACTGATCTCATTTGCATATTCCGTGGTGCTGGCGGCGTGTCTGCTGCTGGCAAGTCCAGTCGCGCACGCCCAAGGTGTGGGCGCTTCGGGAAGTGTCAGCGGGACGGTCACCGATCCCACGGGCGCCGTCGTCCCCAAGGGCACCGTGACCGCAGAGGACGTGTCCAGAGGCATACGCCTCACGGCCACCGTTGACAATAACGGCCAGTATCGCTTCACCAATCTGCCTCCGGGCACCTACGACCTCACCACGCAGATCCTCGGATTTCAATCCCAGGTCCGAAAGGGCGTCACGATCACTGTCGGCCAGGTGGCCAATCTGGATTTCCATCTCCAGGTCGCGACCACCTCCTCGGTAGTGGAGGTCTCCGCGGCGCCGCCTGTCGTCGAAACCGAACGCGGCAGCCAGTCCAACACCATCACCCAGCAATACATCGAGGATCTCCCCATTGACCGCCGCGACTATCTCAACTTTACCCTGCTCCTCCCCGGTGTCGCCGATTCCACTCGCCTCGCCGACGACCAGGATTTTCGCGTGAAGCAGACTCCGCAAAGCGGCCTTTCCTTCTACGGCAGCAACGGCCGCGGCAACAGCGTCACCGTTGACGGCGGCGAGACCGGCGACGATGCCGGCGGCGTTCGCCTCACCGTCAGCCAGGATGCCGTGCAAGAGTTCCAGGTGAATCGCAGCAATTATGGCGCGGACCTGGGCGGCGCAACCGGCGCATCCGTGAACATCGCCACAAAAACAGGCACCAACGACGTGCATGGTACCGTGTACAGCTATTTCCGCAATAGCGGCATGGATGCGCGCGATCCTTTCGCCTTTACTCAAGCGCTTGCGCCCGGCGAGATCTTCGATCCAGCAACTCCTTCTGCTGGTTTACCAATCAAGGATTCTCTGGGGCGCTATCAATTCGGCGGCACCATCGGCGCCCCCATCCACAAAGACAAAACCTTCGTCTTCTTTGCCTTCGAAGGCTTGCGTCAGGACGCCGAGAATGCCGTTCCCCTGCTGACCAACACGAACGAGTTTCTTCCTACCCCCGGTCAGCAGGCCGTTATCAACGGACTCGCTCTCCAGGCCGGCCCGGTTCCGTGCCTCACCAATCCCAACGGCACGGTAACTCCACTGCCGGGCCCTCAGTGCGCAGGGGCGCTCACAGAGGCATTGACCACCAGCCAGCTTAGAGGCCTCACCGCGGGACAAACCGCACTGAACACTTACCTCATCAACCAGCTGGAGTCGAACGGAGGCCTCTTCCCCTTCACCACTCGTCAGTACTTGTTCTCAGGGCGCCTCGATCATCACATCAGCGAGGTGGACTCGATTTCTCTCAGCTACCGTTACGGCCACGACCTGGAAGAAAATCCCGACGTGCAATCGCTCACGGGCATTTCCGCCGGCAGTTCGATCCACAACTACGACAACAATCTTCAGGCCTCCTGGTACCACGTCTTCAGCCCGCGCACCGAAAATGAATTCCGCTTCCAGTGGGATTACGACAGTTTCAACGTCATCCCCAATGAGCCCGGACAGGTAGGAGTGCAGATCGCCAGTTTCGCGAATAATCTCGGCACCAATATATTCCTGCCCAATCTGACCATCCTCCGCCGCTACGAGTTTGCAGACAATGTCACTTTGGTCCGCGGCAGCCATACCATCAAA
>Ga0210394_10001356_pt1 | contig 39972 bp, 40 predicted proteins | sample IncBWC12MmetaG_FD_160121 | JGI IMG/M metagenome (GOLD analysis project Ga0210394, IMG submission 160121) | Forest soil microbial communities from Barre Woods Harvard Forest LTER site, Petersham, Massachusetts, United States - Inc-BW-C-12-M | ecosystem: Environmental > Terrestrial > Soil >... | reverse complement strand
TCTTTACGAGGGTCCGGAGCCGGGAACCCTGATCCAGCACTTCAAGGACGATGCGACCGCGTTCAACAAGCAAAAACACCAGGTGATCGAGGGCAAGGGTGTCCTCAACAACCGGATTTCGGAATATCTGTTTCAGCATCTCAACGATATCGGGGTACCGACCCACTTCATCCGCCGTCTCAACATGCGCGAGCAACTGATTCGCGAGGTGGAGATTGTGCCGCTGGAGGTGGTGGTGCGGAACGTCGCGGCCGGATCGCTGTCGCAGCGCCTCGGCATCGAGGAAGGCACGCAACTGCCGCGCTCGATCATCGAGTTCTATTACAAGAACGACCAGCTCAACGATCCTATGGTCTCCGAAGAGCACATCACCGCGTTTGGCTGGGCGACGCCGCAGGAGATCGACGACATCATGGCACTCGCCATCCGTGTCAACGATTTCCTCACCGGTCTCTTTCTCGGCATCGGCATTCGTCTGGTCGATTTCAAGATGGAATGCGGCCGCCTCTTTGAAAATGAGATGATGCGGATCATCGTCGCCGACGAGATCTCGCCGGATTCCTGCCGGCTGTGGGACATCAAGTCGAACGAGAAGCTCGACAAGGACCGTTTCCGCAGGGATCTCGGCGGCCTGCTGGAAGCCTATACCGAGGTGGCAAAGCGTCTCGGCATCCTGATGGAAAACGAGCGGCCGGCGGGCTCCGGTCCGGTGCTGGTGAAGGGGTGAGGGCGTTCTCGTGAAGGCGCGCGTCACCGTCACCCTCAAGTCCGGCATTCTCGATCCGCAAGGCAAGGCCATCGAAGGTGCGCTGAAATCGCTCGGCGTCGATGGCGTCGCCAGTGTCCGCCAGGGCAAGGTGTTCGACATCGAGTTGGCTGGCGCCGACAAGGCCAAGGCCGAAGCCGCATTGAAAGACGCTGCCGACAAGCTCTTGGCCAACACCGTGATCGAGAATTATCGGGTCGAGCTTCTGGGCTAAACCATGAGAGAAGTTTCTGCCGAACAGATTTACGATCTGCTGAGAGATACTTCTCGTAAGCTGGCGAAGCTTGAGGACTCAGTCGACGAGACTTTGCGGTCGGTGCGAATCTTCAATCGGCAAATTTTGTCCGATCGACAGTATTTTTCCGAACTTTCGAGGCTCTTGCCTAAGGCTTCCGCGCGATGAGGTCCGCCGTTCTCGTCTTTCCCGGAATCAATCGCGAGCGCGATATGGCCCGCGCGCTCAAGTTCGCCTCTGGCAACGAGACCGCGATGGTGTGGCATGCCGAGACCTCGCTGCCGAAGGGTACCGATCTTGTCGTGGTGCCGGGCGGATTTTCCTATGGCGACTACTTGCGCTGCGGCGCGATCGCGGCCCGCGCGCCCGTCATGGACGCGGTGCGCGCCTTTGCTGCCAAAGGCGGCCTCGTGCTCGGCGTTTGTAACGGCTTTCAGATTCTCTGCGAGGCGGGCCTGTTGCCGGGCGTGCTCATGCGCAATGCGCGGCTGAAATTCATCTGCAAGGACGTGCACCTGCGGGTCGAGCGTTCGAATACGCCGTTTACCCGCGGCTACAACGCCGGACAGGTCATTCGCGTGCCGGTGGCGCACGGCGAGGGCAATTACGAGGCCGATGAAGAGACGTTGAAGCGGTTAGAGGCCGAGGGGCGGGTGCTCTATCGGTATTGCTCGGCCGATGGCGCGATCGATGAGCATGCCAATATCAATGGCGCCGCGCATTCGATCGCCGGCCTCGTCAATGAGCGCGGCAACGTGCTCGGCATGATGCCGCATCCCGAAAACCATGTCGAAGACATCATGGGCTGCACCGACGGGCGCGGCCTGTTCGCAGGCCTCGTCGCGCATTTAGAGAAGGCGGCATAGGTTCGCTTCATCACAATGCAGACCAACCAGCCGCAAATCACCCCCGAACTCGTCGCATCTCACGGGCTCAAGCCGGATGAGTATGAGCGCATTTTAAAGCTGATCGGCCGGGTGCCGACGTTCACGGAACTCGGGATCTTCTCGGCGATGTGGAACGAGCACTGCTCGTACAAATCTTCCCGCATCCATCTGCGTGGGCTGCCGACCAAGGCGCCGTGGGTGATCCAGGGGCCGGGCGAGAATGCCGGGGTCATCGATATCGGCGATGGGCAGGCGGTGGTGTTCAAGATGGAGAGCCACAACCATCCGAGCTACATCGAGCCCTATCAGGGCGCGACCACCGGTGTTGGCGGTATCCTGCGCGACGTCTTCACCATGGGGGCGCGCCCGATCGCCTGCCTCAACGCGTTGTCGTTTGGCGCGCCGGAACATCCCAGAACCCGTCATCTGGTGTCGGGCGTGGTTGCCGGCATTGGCGGCTACGGCAATTCGTTCGGTGTGCCGACCGTGGGCGGCCAAATGCGCTTTCATACCCGCTATGACGGCAATATCCTCGTCAACGCGATGGCGGTGGGCTTGGCGGATGCCGACAAGATTTTCTACGCGGCCGCTTCCGGCGTGAACATGCCCATCGTCTATCTCGGTTCGAAGACGGGGCGCGACGGCATTCACGGCGCCTCGATGGCGTCAGCCGAATTCGACGACGACTCGGCCGAGAAGCGTCCGACCGTGCAGGTCGGCGACCCCTTCGCCGAAAAACTTCTGCTGGAGGCTTGCCTTGAAATCATGGCGGTCGATTGCGTGATCGCGATCCAGGACATGGGGGCGGCGGGCCTGACCTGCTCGGCGGTCGAGATGGGCGCCAAGGGTGATCTCGGCGTCGATCTCAACCTCGATGCGGTGCCGACGCGCGAAAGTGGTATGAGCGCCTACGAGATGATGCTCTCCGAAAGCCAGGAGCGCATGCTCATGGTGCTCAAGCCGGAGAAAGAAAAGGAAGCGGAGGCGATCTTCCGCAAGTGGGGGCTGGATTTCGCCGTGGTCGGTTACACCACGCCGACCAAGCGCTTTGTCGTCAAGCATGGCGGCGATGTGATGGCCGACCTGCCGATCAAGGAGCTCGGCGACGAAGCTCCCCTCTATGACCGGCCGCATGTCGCGCAAACCCCAAAGCCGGTGATTGCCGCGCGCGAGGTCGAGCCGCCGATCGGGATTTCGCCGGCGCTGGAAAAACTGATCGCGACGCCCGAGCTTTGCTCGAAGCGTTGGGTGTGGGAGCAATATGACCACGTCATTCTCGGCAATACGTTGCAACGTCCCGGCGGCGATGCCGCCGTCGTGCGCGTGCAGGACGGACCGAAAGGATTGGCGCTCACCGTCGACGTCACGCCGCGCTACTGCGAAGCCGATCCGTATCAAGGCGGCAAGCAGGCCGTGGCAGAAGCCTGGCGCAACATCACAGCCGTCGGCGGCCGGCCGCTTGCCATCACCGATAATCTGAATTTCGGCAACCCGGAGCGGCCCGAGATCATGGGGCAATTCGTCGGCTGTCTGAAGGGCATCTCAGAAGCCTGCCGCGCGCTCGATTTCCCCGTCGTGTCCGGCAACGTCTCGCTCTACAACGAGACTAACGGCCGCGGCATCCTGCCGACGCCCTCGATCGGCGGCGTCGGCGTGCTGGATGATTTCACCAAATCCGCCACGCTCGCCTTCAAGGCGGAAGGCGAAGCCGTGCTTTTGATCGGCGACACCCACGGCTGGCTCGGCCAGTCGGTCTATTTGCGCGACATTTGCGGGCGCGAAGAGGGCGCGCCGCCACCGGTCGATCTTGCGGCTGAAAAACGCAATGGCGACGTGGTGCGCGGCATGATCCGCGCAGCGACTGCGACCGCAGCCCACGACATTTCCGACGGCGGCTTGTTGGTGGCGCTGGCGGAGATGGCGATGGCAAGCGGGATCGGTGTGCGGTTGCTCGCCGCGCCCGCCTCGATCGTGCCCCATGCGTTCTGGTTCGGCGAGGATCAGGCGCGCTATGTGGTCACGGTCGCGGCCGAGCAGGCGGGATTGGTGCTTGCCAAGATGAAAGGCGCGGGCGTGTCTTGCGCCCGGATCGGAACGACGGGCGGCGAGGTGATTGCCATCGCCGGTGAGGACGCGGTGTCGGTGACGTCGCTGAAGGACGGTTTTGAAAGCTGGCTGCCGGCCTATATGGGCGGCAAGGTCTAGGCGTCTCGAAACGTTCAAAGCACGCGCGTTGCGCCGGGAATCCTGCGCAACGCCGCAGTCGCCGCCCAACTGCTGGCGAGTGTCAGCACGAGCACAATCAAGGCTTTCAGGATCGCGGTCTCCTGCTGGACCGGGACCAGCGTGACACCGAACAGCGCGCGTTGCAGCCAGAGCAACGGCACATAATGAATCAAATAGATTCCAAACGAGCTTTCGCGCAACGGATCGAGAATGCTCCAGCCGCTACTGTCGAATTTCAGAAACAGCGCGATCACATTGACGGTTTGCGATGCGCAGAAGCTGGCGAAGAAGATGGCGTGAGCCGCGTCCCACCACTGCGGCGGATGATTGGGGTCGGGCAGGAATTCGTGCTTGTAAAAGATAAGCGCAACAAGGCCGACGTAGGTCACGATCGCGGCCACAAGCCATGCCGGCCATTGCCGCGCCAGTTCGCCAGCGCTGGATAAAAGGCCGCGATCGCCTCGGACCGCGCCGATGCCGACGCCAACGAAGAAATAGAGCAGATAAAGAAGAGTCCGGCTTGCCTGGATCGCGAGTGGTCCGAGCGTGAACCAGCGCTCGATGCCGTAATAGAGAGCCGACGGCACGTAAGTAACGATCGACGCGGCGAGCAAGGCCCAGAACGCATAAGCAGGCCGCTCGAGGCTCGCAGCCGACACACGTCCGAGGGCTTCGACAAGGCCGGGCGCGATGCGATAGACGGCAGCAGCCAGCAGATCGAAGGCGAGCAGCACATCGAGAAACCAGATCGGCCCGCTTTCCCAGGGGCCGACCGTCACCGTTTTCCACCAATAGGCGGCAAAGCCTGCGCCCGGTCCCGCGTTGCGCAGCTCGATCGCATAGTAGGCGATCGGCATCAGGATCACTACGCCGACCGCAAGCGGCAGGCCAAGGCGCAGCAAACGTCCGCGCAGGAAATCACCTACGCCCTTGTGCGCGAGACTCGGCCAGACGAACAACCCCGACAGCAGAAACATCGCGGCCATAATGAAGGTGTCGTTGAACGTCACGATCGCATCAAAACCCAAGAACGACTGCCGGTCCGTATGGCCGTAATAGGTGTAAGGGATCACTGAGTGGTGTATCAGCACCAGGAGGATGATGAACGTCCGTGCGCGGTCGAAGGCCGCGTTGCGTCGTCCGGCCCTGGATGGGGCCTTGGCTTCCGTGGGCAAGGCCGAACTGATCACCGACATATGCAATTCCTGCCTGTCGATGGAATTTTGCCGTCTAGCCGACGATTCAGCAAGACCGCTGCGCCGCAACCTCGTCAATCACCTGCGCATGGACGGCTGTCCTCGCGAGAAGTCGGAGAACTTACGCCACCTCTTCGATCTTGACCTTGTCCGGATAAAAAGCGAGATGGCCGGCGATCTCGGTCATTGCCGGAAACGGGCTCTCATAGGTCCAGATCGCGTTTTCAATGGTCTTGCCGTCGGCATTAATGCTGAAATAATTCGCATCGCCCTTGTAGGGGCAATGCGTCACCCGCTCGCTGCGCGCCAGCAGCCCCATGTTCGCATCCTTACGCGGCAGGTAGTTCACTGCCGGATAGCTTGCTTCCTTCAGCGTCAGAGCATTGGCGGTTTCGGCAATCACGACGCCACCCGCAGAAACGCGGATGCGGCGCGGATTTGCCGTGATCATGATCGGATGGTCGGGGCCGGGTAATTTCATGGTTCTCCGCCTTTCGGCCCGGACATGCGGCCGGGTCTGGTTGTGATCCATCGCCGAATATAATGCGAGAAGGCGTGACCCAGAAGCCCGTTCGCGCTAAGTTGAAGCATTCCAGCCGGCGGGGGCCGTCGCGGAGAGGGGCGAGGAAAAGGAGAAATCCGGGATGCCGATGGACGCCCACGATATCGAATCGATGATCAAGGCCGCGATACCCGACGCCGAGGTGACGATCCGGGATCTCGCCGGTGACGGCGATCACTACGCGGCCACCGTGATTTCGGAATCGTTTCGCGGCAAGTCGCGCGTCCAGCAACACCAGATCGTCTATCAGTCCCTGCAGGGCCAGATGGGCGGGGTGCTTCACGCACTGGCGTTGCAGACGGGGGTACCGGACTGACCTGAGCCGGCGAGGGAGCCGGGGCGCAGGGCAAAACCAAGCAGGGGCGCGATGGCCTGGGATACCGAGCGCGGCCCATTGTTTCGCCCTATCGTGCCGAATCAGCACAACCGCGTGACTTACGCCGAGTTGTTGTTCGACCTCGTGTTCGTGTTTGCGGTGACACAGGTGTCGCACACGCTGCTCGCCCATTTCACCTTGCTCGGCGCGGTGCAGACCACCTTGTTGCTGCTGAGCGTGTGGTGGGCTTGGGTCTACACGTGCTGGGTCACCAACTGGCTCAATCCCGAACTGGCGCCGGTGCGCGTGCTCCTGTTCCTGTTAATGCTGGGCGGGCTCGTGTTGTCGACCTCGATTCCCCAGGCTTTCGACGCCCGTGGGCTGTGGTTTGCGACCGCCTATGTCGCCATGCAGGTCGGCCGCACCGTGTTCTGGGTGCTATCGACGCCACCGGCGCGAAAGGCGGCACGGATGAGCGCCATTCGCGTCCTGGTCTGGCTGTCGATTTCTTCGCTGTTCTGGATTGGCGGCGGCCTCGCACAAGGCAATGCGAGGCTCGCCTTCTGGGTGCTGGCCCTATCGATCGAATATGTCTCGCCTGCGGTACGGTTCTGGATTCCAAAATACGGCGTGTCGCAGGTCGCCGACTGGTATGTCGATGGCGGCCACATGGCCGAACGCTGCGCGGGTTTCATCATCATCGCGCTCGGCGAATCCATTGTCGTGACTGGCGCTACGCTCGCCGATTTGAGCTGGACTCTCGAGGTGATTACCGCCTTCCTGTCGGCTTTTGTCAGCGCGCTCGCGATGTGGTGGATCTATTTTCACAAGGGGGCGGAAGCCGGTTCCGAGCTGATCTCAAATTCGAGCGAGCCGGGGCGGCTCGCCAGGCTCGCCTACACCTACCTGCATCTGCCAATCGTGGCCGGCATCATTCTTTCGGCGGTTGCTAACGACGTCGTACTCAAGCATCCCACCGGACATTCCAGCCTAAGGACGATATTGAGTGCCGTCGGTGGGCCGATGCTGTTTCTGATCGGCACGATCCTGTTCAAGCACACCATTCGCGGCTGGTTTCAGCTCTCCCATAGCGTCGGCATTATCGCGCTTGCCGTGCTCTGGTGGTTTGCCGCCGATTTCACCCCGCTGGAGCTTTCGCTTCTGACCACGGCGCTTTTGATTGTGGTCGCCGCTTGGGAATCGATTTCGCTGCGCACAGGCGCCCGCGCCGGAAAAATTCAGTCCGAAGCCACCAGCGCGTGAACCGAGAACATGCCGCCTGCGTCCGTCCATGATTCCAGCGGCCTCCAGCCCGAGCTGCGCGCCAGCGTCATGAAGCGGTCGATCGAGTATTTATAGCTGTTTTCGGTGTGGATGCTTTCGCCGGGACGGAATGAAAATTGTTTGCCGAGCACCTGCGCGGTCAGCGCCTTTTTGCTGATCAGGTGCATCTCGATGCGATGGCGATCGCGGTTGTAGATCGCGCGGTGGACGAATGCGCCGACGTCGAAATCACCGCCCAATTCGCGGTTGATGCGGTGAAGCACGTTGAGATTGAAGCGCGCGGTGACGCCTGCGGAATCGTTATAGGCGTCATAGAGCACGCGCTCGTCCTTCTCGAGGTCGACGCCGATCACCATCCTGGCGTCGTCGCCGAGGATGTTGCGGGCGCTGCGCAGGAAGGCCCGCGCCTCGTGCGGCTCGAAATTGCCAAGCGTCGAGCCGGGAAAAAATCCGACCTTCGGCATCGTGCGGATCGCTTCGGGCAGATCGAAAGGCGCCGTAAAATCGGCGGTGACCGGGTGGACGTTGAGGCCCGGGTAGTCGATACGCAACGTGTCGGCTTGCGCTTTAAGGAAGTCGCCGGAAATATCCACCGGCACGTAGGCGCCAAGCGCGCATTCGTCCAGTAGCAGCCGTACCTTGGTGGTGGCGCCGGCGCCGAATTCAACCAGCGCCGCGCCTTCGGGAATGATCGCCGAGATCGCGCGGCTGCGATCGCGCAAGATCGTCAGCTCGGTGCGGGTCGGGTAATACTCCGGCAGCAAAGTGATCTGTTCGAACAATTCAGAACCGGTCGCATCGTAGAAATATTTCGGCGAGAGCCGCTTCGGCGCCTGCGACAAGTCGTCGATCACGTCGCGGGCAAACGCCGATATCGGCTCGTCGAAGCGGTGTACCTCGGCCAAAGCGGGGGCGTGCACATTCATGACAATCTCCCGAACGCGCTTCCCGGCGCGGTTGTCTTTTTGAAAAAGCTAGCTGCCGTAGTCGGCGAGGCGTAATCCCGTAAATTGCCAGCGATGGTGGGGGTAAAAGAAGTTGCGATAGGTGAGGCGGCTGTGACCTTCCGGCGTCGCCAGCGATGAGCCGCGCAGCACCAACTGATTGACCATGAACTTGCCGTTGTACTCGCCAAGCGCGCCTTCGACGGCGCGGTAGCCGGGGTAGGGCGAGTAGGCGCTGCGCGTCCATTGCCACACGATGCCGAAGGCGTCGTTGAGCTGGCCGGCGCGGCCTGCGACTTCCCATTCCATCTCGGTCGGCAGATGCTTGCCGTGCCAGCGCGCAAAGGCGTCGGCCTCGTAATAGCTGACATGGCAGACCGGGCTTTGCGGATCGAACGGTTTTAACCCGGCGAGCGTCATGATGTGCCACTCGCCGTCGATCTCGCGCCAGTGGCCGGGTGCCTGCCATTGTTCGGCGCTTGCGGTCGCAAAGCCATCCATCAGCCAGAGCGTCGGCGTCGTGTAACCGCCGTCCGCCATGAAGGCGAGCCATTCGGCGTTGGTGACGAGGTTGCGCGCCAGCCGGACCGGACCGACCAGCGCACGGTGGACCGGCTTTTCATTGTCGAAATGAAAGCTGTCACCGGGGTGCCCGATGCTGTGGATGCCCTCATTGAGATCGACCCACTCCTCGCCTGAGCGCGTCGAAAAAGGAAAGCGCCAGGAGGCATCGTAGGCGGGTGGAATCGGATTTTGCGCAAACGCATGCAGGATGTCGGTCAGCATCAATTCCTGATGCTGCTGTTCGTGGTTGAGGCCGACCTCCACGAGGGGAGCGATGGCGGCCAACTTGTCGTCGGGGGCCTCGCGAAAGAATTTTACGATCGCTGCATCGACGTGGCGCCGGTAGGCGGTGATCTCATCGGCGCTCGGCCGGGTCAAATCGCCGCGCCGGTGGCGGGCGTGACGCGGCCCCGCGCTGACATAGTAGGAATTGAACAGGAACGCATAATCGGGATGGTAGGGCGCATAGCCCTCGCTGTGCTCGCCGAGCAGGAATTGCTCGAAAAACCAGGTGGTATGGGCGCGGTGCCATTTTGCCGGGCTCGCGTCCGGCATGGACTGGATCAGCTGGTCCTCGGGGCTTAGGGCTGCGGCGCGACGTTCTGTCTCGTTTCGCACCGCAAGAAAAGCCTCCACCAGGCCCTCAGCGAGGCGGCCGGAATCGGAGAATAATGACGGGCAGGGGGCGGCGAGCGCGGCGGATGCTGGGTTCGTCACTGGCGTCTCCGGTTCGGAAGAGAACGTTGGCCTGGAAGAGGGGTTCCCCGAGAACAGCCTGTCCTAGATAGGGGTTCCAATCTGAGAAAAAAGCCTCCCAGTCACGTCCGAGACCCCAAAGTTGTTACCCGACCAAGGGGGTCTGTGGCGCCGGTAGAAGGCCCCCTGCATGCCAGCCTCGCGCCAATTTGCTTTGGCTGCACAACCGTTTGGGGTACATATATGGGAGTCGCAGGTTTGGCTGGCGCTGGTCACGGAAGGGCCGAGCCGTATGGGTGCTTCACCCGCCCAAAAGGAAGAGAATATGAGCATCGAACAATTCATCGCCAACGAAGTGAAGACGAACGACGTCGTGCTGTTCATGAAGGGCACGCCGCAGTTTCCGCAGTGCGGATTCTCCGGACAGGTCGTTCAAATCCTTGATCACATCGGGATCGGCTACAAAGGCCTCAACGTGCTTGAATCCGCCGATCTTCGTAACGGCATCAAGACCTACTCGAACTGGCCGACCATTCCGCAGCTCTATGTCAAGGGCGAGTTCGTCGGCGGCTGCGACATTATCCGCGAGATGTTCCAGGCCGGCGAATTGCAGCAGCTCTTTGCCGACAAGGGCGTGCCGGCCTCAACCACCGCCTGAGCCTGATGGCACGTCTGATCGGTGGTGTACGGCTTGAAGTCGTCGTCGCCGATATTACGACCTTGCGCGTTGATGCCATCGTCAACGCGGCGAATACGTCGCTTCTCGGCGGCGGCGGGGTCGATGGCGCGATCCATCGCGCCGCAGGACCGAAGCTGCTCGAGGAATGCCGCACCCTTCATGGCTGCGAAACCGGAGGCGCCAAGATCACTTCCGGCTACAAGCTGCCGGCCAAGCATGTGATCCACGCGGTTGGCCCGGTCTGGAATGGGGGCCTCAGAGGCGAGGATGAATTGCTCGCGTCCTGTTATGCCCGCGCCATCGATCTCTGCCAAAGAGATGGCCTTGCCTCGGTTGCCTTTCCAGCTATTTCTACCGGCGTCTATCGTTTTCCCGCTGATCGCGCCGCATCCATTGCGGTCTCGACCACGGTCGAGGCATTAAAGGCCGCGCCGGCGGTCCGCCGCGTGATCTTCTGCTGCTTCTCGAAGGAGAGCGCGGCCCTGCACGAACAGGTGGTTTCCCAATTCGGGGAGCCTTGTGCCGATTGAGCCAGCGGTTACACTTTTGCCGACCCTGGCAGGCGGCGGAATAGCTCATGAAATTTCGTAAGGCGGGCGATGGCGCTTTGCGCCTCCGCGTGGCGGCCACGCTGGTGCTTTTCTGGGCCGCGCTCGTGGCCAACGCAGCGATTGCGGAATCGCCGCGCCCGATCTCCACCGGCTTTTCCCAGGAAGGTCTCGTCCGCGTCGGCGATTACCTGCGCAACGAGGTGGCAACCGGCAAGATCCCCGGCGCGGTTCTCCTGATCCAGCAGCATGGACAGCCGGTTCTGCTCGAAACTTTTGGCGTGCGCGACATCGAGACCAAAGCGCCGATGACGGCCGATACCATCTTCCGGCTTTATTCGATGTCGAAGCCGGTCACATCGGTCGCGGCCATGATGCTGGTCGACGACGGCAAGCTCAGCCTGGATGATCCGCTTTCGAAATACATTCCGGCCTTTGCCGACGTGAAGGTCGCCATCGAGAAGCGCGACGACAACGGCAAGACATCGCTTGGCAGCGAACCGCTTGCGCGCGCGATCACGATCCTGGACTTGCTTCGTCACACTTCGGGCATCACTTACGGGTTCTACGGCGACAGTCCGGTTCGGAAACTCTATGCCAATAGCGGTCTGTTCGACGGTGACTTCGACAACGCGCAGCTTGCGGTGCGGATCGCGAAATTGCCGCTGGCAGAGCAACCGGGCACGCTGTGGGACTACGGCCATTCCACCGATATTCTCGGCCGTGTCATCGAGGTGGTTTCCGGAAAATCGCTGTATGAATTCGAAAAAGAACGGCTGTTCGATCCGCTTCGCATGTCTGATACGGCCTTCAAAGTCGACGATTCCAAACGCGTGCGTGTCGCCGAGCCACTGCCTGGCGATAATACCCTGAGTTCCGTCAGAGGGCTCGGTGATCCGGTTAAACGGCGGCGCTGGGAATCCGGCGGGGGAGGGATGGTCGGCACCATCGCCGACTATGCGCGCTTCGCGCAAATGTTGCTCAACGGCGGTACGTTCGATGGCAGGCAATACCTCAAGCCGGAGACGGTCCGGATGATGACCTCCGACCTTGTGCCGCCAGAGACGAAGATCGCGCGCGACTACCTCTACTTTCCAAGCGGCGACAGCGGCTTTGGCCTGGGCTTTGCGGTCCGCGTCGTGGCGACGCCACCGTTGCCAGCGGGCGAATATCGCTGGGACGGTGCCGGCGGCACGTTCTTCTTCATCGATCCCAGAGACGACATGTTTGCAATCTGCATGATGCAGTCGCCGTCACAGCGCGGGCGGATTCAGGACGAGCTGAAGGCGCTGATCTATCAGGCGTTCGGCAAATAGGCCCGGAGAGTGCGATGACCGCGCAGGAGACCGTGAGGCAAGCGACCGTGAGACAAGCGGCCCCGGAGTCTGCCGGCCGCAGCTCCTTCTCGCCGCGCGGAATCGCTTTCGGAATCGTCCTTGCGGTCTATCTGGCCTTGGTGGTCGGCTTCGCCTGGAATCCGACGCCGCTGGCGCAGGCTTTGGCGGCGATCGGGATCCTCGCCGCCTGCCTCCATGCGGCGTTTTCTTATGGCTGGAAAGATGCGCTTGGGCTGTTTTCGATCTGCGTCGTCATCACCTTCATCATGGAGAATGTTGGCGCCGCGACGGGATTTCCCTTCGGGCACTATCATTTCGAGGTCGGGCCGGACCTGCCGCATGTCGGTGTGATTCCGATCATCGTCGGGCCGCTCTGGTTCGGCATGGGCTATTTCTCATGGATCGTGGCGGGGACCTTGCTCGGCAGCGCCGCGCTTCAAGACCGGAAAATCCAGCTCATAGCGTTGCCGATCGTCGCCGCATTCGTGATGACGCAATGGGACGTGGTGATGGACCCGCCGGAGTCCACCATCTCAAAAGCCTGGATCTGGCACGATGGCGGGGCGCATTTCGGCGTTCCGTTGTCCAATTATTTCGGCTGGCTTCTGACGTCGTGGCTTTTCTATCAGGCGTTCGCGCTCTATCTCAGCCGCCGCCGCGCCGTCTCGGCTTGGACCGCCGAACGCGGGCGCGCGCTCCGGGTGGTCGCGATCGCACTGTATCTCGCCTCGGGGCTCACGCATGTGATGCCGTGGCTGGCCGGTCAGAGCGGCGAGGTGACGGATGCGGCGGGGCATCTCTGGCGCGTCAGTGATCTCAGGGCGAGCGTCGCCATCACCATGCTGTTCACGATGTTTTTCACATCGATGCTGGCGATGTTGCGGCTTGCGACCGATAGTACCGATCGTTGAGGAGGCGTATTCGGCTTAAGCCTTGCGCACGATCTCGCGCACACGCCCAACCATTTCCTCGATCATGGCGGCCGAGACGTCCAGATGGGTGCAGGCACGGATGCGGCCGTCCATGACGGCGATCTGCACGCCCCGCTTGTGCAAGGCAGCGACCATGTCGATGGCGCTGACGCCGGCGCCGTCGGGACGGAAGAAGACGAGATTGGTTTCCGGCTCTTGTACCTCGATGCCCTGGATTTGCGACAGCCCCCGCGCCAGCGCCCGTGCGTTGGCGTGATCTTCGGCGAGCCGCTCGACATGGTGGTCGAGCGCATAAGTACAGGCGGCGGCACAAATGCCGGCCTGACGCATCGAGCCGCCGAGGCGCTGCTTCCAGCGCCAGACCTCGTCGATGAAGTCGCGGGTGCCGGCGATGACGGCCCCGATGGGAGCGCCCAAGCCTTTCGAAAAATCGATCCAGGCCGAGTCCCAGCCTGCGGTCATCTCGCGCGCGCTGATACCGGTCGCGACCGTCGCATTCAACAGCCGGGCGCCGTCCATATGGGTCGCCATCTTGTTGACCTTGGCGATTTTGACGACCTCGTCGAGATCGGTCTTCTTCCAGATCGTGCCGCCGCCGATATTGGCGGTCTGTTCGGCGCTCACCAGCGTTTGCGGCGGCTGGTAGCGCGTGCGCGGATGCAGCGCGGCACGGAAGGTCTCGGGCGTGAATTTCCCGTCCGCGCCCTGCAGCGGCGTGATCTGGAATCCGCCGAGGGCGGCATGGGCGCCGCCCTCGCGGGCGATGATATGGGCGGAGCCGTGGGCAAGGATTTCGTCGCCCGGTCGGCAATGCACCAGCGTCGCCGTGACGTTGCACATGGTGCCGGAGGGCAAAAACACCGCCGCCTCTTTGCCCATCAGATCGGCGACGCGGTCGCATAGCAGATTCACCGACGGGTCGTCGCCGACCTGTTCGTCGCCGACCTCGGCGCGTGCCATCGCCTCGCGCATCCCCGGCGTCGGACGAGTTTGCGTGTCCGACAACAGGTTGATGCGGATCGGGGGCGCCTTGGGATCGGGGCGGGCAGGGGTGTAGTAGGTCATTGGCCGACGTCTCTCAGATTAGGTCATTGGACGATCTTACCCAAACAAAAGGCCCCGGCAAAACCGGGGCCTTCGATCCAGGTCAAACGCGGTTGATAAAATCAGCGCGAATAGAATTCGACGATCAGATGGGGCTCCATCTGCACCGCAAACGGCACGTCCGACAGCGCAGGGACGCGGGCGAACTTCGCGGTCATCTTGCCGTGGTCGACTTCGAGGAAATCGGGCACGTCGCGCTCGGGAAGCTGGTTTGCTTCAAGCACATGGGTGAGTTGCCTGGAGGCTTCCTTGACCTCGACGACGTCGCCGACCTTCAGCTTGTAGCTGCCGATGTTGACCTTGCGGCCGTTGACCTTGACGTGGCCGTGATTGATGAACTGGCGCGCGGCAAACATCGTGGCGACGAACTTGGCGCGAAAGATCACGGTGTCGAGACGGCGCTCCAGAAGGCCGATCAGGTTTTCACCGGTATCGCCCTTCATCCGGCCGGCCTCGACATAGATGCCGTGGAACTGACGTTCGCTGATATTGGCGTAATAGCCTTTGAGCTTTTGCTTGGCGCGCAATTGCACGCCGAAGTCGGAGAGCTTGCCCTTGCGGCGCTGACCGTGCTGGCCGGGGCCGTATTCCCTGCGGTTCACGGGGCTCTTCGGGCGGCCCCAGATATTCTGGCCCATACGGCGATCGATCTTGTATTTCGCCTCACTGCGCTTTGTCATCGCGTCCTCTTTGCAAACGGTTGGGTTTGAGGAAACGCGCCCTCCTGTGCGCCGGGAATTTCCCGGTGCCGACAGGTCCAAACTCCAAGCTGGAGGATGGACCACGGGTCGCGAAACGCATCGCGGGCCGAAAACCGGCCCGCGAGCAGGCGGTTTCTAGGCAGAAACGGTTGGACTGTCAAACGGCTTGTGTTTTCAGGCCCCTGGAGCGAGCAATTCGGCCGAAATCTCAGTATTCAGCACCTGTTCCAGGCGGGTCAGGACGCGCGCGATGATAGCCGCATCGGTAACCCGGTGATCCCAGCGCAGGATCACGTCGATGCGGTGATCGGTGCCAACCACGTCATAGCTGAGGAGGAAGGGGCCCGGGCTCAGGGCTTCGAGCTTGCCGGGGCCATAGGCAGCGACCGAGGTCACCCCGAAACTTCCGAAATTGTTGGCGCACATGCGCCCGACATTAAGCCCCAACCACCAGCTCAGGCGGCGGAGCGGCAAGGGCAGCCGGGAGGCCATCAGGATCTTCCGGAATGCGGGGATTTCCTCAAGCGGCGCGTTCTTGGCGTGTCGGATCTGCGCATCGAGCTCGGCGAGCGAACGCTCTTCCGGTGCAGGGATTTTTTCAGGCAAGATGCATTCCTCGCTATCTTCGACCCGCGCCACCGCGACCATGGCGATGCTGCGCGGCAATTCAAAGAAATGCGGCCATGGCAGCTTGACGTAGAGCGTGCGCAGCACCGGCTCGTCTTTGGCCACGATCGCAAACGCCTTGACGAACACCGCGGCCCAGCCGGGCGGCGAGGCGGCCTTGGCGCGCGCCGCCATGAACGGGCCGATATCGAGAGGGCGGGAGAGCGAGATGAATGGCACGCGCATCGACGCGTGCATGAGGTCGAGGATGAAAATGCGCGGCAGTGAGATTTTTCGTTTCGTTCCGCGCATCGCTTCGCTCAAACTCCTTCCGCGACGAAAATGAGATCGGCCCTTTACCGCTGGGTTAGCGGGATCATCTGGCCCGAGGCCGTATTGCTGTGCAAGGCCTTCGCGGGCGGATTGATGAGATTCACATAAGATACTGATTACAAAGTATATTTCTATATTTCCGGCTGGAGATGGGCGCCGGCTGGTCAGATCGGCAAGCGCCCGCCGAAAAACGGCTTAAGCGCCGCACGCAGCGTATGCGGCCGCTCCGAGGTGAAAATCATCTTGGCGCCGGTGTCTTTGGTTTCGCCGGCGGATGGGCCCAGGAGATTGGCCACGCGCCTTGCGATTGCGGGCGCGGGGTCGATCCAGTCAACCGGCCATGGCGCGAGCCGGTTGAGCCGGTCCAGCAGCAGGGGAAAATGCGTGCAGGCCAGCACGATCGTGTCGGTGCGCTTTGAGGTGTCCTCGGCAGCGCCGACAAAGCAAGGGTTCAGTTCAGCCGAGATTTGTTCGTCGCTGACCTCACCGCCGCTGAACGCCGCCTCCGCCAGCGCAGCGAGTTCTGCCGAGCCGACCAGCGTCACCTCGCAGCCTTGCGCAAAATCGCGGATCAGGGCTTGGGTGTATTCGCGTTTTACCGTGGCTTTGGTGCCGAGTACCGAGACACGCTTGGTCTTTGAATGGGCGCAGGCGGGTTTGATCGCCGGCACCGTGCCGACGAAGGGTACTGGATACGCCGCGCGCAGATGGGCCATGACCGAGACGGACATCGTGTTGCAGGCGATCACGACGAGATCGGGACGGTGCGCTGCTATCAATTCGCCGATCAGGGGCACCACGCGGTCGATGATCGCTTCCTCGCTATGATGGCCATAGGGAAAGAACGCGTCATCGGCGACATACACATAATGTGCATCGTTGCGTGCCCGCACGACCTCACGCAACACCGTGAGGCCGCCAAGGCCGGAATCGAAAACAAGAATCGTCGGAGGTCCGTTCACGAGGGCATCATAGCGGACCAAGGATTATCTTTCAGTTGCTTTTGCGAGTAATCCGCATCGGGAATAACTGCCGGTCTGCATAGGTTCTAAGAGAAGTCCGCCAAATCGGGCACGACGAAAGCCATTGTTTTAATGTAGTCAGTACCAATTCAAACTGCGAGAAAAGCGAATGATACGGAATACGACTTCGAGCTGGGGCAGCGTCGCACGGGCGTTTCACTGGATTCTTGGCCTTGCAATTATTGGCATGCTGCCATTCGGCTGGTGGATGAATCACTTTCCCGCGGGCCCGGATCGCTTCTTCTACCGCAACATCCACGCCGATATCGGCTATGTGGTGCTTCTGCTCACGGTGCTGCGGCTGATCTGGCGCGCGTTCAATCCCACGCCGGCCTTGCCGGCCGATACACCGCGGTGGCAGCGGGTCGCCGCATGGATCAGCCATGGCGCGATCTATGTCGTAGTCATCCTCGTGACCATGCTGGGCTGGGCCCATTCCGGGGCGCATACGCCGGATTACTCGAGCTGGTTCGGCCTGTTCCATGTGCCGCAGATCACCTCACCCGACAAAGCGACCGCGGACGCCTTTGAGGATCGGCACATCTTCTTTGCCTATGTGCTGCTTGCGTTGATCGTCATTCACCTCGCCGCCGCAGGCTGGCATCACTTCATCAAGCGCGACCGCGTGGCCGCGCGGATGGTCGACGGCGAAGCGGGCTGAGCTTTTTCAGGCTTCGCCGAACACGCGCTTGAAGATCGTGTCGACGTGCTTGAGGTGATAGCCGAGATCGAATTGCTCCTCGATCTCGGCGTCGGTCAGATATTTCCTGACGTCGGCATCCTTCTTCAACAGCGACTGGAAGTCGCCTTCGCCCCGCCATACCGGCATCGCGTTGCGCTGCACGAGCTTGTAGGCGTCCTCTCTGCTCGCACCCTTTTGCGTCAGCGCGGTCAGAAGCCGCTGTGAGTGAACGAGGCCGCCAAGGCGATCGAGATTCGTCTGCATGTTCTCAGGATAGATCAGAAGCTTCTCGACCAGGCCGGCGAGACGAACAAGCGCAAAGTCCAGCGTCACCGTGGCGTCGGGCCCGATCATGCGCTCGGCGGAAGAGTGCGAGATGTCGCGCTCATGCCAGAGCACGACATTCTCCATCGCCGGCGTCACATAGGCCCGTACCATGCGCGACAGCCCTGAGAGGTTTTCCGACAACACCGGGTTGCGCTTGTGCGGCATCGACGAAGAACCCTTTTGTCCCTCGGAGAAGAATTCTTCCGCCTCCAGCACCTCGGTGCGCTGCAGATGGCGGATCTCGGTGGCCAGACGCTCGACGGAGGAGGCGATCACCCCAAGCGTGGCAAAGTACATCGCGTGGCGGTCGCGCGGGATCACCTGGGTCGAGATCGGCTCCGGCCGCAAACCCATGGCCTTGGCAACGTGTTCCTCAACGCGTGGGTCGATCTGGGCGAAGGTACCGACCGAGCCCGAGATCGCGCAGGTCGCAACTTCGTGGCGGGCGGTGACGAGCCGTTCGCGGGCGCGCGTGAATTCGGCATAGGCGTAGGCCAGTTTTAGCCCGAACGTCACCGGCTCGGCATGAATGCCGTGGGAGCGGCCGATGGTCGGCGTCATCTTGTGCTCAAAGGCGCGCTTCTTCAGCGCGCCGAGCACCTTGTCGATGTCGGAGATCAACAGGTCGGCCGCGCGGGTGAGCTGCACGTTGAAGCAGGTATCGAGCACGTCGGAGGAGGTCATGCCCTGGTGAACGAAGCGCGCCTCGGGGCCGACGATCTCGGCCAGATGGGTGGTGAAGGCGATGATGTCGTGCTTGGTTTCCCGCTCGATCTCGTCGATCCGCGCCACGTCGAAAATGACGTCGCGGGCCTTGGCCCAGATCGCTTTCGCGGCTTCCTTCGGAATGACCCCCAGTTCCGCCTGCGCATCGGCCGCATGCGCCTCGATCTCGAACCAGATCTTGAAGCGCGTCTGGGCCTCCCAGATGGCGGCCATTTCCGGGCGGGTATAGCGGGATATCATCGACGACTCAGGGCTTTTTCATGGGGTTACGGGCGCTTTAGCAGAGCGGGCGAGGTCAGACAAACGGCAGCAGAGCTGGGCAGCGGTGAGCCAGACGAAGGTGCAAAGCTACCTGCCAGTCACGTAATATTGAATGACAGATATTGAAATCTGTCAGCGAGATACCCTATATTGGCTGCAACGCTTCACCTTGAGGCGTTCCTGTGAGGGCCGCACCGGCGGCCAGCCAGGACCATGTATGAGGACTTCGCCATGACATTCGAAATTTTACACTTAACCGCCCAAATCCAGCGCTGGCTCAACCGGCGGGTCGCCCGCCATTTGGCCGAACAGGCCGAACGGCTCGCCCGCTGACCGCAGAGATTGCCAGCCATATATAGGCTAGGCTGACGCAAGCAGGAGTGCGCAGATGAACGAGAACGTGATTTTGACGCCGGAACGTATTCTGGAAGTCACCGAGGACGTTCTGCGCCGTTACGGTTTGGCCAAAGCCACAGTCGTTGACGTTGCCCGTGCGCTCGATGTGAGCCACGGCAGCGTCTATCGTCATTTCCCGAGCAAGGCTTCGCTGCGCGAGGCGGTTGCCAAACGCTGGCTCGAGCGTGTGAGCACACCGCTTGCCGAAATCGCCGAAGGCTCAGAGCCCGCGCCTGCCAAGTTCGACCGCTGGCTGCGTGCCTTGTTCGCGGCCAAGCAGAAACGTTATCTCGAAGACCCCGAGATGTTTGCGACCTATCTGACGCTGGCACGAGAGGCCTGCAAGACGGTGAGCGGGCACAGGGCCTGCCTGACCGATCAATTGGAGTTGATCCTCTCCGGCGGCGTCAAGCAGGGTGCCTTCCAGATCGCCGACACCAAGGCGACCGCGCAGGCGATTTTCGACGCCGTGACCCGCTTTCATCATCCCGCCCATTCCGACGAGTGGAGCGATCCGCAACTGCCCGCGCGGATCGATTCTCTGATTGCGCTGCTTTTGAGGGGCATTGAGGCACCGCGCAAGCGCCAATAGTCCGACTAACATTTGCATCCGATCGCCCCCAGCACGATTTGCGGGGTTCTCGTCGTTTGATATCCATCAAACCGGGCAATCGACCCTGCCGATAGGATCGGCACGGAGGCAAGGCGTGCTGCTGGCGTTGTTTGCGGATATTCATGCCAATCGGCAGGCGTTCACAGCCTGCCTTGATTTTGCGCGGGCGCGCGGCGCCGAACGCTTCATCTACCTCGGGGATTATGTCGGCTACGGCGCCGATCCGGAGTGGGCGGTTGAGACGGTGATGGGGCTCGTGGAGCAGGGGGCACTCGCGGTGCGCGGCAACCACGACAATGCCATCGGCGCCTCAGTGGAAAGCATGAATGCGGAAGCGCAGGCCGCGATCGAATGGACACGCGGCCGGTTGAGCGCACCCGAGCGAAGGTTTCTTTCTCAACTGCCGTTGACGCGGAAGGAAGAGGATCGCCTCTACGTGCATTCCGAAGCCAGCCAGCCCGAACGATGGCGCTATGTCCGCTCGACCGCGGATGCCGGGCGGAGCCTTGTCGCAACCCCGGCCCATGTCACGTTCTGTGGCCATGTTCATCAGCCTGCGCTTTATTCGATGTCGGTGACCGGAAAGATGACGAATTTCGTCCCGACTTCCGGTGTCGCCGTGCAATTGCTCCAGGGTCGGCGCTGGCTCGCGGTGCTGGGTTCGGTCGGCCAGCCGCGCGATGGCGATCCGGCGGCCTCCTTTGCCATGTTCGATACGGTCTCGCGCGAAATCACCTATTGCCGCGTTCCCTATGACGTCGATGCGGCGGCTGCGCGCATTCGCGAAAACGGCCTGCCGCCCTGGCTCGCCGATCGACTCATCGTCGGGAGGTGAACGATGGCGAAATTTGCAGTTCAGCCTGGCATGGTTCTTGATGGCTTTACCATCGGTGAATGCGTTCATCGCGGCGGCATGGCGACGCTGTGGAGCGTGACGCATCCGGACATTGCCTCTCACTTGCTGATGAAAATCCCAAGGGCATCGGAGGGCGAGGATCCTGCCGCCATCGTCTCTTTCGAAATGGAGCAGATGATTCTGCCGCGCCTTTCAGGCGTGCACGTGCCGCGCTGCTTTGCGGCGGGCGATTTCGCGCGGCAAGCCTATGTCGTGATCGAACGCATACCGGGCAAGACGCTGTACAGCCGTCTCGACGATTTGCCGCTGCCTTATGAGGAGGCGCGCGACATTGCGCTCAAAATCGCGACCGCGCTTTGCGATCTGCACCGGCAGAACGTCATTCATCACGACATCAAGCCAAGCAGCATCATGTTTCGTCCCTCGGGCGAGGCGGCGCTGATCGATTTCGGCCTTTCCCATCACAATCAGTTGCCGGACTTGCTGCAGGAAGAATTCCGCGTGCCCTACGGCACCGCGCCCTATATGGCACCGGAGCGGCTGCTCGGCGTTCGTGACGATCCGCGCAGCGACCTGTTTTCGCTCGGCGTGCTCCTGTATTTCTTCACGACCGGCGTGCGGCCCTTCGGCGAGAGCGAAACGATGGCCGGGATGCGACGGCGGCTGTGGCGCGACCCTTATCCGCCGCGCCAATTGCGCAAGGACTATCCGCCCTGGTTGCAGGAAATCGTGCTGCGCTGTCTCGAAATCGATCCGGTGTGGCGACTTCCGACCGCGTCGCAACTGGCGTTCGAACTGGCGCATCCGGACCAGATCAGGCTGACGGCGCGCGCCGAGCGGATCAAGCGCGATCCGCTCTCCACCGTCTGGCGCCGCCGGTTCAACGGAAATATGACGCCCCCGCGCGGCCGGTCGGCCGTTGCCGCGCAGCTTGCCGCAAGTCCGATCGTCGCGGTCGCGCTTGACGTCACGGAAGGCTCAGTTGAGCTGGACGAAGCGTTGCGGATCACAGTCGAGCGCATTCTCAAGACCTTGCCGGCGGCGCGGCTTGCGTGCCTCAACGTGCTGAAGCTCGGCCGCGTCACGATCGACCGCACGCTCGATGAAGAGGGCAACAACAAGCACGTCGATCGGCTTGTAACCCTGAAGCATTGGGCTTCGCCGCTCAAACTCGATGAGGGCCGGCTGACCGCGCATGTCCTGGAAGCCGTCGATCCGGCAGGAGCGATCCTGGAATTCGCCGAAGCCAACCATGTGGATCACATCGTGATCGGCGCGCGGCAGAGTTCGCTGGCGCGCAGGTTATTGGGCAGCACCTCGGCGAAGGTGGCGGCGGAAGCATCCTGCAGCGTTACCGTGGTGCGACCGCCGCAGCGGGCCATATCATCCGGCGGACACGAGCCGCCGCCCGAGGATCGATCGATGCCGGCAATTTAGGCCGTGTGTTCACATCGTGCGGGAGGATTCCGGTTTTGTCCTCGCGAATGAAGGTCGCAGCTCCAACTCGGCAAACCAGGCGCCGACGTCAGGATATTGCGTTCTCCAACCGCGGTCCGGCCAACGAAAATCGACATAGCCGAGCAAACTGCCAAGTGCGAGATGCGCGAGATCGATGGGCTCGCGCAACTCTTCCAGATTGCCGTTGAACCATGCCAGGCCGGAATTTATCTTGCTCCATTGCTCGTCAAGCCACGCCGGCCAACGCGATTCCGCCGGGCGGAGCCAGGTCTCATAACGAATCAGGATCACGCTGTCGCACATTCCTTGCGCAAGAGCGTGATTGGTGAGAACGCGCCAGCGACGCGAAGGATCGCGGGGAATCAGGATGCCTCCGCCCGCCAACGCATCCAGATATTCGCAGATGACGGTCGAATCGAAGATCGTCTCGCCCTGGTCGGTCAGGAGAGCCGGTATCTTGCGCAGCGGGTTGCGGCTTTCGAAGGCGGCGTTGGGCCGTCCCGGCACGACCTCGGCGTACTCCAGTTCGAGACGGCTATCGAGACCGAGCTCGATGGCAGCAGCGCGGACCTTGCGGGCAAAAGGCGACTGAGGTGCATAAAACAGTTTCATGGGGACCTCGCCAACGGTGGGTTAAGTCCACGCGCTAGATCGCCTCGCCGCGCGCGGCCGCCGCAGCGTTTCGGATCGCGGCAATATTGGCCTTGTAGGCTTCCATCGTGCCGCCTTTGAAGACGGCGGAGCCCGCCACGAAGGCGTTGGCGCCGGCGGCGGCAAGCTGGGCCGAAACGTCCGCCCCCACCCCGCCATCGACCTCGATATCGATCGGTCGTCCCGCCGTCATCGCCCGCAAATCCCTGATCTTGCCGAGTGCGGAGGGAATGAACGCCTGCCCGCCGAAGCCGGGATTGACCGACATCACCAGCACGAGATCGACCATATCGATCACATATTCAATCACCGAGATCGGCGTGGCCGGATTGAGCGATACGCCGGCCTTCTTGCCGAGCGCGCGGATCGCCTGCAGCGAGCGATGCAGATGAGGACCTGCCTCCGCATGCACCGTGATGTGGTCGCAGCCCGCCATGGCGAACGCCTCCAGATACGGATCGCCAGGCGAGATCATCAGATGCGCGTCGAATATCTTCTTGGTGTGCGGGCGGATCGCCTTGATGACGTCGGGCCCGTAGGAAATGTTGGGCACGAAATGCCCGTCCATCACATCGAGATGGATCCAGTCGGCGCCGGCGGCATCGACGGCGCGCACCTCTTCGCCAAGCTTCGAAAAATCGGAAGCCAGGATCGACGGTGCGATGACGAGAGGACGTTTTACGAATTGATCGGACATTGGCGATGTTTCCCAAGGCCATTTCGATGCGTTGAAGCGCCTAACACGCGCGGGCCTGGCCGGCAATGTGTGCGGAAAAAACTGCCGCCGGCGGCACCAATTGCCGCTCCGCCGCGGCCGTCCGCGGTGCCGAAGACGATCATTTCATTGGGTTTTTCACCATGGCATGGCGCTTGCTGATCGAGGTGAGGGCCGTAGCCACATTACGCCCATCGGAGTTCCGCCATGCTGCCTGCTATTGGCGCCGCCTCGGTCGCCCTGGATGCCATCCAATCCCTCACTTCGCCGCAGCCGGCGTCGTCGCAGCCGATCGGCTTTCCGCCCAACGCATCGGACAGTTCGGCCGCGCCATCGGCGGACTCGCCGACCATTGCCCGCTTTAGCAGTGCCCAGATTTCGTCCGACAATATCAGCGCGCTGATCGATGCCCAGAGCCTGGCTTCGGCCAATCTCGCCCAGGCCATCGATTCCAGCAGTCCGACATCGGATTCCTCCGGTTCGACCTCGGATTCCTCGGCGAACAAGCCAAACTCCCCATCCAGCGCCGCGTCATCGACCTACAGCTCGATCGACCAGCTCGTGCAGTCGACGGCCGTTCCGCTCGGGTTCAATCCATTCTCCGTCAGCATCTGAAGCGGCACGGCCTTGACTGAAGCCGTTCGCGTCTAGGACGCCGCCTTCGACTTTTATCCGAAACGATCCCGCCACGACGGCAAGGCGCCGGCGAACGGTAGCGCCGTCGCTGCATAAACGCCGCGCGCAATCGCACGCGCCACCACATTGGCCGCGACCATCCCAAGTTCGGTCAGGCCAATCAGCGGATCGATCTGTCGTTCGCCGGTCGATGCGGCGAACACGACGTCGCCATCCATCGGCGCATGCACGGGATAGATCGCGCGCGCAAATCCGGTCTGCGCGATCATGGCCAAGCGCTTCGCCTGGGCCTTGGTGAGAACTGCATCGGTCACGACCACGGCAAGCGTTGTGCTTTCGGCCTCGGTCGCCGTGGGGCCGCCCTTGATGCGCATCTTGAGCATGTCGGGCGTAAACGAGGCCGGCAGACCGCGGCCGCCATATTCGCCGCCGATTTCGAAGGGCGCCGCCCAGAACCATGGCCCGTTGCCGACCGTGACGCTGCCGACCGCATTGACCACGGCGAGCGCCGCCACCTTGACGCCATCCGTGGTCTGGGCGGAAGCCGAGCCGAGGCCGCCCTTCAGATTGGCGGTGTTGGCGCCCAGGCCGGCGCCGACGCTACCAAGCGCGAAACTGGTGCCGGCGGCCGCGGCCGCCACGAAGCCGAGTTCGCGGTACGGCGCAAAGCGGCCCCAGTTCTTGTTCCCCCCGTTGAGAAGGTCGAAGCAGATCGCGCCGGGCACGATCGGGACGACGGCGCTGCGAACGTGGAAGCCTCGGCCCTGTTCGGCAAGCCAGGCCTGCACGCCGCCGCCACTCTCAAGCCCGAAGGCGGAGCCGCCCGAAAGCGCGATCGCGTCGATCCTTTCCACCGTATTGGCGACATCGAGCAACGCGCCTTCGCGGGTCCCGGGTCCGCCGCCGCGCACATCCAACGCCGCAACCGCGGGGCGATCGAAGACTACTGCGGTGACGCCGGATGCAAGCCTGGCGTCGTCGGCGTGGCCGACGCGCACTCCGGCAATGTCGGTAAGGAGATTATTCATCGCGTTCCTTGAGCCTCAATTGTCGAGAGCCAGTCTGATCATCCGCGCGAGTTCCGACTTCCTGTACGGCTTGGTGAGCAACAGCACGCCGGTGTCGAGCCGACCGTGGTGAACGATCGCGTTCTCCGTATATCCCGACGTGAACAGCGTCTTCAATCCGGGCCGGCGCGACAGCGCCGCGTCGACCAGTTGCCGGCCGTTCATCGATCCGGGCATGATGACGTCGGTGAACAGCAGGTCGATACCGTTGTTTTCGTCGATGATTTCCAGCGCTTCAGACGCGTTGCCGGCCTCCAGCGTCTTGTAGCCGAGGCTTTCGATCTGGGTGATGACATACCGCCGTACGAGCTTGTCATCCTCAACCACCAAGATCGCCTCGTCGCCACGCTGGACGCTGGATGGCGCCAGCGTTTCGACCGGGGTATCTGCCAATCCGGTGGCGCGCGGCAGATAAATCTTCACCGTCGTGCCGTGGCCTTCCTCACTATAAATCTTGATGTGGCCGTTCGACTGTTTGACGAAGCCAAACACCATGCTGAGGCCAAGGCCGGTACCTCTTCCTACTTCCTTGGTGGTGAAGAAGGGATCGAATACCCGTTCAAGATTCGCTGGTGGAATTCCGATGCCGGTATCGCTGACGGCAACCATGACATAATTGCCGGCCGAGACGTCGTTGTGCATCAAGGCATAGCCCTCGTCGAGGTAGATGTTGTTGGTCTCGATCACGAGCTTTCCGCCGGCAGGCATGGCATCGCGGGAATTGAGCGACAGGTTGAGGATTGCGGCGGTGAGCTGATTGGGATCGACCAGAGCGGACCAGGCATCCTGCGCCAGCAATGGGTTGATTTGGATCTGTTCGCCAAGCGTCGGCCGCAGCAATTTCATGGTTTCGACGACAAGCGCGTTGACGTCGATCTCGCGGGGCTGAAGCGGCTGCCTGCGCGCAAAGGCGACAAGGTGTTTGGTCAGGCTGGCGCCGCGCTCGGCGGCATCGTCGATCATCTTGGTGATTGCGGAGAGCTGCGGATCGGCCGCTACCGCGTCGGCAAGGATGCCGATGGTTCCGGTGATGACGGTGAGGATGTTGTTGAAGTCGTGTGCGATGCCGCCGGTCAACTGGCCGACCGCCTCCATCTTTTGTGCCTGACGGAATTGCGCCTCGGCGGCCTGCTTTTCGGTGAGATCGCGGCCGATGAAGAAGTGCCGCCTGACCGGCTCGGACCACGTCCCCATCCAGGTCAGGTATACCGCATGTCCGTCCTTGTGGACGTAGCGGGTTTCGAAATTGCGCATCTGCCTGCCACGGCGAGCGAATCGCATCTCATCCCGCGTGCTTTCCAGATCATCGGGGTGAATGAATTCGACGGCGCTATGGCCGATCATTTCCTCAGGCTTTATTCCGAGGATCGTCATCGAGCTCGGGCTGACCTGGACGAAGGTGCCCTTGGTATCGGTGACCAGGATCAGATCCTGCGAGGTCTCGAATATGCGCTCGCGCTCCTCGATCTCCTGATTGAGCGCGGCCTCGGTGCTTTTGCTTTCAGTGATGTCGTGCGCAATCTTGGAAGCTCCGACGATTTCCCCCGAGCTCGACATCAGCGGCGAGATCGCGATTGAAACGGTCAGCGTTCGGCCATCCTTGGTCACGCGAGAAGTTTCGTGATCGGCGATGGCTTCGCCCCGGCCGATCCGGGTGAGAATGTCATCCAGCTCCGCAAGCCGTTCGGACGGCACGATGATGTCGATATGGCGGCCGACGGCCTCGGCGGCGGTGAATCCGAACAGCCGCTCGGCGGCGCCGTTCCAGCCGGTGATGGTGCCATCGAGTTTTTCGGTGATGATGGCGTCATTGGAGGACTCGACGACCGCACTGAACAGCCGCTCGCGTTCGGTATGACGCCGTTGCTCCGAAGCGGCCTGACGGCGCAACACGTAAAGCAGGCGGGCCATGCGCGCCTGCAGGGCGATATTTTCTGTCAGCAATACCGCCAGAACGAAACAGGCGGCGCAAAGCCCGTAGAAGCGGCCAACGTAAAAGCCGAGATCGTAGCGCGCCCCATTGAGAAGCGCTGACGAGGCGACGTCGAAAAGCCAGGCGCAGACAACGACCTGGAGCCAGATGTCGAGGACCGAGTGCGGCCGCCGCAGCCACAGGACGACCAGTGCCACGACATTGATGCAGCAGACGACGAGCGCAACGTTGAACAGGAGGGGTGCGTAGCCGTTCTCCGTGATGAGGATCGGCAGGAGATCGTGCTTCTCCGTGACAACGAAAACGATGGCCGTCAGGGCGGCCACGACCGCGATCAGGCTCCAGAGGATCGCTCCGCCGACCGACCCTTTGATCTTGGGGCCGCCGTCGGTGTCCTTCAGGAGGGCGTAGCCGAGCACGAACAGCGGAAATCCGCCGTGCCAGACCATGTAGAGCCATGCCGTGGTTTGCGGGCCGGCATTCAGAAATCCGCTGGCAGTGAAGAGATTCGGAAAGGTGAGGCCGTGAACGACCGCAGCCATCGTGGTGAACAGATATCCGCTTGCAAGCAGCACAAGGGAACGCGATCGCAGAAGGGCAAACTGCGAAAACAAAAGAATCGCGGTGATCAGGTCGCTGATCGCGAGCGCCGACTGATAGCTCGCGACGAATGCAGGGATCTGCGGCAGGGGCAACCGGGAAAAGGGCAGGGCGCCAGCAAAGAAGATCGCCGACACGCAGACCACGCCCGTGGCGATCTGGCGATCGCGGCTTGAGGCGGGCAGGGTCGAGAGAAAAATGCTGCGGTCGTCACCTGCTTCCACATTCATCTCCAGGCTCGCGCTTGCCCTGCCACATCAATGTTGCGCCCAAGCGACGCAGTCCATTGCATCATCGCCGTTATTGCCGTTCGGAGGGAAGGCCTCCTGGAACTTTTGGGCTCAGGCCGGGCGGGGGCTGTGATTTGGCCAGGCTGTCGTTGACGGCCGCCAGTAGCTCGGAGGGCTTGAACGGCTTTTGCAGGCTTGAGACGGCTCCAAGCCGTGTCGCCATGTGCAAGAAATCCGGTTGAAGCTCCGAGGCCATACGGAACTGTTGTCCCGAAATCACGATAACCGGCATTTCCGGCTCCGACTGATGGACGAGCTTCATCGTCTCGAAGCCGTCCATCCCCGGCATGAAGATATCGACGATCAGCAAATCAAACGCCCGGGTCCCAAGCAATTTCAGGCCCGCGTGGCTGTTGTCGACGGCCTCGATCGAATGCGCCGCGCGCTCAAGCAACATCTTGATCGTGGCAAGAACCGCCCGGTCGTCGTCAATGACGAGAATGCTCGCCATGGGTTTCCCCTGAGGATTTCCTTTGTTCAACTCAAGGTCACACACTTCCCGATATCGGCCAAGGTCGAAGCAGGGACAGGCTGGCGACAACCTACGCCCCGGCGGCGCAATTTCCAACGCAATTTGCTTTCCCAAGCCGGCATTTTCGTAGGGCTTTGCCCGGCGGCGGCGAAATTGCCGTTGAATGCAAAACGCCCCGGCGGGCCGGGGCGTAAAAAGCAAGCTATTGCCGAAAGGGATTATGAACCCTTTGGATTGATCTCGGTGTAGTTGCCCTTGGCGTCCCATTTGTAGACGACGTAATCGATCTGCTTGATGTCGCCCTTGGCGTCGAATTCGAGCTTGCCGATCACCGTATCCCAGGCGCCGGCCTTGATCGTGTCCATGACCTTCTTCGGATCGGTCGTGCCGGCCTTTGCCACCGCCTGCGACCATACCTGCATCGCCGCATAGGTGTAGAGGGTGTAGCCTTCGGGGTCGATGTTGTTCGCCTTGAACTTCTCGACGATCGACTTGGCGGTCGGCTTGTTGCGCGGGTCGGGGCCGAAGGTGAACAGCGTGCCTTCGCCGGCCGGTCCGGTGATGGAAGCGAATTCCTTGTCGGCGAGCGCATCGCCCGCCATCAGCACGGTCTGCAGTCCCTGGTCGCGCATTTGGCGCACGATCAGGCCGGATTCCTGATGGTAGCCGCCGACGTAAACCAGATCGATGTTCTCGCGCTTCATGCGCGAGACGAGCGCAGTGAAGTCCTTGTCGCCCTTGTTGTAGGACTCAAACATCTTTTCGGTGAAGCCTGCCTTGTTGAGCGCCTTCTTGGTCTCGTCTGCAAGACCTTTGCCGTATGTGGTCTTGTCGTTGAGGATGGCGACGTTCTTGCCCTTGTAGAATTTGGCGATGTAGTCGGCCGCAACCAGACCTTGCTGATCGTCGCGGCCGCAGACGCGCGCGACGTTCCAGAGCTTGCGCTCGGTGAACAGCGGGTTGGTCGAGGCGGGCGTGATTTGCAACACGTTGCCGTCGGCATAAGCCTCCGATGCCGGGATCGACGATGATGAGCAGTAGTGACCCATGACAAACGGGATTTTGGCGCTGGCGAACTTTTCCGCCACCGAACGCGCCTGCTTCGGGTCGCAGGCATCGTCGCCGACTTCGAGTGCGAGCTTCTTGCCGAGCACGCCGCCGGCGGCATTGAGATCCTTGACGGCCTGTTCGGCGCCGTTTTTCATCTGCCGGCCGAATGCGGATTCGCCACCCGTCATCGGGCCCGCCACAGCGATGGTGACGTCTTGCGCAAGCGCTGCCGTCGATAGCGCAAGCGTTGCGCCGATGGCCAGGCCAATAAGCTTTACTGATTTCATGAGGGATCCTCGCGGGTGATTCGCCATGGGAGTTCGCCGGCCACGCCGGCCGGGGTTTTGCAATCGTAGGGTATTCTCGGCCGATTTTACGGCGAAGTCATCGGCAATTTTTGCGCCAACGGGTCTTCCATTCGCCCTTTTAATGGCGGCCGCCTTCAAGATAGGCGGCGCGGATTTCCGGGCGCTGCAGCAGTTCCGCACCCGTTCCCTGAAGCGTGATCAGGCCGTTGACCATGACATAGCCGCGATGGGCCAGTCGCAATGCGTGGTTGGCGTTCTGCTCGACGATCAGCACGGTCAGGCCGTCCAGCCGGTTGAGGGTGCGGATCGCGTCGAAAATCTGCCGGGCAATCAGCGGCGCGAGGCCGAGCGAAGGCTCGTCCAGCAGAAGCAGGCGGGGGCGGCTCATCAGCGCTCGCCCGATCGCCAGCATTTGTTGTTCGCCGCCCGACAAGGTGCCGCCGCGCTGGGTCAGCCGCTCCTTCAGCCGCGGAAACAACGCCAGCACGCGTTCAAGCGCGGCCACTCGCTCAACCTCGCTGGAATCGGTCGCATCAGCGCCCATTTGCAGGTTCTCCGCCACGCTCATGCGCGGGAAAATCCGGCGGCCCTCGGGCGATTGCGCGATGCGCAGCCGCGCGATTTCGTGGGTGGGCAGGCCGGTGATGTCCCGGCTGTCGAACAGAACCTGGCCGGCGCGCGCTCGCGGCTTGCCGAAGATCGTCATCATCAATGTCGACTTGCCGGCGCCATTGGCGCCGATCAGCGCGACGATCTCACCGTGCTTGATGTCGAGATCGACGCCCTTGAGCGCCTCGATCTTGCCATAGGCGGCGCGAAGGCCGCGGACCGCAAGCAGGGGGGCGGCTTGGAGTGTGCCGTGCAGTTCCGTCACGGGCTACTCTCCATAACGGCGATGGCCTCCTCCTCGTCGGCGCCGAGATAGGCCGCGACCACTTTGGGGTCGTCGCGAACAGCTTGCGGCGCGCCCTCGGCGATCTTGACGCCGTAATCCATCACCACGATGTGGTCGGAGATTTCCATCACCACGGACATGTCGTGCTCGATCAGCAGGATCGAAGTGCCTTCGCCGCGGATCGAGAGCAGCAATTCGCTGAGCGCCGAGCTTTCGCGTGCGTTGAGCCCGGCGGCCGGCTCGTCCAGGCAAAGCAGGGCCGGTTCGGTGCACATCGCGCGCGCAATTTCCAGGCGGCGTTGATCGCCGTAAGCAAGGTTACCAGCGGCATCGTCCGCGCGCTCCAGAAGGCCTATTCTGTCGAGCCACCGCTTGGCCTGGTCGATCGCGTGTTTCTCGGCCGCACGATAGGATGGCGCGCCGATCAGCCCGAGAAAGGTTAAGCCCGAGGCCAGCATCAATGCGTTGTGCTGGGCGACCATCAGGTTTTCCAGCGCGGTCATGCCCGGAAACAGGCGGATGTTCTGAAACGTGCGCGCGACCTTGGCCTGCTTGGAAATCCGGAAATCGTTCAGCCGTTCGAGCTGAATGGCGCGGCCGTTGTCGTGGGTCAGGCGCATGGCGCCCGAGGTCGGCTTGTAAAACCCGGTGATGCAGTTGAACACCGTAGTCTTGCCGGCGCCGTTGGGCCCGATCAACGCGGTGATCTTGCGGCGCTCTGCCGTCAATGAAAGGTCGTTGACGGCGACGACACCGCCAAAGCGCATAGTCAGACCCTCGACGTCGAGGATGATGTCGCCGCTCATCCCCGTCCTTCCCTGGCCAATTCGGAGGAGATGGTCGTGTTTTTCCTCAAGAAAACCGTTGGCGCCCGATGGCCGATCAGGCCGCGCGGCCGCCAGATCATCAGAAGTACCATCGCCATGCCGAATACCAGCATGCGGTATTGATCAAGGCCGCGGAACAATTCGAAGCCGCCGATCAAGGTGAGAGCGGCGAGTGCCACGCCGAGCTGCGAACCCATGCCGCCGAGCACGACGATGGCGAGCACCAGCGCCGATTCCTGGAAGGTGAAGGACTCCGGGCTGATGAAACCCTGCCGGGTCGCAAAAAATGCCCCGGCAATGCCGCCGAACATGGCGCCGGTTGCGAAGGCGGTGAGTTTGGTCGTGGTGGTGTTGATGCCAAGCGCGCGGCAGGCGACTTCGTCTTCGCGCAAAGCTTCCCAGGCGCGGCCGATCGGCAGGCGCCGGAGCCGGATCGTGACCCAATTGGTCAAAAGTGCGAGGGCCAGGATCACGTAAAACAAAAACACGATGCGATGGGTCGGCGAGAATTCGATGCCGAGTTTTGCCGCAAGACCATCCTCGCCGGGCGTCAGCGGAATGCCGAAGAAGGAGGGCCGCGGAATCCCGGAGACGCCGTTCGGCCCGCCGGTGAGACTCTGCCAGTTGATGATGACGAGGCGGATGATTTCGCCGAATGCCAGCGTAACAATGGCGAGATAGTCGCCGCGCAGCCGCAGCACGGGAAATCCGAGCAGCACGCCCCAGAAGGCCGCCAGAATGCCCGCGAGCGGCAGGCAGACCCAGAACGACAGCCCGAAATTGGTCGACAGCAGCGCATAGGAATAGGCGCCGACCGCGTAGAAGGCGACATAGCCGAGGTCGAGCAGGCCGGCCAGTCCAACCACGACATTCAATCCCCAGCCGAGCATGACGTAGGTCAATACGAGAATGCCGAGGTCGAGAATGTAGCGTTGATCGTAGAAAATCACCGGTACCAGGAAGGTGAAAGTCAGAAGCACCGGCGCGATCGCGCGCCGCGCCAGTCCAAGCGCGCTCTGCACCGACGGCGGAATAACCGTTACGGTCGAAACCGGTCCCCACCATTGCCGCAGCAATTCGACGACGATGCTGCCGCCGAACACGATCGCGACGATGGTCGCGAGATCGTCGAACCGCGTCCAGTAGATCAGTTGTCCCGTCGGGCCTGCCTCGGTACGGATGCCGATCATCAGCGAGAACAGCACTAGGGCGACGAGCGCGCTGATCAGGGCTTTCTTGAGGATGAAGGCGACGGCTTCGCGGCGCGAGGCTTGCGTGAGGTCGGTTGAAGCTACCGTCACGCGGCTCGCCTTTAAACTTTTTCGACTTCGGGGCGGCCGAGCAGGCCGGTCGGCAGGAAAATCAGCACCACGATCAGGATCGAGAACGCCGCGACGTCTTTATATTCGACCGAGAAGTAGGCCGACCACATGGTTTCGATCAGGCCAATCAGAAGCCCGCCGAGCATTGCACCGGGCAGCGATCCGATGCCGCCGAGGACGGCGGCGGTGAACGCCTTGATCCCTGCGACAAAGCCCATGAAAAAATCGACAAGCCCGTAATAGAGCAGATACATCATGCCGGCGACGGCGGCGAGCGCCGCGCCAATCACGAAGGTCATGGAGATGGTGCGGTCGACATCCACGCCCAAAAGCGCCGCCATGGTCTGGTCCTGCTCGCAGGCGCGCATGTCGCGTCCGAGCCGCGTGCGCGACACCAGCCAGGTGAAGATGGCGAGCAGCACGATGGTGGCGACCACGACGATGATTTGCGCATTGGAAAGCCGGACCACGAAGCCGTCGCGATCAAAAAGGGTATAGCCGCCCGTGATGATCGGCGGGACCGGCTTGACGCGGGCGCCTTGCGAGATCTGCGAATAGTTGATCAGGACGAACGACATCCCGATCGCCGACAGCATGGGTGCGAGGCGGAAGGAATGCCGCAGCGGCCGGTAGGCAATGCGCTCCACCGTCCAGCCGTAAAGTGCTGTGATCGCCATCGATACCAACAGCACGATCAGGAGGATCAGCGGCACTGCGGTCAGTCCGAGCGAGACCAGGATCAGGAAGGTGATCAGCGCGATGAAGCCGCCGATCATGAAGATGTCGCCGTGGGCAAAATTGATCATGCCGACGATGCCATAGACCATGGTGTAGCCGATGGCGATCAGGCCATAGATCGAACCAAGCACCACGCCGTTGATCAGTTGCTGGGCGAAATAATCCATGGCTGCCGTTGTTGGTGCATTTTCCGGCAAAATGAAATCCGGCTTGCCGCTTTCGAAAATGCCGTTTTCAACTCCTGACACAGCGAAGGCCCCGGCAGCCGGACGTCGCGTCGTTTCATTTTCTAACAGCGGGAACCCGAGGCGGCAACTGTGCCGGAAGGTGCCTCAAGCGCTTGTACAGAGATAGTTTTTCCGCCCCGGCGTGAAGCGAGTATTGGAACCGCGGTTCGGCCCAAGCCGGCAAAGCCAGGCAGGGAACCAAAGTTTCCACGCAACCAAGTGGGGGGTTCTGGGTTGTCTTTCGGCGACTTTGAAAAAGGGAGATCGCGATGCCCAATCAGAACCAGAATCCCGGCCAGCAAAACCAGAATCCCGGACAGAAGCCGGGCCAGCAACAGGGCGGCGGCCAGAAGCCGGGACAACAACAGCAGGATCCGAACCGTCAGGGACAGAAACCCGGCCAGCAAGGCCAGCAGGACAAGGATCGGTAACGCCGCGGTCCCTTAAAGGTTGGTTGAACTCTGGATGAGTTGACCCTGGAGGAAAGGCCTCGCCGAGACGGCGGGGCCTTTCTTTTTGGGATGTCGGCGCCGCAAGGCTCTTCATCTGGACCTCCAGTGGAACCTCCACTACGGTTCCATCAAGCGGCAACGCGTGAGGGCTGGGTTGACCATCCCCTGATGCGGAACGACCGCGTGACATCAGGAGGAAACCGATGACTCTTACCCGCCGGGGTGTATTTGCGACCGCAGGGGCGGCAGCCGCCACGCTTGCCCTGCAAAAATCTGCAAGCGCCCAGTCTTTTGAGTTCAAGCCGAACCAGCGTTATCCCGACACCTCGATCGAGGTTCTCGATCCGAGCTTTACAAAATACCGGATATTCTCAAGCACCCTCGAGCAGGTGGCCACCGGTATGCGCTGGGCGGAAGGGCCGGTGTGGTTCGGCGACGGCAACTATCTGCTCGTCAGCGACATTCCGAACAACCGCATCATGCGCTACGACCAGTCCAATGGAAACTGGGGCGTCTTCCGCCAGCCCTCGAACTTCGCCAACGGCAACGCGCGCGATCGCCAGGGCCGGCTGATCTCGTGCGAACATCTGACGCGCCGCGTCACACGTACCGAATATGACGGCAAGATCACGGTGCTCGCCGACAACTTCAACGGCAAGCGTCTGAATTCGCCGAACGACATCGTGTGCAAATCGGATGGCTCGATCTGGTTCACCGATCCGCCGTTCGGCATTGGCGGCGACTGGGAAGGCGACAAGCAAACCTCGGAACTGCCACATTCGGTCTATCGGATCTCGCCCGACGGCAAGCTCGGCCTCGTCACCGCTGACCTCGCAGGTCCGAATGGTCTCGCGTTCTCGCCGGATGAAAAGAAGCTTTACATCATCGAGTCACGCGCGCAGCCGAACCGACTGATCTGGTCTTACGACGTCGGCGCCGACGGCGTGACGCTGTCCAACAAGACCAAGTTTATCGATGGCGGGGCGACCGCCCTGGACGGGATGAGGCTCGATACTGAGGGCAATCTCTGGTGCGGCTGGGGCTCTACCGGTGCGCCCAACAGCAAAGGAGAGGAACTCGACGGCGTGAAGGTGTTCAACCCCGAAGGCAAGGCGATCGGCTTCATCCGCTTGCCCGAGCGCTGTCCCAATCTGGCGTTCGGTGGTCCCAAAAAGAACCGCCTGTTCATGGCGAGTTGTCACTCGCTTTACGCCCTCTACGTCGAAGCGCACGGCGCGGTTTAAGGTATGTTCGGCGTTAGCTCCTGATCGTCATGCGCGGGCTTGTCGCCTTCGCTAAAGCTTCGGCGGCCGAGTGAGCTATTGGCCTCGGCGAAGCCTTAGCGGAGCCGGGACCCGCGCATCCATCGACTTCCGAAAAGCTTTTTGCGAAGTGTGATGGGTTGCCGGGCACAGGCGAGCGGAAGCGACGCCGTCCTTCGAACGGCTATGCCCGGCAACGATTATGGCCAGTGCCGTCGAAATTAAGGTAAATAAAGGGTTTAAATTGCCCCTCGCAGTTTAAGGGCGTTACTTCCCCCGACAGAAACCGCAAAGCCTCTCATCAGCGGACAAAACGGGAAGCGACATGGCCACAAACTGGCGGATCACTTCATTCAGCGGCGTGCTGCTCGCGGCCTACTTCATTCCGACCTGGGCGATCATCGCCTACCGGATCGTGATGTCGCCGGTGCGCGGCCTCTATGAGCGGCCGAGCGTTTCGATCGCGCTCTATGCCAGCGATCATTTGCAACTGGCATCGATGACCACGGTGCGTTTCGCCTGGCTGTTGGCCCTGGGCCGGCTCACCGTCGTCGCCTTCTTTGCGCTATTCCTCCTTCTTGCCGCGCGCGCCGCGATCCGCAAGACGGGCAGTGGCAACGAGGCGCTGGCAATCGCGCTTGGCATCGGCAGCATCATCTCCTTCGCCAGCATGATCATGGCTTCGCAAGTCGGCGAATTGGAAGCACTTCGCCTGCACGCCAGCGAATTGCTGGTGATGCTCGGAACCGCCGTGGTGATGGCGTTCGACTATCCCGCGCGGCCACAGGCCGTTGCGGCAGTGCCCGACCTATCCGTTCAAGAGGCCCAGCTCAGCTATGACAGCTGAGGCTTCCTTGACGGCGTGGTTGGCGGCCGGAACGCCGCAATAGATCGCCTGTTGCAAGAGAATCTCCTTGATGTCGTCCGGCGTGAAGCCGCCCTCGGCGAGCGCGGCGCGCACATGCAGGCGAAACTCGTCCCATTGCCCAAGCGCAACCATGGTGCCGATCACGAGCACGCGCCGCGTGCGGTGATCGAAATGCGGCCGGGTCCAGATCTCACCCCAGGCATGGCGGGTGATGAGATCGATGAAGTCGGCATTGAATGAATTTTTGCCTTTGATCGATTTGTCGACCCAGGCATCGCCGAGCACCTTGCGGCGCTGGGCCATGCCGTCGTCGCGGCGCTTCTGATCGTCCATTGAAGAACCTCTCCCGTCATTGCGAGGAGCGGAGCGACGAAGCAATCCACTCTTCAGTCGTTAGGCTCTGGATTGCTTCGCTACGCTCGCAATGACGCAGGCGAAGCAATGCGATCGTCGGCCGATCGCTTGGGCTACTTCTGCGTCAAAAAGCCGGCCACCGCGTCGGTGAAGGTGTGCGGCTGTTCGACGTTGGAAATATGGGCCGCATCCAGGATCGTCATTGAGGCCCCCGGAATGTGACTGCGGATGAACTCTCCGGCGGCAACCGGCGTCGACATGTCGTGGCGGCCTGCGATCACAAGCGTCGGGCTCTTGATCCGCGGCAATAGATCCCGCTGATCGAGCGTGCTCAGCGCCTCGCAGCAGGCGATATAACCGGCCGGCGGCGTCGCAATCATCATGGCCTTCAGGTTCTGCGTGATCTGCGGCTCGCGTTCGCGGAAATCGGCCGTCAGCCATGCCGCGATCACGGTATCGGCAACGCCCGCCACGCCGCCTTCCTTGACCGCCTTGATACGGTTCAACCAGTTGGTCGGATCGGGATAATAGCACGCGGTGTTGGCCAGAATGAGCTTGCCAAATCGGTCGGGCGCATGGGCGCCCAGCCATTGTCCGACCATGCCGCCCATCGAGAGCCCGCACCAGTGCGTCTTCTCGATGTTGAGGTCATCGAGAATGGCCAGCACGTCGCGGCCGAAGCGCTCCATGGAATAGGGGCCCACTGGTGCGCCCGACTTGCCGTGGCCGCGCCGGTCATAGCGGATCACGCGAAAGATTTGCGTGAGCGCCTTCATCTGCGGCTCCCACATCGCCATCGTCGAGCCGAGCGAATTCGACAACATCAGGGTCGGACCGCCGTCGCGGCCCTCGACGGAAACGTTGAGCAGGCAACCGTCGGCGTCGATCATCGGCATGGAAGTTTCTCCAAGTTTCTTATTTCGGGCGTCCTATTGGTCGTCCAGTGAAGCGAGCAGGCGGTCGATCAGGGTTTGCGAGGCGCCCTGATAGGCCATCGGCTCGAACAAGCCAGCGATCTTCTTCGCATCGAGATGCGCAGTAACTTTGGGGTCTTTTTCCAGCACCGCGCGCAAGGCTTTCTTCTCGGCGACCGCCTTCTTGCTCGCGGCCTCCACCAGATGATGCGCCTCCTGTTTGCCGATCTTTTCCGCAAGCGCCATCGCGACTGCTTCCGCCATGATCAGGCCGCCGGTCGCATCGAGATTGGCGCGCATGCGCGCGACATCGACTTCAAGGCCTTCGGCAATATCAACAATCGAGGCGAGCGCGCCCGACGTGACGAGCAACAGGCTCGGGATGGTCGGCCACTCCGCGTGCCAGGGGCCGGCGCTGCGTTCGTGATCTCCGACCTGGGCGGCGAAAATCGTGGCCGCCAGATTCGGCGCCATAGTGGCGGCAGCGAGCGCGCTTGCGGCCGCGACCGGATTGCGTTTGTGCGGCATGGTCGACGAACCGCCGCGGCCTTCGCCGGATGGCTCGAATGCTTCAGCGACATCGGTCTGCATCATCAATTGAACGTCGCGGGCGATCTTGCCGCAGGTGCCCGAAATAATCGCCAGCACGGAAGCGACTTCCGCGATCCGGTCGCGGTGGGCGTGCCAGGGCGCGTCCGGCAAGGGCAGTTGCAGGATATCGGCGAGCTTTTCCGCCACTCTCATTCCGTTGTCGCCGAGGGCTGCGAGTGTGCCAGCGGCGCCACCGAATTGAAGCGCGAGGCTATGGCGCCTGAGATGTTGCAACCGGCCGCGAGAGCGATGCAGCGCTGCCGCATATTCAGCCAATTTCAATCCGAACGGCATTGGCAGAGCATGTTGCAGCCAGGTGCGCGCCACGGTCGGGGTGCGGCGGTGCTGCTCCGCAAGCTTCGCAAAGCCGGTGACCGCGCGGCCGATATCCAAAAACAAGGCGTCGATGCCGGCGCGCAACGTGAGCATGACGGCGGTATCGATCACGTCCTGGCTGGTGGCGCCCCAATGTACATAGCGCGCGGCCTCGCTGTCTGACCTGGCGACCTCGGCGGTAAGCGCCTTGACGAGGGGGATCGCGAGATTGCCGGACCGCGTGGCGGCCTCCGCCAGCGCGGCCAAATCGAAGGCACCGGCCTTGCACGCTTTTGCGATTCCCCCCGCCGCGGCGGGCGGAATCATGCCGGTTGCGGCCTGTGCGCGCGCCAACGCCGCCTCGAAATCAAGCATATTCTGAAGCGTGGCCACGTCGTCGCATACCGCGCGCATGGCAGCGCTCGAAAGCATCGGCGCGAGCAAAGGTGATAGCGAACTGCTCATGAATCGGGACCTAACCATCCCTGCGCCCCGCTGCCAATCTCAAAACGCCGGTGCAACCCGGCTTGCGTTCGCGAATTAGCATAGCTTGCTTGGTCGCTCCTCTTCCTTTTGCGGCTTTCCTGCTTTACTTGGAGACAAGATAAGGAACGGGAGACCCACATGGCCATGACGATGCACGGGGAGGTCCAACTGGGGGCCTCGCGCGAGGCGATTTGGGCCAAGCTGAACGACCCCGAGGTGCTCAAGGCCTGCATTCCCGGATGCGAGGAATTGGAGCGAACCGAGGACAACGGCTTTCGCGCAGCGGCGAAGATGAAGGTCGGTCCGGTTTCGGCCCGCTTCAAGGGCAAGGTCGCGCTGAGCGATCTCGACCCGCCGAATGGTTACAGGATATCCGGCGAAGGCGAGGGCGGGGTGGCCGGCTTCGCCAAGGGCGGGGCGACGGTGGCGCTGGCGGAAAAGGACGGCGGTACGCTCCTCACCTATGATGTCGAGGCGCAGATCGGCGGCAAGCTCGCCCAGCTCGGGCAGCGCCTGGTGAACGGTGCAGCGAAGAAACTCGCCGATGAATTTTTCGCGAATTTCGCCAAGGCGGTGGAAGGCTGATTTTTAGGGGTACGTCCGATAGGACAGGCCCAAATCCAACTTCTCCGCGAAGCCGGTTTATCGTATCAAGCCATGCGGTGATGTGGTTGCTCATTGCCGCCGTGACCCATATTATGGCCTTGAAACAACTGAAATGACTGCCCGCGGTGCAATGCAG
>Ga0210394_10001355_pt1 | contig 39982 bp, 36 predicted proteins | sample IncBWC12MmetaG_FD_160121 | JGI IMG/M metagenome (GOLD analysis project Ga0210394, IMG submission 160121) | Forest soil microbial communities from Barre Woods Harvard Forest LTER site, Petersham, Massachusetts, United States - Inc-BW-C-12-M | ecosystem: Environmental > Terrestrial > Soil >... | reverse complement strand
AAGGATTTGCTCCGCCTCACTCCCCTGCCAATTCTTGGTGGAGCTGGCGGAGGGAATTGAACCCCCGACCCTCTGATTACAAATCAGATGCTCTACCAGCTGAGCTACGCCAGCGTCGCTCAAACCGGGTAATAATAGCAGAACGGGCACGGGAATTGCAAGGGGGTGAATCGAATTTGGAGCACGTCTGGGACCAAGTCTGTGGAAAACCTGTTTCCCTGTGTCGCACTCCTAGCGGCTCTATCTTTCGATTCTTCTATAGTTTAGCATCAAAGCCTCATTTCCGCACGGGGACAACGGGGCGAAGGTCGCAGGCGGCGTTTTATTCCTAAAATGTGGCTCCTCCTGACACCGCCCATTTGGGCAGAAACGCACTAAACAGCTATTATCGAGATTTCGCAGCACTGGTACCAACTGGATGAGCAAACAAAGGATTGCTTTAGCGGTCTTGGCCGTACTCGTGGTTGGCGCTGTTGTGCTCTTTGCCTACGAGCGCTGGGGCAGCTCGGGATCCAGCCCGCGCAACGAACTTCTTGCGCAGATGCCCGCCGATGCCAGCGCCGTTCTTTACATCGACCTGGACGCGCTGCGCCAATCTCCGTTTCTCGCAGTGCTATATAAATGGGCGCCGCAGCCTAAGGCAGATGCCGACTATGCACAGTTCCTGCAGTCCACCGGATTTAATTACGAGCGCGATCTAGATCGCGTGAGCATCGCACTCTTAAAGCACGGGCGAGAGAGCACGCTTCTTGCCGTGGCCGAGGGGCGATTCGACCGGAAAAAAATTGCTGCGTACGCATCGCAAACAGGGACGCGTGAAACGCGAGGCGGCAATGAGATTTTTTCTATTCCGGTGAGCGGCAACGCACGGCGAATCACGTTCACCTTCCTGCGTAACGACCGCATCGCGCTGACAAACGACGCGACTTTCGAATCGTCGCTATCCCAGCCACATGCGGACTCGGACGCGCAAGCATGGCGCGAGCGATTTCGCCGTCTGGCCGGTTCGCCGGTATTCGTCGTGGTGCGGCAAGACGCGGGTGCCGGGACGGCGCTAAGCGCACAAGCCCCAGGTGGACTGCAATCGCCTCAACTCTCGGCTCTGCTCGACCGGCTGCAGTGGATCACCGTCGCGGGAAAACCGGAAGCCGACCATCTGCGCGTCGTGATCGAGGGCGAAGGCGCTGCGGATGCGCCTACTCGGCAGTTGTCCGAGGTGATCAAAGGGCTGCTCATGCTGGCGCAAGCGGGGCTCAATGATCCGAAGCTGCGGCAACAGCTTCAGCCGGACGTGCGCGAGGCCTACGTAGAACTGTTAAAAAGCGCGGATATCTCACAGATTGACCGCGGCGACACAAAATCGGTTCGGTTGATGTTTGATTTGACGCCGAAGTTCCTCGAATCCGCGCGCATCCCGACGATTCCCGCTCCGCCAGAGGCTTCTCCAAAGAAACTCCCATCTAGCAAGAGCACCATCCGAAATTAATCCAGCACAATAAAAAATGCCCCGAAGAAACCGGAGCGCGAGGAATGCACGGAATCAAGCGACTCAGACTAGTCGCCTACGGTACTTCCCTTCATGTAGCGCCAAGGGTTGACCGGCGCATTGTTTACGCGGACTTCGTAGTGCACGTGGGGACCAGTAGAACGGCCGCTGATGCCCGTGTAGCCGATAACTTCACCGCGCTTGATGCGTGTGCCAGGCACCGCCGAGAAAGACGAGAGGTGCGCATACCAGGTGCTGATGCCAAAACCATGATCGAGCACCACCAGACGGCCATAACCAGAATGGTTCTCAGCGATGGTCACAATGCCATCCGCCGTTGCGTGGACCGGCGCGCCGTAATCGGAGGCCACGTCTACGCCCGTGTGGAACGCGCCTTCACCGTTGAAAGGATCCAGTCGCTCGCCGAAGCTGTCCGTGATGTGTCCCATCACCGGCCAGATCGAAGGTGTATACGAGGAGTCGGCAAAATTCATCACAGGCATGAGTTGCATGCCGCTGGAAGAGACAGCAATGACGGCCGCATTCCTCTTCAAAAAGGTGTACTGCTCGATGGACCGATCGAAAGCGTCTTCTGGCGTGACTTGGCTGTCCGTAGAATCGAAGGCGGCTGGATGATAGCGGAGAACTCCGTACGTCATGGCAACTTCGGTGGCAAGGGACTGTAGAGAATCGAGGCGCTGGTTGGTGTCGTTAACCGTGCTCTGGAGTTGCTGGTACTGCTTCTTAAGAGTTTCCTGGTCGTGGCGGAGAGCGTTGTAGTTGCCGACCTTCCAAAGCATCCGGGAGTAAGAACCAATTGCAGCAACCACGGTAACCGCACCAATGAGGGCCAGAACGGCAAGGCTGTGCAGCACGTACGCCGGGATAACAAGCTTTTGCAGCTTGCCAGGCGTCGTCGCAATATAAAACGTATAGTGCTTGCTCGTTATCACAAACACGGCCCCTCTGGCCTTTACCATGTCAAATGCGGGCTTTGTGCCCTGGCGCCCGCGGAAGAGAACCACTTTGAACCCGAATCGAACCAAATCTGAACCGTAAGACTCGGTTCGCGACTTCGCTCATACTAAATTCTGTAGCGTTGCCCGTCAACCCTGTATTTTGGGGTATTTGGAACAGGGTGTGAATAACCGTCCATCCTGTCCGGAAGGACAGTGCCTTATGCCGGAGTCAAAGCATCGACTGTCTCCGCAAATTCCTCCGTCTCCGCCCGCGAAGCGACCGTTGAGAGCTATACTCAACACAAGTTATGAAGAAAACAAAGCACCTACCTGCTAAGCGCCGAAGAGTGGGGGAGGCTGGCGTTCTCGGGCGAATCGAAGAAATCTCTGCTCGGACACAAACCCGCGAATCCGGAGTACGCCTGGGAATTGGGGACGATGCGGCGCTGATTGAAGCCAGGGCTGGATTCGATCAGATTCTTACCTGCGACTGGTTCCTGGAAGGTTCGCACTTTCTTCGAGACAAGCATCCACCTGACGCCGTGGGGTGGAAATGTCTCGCACGGGCCCTAAGCGATGTGGCTGCGATGGGTGGCGTGCCCCGCTGCTTCCTCTTGAGTCTGGCCTTGCCCACCTCGCACACCAGTGTCTGGCTCGACCAATTTCTTGGCGGATTGCACCGCGCGGCCAAAAGATTCGGGTGTGCGCTGGCTGGCGGCGATACGACCCGAAGGCGGGACATACTTATCAATATAACTGTCGTGGGCGAAGTGCGGACTGGCGGGGCGATCTTGCGGTCGGGGGCTCGGTCGGGCGATGTGCTTTTCGTAAGCGGGCGGCTCGGCGAGGCGGAGCTAGGCCTTCGTCTTATCCGCAAGGGCAAGCGGTTATCATACAGCCGCAATGGCGTGCTGAGAAAGCATCTCTACCCGGAACCCCGGCTGGCCTTGGGCCGCTGGCTGGCCGAAAAGTGTTTGGCCTCGGCAATGATGGACCTCTCGGACGGCCTCTCCGCTGATCTGCCCCGACTGTGTGCTGCTAGCGGAGTGGGCGCGCGCGTTGAATCGGAGAAGATTCCCACCGTACGTGTGCCCCAGCGGGAACGGATCGGAGAGTTGGATCCGCTGGATTTGGCACTGCACGGCGGCGATGATTACGAATTGCTCTTCACCGTGCCCAAAAGCAAGGTGAAGCAGATTCCGCATTCCCAAAATGGAACTCGCCTCACGGCGATTGGCGAGATCACCAAGGAGAAGCTGTTGCTGCTCATCGACCAGACTGGCCGTGAAGTACCTCTTCCAAACCAGGGGTGGGACCCCTTCCGCAGGCCCCGATAAGAAAAGAATGGGCCCCTCGCATTCAACCACCTAGTTGAATACGAGCCTTCCACAAAAATCCGGATTGAGCCAAACAGGATTAGGGGACCCTCGCTATAAGCCGGGAGGAACACCCGAGGTCGTTGCCGGCGCCGGCGTCGTCTTGGTTGGCGTCGTTGGAACCGCAGGCTTCTCTCTGGGGGCGGCGGGTTCGTCAGTTTCGGGGGCGGTGTCGGGCGTGTCGACGTTCACTTTGTGCTCCAGCGCCTGCTGCTCGAGCGTTACGACGTTTGCAAAATCGAGCGGCGGCTGGCCTTCGAGCGCGGTCTTCATGAACTCCAGCCAGATCGGAAGCGCCGCCTTCGCGCCAGTTTCTTTTTTGCCAAGCGAAATCTGCTTGTCGTCGAAGCCCACCCATACGCCGCAAGTGAGCTGCGGCGTAAAGCCCATGAACCAGGCGTCAGTGTAGTCCTGCGTCGTACCGGTCTTGCCCGCTGCGGGGCGGCCGAGCGCTTTGGCCTGAACGCCGGTGCCGAACTGAATGACCTCTTCCAGCATGGCCGTCATCGTTCGCGCGACTTCCGGCGAAATGACGTCATGCACTTCGGGATGCGCTTCTTCGAGTAGTGCGCCGTCGTAACTCGTCACGCGGCGAATCATGTGCGGGTCGATGCGGATGCCATCATTTGGGAAAACCGTGAAGGCCGAGACGTGCTCAAGCAGCTTCATATCTGCCGCCCCTAGGACGAGCGGGAGATAAGGCGGCAGCGGAGTGGTAATTCCAAATCGCTTCGTCATATCCACTACGGAATTAATGCCAACCTTTTCCGCAAGCTTGACGGCGGGAACGTTGCGGGAACCCGCCAGAGCGCGCCGCAACGTAATCGTGCCTTCGTACTTCTCGTCATAGTTGTGCGGCGAATAGGGCTGTCCGCCGCTAGTAACAGTGAACGGCGTGTCCACGATGGTGTCGAACGGCGAGGAGCCTTTTTCGATGGCGTCGGCGTAGAGATAGACTTTGAATGAGCTCCCCACTTGCCGGTACGCTTGCGTCGCGCGATTGAATTTCGAATCTTCAAAGCTATAGCCGCCGACCATGGCCTTGATTTCGCCGGTGGAATTGTCGATCGCCAAGATCGCGGCCTGCGGCGCCGGCTGTTGCTCGAGTTGCACACGAGCCGTGGCTTCATGCAATTCCTGAATCGAAAACTGCGCGAGGTCGCCAACCTTCAGAAGATCGCTTGGTTTCTTGCGGCCAGTCCACGCGAAATCCGGCGGCGAAAGAATCGCGCGGTAAGCGCCGATTTTTATCGTGGCGTACTTATCGTCCACCGAAAGCACAAGGCCGGTGACGTACGACCCTTTTTCGATGGCGTGCCGCCAGTCGTCGTCCTCGTAGCTATCGAGCTTGCCGAGATTGTCGCGCAAAATGTTGGCCGGCTCGCCGCGCCAGCCGTGGCGCCGGTCGTAGCTGTGCAAGCCGTCGCGGAGAGATTGATTGGCGGCTTGCTGCATCTTGATGTTCAGCGTGGTGTAAACACGCAGGCCGCGCTCGTGGACCGCTTCGGTGCCGTAGGTCGATTCCAGATATTTGCGAATCTCTTCAAAGAAATAAGGCGCGAGATCGTTGCGCGGATACTGCAGGTGCAAGCCTAGTGGCGTTTTCTTCGCCGCTTCTTCTTCGACGGGAGTGATCTTCCCTTCCTCTTCCATGCGATGGATAACCAGGTTGCGGCGTGCCAGCGCTCGCGCAGGGTCAGCCAGAGGAGAATAAACCGGCCCGCGAATCATTCCCGCAAGGAGCGCGGCTTCCTGGAGCTTCAGGTCCGTGACGGACTTTCCAAAATAAAATTGTGCGGCTGCGGCAAAACCGTAGTTGCCATGCGCCAGATACACCTGGTTGGCGTACATCGTGAAAATTTGCGGTTTTGTGTAACGCCGCTCGATTTGCAGCGCGAGCAAAATCTCCTGCATTTTGCGGCGGAAGCTGATTTCGCTGCGGTCAAGAAAAAGATTGCCGGCAAGCTGCATGGTGATCGTGCTCGCGCCTTGCACTTTGCCGCCCTTCACAAGTTTCCGCCACGCGGCGCCGGCGATGCGCGGAAAGTCGATGCCCCAGTGCTCTTCGTAGTGCTGGTCCTCGATCGCCGTAACCGCATTGTAGAGAACTTTGGGGCACTGCTCGTAGGTCATCAGAATGCGCCGCTGCAGCGCAAAGCTGCCGACAAGCTGCCCATCGTCGGCATAAACCTCAGTGACAACGGTCGGTCGGTACGTTTCGAGGGCTCGAATTTCCGGCAGGTCGCTCGCGTACACAAATAACAATCCGCAAGCCGCTCCCAGCGCAATCGAACAAAGCAGCAGAAACGCCAGCGCGACGCGGTCAATCAGCTTCCATCCGCGCAGTCGGAGTGTGATGGGAGGCAGGCTTAGCATCGACAGACAATTCTATCGCAGAATGAGCAGTCTCGCAGACCGAGGCCATGCAACGTTGCTTTGCAAGAAATCGTATGCTCGCTGTTCTAACTCCGGTGCTAGATTCGTCGAAAGGGGTCTCGCTGTATGAACCTCGGAAACGCTCTGCTAAGGGTCGCCTTGATATTCGTGCTCGCTGTCTCGAACGCCGTGACGCCAACGCCCTCAATGGCTGATTGTTCGTTCTCGTCCGATGGGCGCATCATCGGCATCACGGTTCAGTCTTGCGAAGAAATCGACGGACGAACGAACAAAGACGTATTGAAGTATGCAGGCAGCATGCAAAAAGACCCGACCTTTCAGAGGCTATACACTGGGGCACTGGTGACAGCAGACCGTGGCCTTAAGTGGATGTATCCCTCCACAGAAGCAAATCCGTGTCGCAAATTCTCGAAGTCAGTGCAAGTTAAGATGATGGCTTATCTGACTTGCTGCGACTCGGGCTCATGGGGCAAATGCGTGTTTGGCGGCCGATGGCTTGGCGACGTAGACGGTAAGCCAGTCAACGCGTGGCAATAAATGGACTGTGCCCCCGCGCCAAGCAGGTCGTGCTCAGGGCTTCTGCGTGACAGTTCTGACTACAACTGCTGGTAATAGCGTTCGCCCGAGCAGGCGCGGCAGAGGGTTCTGCCTTCCACCACGACTTCGCGCTTGAAATTGATGCCTTCGCCGCATTCAGCGCACACCACGCGCGGACCTTTGAACCCCGGCAGGTCTTCGGGTTGCACCTCGACCTTTACCCATTGCTTGTCAAAGAGAACTTCATCTGAAAGTGCGGCGTATGCCTTTTGCTGCCCCGCGTCTTTCGTCATTTCCGGAAACATTTCACGCGCGGCCTGCTTCGAGGATTCTTTTGCTGCGACGCGCACGGCTCGGCCCGTTTGCAAATCAACAAACGTGGCGGCCACCTTGCCCCAATCGCGGAATTTCAGCGCGCGCTTTCCCAGGCGGCAATTGGAGACCAGCGCCACGGCATCCGTCACACAGCGGTCGATCTCCACATAGGTGACGATGCGCTTGCGCTCGGCGATCGGGTCTTCTATGCCTAGTTCTTGCAATCCAAGCATCGCCAGCCGCACTCCAAGCACTTGCCCCGCGCACAAATGCCCGTGAGCAACCGCCGCGAGTTCCAAGTATTCGCTGAGTGTTTTCATGAGAGGCGTAAAAAGGAAGTGTACGCAGTTGCCGCGCAGGAAGCGAGTCTAAGCCGTTTGCGGAGCCGCCCACGGATGTGGCCGGCGAGCTTCCTTAAAACTGAAGATAGTCATGAGCAGCGCCAGCCCGGAAAGCGCCGCGTCTTCCAACACTTTCTGAAGATTGATTGGCTGGGGAGTTGAGAAACACCCGCAATTGATGTTCATGTGCAGCAAATAAGCCCGCAAAACAACAAAGAAGAACCCCAGCATGATGGCTGTGAGCACCGGAGCCCATATCCGCAGTCGCCAGCCAATCAGAACCAGCAGCCCGAGGACGATCTCCGTGAACGGCAGGGCGTGGGCGACAAACTGTACCCCCCAGGCTGGCAGCAACTTGAAGGCTTCCACCTGGACGGCGAAGTTCGCGAGGTTCATGGATATCGAGAATTTCAGAATGAAAAAAGGCCACAGATTAGTGTTTGGCAGAAAAATCTTCGCGTAGCCGGCGTAGAGGAAGATGCCCCCGAGAACGAGGCGGCCAATCCAGATGATCACACGGCGAAAATTGAGCGGGCTGGATTGCATCATGGAAGAATTCTCACTCGTCCCGTCAAAAGTTGTCTTATTTTTGGCTAAGCAATTGGTCCAGAAACTGGTGCAGGATTTCGTAGTTCATTGCGCCGCCGTAAGGATAGGTCTGCCCTTTGGAGTGAAAGACCGACGTCGGCGTCTGCGACACGCGATACATCTGGCCAATCGCAAAATCCTTATCGATCAGAGGCTCGAGCGTCCCCCCTTTGACCAGCGCGCGCACCTTCGTCATATCCGCGGGGGAAAGCACGGCGGCAAGTATCCCATCGACGTCTCCGCTCTGCTCCCATTTCTCCTGATTATCAAAAAGCGCTTTCTCAACCAGCTCAATCTTTCCGATCTCTGCCGCCGCCCGCGCATAACGCGCAGCCACTCGCGAATAGGCATGCATGGGCAGCGGGAAGTCTCGATGAATCAAATAGACTTTGCCGGTCGTTACGTAATTGTCCATCAGCTGTCGGTTGGTCGTCTCGAAAAGCGACTTGCACGCGGGACACTGGTAATCGCTAAAGACTTCCAAAATAATGGGCGCACTCTTTGATCCGAACGCTTTGTGAGGATCGACGTCGGCAACCCCGACGTCTGGCCTGGCAGCGGCGGGGAGCGGGGCGGCAGTTGTCTCTCCTGCGGACGTCGCGGGCTTTGCCTCAGGCGCAGGCACTGCTACTGTCGCGGCGTTGTAGTGCGCCGCGGCGACCGGGTGGATGCCCCGGCTCACCAAGAGCCGCCCACAGATCAAGACCAGGACCACAGCTACCGCAACAAAAGCGCGACGACTCACGCGACCCTCCTGCATAGACCTTCAAAATATTGAGATGCAATCTCTTGGTCAGACTATCACAGGTTTCTACTCCTGAATCTCTCGATGGCTAGAGTGCATTTTTAAGGTAACCAGTGCCCCAAGTCTAGGCATCAGATAGGCGAGCCAGAACTGCGGCCAGAGCAAGATGTAAGATGCTGAAATATATACGTTTAGACAGGCATCGAGGAAAACTTGACAAAGACACACTCAAGTTATATACTGCCCCTCGAACTGAACCAAGGAGCACGCCATTGACCTCGGCCCGCCCCGGATTCTTCAACTTCCGGACGGCCAGTGCTGAAGACGGGTTCCGGAAGGAATATGACAGATGAGCAAGATTATAGGAATTGACCTGGGCACCACCAACTCGGTCGTAGCCGTCATGCAAGGCGGCGAACCAGTGGTGATCCCCAACCAGGAAGGCGCGCGCACCACCCCTTCGGTTGTCGCCATAACCAAAGGCGGAGAGCGCCTCGTGGGACAAGTAGCAAAGCGCCAAGCTGTGACGAATCCCGAGAACACCGTGTATTCGATCAAGCGATTTATGGGCCGCCGCTACGATGAAGTTGGCGATGAAATGAAGCGCATCCCCTACAAGGTCGTCAAGGGGGAGCACGACGATGCGCGCGTAGACATTTTCGGCAAGATTTATAGCCCGCCGCAAATTTCCGCGATGATTCTCGGCAAGCTGAAGTCCGCCGCCGAAGATTTCCTCGGCGAAAAAGTCAGCAAAGCCGTGATTACGGTGCCCGCGTATTTTAACGACGCGCAGCGCCAGGCGACCAAGCAAGCTGGCGAAATTGCCGGCCTTGAAGTCGTCCGCATCATTAACGAGCCCACAGCGGCTGCGTTGGCGTATGGCCTCGAGAAAAAGAGCGACGAAACCATAGCGGTGTACGACCTCGGCGGCGGTACGTTCGATATTTCCGTGCTGGAAGTTGGCGCGGGCGTAGTCGAAGTGAAGTCCACCAACGGTGACACTCACCTCGGCGGCGACGACATCGACCAGCGCATCGTGGACTGGCTGATTGACGAATTCAAGAAAGAGAACAGCATCGACCTCGGCAAAGACAAAATGGCGCTGCAACGCCTGAAGGAAGCAGCGGAAAAGGCCAAGATCGAGCTCTCGCAAATGATGGAGACGGAGATCAACCTGCCCTTCATCACGGCGGGCAAGGACGGCCCCATCCACATGCAGCAGAAGCTGACCCGCACGCGCCTCGAGCAATTAATGAACGACCTGCTCGAACGCTCGATGAAACCGGTCAGGCAAGCTCTCGAAGACGCGAAAATGTCGCCGAACGACATTCAGGAAGTCGTGATGGTTGGCGGCTCGACGCGTATTCCGAAGGTGCAGGCAATCGTTCGCACGTTCTTTGGCGAGAAAGAGCTGCACAAGGGCGTGAACCCGGACGAAGTCGTGGCCGTAGGCGCGGCGATTCAGGGCGCAGTGCTTGGGGGCGAAGTAAAGGACATCCTGTTGCTCGACGTGACGCCGCTATCTCTCGGCGTCGAGACGCTCGGCGGCGTGATGACCGTGCAAATCCCGCGCAACACCACGATTCCGACCCGCAAGGTCGAAACGTACTCGACGGCTGCCGACAATCAGCCCGGCGTGGAAATCCAGGTGCTGCAAGGCGAGCGCAAGTTCGCCAGCGACAACCGTTCGCTTGGCAAGTTCAAGCTGGACGGAATTCCGCCGGCACCTCGCGGCACTCCGCAAATCGAAGTGACCTTTGACATCGACGCGAACGGTATCTTGAACGTCAGCGCGAAGGACAAGGCCACCAACAAGGAGCAGAAGATCACCATCACTGCATCGAGCGGTCTGACGAAGGAAGAAGCCGAGAAGATGCGCACCGAGGCCGAATCCCACTCCGAAGACGATCGCCGCCGCATGGAAGAAGTCGAATCGCGCAACCGGCTCGACGGCATCATGTACCAGGCGGAAAAAATGCTCCGCGAGAATCGCGAAAAGATTGCGGAATCGGACGTGAAAACGGCCGAAGACGCCATCGAAGAAGCCAAGAAAGCCATCGCCGAAGGCGGCACGGCTCGTTTGCGCTCCGCGACGGAGAACCTTGAGAAGTCTCTCCACAAGATCGCCGAGATTCTCTATAAGGCGAACGAAGCGAAGACAGGCGCGGAACAAGCCGCGGGTGCAAGCGCAGGCGCTGGAGCGAGCGGTGGCACAGGCTCGGCCGGCGCTCCACAAGACAAAAAGCCCGGCGATGTAATCGACGCCGAATACGTCGACGTCGACGAAACGAAGCGCCCTAATTAACCAAGCGTAGCAACCGTAGGGGCACGATATATCGTGCCCCTACAACTTTTTTGTTGCGGCAAGAATCTCAAACATGGCATCGACTACCAAACAAGATTATTACGACCTCCTGGGCGTCCCTAAGAAAGCCAGCGCGAAAGACATTCGCACCGCTTTCCGCAAACTCGCGCGCAAATACCATCCCGACCTCAATCCCGGCGACAAGTCCTCTGAGGAAAAATTCAAGCAACTGCAGGAAGCCTACGATGTCCTCTCCGATTCGAAGAAGCGTCAGATGTACGACCAGCATGGCTTCTACAGCGACAACATTCCACCCGGAGGTCCGGGAGGCGGACCACAGCAAGACGGCGAAGGCGTCAATTTTGATTTTGGCGGCTTTGATTTCGGCGGCGGCTCGGGCGCGCAAGGCAGCACTTCGAGTTTCCGCGATCTCTTCAGCCAGTTTTTCCCTGGCCGCCGCGGCGCAGCCGAAGAACCGGAGCATGAACCCGGCGGCGACCTCGAATATCAGATCGAAATCGACTTCTGGGATGCGGTTCGAGGGGCCGTTAAGAAACTGACCATCACGCGCCTCGACACCTGCGAAACGTGTCACGGCACGGGCGCAATCGGCTCCCCGCAAACCTGCCCCACCTGCCACGGCTCGGGCACCATCCAACAAGCCGCCGGCAAAATGAAGTTCAACGTGCCCTGCACGCGCTGCGGCGGCACCGGCAAAATTCGCAAAGTATGTCCAACGTGCAGCGGCGAAGGCCGCCTCCGTCGCACCGAAACGATTGACGTGCGCATTCCCGCAGGCGTAGCCAGCGGCTCGCGCGTGCGCGTGCCAGGTAAAGGCAATGCGGGAACGATGGGCGCGCCTCCAGGCGATCTATATTTGCGCGTGGACGTGAAGCCGCATCCTTTCTTCGAGCGCCGCGGCGATGATTTGTACACCGAAGTGCCGGTGACGGTGACGGAAGCCACGCTCGGCGCGAAAGTCGAAGTGCCAACGATCGATGGCCGTTCGCTGGTGCGCATTCCTCCAGCAACGAACAGCGGCAAAACCCTTCGCCTGAAAGAAAAAGGCGTGCCCAGCGCACGAAGCGGCGCGCGCGGCGATCAGTACGTGCAGATCCAGGTAATCGTGCCGCAACCAACGGACGAACGTGTACGCAATCTGATGAAAGAGTTGGAGACCATCGCGCCGGAAGATCCGCGCAAGGATTTGTTCACGAAAGCGGGAGTGTAAAGCCATGCCACCCACCCCTGCCTATAAACCCGCGTATAAATCTGACTGTCAAAATGTAGGGGAGCGGTTCATCGCGCCCATCTTTGAAGTTGTAGTGGCGCAGCATGCTGCGCGGGTCTTGTAAAGAGAGCAACAAATGCCACCACGAGCCAGAAAACGGGCCAAAGCCGGCTACATGATCAGCGCCGTAGCCGAGCTTTATAAATTGCACCCTCAAACGCTCCGCCTCTACGAGCGAGTCGGCCTGCTGAAGCCCTCGCGCTCGCAAGGCAACACGCGCCTCTATACCGATTCCGACCTTGAACGCCTAGACGTAATCCTGACTCTCGCTCGCGACATGGGGGTAAACCTGGCCGGCATTGAAATCATCCTGAACATGCGCGAAAAAATGGTCGAGATGGAAAAACAAATGACCGAATTCGCCACCGTCGTACAACAAGAACTCTCCCGCGTGGCCTCCTCTCACTCACAAAACAAAGAACCGCGCCACGCCATAGTCCGCGCCACCCCGCGCATCTCCCGCACCTCTTAGCTCCGCCTCCTCGCTCTTCTCTGCGAGACCTCTGTTAACTCTGCGCCTCTGCGTTATCTTTTCTCGACTCTCTCTGCGCCCTCTGCGAACTCTGTGTTAAGAAAACCTGCTACACCATCGCCGCTCGATCCGCGAATTCCCACAGTCCACAGCTTGCCGCTCCACCCCCGAAAACGTATGCTGTCCGCATGGCGCTAGAGAATTGCTCGCTGTGTAAAGGAACCGGCTGGAAGCTCGTCCCGCGACGGGACGGCGCCGCCGGCAAGGTTGCAGTCGCTTGCGACTGCGGCATGCAAGACCGCGCCGAACGTGTCATCGAACGCGCCCACATCCCCAAACGCTACGAGCACTGCGATTTCGAAAGCTACAGCACGGACGTCGGCGCAACGCCGCAACAAACCGACTCGCTGAAGCAAGCCAAGCTCCTATCCCAGGGGTTTGTTAGAGATTATCCCGGCGCCGCCGAAAAGGGTTTACTCCTGATGGGCCCGTCCGGCGTGGGCAAAACCCATCTAGCCGTCGCCGCACTGAAGGATCTAATTCGCCGCGGCCACGCCGGCCTCTTCTGCGATTACCGCGAACTCCTGAAAGAAATCCAAGCCAGTTACAACCCGGCCAGCGAGTCCACGGAAATGGGCATCCTCGAGCCCATCCGCACGGTAGAAATTCTAGTCCTCGACGATCTCGGCGCCAGCAAACCTTCCGATTGGGTCCGTGACATCGTAGGCATTGTTCTAAACGCCCGCTACAACGAGCGCCGCACCACAATTATCACGACAAACTACTACGACAATCCTGCTCAAGAAGGCGAAGCCACGCGCCTCCCCAGCGGAAAACTCGTCATGCCCACCCGCGAAGATTCCCTCGACCAAAGAATCGGCAGCCGCATGCGCTCTCGCCTCTTCGAAATGTGCCGCACGGTAGAAGTCATCGCCCAGGATTTCCGCCGCGAAAGCACCCAAGCCGGTCGCGCCCGCGCTTAGCCAAAGCGGTCACGTTTGTTTCTGAAGCGAAACTCGGCTGGAACTCCCCATAGCCAGTCTTCCAAGCGGTTCCGCTTTTCGTCCATTTCCAGGCGGTTGCTTTCGAAAAGAAAGGCTTTCCAAAAGCCGAGCTGAAGAAACCAGAGAAAGACATAAGCGATGAGAAAAAAAGGCAGCTTTAAAAGGAAGCGTAATTCACGCATGAAGTAAGCCTAGCACGAGCCTGGAGCGGGGCTTTTGCCCGGTGCTTGAAGCGGAAACGGCAATTCCCCGGAAGTCTGTATCGTGCATCAGGAATTGAGATGCGTTTCATTGACACAAAGCGGACGCGGCGAGTATCCTTTTAGAGTTGCAGCGCGCCTCGAAACGCCCGCAGCATTGTCCCGAAAGACCGCTCGGCGGTTAACCTCCTTGTAGGAACCCTGTCTGGGAATTCGCAAGGAATCTTATCGACGTTTTGCGTTATCCCGGCATAACCCGGGCTGGACAGAATAGAAGTTATCTTCCGGAGGCCAACAACCATGTTTTCTGACCACGACAGCCAGTCCTCAGCAGCCGCAGCAGCACCCGCACCCGATTCAGAACCAACTCAGAACGCCACTCCTGATGAAGTGAACCCGGCGCAAGCAAGCGCGGCCGAGCCTGTGACGCACGAGAGCGCCCCAGAGGCTGTGGCACACGCTGCTGAGCCCACACAGGAGCATACGAAAGCCCGTGAAGCTCCCGCCGCTGCAGAGACTCACGCCGCCACTCCTTCAGCTCCCGCTGACGCCGAAGCCACAGCTGCCGCCGAAGAAGCAGCCGGCTCAGAAGAGATGAGCAAGCTGATGGAGCAGTATGACGAGCAGCACGAAGCTGCCTCGCAGAACGAAATTATCGAAGTAAAGGTCGTCGCCTACACGGAACACGGCGTGGTCGTGGACCTCGGTGGAAAAACCGAAGGCCTGATCCCCGCGGCGGAATTCTCCGAAACGGATATTCCGCGCCCCGAGCCCAACGCCACCATCGAAGTCCAGCGCACTGGCGAGCATAAAGACGGCTTCACGATTCTTTCCTATCAAAAAGTTCTCCGCCGCCGCACCTGGGAAAAAATCGAAGCCGCCTACAAAGCTAAGGAAACCATAACCGGAAAAGTGGTCGACCGTATCAAGGGCGGCCTCGTCGTCGATATCGGCGTCCGTGCATTTTTGCCCGGCTCGCAATTCGACCTTCGTCCAACGCAAAATCTTGACGACCTTACAGGCACCGAAGTCCAGGTTCGCGTCACCAAGCTCAACCGCCGCCGCGGCAATGTCGTCGTCAGCCGCCGCGCTCTTCTCGAAGAAGAGTTGCACGCCAAGCGCGCCCAATTGATGGAGACGCTCACCGAGGGCCAAGTCGTCCACGGTCACGTGAAGAACGTCACCGAATACGGCGCCTTCGTAGACCTCGGCGGCATCGACGGCCTGCTCCATCTCACTGACCTGAGCTGGGGCCGCGTAAAGCACCCTTCTGACGTCGTGAAGCCGGAGCAAGAGCTCGACGTCATCATTCTGAAATTCGACAAAGAAAAGCAGCGCGTCTCGCTCGGTCTCAAGCAATTGATGCCTGATCCCTGGGTAAACGCCTCGGAGAAATATCCCGCTGGCGGCAAAGTAAAAGGCAAAGTGGTCGGCGTCGTCGATTACGGCGTTTTCGTTGAACTCGAGCAAGGCATCGAAGGCCTCGTCCACGTCACCGAAATGAGCTGGTCGAAAAAAGCTCTGCATCCTTCGAAAGTCGCCAAAGTCGGTGAAGAAGTCGACGTCGTCGTTCTGGACATCAAGCCCAGCGACCGCCGCGTCTCCTTGGGCATCAAGCAAGCTCTCCCCGATCCCTGGCTCCTCGTCGCGGATAAATATCCAGTGGGCACCATCGTCACCGGAAAAATCCGCAACATCGCGGAGTTCGGCGCGTTCGTCGAAATCGAAGAAGGCTTCGACGGCCTCGTCCACGTCGGCGACGTGAGCTGGACCGAGCGCATCAAGAACCCGCACGAAGTCTTCAAGAAGGGCGAGCCCGTCACTGCAAAAGTTCTGAAGATCGATCCGGATAATCGCCGCGTCTCCTTGGGCATCAAGCAAGTGAACGACATCTGGGGCGAGTGGTTCAAGCAGCACAAAGTCGGCCAGATCGTGAAGGGCAAAGTTTCGCGCATCGCCACCTTCGGCGCGTTCGTCGAGCTCGGCGATAACATCGAAGCTCTCTGCCACAACACGGAAATCGAAGAACGCAAGCGCCGCGACGAGGGCCATTCTCCCATGCACCGCACCAGCACCGGTCCGCTGAAAAGCGCCGGTCCGCTCGAGCCGGGCAAGGAGTACGATTTCAAAATCATCAAGATCAGCCCAGAGACGCGCCGCATCGGTCTTAGCTATCGCGCCGCCGCCAAGCAGATCGAGCGCAAGGAAATCGAGCAGTACCGCTCCACGTCCACGTCGAAGTCTTCCTCGACGGCGACGATTGGCGACGCGCTCAAGTCCAAGTTGTCCAGCCGTTAAGCTCTGTGGACGACGCGTCGCGAGCGGCAGGCTTTCTTGCAACAAACCGGGCTGCGCTTCCCAGGGCGCTCCGGCGACAGGGCAATAGGGGCAGCACAATTTCATTTACCTGCGGGTCAATTTAATGATAGGAAGAGTGGCACCCGGGCGTGTTACGCCCCTCTAAACCGTTTCGCACCAAGAACCTGCGGTCGCTGATACACTGGCTCTGCAAAGAGGCATAGGCACGATGACCAAGCAACTCACGCTGACGAAGGCCGACCTCATCGAAGAGGTGCTGCGCATCACGGAGCTCCCCCGCAAGGAGTCCGAGTCCATCGTCGAGACCATCTTCGACAGCATCATCGAGTCTCTGCAGAATGGCGACAAAATCGAAATTCGCGGATTCGGCAGCTTCCGCACACGTCAGCGTCGCGGCCGCGTAGGCCGCAATCCGAAAACGGGTGAGAAAGTCGAAGTCCCGCCAAAGAAAATTCCGTTCTTCAAGCCCAGCAAAGAATTGAAGGATTTCGTGAACACTTCGGAAGCAGCAGCCTCCGCAGGAGCGACCTCCACTGCGCCAGCTTCCAGCGACGCGAAGCATCCCTAAGTAGCACAGGCACTCCTGCCTGTGCTCTTGGATTTACAAGTACCCCCTGCCTGTGCTCTTTTTCCGCTCTTAACCTTCAACTCTTCAACCGCTTTGCCTAGCCGCGATTCCGACCTTTTGCGCTATTCTGTCCCGCATACATTTCTTTCGAGGGAGTGTTCGTGGACTATCTGTGGACCCCGTGGCGCTACCAGTACATGGAGCAAGTGACGGCCGGCGAGCAGCCCGACTGCATTTTTTGCGACGCCGTCGCGCGCAACAAAGATGACGAAACGCTGATCGTCTATCGCGGCAAAAAAATATTCGTCATCCTCAATCGTTTCCCGTACACCTCAGGCCACGTCATGATCGTCCCCTACACCCACGTCGCCGAATTAAACTTGTGCGATGCCGATACGCTCGGCGAAATGATGCAACTTGCGCAGCGCGTCGAGAAAATCTTCCAGTCAAATTACAAGCCCGACGGCATGAATCTCGGCATGAACCTCGGCCGCGCCGCAGGAGCCGGCGTCACCGGCCACCTCCACCTCCACGCCCTTCCGCGTTGGTTCGGCGATTCCAATTTCATGACCGTCATCGGCGAAACCCGCGTCCACCCCGAAGAATTGGCTGTAACCTACGAACGCCTGCGCAAGGCCCTAGCGAGCTAAATTCGGAATAACATTGTCATTCCGAGCAAAGCGAGGAATCTGCTTTTCTTTTCTCTGTGCCTCTGTATCCTCCGCGCTCTCTGTGTAAATCTTTTTCCATCTTCTGCGTTAAACTAATCTCACTCATGAATCTCGATCTCACCGAAGAACAATCCCTCCTCCAAAAGAGCGTTCGCGAATTCGCCGAATCCGAAGTCCGCCCGCTAGCCAAAGAACTCGACGAAACCGGCCACTTCCCCCGCGCCACATTCCAGAAAGCCGCCGAACTCGGCCTCACAGGCATCGCCCTCCCCGAATCCGAAGGCGGCGCCGGTTTCGATCACATCGCCTACACCATCGTCATCGAAGAAATCTCCCGCTGCTGTGCCTCCACTGGCGTAATTCTATCCGTACAAAATTCTCTCTACGCCGATCCCATCCATCGCTACGGCACGCCCGAACAAAAAAAGAAATTCCTCGAGCCGTACGCTCGCGGCGAAAAAATCGGCTGCTACGCGCTGACAGAACCGCAAGCCGGCTCCAACGCCGCCGCCCTCCAAACCAAAGCCATCAAGTCCGGCGACACATACATCCTCAACGGCACCAAAGCCTGGATCACCAACGGCGGCGCCGCCGACGCCGCCATCGTCTACGTCAACACGCATCCCGAAAAAGGCGAAAAAGGCATCACCGCGCTAGTCGTGGAAAAAGGCACTCCGGGATTCAAAACTGGCAAAGAAGAAAAAAAACTCGGCATCAGCGCCACCGCCTGCTGCGAATTAATCTTTACCGACTGCGAAGTCCCCGCCGCCAACCGCATTGGCAACGAAGGCGAGGGCTACAAAGTCGCGCTCTCCACGCTCGACGGCGGCCGCATCGGCATCGCCGCGCAAGCCACCGGCATCGCCCAGGGCGCTTTCGAAGCCGCCCGCACCTACTCCCAGGAACGCCTCGCCTTCGGCCATCCCATCTCGCAATTCCAAGCCATCCAATTCATGCTCGCCGACATGGCCACCGAACTCGACGCCACTCGCCTCCTCGTCCGCAAAGCCGCCTGGAAGCAAGACACCGGCGCCCGCTTCAGCATGGACGCCGCCATCGCCAAACTCTTCGCCAGCGAAATGGCTACCCGCGTCACCCACAAAGCCATCCAAATCCACGGCGGCAACGGCTACTCCCGCGAATACCCCGTCGAGCGCAACTACCGCGACGCCCGCATCACCGAAATCTACGAAGGCACCTCCGAAATCCAGCGCCTAGTCATCTCCTCCTGGGTCCTGAAATCGTGATTAGACGTTTATCTCTCTGTGCAATGTTCATCGTGTGCTTCGTTGTTTACGGATGCTGGGAATCATGTGACTACGCGACCTTGTCCGAAACGAAATCTCCAGATGGCAAGCTGAAAGCAGTGGTTTTTCAAAGAGGCTGCGGATCGCCGATCGACTCGAGCGAGCAAGTCAGCATCTTAAGCAGCAGCGCATCCTCCCCATCGGGCCGCGGAAATGTCTTCATCACCGGCGATGAAAATCACCCTATATCAAAGGGCAGCAATCAACCAACGGATATCAAGGTAAGCTGGGAATCAAATAGTTCCCTTTCGGTTTCGTATCCGAAAGATGCTCAAGTGTCGCTTAAAAAGGACAGCGTAGCAGGCGTCGCAGTGAGGTACGCGGCTGTACCGTAGTATTCTCCTCGCACTAAGCGCCGTAGGCGCGCTACACGTTAACCCAGCCCGTAGGGCTGGGAAGCGTAGCGACGCCCTTCAGGGCGTCATCCTCGGCTGAAATCCCAGTCAGGCTCTACCCGCTCTAGTTGACGTCTCGCGCAATTCTAAGCAACATCCTTCTCGCAGAATTCAGCCGCCATCCTTTCAACTCATGGAGCCATCATGCCTCAATTTCCCAGTTTCGATCTCTCCGGCCAAGTTTCCCTCGTCACCGGAGCTGCCCGCGGACTCGGCCGCGCCATCTCTCTCGCCTTGGCCAACGCCGGCTCCGACATCGCTCTCGGTTTGCGCGACTCGAGCAGCGATTCCGGCCTCGTCCGCGAGATTCAATCCATGGGCCGCAAAGCTTTGCCTCTTCAAATGGACGTCACCGATCTCACTCAAATCTCGGGCGCCATTCAAAAAGCTGCGGATCATTTCGGAAAGCTGGACATTCTCGTCAACAACGCTGGCAACGGCACGAGTGGCCTCGCGCTCGACGTTAACGAACACGACTTCGACCTCACTCTCGCTCTAAATTTGAAGTCCACTTTCTTCGCCAGTCAGGCCGCCGCAAAACTTATGATCCCCCAAAAGGGTGGACGCATCATCAATATGAGTTCGCAAGCCGCATTCGCCGCCTTGCCCACCGAATCCGTCTACTGCGCCAGCAAAGCCGCGGTTTCACACCTGACAAAATGTCTCGCCGTCGAGTGGGGCCCGTACAACATCACCGTGAACGCCGTCGCTCCCACCTTCATCTCCACTCCTGGCACGGACGAAGCGCTTTCCGACCCCGCCTTTCGCGCCGACGTCATCGAGCGCATCGCCGCCCTTCACCGCATCGGTGAACCCGTCGAAGTTTCCGGCGCCGTCGTCTTCCTCGCCTCCCCCGCCGCCTCCCTCATCACCGGCCACACCATCCTAATCGACGGCGGCTGGACCGCCCGCTAAATAGTCATCTCCTCCTGGGTTCTCCGCTCGTAGCGACGCCCTTCACGGCGTCATCCGTCAGGGTAGGCGCCGCGCTTCAGCGCAGGCAGTCCGGTTTCGGCGCCGTCATTCCGATCTGTAGGGTCATCCTTACGAGGATGACCGCTCTTGCCGTTCTCCTACCAACTACCCGCCTGCCTACGCTGTCCTCTTCTGTAGTTGCTGCTTTTGCATCGACAGACGAACCAGACCCCACACGCTCGCAGCCGCCAGCACCAAAAGTGCAATCCCCAAGAGGGGCCTGTAGGTCAGCCAAGCCACCGAGATAGTCACGAGAGAAAGGGAAGCCGCCACCAAGCCCACAAATGCCGCTACTCCCGCTCTCAAGAAACTGCCAAAAATGGGAACCACATCCGCAACAACGGCCAAAGGATTAAAAATCAAGAAAAGTCCAATGAACATCAGCAAGAATCCGGCCGCCCGCAGGACCCAGGCAAGGTTTCTGTTCGATTTTTCCGCGGTCTTAAACATAGCGTCGGGGCCGACGGTGCCGTAAGTCAGAAGAAGGACGCTCCCGCCGGCCTTGGCTTGATAGGCTTCGAACGTGTTTGCAACTTGTCTCGCCACGATGCTTACAGTTGCCGGCCGGACAACTTTAAAAGTGACCTTGGTGTCCCCTATGGCCGGAGAAGCAGGATTCTGACCGAGATAATATCCCCCTTGGTGGAGCTTGAACCGGTTCTGCACGTCGGGCGGCGAATTGCCAGCGGCTGTCTCGTCCGCCGCATAGCTCTCCGTCTTGTCCATCTTATCGATCAGAGCGTCGGGCATTGTAAAGCCGCCGAGCGTGACGCTCTTTGCCGTCCAGGTCTGGTTCGTTACTGGTATCGTTTGCGGATTCTCGTGCCCGCTCGCTTGCTTGAAGCCGCCTGAATGAATCAGCTTCGGTGACCAAACCTTCTCATACTTGTAATTGGTAACGGTGGTCTCTCCGCCACCGAGGTGTTTCTGGGAATTTGAGGTTTTCGATTCCTTCCATTGGTACATCTCTGCCACGCGCTCCAACCTGAGGGCCGAAACCGTGACCCCAAACTTGGGATCAGAAACCGAATCAGTTGTTGTCGCGTCGCCCGTCACATAAACCAACTTCCCTTCGTTCGTCGTTTCCACATTGTCGCTAGGCACGCTGACAACTTCCGACGCACCTTCCGCCAGACTTTTCGCGGTTTGTACCGCCCGTCCTTCGTTCCAGAACAGCAAGGGGAAGGCTACGATGAACATAACGAATCCGAAAAGAATGCCCTTAATCGACTCCATCAGCCTTGAACCCCAGGATCGTCCCCCGTACTCGGTGTAGGAATCCGCGTCCATGGCCACCTCCAATTCTTAATTTTTGCAAGTAATTGCGATCTGCTGGCTGCCGCTCCCGGCACTTTCGATTTTCAGTGTAGCTTCGGTCAGTTTATCTTGAATTTCCCAACGGACCCCGAGGGCCTCATGCTTCCATGCCGTGTGGTGCACCCCTTGCCAAGCGCCGTAGGCGCGCCACGCCCCGCGGAGCCACTCGGACCATCGCCTCGTAGCGCCGTCCCTTTGGGGCGGCATCTTCCGCGTTTGACCGGCGGTCGCATCACCGAATCCCGCGAGCGCACGTCCGAAATCACGCGTTTGGTCATCGACTTCCCTACGGTTTCCGCGCCAGATAGTGGGAGGCAAACGCTCGAAGCGTGAAGTGGCTCGCGCTAAGCTCCACGGTTACATACGAGCCCTTCAAGATAGTGGAACAAAGGAATTAGATCTCTCGTAGCTACACTTACGAGAATGCCTGAGATGACCGCGGCTCTTCTCGTTCGTCTATATAGGCGGGTTCAGGTCACCTTTGGAGGCACAAATGAATTGCTTGGCGATGAAAACGCGAACGGCTGTCGCGCTCGGAGCCGTCGTTCTGGGTTTGCCCTTTTTTTCGCCGATCTTGCGAGCAAAGAGGGAGATCGCGGCACACACGGGGGCTACAGTTCCGCAGCTCGAGAGAGATGTTCCTGAACTCATGAAGAAAGACGGCGTGCCGGGCCTGTCGATAGCTGTGATTCGCGGCGGAAAGACGACGTGGGTGCACGGTTTTGGGACGAAGGAAACAAAAACAGACAAGCCGGTGACAGGGGAAACAGTTTTTGAAGCGGCTTCACTGAGCAAGCCAGTGTTTGCATACGGCGTCTTGAAACTTGTGGAGCTTGGCAAGCTGGGGCTGGACGTTCCGCTAACAACCTACTTGCAGAAGCCCTATATTCCGGGTGACGACCGCCTCGTGAAGATTACTGCGCGAATCGTCCTAAGCCACCGGACGGGATTCCCGAACTGGCGAGGAGACGATGGTTTGCTCCCAATTTATTTCACGCCAGGAGAGCGGTTTAGCTACTCGGGTGAAGGCTATATCTACCTGCAGCGCGTGGTCGAGCAGATCACAGGCAAAGCACTGAACGAATACATGACCGAAGCCGTGTTCACGCCACTGGGTATGACCAGCAGCAGCTACGTATGGCGGCCAGACTTTGATGCGCTAACCGCTACGGGCCACGACTCCGACGGGAAGCCTACCGAATTGTGGAAGCCAAGAGAGGCGGGCGCTGCTTCCACGCTGAACACAACAGCCAAGGACTACGCGCTATTCGTGGAAGCGGTGCTAAATGGGAAAGGGCTCAAGCCCGCCACGCTGCGCGATATGGAGACGCCCCAAATCGCGCTCGATCCGGAGTGCAGGATTTGCATTAAGCGCGAGCCGAAGCAACTATCGAAGAATCTGTTTTGGGGACTGGGATGGGGCATTCAGCGCACCGATGGGAGCGATGTGCTGTGGCATTGGGGAGACAACGGCTCATTCAAGTGTTTTGTGATGGCCGATCCGAAAACGAGGTCTGGCGTAGTGATGTTCGCAAACAGCGAGAATGGACTGGAGATCGCCAAGCCCGTGATAGACGAGGCCATGGGTACGGAGTCGCTAGCCTTCGCGTGGCTCAAATAAGACGGCTTTGACTCATTAGGCGGTCGGGCTGATTGGATGACGTTGTCGGCTCCTTCAACCGAGTAAACTTGGCAGCTGTAGACGACCAAGGCTCGGAAAAAGGAGCCGAGCAATGTTGATTATAGGTTGTGATTTCCATACACGCTATCAGCAGATTGCCATGGCCAGAGAAGAGAGCGGCGAATTGCTCGCCGAGCGCCGACTGGAACATGAAAACGGCGAAGCTCACGCGTTCTACCGGAGTTTGCAGAGTTCACAAGAACCAGTCCGCGTGGGCATCGAAGCGACAGGCCCCATTCACTGGTTCGAGCGTTTGCTCGCCGAACTCGGTCACGAACTTTGGATCGGGAACTCCGCGAAAATTCGTGCCAGTGAAGTGCGCAAACAGAAAACCGATAAACGCGATGCTGCGCTCATTCTTGATCTTCTGCTTGCGAAACGCTTTCCACGAATCTGGGTTCCTACGCCAGTCGAACGCGATCTTCGGCAATTACTCTGGCACCGTCACAAGCTCGTGCGCATGCGGACCATGTTAGGCAACCAGCTCCACTTTCTGGCCATGAGTCAGGGCTTGTGCCGGAAGCAAAAGCTGTTCACCAAGAAAGGCCGCGCGGAACTCGGAAATCTTATGCTCGGTCCCTGGGCTGGCCGAAGGCGCGAGGAACTTCTGAAACTGCTCGACCAACTTGATTCTCCCATCGCCGAGTTGGACCGCGCGGTTTTGGAAGAAGCGAGGCGCCGCAACGATGCGGTTCTACTGATGACACATCCTGGCATCGGTCCGGTCACTTCGTTGGCGTTCGTGCTGGCCATTGGTCCAATAACTCGTTTTGCTTGCAGCAGGAAAATCGCGAGTTATCTGGGGTTGAATCCGACGGAGGAATCCAGCGGCGGCCGGCGGCGGCTCGGGAGCATCAGCAAACAGGGCAACACCATGGTGCGCTGGCTGCTGATCGAAACGGTGCATCAGGCCGTGCGGCAGGACCCCGAACTACGGCAGGACTATCAACGCTTGAAATTCCGTAGAGGACACGCGGTGGCTAAAGTGGCCATCGCGCGCAAGTTGGCTGTGCGTATGTACTCGATGCTCCGCAGTGGAGCGGATTACGCGCAGCTGGTTCGCAGGCAAGGCAGCCCGGGGGCCACCCTGGTGGACGCAAATCCATCGCTAGGCTGATTGGGCGCCTTGCTCCCGCGAGTGATCGCGGCGTCTGAAAAACGAATCATGGTGCCCCTTGCGGGGAGACCGAATAGATGGTTGGTGGAACCAGATTCCACCGCAAGATTTAAGCAGCGAGCCTTGGTCGAAATGAAAGAAAGAGAAAAGATCCTTATAGGTGGAGAGAAAAACGAACCCTCGCGGCTCGTGAACCCGAGGTGTTCCTTGACAGAGCCGACAATGTCATAGAGGGTGGCACAGAGTGCCAACGGGGTGCCGCACCTGCCGGTTTTGCGGGTGTGGGTTTTGAGTTGGACTCTGAACTCTGCCTTGCCTTCTTCCCTTTCCCCTCTCACCAAACTACAAAATACCCACCAACTCCCTCCATCCGCTCCATTTCCGTTTCTCGCCGAAGGCTCAATCCGCCACAACCCGGTCCGCCTCTGCACTTGCCGCTACACAAATGTCCACGAACACTCTCTTCGTAAACAGATCCTCCGTTCCTGCTTCCTTTAGAATGGCCGGCTGCTTTCTCCTTAGGCTCCTGTAAATTTGCATCATCTGTGGCACACTAGGCTGCCTCCCCGGCCTCCGGAATATGTTGCATAATCCGCTAAGGGCCCCGCGCACGGTCCCTCCATGAATCCTCGGATCAGTGCCCTTTAGGTCGCTCAGCGATTTGTCGATACGATTTGCCTCGGCTTCGAAAACGAACCAGTTCGGTTTCTGCGCCTTATTCTGGCTAGCGAACGCCACGCACAGCCCAAGCTCGAAAGGCATATTGAATCGCGGCACGCGCGGCTTCTTGGGGTCCAACTGCACGCGTGATAGATCGTGGACCGAGTATCTGGAGTTCCTCGCCAGCCCGAGGATCTTTTCCAGCCGTCGCGAACTGTCTGGGATCTCCAGCGTCGCGCGCGGCACCAATCCAAACGCGCTGAGCCCTGCTATATAGGCTACAAATAGCTTCTCAAACTTGCTGTCGTAGGGAATATTTAGGAAGACTTCATCGCGCCGCTTTTTTGGCTTTGCCACGAACGTGGTTTCTCTTTTTGGCTGAAGCCGAAGTCCTGGCCCCGTTCTTTTTTTCGGCGATTTTGCCTGAAAAAATCGTCTGAGAACTTGCGAGCCGCTTCAGCCACTTAACGCGAGCCTTTGGAACGCCGAGCACTTTCCCGACGTCCTCAGGTTTGGCGAATGTGGAATCTAGCACGATAGTCATATTCATGTCATCCCGAAACTCAAATATACTCGCCTTTCCAGAACAATTCCACTGGCAATCCCCACAGCCTCCAAGAGAATTGTGTCGGGGTTCATGAGACCGAGGAGACTGAGACCGATGGACAGACCGGACGTAATTCGTCTCACCAAACTAGAAAATTCTCGCCAACTCCTTCCAACCGCTCCACTTCCGTGTCTCACGTTCGAATGATAAAACTACAGTACTGTACCTTGACAGTAATATAAATTCCTGCTACCATTACCTATGTTTGCCTCGCCGAGCCTCTTCCTGTCACGCTCTCACCGCAAGGCCTGTCGCCCCACGCGCTTTGCCCTCCCGTCCCACGCAGCCTCCCGGTCCTCTGCGGACGCGCAGCAACGCCCGCAACCCCAATCCCCTCATGGGCTTACTTCACGATTCTCTGGATACCCCCGGGTGGGGGGTCTCCCGCCTTTCTCCGTGAACTCTGTGCTCTCCGTGTTAAGACCAACCAGCTCGTCCACCCAGACCGATCCGTTTAATACCCCGGATCGCCCGCCCGCAGCCGCTTTAGAATCAATGCCCACCCAACCGTTCGCAACCGTCGCATCTAATGCGCTTACGCCAGTCTTAAATCCTTTAGATGCAACGTTTACAAAAAACCGGGGGGAGGGCCCCAGTCCAAGGCGCCCTCTCGCCACTTGTTTACCCAGAGCGTTTTCTGCGAAGGGTCAGTCTCCACTTCCGGTATATCCTGTCACTGTGCTTGAACTCGACTGCGGCCAGGAATTTGACCCCACGCGCGACGAGGATTTTTTCGCAGCGCTTCCGCCTCGCCCCGCCGTTTGCCTGATCGAATCGCGCGCGGAAAGCGCCGAGCCATTTCTGATTCGCACCCAGGATTTGCGCCGCCGCTTGCAACGCCTCCTCGGGCTGCCCGATCCATCTAGCATGCGCCTCAATCTGCGCGAACTCGCGAGCGGCATTCGTTACCGCCTCACCGGCTCCGCGCTCGAACAAATCTTCACTTACTACCAGCACGCAAAGCATCTCTTCCCGCAGCGCTATCGCAAACTCACGCGCCTTCGTCCGCCCGCCGTCCTGAAAATCAGCCTGCGCAATGCTTACCCGCGCTGCTACGTCACGCGCCGCATCGCCGTGGACGAAACCGGCGCGTCGACCGCCGGCGCTTATTACGGCCCGTTCCCTTCGCGGAAATCCGCGCTCGCTTTTTCCGAACAAGCGCTCGACCTCTTCAAAGTCCGCCGCTGCCAAATTAAAATCCGCCGCGATCCCTCTTTCCCCGGCTGCATCTATTCCGAAATGAAAATGTGCCTTGCGCCGTGCTTTGCCGGATGCACCAAAGAGGAATACGACGCCGAAGTCCAGCGCCTGGTGCAGTTTCTCGACACCAATGGCAACTCGCTCCGCGCCGCCATCGAAGACGACCGCGAGCGCGCCAGCGCCGATCTCGATTTCGAGCGCGCCGCGCAACTTCATAAGCGCATCGACAAACTCGACGACGCGTTGCGCTTCCGCCCCGAGCTAGCTCGCCGCATTGCCGATCTCGACGCCGTAGTTCTTCAGCGCGCCGCCGAAGAGCAATCCATCGGCGTCTTTGGCATCCACGGCGGCCGACTCGCAGAGCCGTTCTTCCTGCGCTTCGCAGAAATCGCCAGCCAGCCGCGCTCCGCCGAACACATCTTCAAGGACTATCTCGAGGGAAACAGCGCAGCGGTGCAAAACGCCGAGAAGGCCGCCGTTCCATCCGCCGCCGCCGCGTCTGGGCAGAGTGAAGATGTTCCTCCCGTGCGATCCGCGTCCGTCGCCCGCGAAGAACTCAGCGAACATCTCGCCCTCATCTCCCGCTGGTTCTACAGCAATCCTCGCGACGGCGAGATTTTCTTTCGCGAAAAAGACTGGCCATACCGTAAGATTCTGAGGGCATGTTCTCGCCTACTCAATCCGAAGGCGGCTGAACCGCCGACAAGCGCGCCCGCCGCGAGCGGCAACCCATCGCCGCCGTAAAGATTTTGATTTCGTAGGGGCACGGCCCGCCGTGCCCGTCTTTGTAGTGGCGCAGCATGCTGCGCCACTACAAGTGCAATGGCAATCTAGAAGGATTCTAATGACCAAATCCGCCACTCTCGACGCCACAAAACGCTACGCCAACCGCTTCGCCGGACGCGCCGCCGACGGCCACTTCCGCGAAACGCAAGGCCTGGTGATGTCGTCGCTCGGCATAGGCACCTACCTCGGCCAGCCGGATCCAAAGGTGGACGCGAGCTACACCGCCGCGATCGTCGCCGCCGTCGAAAACGGTATCAATTTCATCGACGCCGCCATCAACTACCGCTTCCAGCGCAGCGAGCGCAGCATCGGAGCAGCCATCAAGCACTTAGCGACAAAAGGCTTCACTCGCGAAGAATTAGTGGTCTGCACCAAAGGCGGCTACCTGACTCCGGATGGCTCTATGCCAGAGGAGCCAACCGAATATTTTCTGCGCGAATACATCCAGCCCGGCATCTTCACCCCGAAAGACCTCGTCGCCGGCAGCCACTGCATGACGGCGCGCTTCCTGGAAAATCAGCTCGCCAGGAGCCTCCGCAATCTGCAACTCGAATGCATCGACGTCTACTACTTGCATAATCCAGAAACGCAGCTCACCGAAGTCTCTCGCCCGGATTTTCTCGAGCGCGTTCGCGATGCTTTTATTTATCTGGAGTCCGCGGCCGATGCCGGCAAAATTCAGTTCTATGGAATGGCTACATGGAACGGCTTTCGCCAGGAAGCCAAATCGCGCGACGCAATGCAACTCGCCGAATTCGCGCAGATCGCCACAGATATCGCCGGCGAAAAGCACCGTTTCCGTTTCATCCAACTTCCCTTCAACCTGGGAATGACGGAGGCGCTGACGCTCGGCAACCAATCCATCGGCGGGCGTGACCGGACGGTGATGGAAACCGCAAGCGAATTGGGAATTACACTGGTCGCCAGTGCGTCACTGTTGCAAGGCCAGGTCGCGCGCAATTTGCCGGCGTTCGTGGCACAAGCTCTCGGCCTGGAAAACGACGCGGAGCGCGCGCTGCAATTCGTAAGGTCATCGCCTGGAATCACCACAGCGCTGGTTGGAATGTCGCACGTCGAACACGTCCTCGCGAACGTGAAGCTCGTCGGCGTCGCACCAGCCACGGTCGATCAATTCACGCAACTTTTCACGCGCGGCGAATCCGCCTAAGTGTTTTGGACGAAAAGGCGCTCCGCCATCCACGCCGCGATGGCCCGATTCACTTGATCGAGCTTTCCCACAAAAAAATGATCCGCGGCTTCCACAATGACAACCTTGTTCTCCCCCGGCAATAACGCAACCATATCCTTCAACTTTCCCGCATCCCCAAACTGGTCATTCTCGCCATGCACAAAAAGTTTCGGCTTTTCACATCGCGTCAAATAAGAAAAGTCTGCGTTGTTGACTGGCGCTCCGAGACCGATCAGCGAAGTGACTCGCGCATCTTCGCAGCCAACGCGAAGTCCCACCCAGCAACCGAAACTGAATCCGGCAACGAGAAGCGGAATCTTCGGAAATTCCGCAGCGAGAAAATCCAGTGCCGTGCGGACATCCTCGCGTTCGCCCACTCCAAGATCATGTTTGCCTTCGCTCAAACCCGTTCCGCGAAAATTGAAACGCAACACAGGAAGTCCAAGCGCATCCAGCGATTTCGCTGCCTGATAGACCACCTTGTTGTGCATCGTCCCGCCGAACAGCGGATGCGGATGGCAAACCAGTGTGGCCAACCGCGGGGAACCCGTGCTGGGGCTCCACAGAATGGCCTCCAAACGCCCTGCCGGGCCTGCGAGAAAAAAATTTCGAGATTCGTGCTGTGCGCTCATAGGTCGAGTCAAAAGAAATGGGAGTTTACCGCATCGCGGAGAAAAGTCCGAACTCCCGGGGCGCAGTGGGAGTAACAGTACTAGTTCAATTACGAGATACCTCAAAGTATACGGTTTGGCCCAAAACCGCGTACTAGGACGTAATTTCCTGACTTTCGCGTTGCAGTTTGCCGGTGCCGATGTTAGCTTTCGTTCAAATTCCAGCCCGAGTGGAGGAGTAATGAGCGACGGCGCAGACCGCCGCGAAGCCCGGCGTTTTAACATGACGCTGCCGCTGCGCGTGCTTCCGCACGAACCGCATGGATCCGAACTCACGGCGCAAACCCGGGACGTAAGTTACCGCGGTCTCTACTTTCTTGCCGAAAAAGATTTCCCTGTTGGCAGCGAAATCGAATTTGTGATCACGCTGCCCGAGCAGGTGACGCAGTCGGGCGACGTCAATATCCGCTGCCTCGGCCAGATTGTGCGCGTCGAGCCCACCTCGAACGGCCGCCTAGGCATTGCCGCCAAGATTGAACGCTACGAATTCATGCCTGCCACAGCATCCGCTGCATAAGTTTTGTCTAGGCTCTTCCATTAACCGGCGCGACGCCCGTTTCGCATGGCGTTTCAGATCGATCATTCATGGTAATTTCTGACACTCGCCTGAAGCCGCGATCGGCGAGTACAATGGCGTGTGCTGGCCGTTCGACGTTTGTGCGATCGAGGCTCGTTTCTCCGCGAGGGAAATTATGTATCACTACGACGCAAGCATTGCGCTCGAAGAATTGAAAGAAGATGCGCTTCTGCCGCATCCGGTCAGGCTGCGCGACATGATTTTGCGCACGCAGCTTGGCCCGGAGGAAGCGAAAGTGCTGAACCACGAATTTCAGGATTATTTGACGCGTTTTGGCGAGTTGCAAAGCGTGGCGCGCGGAGTGCTCGAAAAAATTGCGGCCGGGCGGCGCAAGGCTTCGTGATGCACTCCGGCAAAATCGGAGCTCGGCGCGGATGAAAGCGAAACCGCGCGTCCTCCTCCTGTCCGCATCGTCCGGCGCGGGGCACGTCCGGGCTGCGCAGGCTCTCGAAAAGGCGTTCGCCGCGCCAGGCGATTGTGCCGTCGAACATATCGACACAATCGAGTACGTTAGCAAACTTTTTCAACGCGTTTACGACAAGGCTTATATTTCGATGGTGCGCCGTGCGCCGGAATTGATGGGCGTTCTCTACGACCGCCTCGATCAGCCCTGGCATCATCCGCGCCGCCGGCTTGCGCTGGACCGGCTGAACACCGGGCCAATGATTCGAATGCTTAAGCGCGTACAGCCGGATTTGTGCGTGGCCACGCACTTCCTGGCCGGGGAAATTGTGGCCTGGCTGATCGCCAAACGAAAATTGCGCGCGCACAACGCCATCGTTGTGACGGATTACGACGTGCATGCCATGTGGCTTTGCCGCACGGTTGATCGCTATTACGTGGCTATCGATGAAGCGGCTGAATATCTAGCGCACATCGGCGTGCCGCGAGAAAAATTGCGCGTCACCGGAATTCCCGTCGATCCGTTGTTTGCAAAGTCTCTGGACCGAGGGGAAGCGCGGCGTACGCTGGGGCTCGATCCTTCTGCGCCGCTGATTTTGATTTCCGCGGGCGGTTACGGTATCGGCCCGGTCGAACAACTTGTAAATGATTTGCTGGCGCTTCAGCGCCCGTGGCAAATTGTTGCCATCGCTGGCAAAGCGGAAAAGGTTCGCAAGCGCCTCGACGAGATTTCTCGCGAGGCGGGCAAACTTTCTGGCGGCACATCTCGACTCGTTCCTGTGGGATTCACCACGGACATGGACAAGTACATGGCCGCGGCCGATATTCTCGTCGGCAAAGCTGGTGGTCTCACTACATCCGAAGCGCTGGCTCGCGCATTGCCAATGGCGCTGATCGAGCCTATTCCCGGGCAGGAAGAGCGCAACGCCGATCATTTGCTTGAGGCTGGCGCCGCGATTCGCTGTAACAATTTGCCGGCAGCGGCGTGGAAAATAGCGGGATTACTGGACGATCCGGCCCGCCTGGCAAGAATGCGCGAAGCTGCGCGAACGATGGGCAAGCCCGGAGCGGCGGCGGCCATCGCCGAAGATGCTCTGAGGCTGGTAGACTGACGTGGCTACAAAACGACGTAAGATTTAGCTTTCGCATCTATAAGAGTTGCTGAACACGAGTCCCCATGCGACGCAACACACTTTTGATCGATGCTGACGACACGTTGTGGGAAAACAACGTGTTTTTCGAAAAGCTGATCGAGGATTTCATCACCCTCGTTGAGCCATGCGGCTACACGCGCGCGTATATCCGGCACATCCTGAATGAAACGGAACGGAAAAACATCCGTCAGTACGGCTATGGAGTGCGCAGTTTCGGCCGTTCGCTCGAGGAAACCTACCTAAAACTCGCGGACCAGATGGTCCGCCGCGAAACGCTGGCGCAAATTCATGGCCGTGTTATGGAGTTGGAACGCACGCCGCCGAAAATTCTCGATGGGGTTCCGGAGACGCTGGCTTACCTCACCGAGCGGCACCGGCTAATTCTGTTTACCAAAGGCGAGCCTGCGGAACAGGCGGCAAAAGTCGAGCGTTCCGGATTACAGGGCTTTTTTGAATTCATCGAAATCGTCAGCGAAAAAGATCCTGAGACTTACGGCGGTTTGGTGCGCAAATATAAAATCGTGAAGTCGCAGGGCTGGATGATTGGCAACAGTCCCCGCAGCGACATTAATCCCGCTTTGAAGATCGGACTGAATGCTGTCTACATTCCGCACCAGCATACGTGGCAGCTCGAACATGAACCCGTCATGGCGGGGGCTGGAAAGCTCGTTATTGTTCCGGCTTTTCGCGAACTGCGCGGGCACTTTTAGTTCTACCTGTTGGGCCTCGACGAATATCGAGTTGTGCTGGTCGCTTCGAAAAGCGGCAACAGAGCTGCCGCACTCCAAATAGCTGTTTCCAATTTGGATGTTGGCAATGGCTAAGCTGTGCGCGAGTCTTACCCTATTGCGGCCCGCAAAGGAGACCTTCATGAGCACTACTAGCACCGCTCTTCGCATCGATTGGCGGCAGGAATGGTTTGAGTTTGAGGACGCAACTTATCTAAATCTTGCGGGGCAATCGCCGATGCCGAAAGTTTCGCTGCGCGCGCTGCAAGCGGCTCAAGAATGGAAGAAATTCCCGCACCACAAACCGGACTCGACTTTCTTCGAGGTACCAAATCGGATTCGTGCATCGATCGCGAAGCTCATTGGGGGCAAGGCGGAGGAGATTGCGATCACCACCGGAGCGACCACAGGTATGGCCGCGGTTGCGTATGGACTCACGTGGAAGCCGGGCGATGAAATCGTTACAGCGAAGGGCGAATTCCCGCTGCAGTACACGGTTTGGAAACCGATGGAAAAGCGCGAAGGCATAAAGCTGAACATCGTTGCGCCACGCGAACGATTTATCACCGCCGATGATTTGCTAGCGGCTTTGACGCCGAGGACGCGGCTCGTGTCCGTGAGTCTGGTGCGATTCGATGATGGCTCGCTACTGGATGCGACGCGCGTGGCCGCAGCGTGCCATGCGCAGGGGGCATTGCTTTTGCTGGATGCCAGCCAGTGTTGCGGCACGCTGCTGATGAATGTCGAAAAACTCGGCGCGGACTTTGTCGTTTGCGCGGGGTACAAAGGATTGCTTAGTCCATTTGGCACAGGATTTTTCTGGGCCAAGAGCGAGCACATCGCCAACATGCGGCCTGCACCGTTTTATTGGATGGCTGTAGCCGGCTCGGACAATTTTGCTTCGCTCAATTTCGACAATCCGAAACCCGCTCTGGCCGCGAAGCGGTGGGACACCGCGGAACCAGCCAGCTATTTCAATTTCAACCTTGTAGCGATGGACGTTTCGACGGATTTTGTCGTGCGCGTGGGACCCGAAACTGTGGCGAAACACAATCGCGCCCTGATCGACTTGATGTATCAACGCCTGCCGAAGGACAGCTGCGTTCCAGCGAGTCCGCTGGATGCGGCACACCGGGGCGCCTATGGATGCTTCGCGGCGCGCACACCGGAAAAGACAGCATCGCTCTATCAGAAACTGCGCGGCGAAAATATTATCGTGAGCTTGCGCGAAGGAAATATTCGCGTGTCGCCGCATCTTTACAACACGGAGCGCGACATTGATCGTCTGATTGCGGTGGTGATCGCATGACGACAGAACACGCATGGCCTCGGATTGCCGTGGTAGGAGCCGGCGCGGTCGGCGGCTACTTTGGAGGAATGCTGGCGAGAGCCGGTGCTCCGGTGATTATGATCGGCCGGGCTGCGTTCGTCGAAGCAGTGAAGAAGAACGGGCTTTTTCTTGACACGGTGCAGTTCAAAGAGAGCGTGCGCGTTGAGGCTTCCACGGAGTTGAACGATGTTCGCGGCGCGGAGATTGTTCTTTTTTGCGTGAAGACGACCGACAATGCCGCGACGGCTCGAGCGCTCGCGCCTCTGCTGACGCCCGGCGCGATTGTCGTGAGCATGCAGAACGGTGTGGACAACGCCGAGCAGATTCGCGCGGCATCGGGGATTGCGGCACTCTCCGCAGTGGTTTATGTAGCAGCGGCCGTTCCCGAGCCTGGGCATGTGAAGCATGCGGGGCGCGGCGATCTCGTCGTGGGGCCGCGGAATCCGCAGAGCGAGCGATTTGCCGCGATGTTCGAAGGCACCGGCGTCGGCTGCCGCGTTGCGGATAATATCGAGGGCGAACTTTGGACAAAGCTGACGTGGAATTGCGCGCTGAACGCCGTTTCGGCTCTGGGCCGCGCGACGTACGGACAGATTGCGGCAAGTCCCGATGCGCGGAAGCTGGTGGAAACGGCGGTCTACGAACTGCTGGCAGTTGCACGCGCGGCGGGCGTGCATCCTCCGGGGTTTGAGGACCCGCAGGTGGCGCTGGCGGGATCGTTCAAGATCGCGACGCAACTGGCCGGGGCGTACTCTTCCACAGCGCAGGACATGATGCGCGGGAAGCGCACGGAGATCGATTCCTTGAACGGGTACATTGCGAGGCGCGGCGCAGAGCTTGGGGTGCCGACGCCGGTCCATCATACTTTGTACACGCTAGTAAAGCTGGTAGAAGGGCGGGCGTAGCTGCTGAGGTTTGGTCGCACGGCGATCAACAGCCAGAAAAGATTTACGCAGAGAACACAGAAATCGCAGTGGACACAGAGAGCACAGAGAGTTCGGAGGTTAGCGGTCGTCGCGGATTTTGAAGGGGATGTGGGCGATGACTTCGAGGTCGACAGCCGTGCCAGATTTTGAGCCAGGCTGGAACTTCCACTGGGCGAAGGCGGACTTGGCGTTGGCGTCGAGCTGAGGTTCGAGGCCGCGGGCGACTTGAATGCTGTCGACGGAACCGTCGGCGTGAACGATTCCATACAAAACGATTTCACCTTGTACGTTTTGCTCGATGAGTTCCGGCGGGAACTTGGGATCGACTTTTCTGATCGGCACAGGCATGGCGAGTTCGGAAGAAGCGGAAGACGCTCCCGCCAGGCCAGATCCTAGCTCGGCAAAATGCAGCACCCAGCTTCCGCTGGCGCTATTGATATTGGCCATGTTGACAGCGAGCGTGTAGACCCGCTTAGAAACAAAAATCTGCTCGGGCTTTGCACCTGGTGGGAGCGTCGCGAAGTTAGGAGGGCCGGTGCGTTCAGGCACGTCTTCGGTCTTGCTGTTGAGATCCGGACGGGTGATCAGACCGTGCGATGACGGCAAGCTGAGCTTTGAGTGAGATGTACCCAAGCCAGAAGTTCCCGCTTTGGGCTGCGGGTTTCCGCCCCTGATGCTGATGCCTACGGGACTCTTTCCGCCGCCGTTGCTCGATGCTGTTGCGCCAGCGCCGCCGGATGCATCCGCGGATGCTTTCGGTGAACCATCGGGCACGCCGGGTTTGGTGCTATCGGGCGAAATGGAGATGCGCGCGGCGAGATTGCCTTGCGGCGGCTGAACATCCGCTCTGGGAGCCGCGGGCGATGCGGAAAGCGCGATGAGCGTGGCAGGGTTTCCGTCTGCAGCGGGCTGAGCAGCGCCAAGATCAGGCGCGGCGACGGTGTCGCCGGTTTGCGCGCGCTCCGCGACGCGGGGTGCCGCGCCTGCGTTTAGATCGAGTTTCGGGCGCGCCGGAGCGTTTGGCGAAACGGCCAGAGTCAGGTCCGCGGGCTTTTGATCAAACGCGGGGACGTCGGGCGGCGGAGCGGCCGTGACCGTAGCGACGTGATGCTGGCGGGGATGGAGTTTTGCCAGGGCATCGGCGCTGATCTGAATATGTGGGCGGGCAGGAGCAGCCAGAGCCTGCAACTGAACAATGTTCGGCATGTCGGGGAGGGTTTTGGGCGCGAGTTGCGGCGCAACTGGGTTGAGAAGGGTTTGGCGCGGGTGATTCGGATGGACGGGGTCAGTAATGATGTGCTGGCGCGGATGGAAGGCGTCGGCGCCTTTGGGCAGGAGCGGCTTGTCTGGGTCGCCGTGCGCGACGGTCTTGGGCTTCGCGGCGCGAATTTGGAGCGTCGGGAAATTTTCGATGGGGCCGGACCAGGTTAGCTGGGTATTGTCAAAAGCGGAGTTGTGACGAACAGTCGTGGGAAGTAGCGAGAACGGAGATAGTACGAACACGACGTGCCAGAGCGCGGCAGCGACGACCGCGCGCCAGGGCATGCGGCGTTCGACCCAGCAATCGCGGAAGTAGTCGCCGCCTAGAAATTTTCTGGGGGTAAAGGGGCCGGAAACGAGCGTGCGGAGGCTGCTTGCGACGCCCTGGTGAAAGTCGCCCCAGGGGATTTCCAGCTTTGGCTCAACGATGACTGGCTCAAGCGGAGGAGCGGGGATAGGGGCCATGCGCGCAGCAGTGGCCGCGCCGCCTTGTCCCAACAGGTTGAACCCACTATTGACCTGGCCCAATGACATTAGTCTCGTAGTATAGCGTGACTGGGGACCAGTGGGTATGGATTCGGGTGGGGGCGCGGGGGATGCCTGGGGAAGAGTGAGTAGTGGCTGGTGAGCAGTGAGCAGTGCAGACGGGCGGGGCCTTTCGACACTCCCTTCGCTCCTCAGGGCAAGCAATCTTCGCCCCTATCGAGTTCAGCTAGGCGGCGCTGGCTCGCGGACGAGTTTGGAAGTGGCGGAAGACGGCAATGAGAACGGTGACAGCACAGAGAACTGTCACGGCAAACCAGAAGTCGAGGGCAACCTGCCGAACCGACCGAAAGTCCTGGGCACCGAGCGGGATTGTCGCATCGGAAAGAAACGCCGCGAGGTCAGGAATGCGGCTCTCGTCGCCTGTGTTGATGAAGCGCTGAAGAATTTCAGCATAGGGCCAGTAACTTACGTAAAGCATCACGCTGCCGAGCACGGATCCCATTGCTCCGCCCATGCCGAGAGCCAGAGTTAGATAATGGGGATGAAGTGAACTCAGCCGGAAGGATCCGCCTCGGACGATGACGGCGAGCGCGCAAATCAGTAAGAGCACTGTGGAGAAAACCAACAGCAGTCCCGACGCCTTCATTACAGCGGCGTTCCAGCCAGAAACGCCCCCTCCCCTCATCTCCCCGCGTAATTGGCTGAGTTCTGTTTTTTGCGTTTGATCGGCCTGATCCGCGAGTAACGTATACAACGCGGCCCGTTCATTGTTGGCGTCTTTTTCGGATAGTGAAGCGAGGTGTAGGAAAGCTTGTTGCTGAACGCGCGGGAGCCAAAATGCGCCTGCTGGACCCATCATCTGTCCAAAACGGGCCACCGCCAGGTATTTTTCGATCGCACCCGCGCGGTCGCCTCGCGCTTCGAGCGCCGCGCCGGATTCGAGGATCGATTTCGCATAGCAGGAAGAGTCCCATGCCGAATGGGTTGGCAGGCCGTACCACCAAGAGTATTCGTCCGTCAAAGCCTGAAACGGATCGTCGATGTGGTAGCGAAGCAGGACTCTCCTGTCGAGACCCTTAAGCCGGTCGAGGTAGGTGTCAAGTTTTTGAGACTGAAACGCGGCGGCCATGGCGCTTTGCCAGGCGGGGCTTTCGTGATCCTCGCGCCCGGACCCGATTCCTTTTATGAAAGCGTCGGGGATCGTCTTGTGAGGGGCTTCATCGAAATCAATTTTCTCGGCGACGATGAAATGCGGGAGAGCGTTTTGCGGGTCATATTTTTCCAACTCGGATACCCAACGATCGAATTGGGGAAACGAGGAGTATTGCACGGCAATGACCCCGTACACCCAGGTCAGGTTTGGATCGAGCTGAACGGCTTCTTCGGCTAAACGCACGCTTTCGTCTGGGTTCGGGTGGCGGAGCGCGACATAGACGAGGCCCTCGGCATCGCGGTTCTGTTCGACTTTACGGGTCAGCGCTTCTGAGTACGGAGTCGGACGATAGAAGAATGAGTTTGACGGAACATGGAACACTTGATGCCATTGGACGAGGGAAATGGCGAATGCCTGACGGAACACTGGCGCGAGGAAGAAGAGAAGCGAGGCGACGACGCAGGACGCGATCACAGCGAGTGTGGTTTTGCGCATGGGAAGCTCCTTGTCGAAAAGTTCGCTGGCGGAAGAAACGCTGCGGCGCTGACTGCCTGGCAGGATTGCGGCGAGGATGGCGTGCTTCGCTAGGACACCGGCGCCGCCGATCGACCAGATGAGGGCCGACCAATTCCCTTCCACGTGATTTAGCTCGCTCAACATGCCGCGGCCCCAGTCGAGGGTGTCGTTGGGCGCGATCCAAATCGCAAGACGCAGCAGCAGAATGGCAACGCTACGAGGCGCGGCGGCGGGGATCATGCGCGGCCTCCGCTGAAGGCAGGGCGACGGGCTTTTAGGGCAGAACGCTCGGCGGCAAAGGTGGAGCGGACGAGTTCAACGCCGTTGGGAGTGAGGCGGTAGGTGTGGCGCGGGGGGACGCCATCCTCAGTCGTGACCCACTTCGTCTCGAGCAAGGAAAATTTGGCTAGGCGCATGAGGATGGGATAGAGCGTGCCGGATTTGAGGCCGGTTTCGCGGCTGAGTTCGTAGCCGTAGCGCCAGGCGGTGGGGCGCTCGACAAAGCGTTCGAGAACGCGAAGAGTTTGCGGGGATAGGCGCGGAGTCTTCACAAGCTAAAGTCTACATATATAGAGATTATTGTCAAGCACAATTTTGCGTCGTGCCGATTGGGAATACTGTAATGCTCCGCGCAACAAATCAGTGGGCTCGGTTGGCTGGCTGCTTGGGGAAGACACCGTTCACAAAGAAAGTGAGGGTGGCGTCGCCCTGCTTGAGGACGCGGGTGCGGCGGAGGCGGTCGAATTGTTCGGGGAGTTGGAATTTGTGGTGATGCTCGAAGATGACGAGCGCGTCGGGGGCGAGAAAATTGGCGGTGGCGAGAAATTCGAGGGTGCGGGCGTAGTCGATGTGGGCGGCGTAGGGGGGATCGACGAAGGCAAAATCGAAGGGCGGGGTGGACGGAGTGTGGCGCGCGGCTAGTTTTTGGAGGGCGGTGTGAGCGTCGGCGACGAGGATGGTGTAGCCGGCGGTGATTTTGAGGGAGTCGAGGTTTTGGCGGATTAGTTTTGCGGCGGGCGCGTGATTTTCAATAAAGGTTACGTCGGCGGCGCTACGGCTGAGAGCTTCGATGCCAACGGCGCCAGTGCCGGCGAAGACGTCGAGGAAGCGGGAGCCTACGACACCCGGGCCCAATACATTGAAGAGCGTCTCGCGTAGGCGGTCGCTGGTGGGTCGGAGGGCGAGGCCTTTCAGGCTTTTGAGGATGCGGCTGCGATATTTGCCGGCGATGATGCGCATATTAGTGAAAAATTAGCATAGTCTAGAGACCGGCGACTGAATCAAATGGAACAAGCAACAAAGAAAATGGGTTCCCAACTTGGACTGCGAACCCGAGGAGTTACTTGATGCCACGACTTTTCGCTGTAATTCGGACGCTTTCACTCTTTAGTTTTGTGTTGTGTTGCGCGTTCCTGCCGTCGGCGGAGGCGCAATCTTGCGGAGCGAAGGGGATCGCATTGCAGGTGCTTGGGTCTGGCGGGCCGGAACTGCAAGACAAGCGGGCTTCGAGCAGCTATCTCATCTGGGAAGACGGGCAAGCGCGAGTGCTTGTGGATGCAGGAGGAGGAAGCGCGCTGCGATTCGGCGAAAGCGGGGCGCAAATGTCGCAGCTTGATGTGATTTTTTTCTCGCACTTTCATGAAGATCACAGCGGCGACTTTCCCGCGTTGATCAAGTCTTCGTGGTTCGAAGAGCGCAAGCGTCCTTTGCCGGTCTACGGCCCGGAGGGAAATGATTTCATGCCTTCCACGGTGGAGATTGTTTACGATTTTTTTGGAGACAAGCACGGCGCTTATCGCTATCTCAGCGAGCTGCTGGTACCTGGAGAGGAAGGCGACTATAAATTGCAGCCGCACAATGTTGCAGGAACCGCGAAGCCGGCCGAGGTGTTTCGCCGTGGCGGCATTGCCGCGCAAGCGGTGCGGGTTGTCCACGGAGGAGTTCCAGCCCTTGCGTGGAGAGTAGAGATGG
>Ga0210394_10001354_pt1 | contig 39990 bp, 46 predicted proteins | sample IncBWC12MmetaG_FD_160121 | JGI IMG/M metagenome (GOLD analysis project Ga0210394, IMG submission 160121) | Forest soil microbial communities from Barre Woods Harvard Forest LTER site, Petersham, Massachusetts, United States - Inc-BW-C-12-M | ecosystem: Environmental > Terrestrial > Soil >... | reverse complement strand
GCCGAATACATCGAAGAACAGGGCTTTTACCGCGACACTCATGGGATACTTCTAGCGCAGTCCGGCGCGGGATGGTAACGCCCTTCCCCTCTTCCCTCGTGGGGCGGGCGAGTTCCCCCGCCATTGACCGTGGGCCATGGGAGAGATGAAAGGATCGCGATGTCAGAACTGGAACGGTGGGAAACGCGGTTTGGCGCGCCCGGCTATGCCTTCGGCAAGGAGCCCAATGCTTTTCTCAAAGCCCAAGCGCGCCGGCTGCGCTCAGGCGCAACGGCGCTGTCGGTTGCCGACGGTGAGGGCCGCAATGGCGTTTGGCTCGCCGAGCAGGGCCTCGACGTGCTAGCGATCGATTTCTCGCCGACAGCGCTTGCGAAATCCCGCGCGCTTGCCGCCGAACGCGGCGTTCGGCTGCGGACCGAAGTCGCCGACGTCACAACCTGGCGCTGGCCGACCGACGCCTACGACGTGATCGCGGCGATCTTCGTCCAATTCGTCACGCCCGTCGAGCGGGCGGCGCTTTTCGCCAACATCAAGCGCGCGCTCAAGCCCGGCGGCCTTCTGCTCATGCAGGGCTATCGGCCGGAGCAATTGCAATATCGCACCGGCGGGCCGCAAGAGGCCGAGCGCATGTACACGCGCCCGCTTCTCGAAGCGGGTTTCGGCGACATGGCGCAAATCGAAATCTTCGAGCATGACAGCGTGATCGGCGAAGGCACGGCGCATGTCGGCATGTCCGCGCTGATCGATCTCGTCGCCAAAAAATAGGGAGAAACGTCATGGCGAACGACCTTGCGGAGCTGGTTCACGAACTTATCGTGGCGACGCGCATTCTCGCCAATCAAAAAGTGCTCGATGCGTTCGGCCACGTCAGCGTGCGCCATCCGCGCGATCCCGGACGTTATTTCATTCCGCGTCACCGGGCGCCGGAATTGGCGGAGATTTCCGACATCCTCGAAATGAATCTCGATTCCGAGCCGGTGCGGCCGACCGAATTACGGATGTACAGCGAGCGCGTCATCCACGGCGAAATCTACAAGGCGCGCCCTGACGTCAACGCGGTATGCCACCATCATTCGCATGCGGTGCTGCCGTTTTGCATTTCGGGACGCGAACTGGTGCCGGTGTTTCACCTGCCGGCGGTGATCGGCCACGTGCCGTTCTGGGATCAGCGCGACGAGTTCGGCGACACCCATATGCTGGTGGTCAAGCCGGAAGAAGGCGCCTCGCTCGCCCGCGCGCTCGGGCCTAATTGGATGGTGCTGATGCGCCGGCACGGCGCCACCGTCGCCGGAACGAGCCTGCGCGAAATGACGTTCCGCACCGTGTTCGGTTGCGAAAACGCCGCCCTGCAGAGCCAAGCCATGGCGCACGGCCATGTCGACCCGCTGTCGCCCGGCGAGATCGCGCTGTCGGCGGCCCACAGCGTGCGCCCGCCTTCGACCAATCGCGCCTGGGATTATTGGGTGCGCCACGTCGAGAAAGCGGGGCTGATGCCGGCGAAGGTGAGCGCAAAGCGCGGCGCGGCTTCGGCAAAACCTTCAAGATCGAAGCAAGCGCCCACGAAACGCAAAGCGAAGAAACGGTGCTGACGCGGTTGCCGGATCGTCGATGAAAATACAATAATCATGCGGGCCCGCGAGCCCCTTAAGAGGAAACCATGCCCAAGAGTACGCACAAGGGTACGCACAAGAGTATGCAATCGCCACGCCTGCCCGAGCTTTCCGAAGAAACTTTTACCGCCGCCCAGCGCGCGCTGGCGGAGTCGATAAAATCCGGCCCGCGCGGCCAATTCAAGCTGTCCGGCCCGTTTGCGGTCTATCTGCATTCGCCGGCCTTCGGCGAATTGGCGCAAAAGCTCGGCGGGCATCTGCGCTTTAAGACCGGCGTGCCGCCGCGATTATCGGAACTTGCGATTCTGTGCACCGCGCAGCACTGGAAGGCGCAGTACGAGTGGGTGGCGCATGCCATCATCGCCGCGAAACAGGGCGTGAAGCCGGAGACCATCCGCGCCATTCAAGCCGGCCGGGCGCCGAAATCGGCGCCAAAGGACGAAATGGCGATCCATGCCTTCGTCAAAGAGCTCTACGGCAAACGGCGCGTCAGCACCGGCGCATTCAATGCCGTAAAGAAAATTCTCGGCGATGCCGGAACAGTCGAGCTTGTCGGCATCCTCGGCTATTACGCGATGGTGTCGATGACGCTCAACACCTTCAAGGCGCCGCTGCCGCAAGGCACACCGGCGCCGTTCGCCGAACCCAAATAACGCAGCGAACGTCTCAAGCCACGCGGCCGCTCGGTCGCGCGGCCGGCTGAGGGCGGCTCGCCGCAACGCCGCCGCGCGGCCTATTCAGGCGTTGGCGCAGGAGTTCGAGGAAGCGGTCCTTCGGCATCGGCGGCGCGATGAGTATGCCCTGGCCGAAATCGCAACCCATCGCCATCAGGGCTTGCAAGTCCGCCTGGCGCTCGACGCCTTCGGCCACCGCGGCGCTGCCGAAGCGGTGCGCGAGGTCGATCGCGGTCTGGCAGATCGCGGCATTGTCGGCGTCGACGGCGCAGTTGCGCACGAAGGAGCGGTCGATTTTCAATTCCGCGAAAGGCAGATTGCGCAGGCTCGAAAACGATGAATAGCCGGCGCCGAAATCGTCGATCGCGATGCCGATGCCGATGCCGCGCAATTGCCCGGCGATCTCCTTGGCCAGCGCGATGTCGCGCGCGATCTGATCTTCGGTCACTTCAAGGATGAGACCGGGCCACTGCTCGGATTGCGGCCGATACTCGGCGACGAGCGCCGCGATCGGCATCCGCAGCAACACGCCGACCGGCACGTTGACGGCGAGGTGCAGATTGAAGCCCGCGTCGTTGAACATGGACCAATCGCACAGCGCCGCGAGCAGCGCATGCTGCGCGAGGTCGGCGACGCTGTCTTCGTCGACGTCGGGCAGGAAACTGCCGGGCAACAATATCCCAAGCTGCGGATGGTGAATGCGCGCCAGCGCCTCCGCGCCGGCAAGGCATTTGCGCCTGAGATCGATCTTCGGCTGGTACCAGATCTCGAACCAATTGTTGCGCAGCGCGTCGGCGACCGCGATGCGGGGTCGCGCATCGACGGTCATGGCGGCAATAAGGGTGCGGCGCTCGTCCTCAGCCATCTCTTCGATCGGCCCGGACCAGTTGCGCACGTCATCGGGATCGGATTGGCTCATGCTCATAAGACTGCGACCGGCGTCATAAGCGTATACGCCGGCCGGTCTTAACCAATCGTAAGGCGAAGGATTTGTTTATCCGGCGCGGCCGGTGCAGCGGGCGCTCATTGCTTGTTCATCTGCATGCTGCCGCTAGGGCCTTGCATATTCATGCCGCCGCCAGATCCTTGCGTGCCACCCCCTTGCATCATCATCGTGCCCCCGCCGGCGGCGACGCCGGGCGCCGGCGCCCCGATCCCCGCGATCGGGTATTCGACGTCGACCGCGCCGGCGTGATCGAATTTCAGCGTCACTTTAACCGTCTGGCCTTGGACTAGCGGGTGCGTGAGATCGACGAACATAACGTGGTAGCCGCCGGGCTTGAGCGTGACGGTCTCGCCCGGCTTGATCTCCAGGCCGCCCTCGACGGGACGCATTTTCATCACGCCGCCTTCCATGGTCATGCTGTGGATCTGGCATTGCGCGCTGGCATCGTCCGACACGCAGCTGACTCGATCCGCCGTCGTGCCTTTGTTCGTAATCGTCATGTAGCCGGCGCCCGACGGCGCGCCCTGCGGCGTCGCCCGCGCCCATGGCTGCGAGATGTGGATCGAGCCGACGTCGTAGTCGGCGGCCACAGCGGGAATTGCCGAGAGTTGCGCCACTAAGAGCGGCGCCGTGAACAGCGCGAGGATCGCGGCAATGCCGCGTGAGATGGATTGCGAAGTGAAATACTTCATGGACTTGCTCCGTGTTGAAGGCTTGCCAAAGCGGCAAAGGTTTTTGCCGCCTCCGCGCGCGAGTTAGGCAAGCGGCGGGGCACGGGAGCGGTGGGCGTGAGCGGCGCTGACGAGGAGGCGCGGTGTCGCCATGCGCGCGATGGCGATGGTTTGCGCCAGTGCCGGCGCAAAAGTCATTGCCGGCGCGAAGGTGGGGCAAACGGGAGGTCCGCAACAGCAGCCGAAACAGGTTCCGATACAGCCGCCGGCGGGGCCAGCGGGCGCGGAGCCGCCCGCGCCGAAGTGCGAGCAAATCGGGGCGCCCGCCAACGCCGCGCCGGTGCCAAGGGGACCGGCGATGGCGAGCAGAATCACCTGGAGCGCCACCGCATAGGCAGTGGCCAGCGCCAAAACCGCGCGTAACCGGCTTGCGAAGCTCATTTGACCGAAGTCTTAGGCCGCCTATACAAAATGTCCACAACGGACTGTGGGCCGTCCTGCCAAGGAAACGACCCTAGCCCCCCGGGAATTATCTATGACGGATGCTTCTATTCGGCGCGTAGAAATTTAACCGCAGGAGCGTATTCTAGCGTCATGAATCGGAGTGGTTCTCAGGCGGCCCAGAACCGACCCGACCCGCACGATGCCGACGGGTTCGGGCAGGTACTGCGCTTCCGCCGCGCGGGCCGGCCGCCGCCGGTCTCACCGGCGTGGCTGTCCGATCGCAACATCGAGCCACCCGACGATCTCGCCAAATACGAGCAAGAACGAGACGAACAAGACCTGAACCAAGACCTGGACGAAGTCATCGACTATCGCCAGCGCATGCGGATGAACGTGATCGCGCTTGCGGTCGTGACGTTTCTCGTCGGCGCCGGCGTCTGGCTCGCCGACACCATCGCCGACATGGAAAAAGACCAGGATTGCGTGATGCAGGGGCGCATCAATTGCGCTCCGATCGAGCTGCCTCCACCGACGCAGCAATAGCCCTATTGCGACGATCCGGGCGCGCCAAGCTTGCCGCCTCGTTCCGGAAGTGCAATCACCGGCGTGCCGCTCTCCGCGACCGGTTTCACTGCGCCCGTCGCATTCATCGCGCCATCGGCGGTCGTTTCGCCGGTCTTTTCGCCGGTCTTGGCCGGTGCGGCCGCGGGTGGCGCCCCTTGCGGCTTGACCGCTTCGCTGCCGGCCGCGCCCGGTACGACTTCCTCGGGCTTGACGGTGGCGTCGCCGGCGGCCCCCGTCTTCAGGTCGGCCCGAATCGGCTTCGCTGCGGCGGGCGCCTCCATGCGGGATCCGCCGACGATGGCGAGCACTTCGCCGATCACCCGCGCATGCAGCCGCGGCGATTTGTCGATATTGAGATGATCGATGTTCGGATCGGAACGCAGGTCGACGTTGAGCAACGAGCCATGGAATCCCGGTCCGCGCCCCATGAAATAGTGCTGAGTCAAATTGAGCACACGAGCGACATTCGCCGACGCCGCATACGATTCGGTGCCGTCGAACGGCACTACGAGCGCGACCGGAACACCCTGCCTGCCTAAATAGGCAGCCATCTCCATGACCGCATCGGCGCCCAGCGAATGACCGATAAGAATGATTGGTCCTTCCTTCCCGGCTTTGTAATTCGCGGCAGCCTGATCGGCGAGACCCTGCCAATCGGCATGATTGTCGACCGTCGCGTACACGCCGCGGTTATTGAGCTCCGCGGCGAGCGTGTCCATGCCGAGCGAGAAGATATTCATTAGCCCGCGTAATAGGTAAACGTGCGCGCGCGACGCCGCCATGCTCGGATTTGCTCCGAGCGCGAGCATCATTGCTGCCGTCAGCACCCCGATCGCAGTAAGACGCCACCAACCTCTCATGACCACCTCGCGGCTTGTCGCATCACGCTCGACCTTTGCGATCCCAGACCATGCATTGTAAGCGATTCATAGTGCACTGCCAGATTTCGCCGCCGAATTCCTTCCCGATTCCACAGTGCTTTACAAACCAACGCGCACCTGTAGCAAAAATGCAACGTGCGTGGGGTCGTCAATATAACCATGGCACGATGCGGGCGGTGCGGCGCATATAGGCGCGGTATTCATCGCCGAACGCACTGATCATCATCTCCTCTTCCCGCCACACTCGCCCAAAAAACAGGATGCCAAAGCCAACCAAACCGGCAGGCCCCGCAACCCAATTAGGCAATAGCAGTGCTTGGGCCACGGCCATGAGCCAAAACCCCGCATACATGGGATGCCGAACCGTTGCGTAAATGCCCGTTGTGACGAGGATGTGGCGCTCGCGGAGGTCGAGGCTGACCGACCAATTATGGCCGAGATCGCGATGGGTGCGATAAAACAGCCAGATACAGACCACATCCACGACAATACCCAGATAGCTCAGCGCGGGGGTAACGGGGTAATCGGCAAATCGCGGGAAATGGGTCGCAAGATAAAGGCAGGGCACGATGCCGAGCCCCGTCAGTGAAGCGCCGAGAAGTGCAAATTCTCGCGCGCCGCGTGCCGAGTAGCGCACCGGCGTCTTGCGCGCGCGGCGCCCCGGTTGCAGCCGTATCAGGAACCACGCGGCGCCGAACGCAAACCAGATGATTTTCGAGATCGTCGCCGTCACGGCCTTAACACTCCGTCGCGCGCGCGGGCGCAGCGGCAGCGAAGCCGCCGCCCGATGCTGCCTCGATCAACGCGCCGTCGGCGGCAAACGCCGCAACCGCTCGATCCGGATCCTCCACCCAGTCGCCAAGCCGCAGCGGACCGCAGCACAGCATGTAATAGTCATAAAAGTATCGCCGCTCGTTGCCCATCACCGCCTGGCGGTGGATACGCAGGAAATTGAGATGGAAGCGCCGATATGTATGCTCCTCCACCATCATGCGGATGCGAATGATCTTGACGACGGGTTTTCCGGTGGCCGGCAGGCCGAGTGCGGCCACCGGATCGACCTTGTAAACATTGATGACGTCGACCAGCGCCTGATACTCGACCCAGTAAATCGAGCGCGCGTCCGCAAGCCTGCCGACGGCCTCGCGCAACCAGCCGGCCGCCGGATGCAATGCCACTTTGAGAAGCGATGAACCGGTCGAAACGAGATGCAGCGCTTTGCCGCGACCGCCGAGTTGCGGATCGAGCTGCAAAGCACGGTCAACGACCGCAAGCGACAACGGCGCGCCAAGACTATGCCCGTGGATGACGATTTCGTCGGCGTCGGTCTCGCGGGCAAGACGCACCAATTCACGGGCGAGCCGATCGAGCCGCGCCTCGACGGGCTGTCGCACCCGGTGGACAAAATCGCGCGCAAAGTACCAATCATCGAGTGCGTAGGCGATATGGATGAATCGTCCGACCGTCCAGCGCAACGCGACGAACAACGCGAGCCAGAGCAAAGGCGCGATCAACAGCGGATACGGCAGGGCGAGATGACCAACGGCAAAGCGCGTCAGACCGATCGACAACCACGCCACGCCGACAATGTAGAGCAGCGGCGACAGAAAAAATGCGCCGTAGCGCCAGGCGACGATGAAATACTTCACCACCGTTCCGCTCAGAATGAATTCCATCAATGCGGCGATCCCGAGCGGGAAGCGCAACCAATCGCTTCGCGCGCCGTCGGACCTGACAAAGTCGTCCCAACGAAACCAGTGAAAATCCGTGCTGATGCGCCAATTCGGTCCGGATGTCTCGACCGTCCAGCTGGCCACCGCGCCGTCAGCCGACAGCCGCGGCGGCGAGACCGCGCCCTGCACGTTCCAGGCTTTGTGGAACCGCGCCATTTCGCGGATGAAACGGCGATGCTGGTGTTCCGCTCCGACCGGCTCGTAGCCTGTCATCTGCACGAAACAACGCTTGCGCACGAGCGCCTGCGGCATGGCAGACTCCTGACAGACTCTTGGGCCGAGCCCTCGGCGGGTTGAATAGGTAATATGGCTTCCCCGATCAAGCGCGGCGGATCGCTCGCGCCAGGCCGGCAGGCCGGATAAACGCTTGGCCCCAAGCCAAAATCCGCCTTTGGCGTGGCCGCCGATGCGCGATTTCCAGCGGGCCACGCGCCGTTGAACTTACCGGCATCCTTCGCTATACGGGGCGTTCACATTGAGGGGCCCGATGCGATCCGGGCTTGCTCGCGCCGGGCTGGGCCGGTGCCTATTCCGCTACTGACCAAGAGCATGCCCGATGTCCACTACGTTCGATAAAGTGGCTGAAATCATTGCGGAAACTTGCGATATCCCGCGTGAAAACATCAAGCCCGAGAGCCACGCCATCAACGATCTTGAGATCGACAGCCTCGATTTCCTCGACATCGCCTTCGCCATCGACAAGGCGTTCGGCATAAAACTTCCGCTCGAACAGTGGACCCAGGAAGTCAATGACGGCAAGGCGACGACGGACCAGTATTTCGTGCTGAAGAACCTGTGCGAGCGGATCGACGAGTTGATCGCTGCCAAGGGCGCCTGAGCGCCGCATATGCGTCTTGAATATTTTCAGATGATCGACCGCTTCGTCGACGTCGATGTCGCCCGACGCGTGGCGCGCGCCGTCTGCACCGTGCCAAAACAGAGCACGGTATTCGAAGGTCACTTTCCCGGCTATCCGCTGATGCCGGGCGTGCTGTTGATCGAATGCATGGCGCAGACGACCGGATGGCTCGTGAGCGCGCTCACCGGATTTACCGGATTGCCGGCGCTCGCCGGCATCAAGGAAGGCAAAATCCGCAGCGCGGTATTCCCCGGCGATGAGCTCGAATTCGAAGGCAAAGTGGTGCACGAAGGCTCCGGCTATGCCATCGGCGAAGCCAAGGGCTGGTGCAAGGGCGCGGCCGTGTGCGACGCCACGCTCACCTATCGCATCGTTCCCTATCCGACCCCGGAGCTGCGCGCCGGACTGTGGGAATGGGCCGAGCGGATCAACTTTCCGGCGAAGGAGTTCGTGAAGTGACCGAACGCCGCGAGGTGTGGATCACCGGCGTCGGTCTTCTCACCTGTCTGGGCGAGGGGCTGGATGCGGCTTGGAGCCATCTCGAGCACGGCGATCCGCCGCCCTACGACAACAAGAGCTTCGCGCCCTACATCGTGCATCAGCTTGCGCCGATGAGTTTCGACAAGCAGATCCCGAAAAAAAGCGACCAGCGGCAGATGGAAACCTGGCAACGGGTCGGCGTTTATTCCGCAGGCCTGGCGCTGACCGATGCCGGGCTCGCCGGCAATGCCGATCTGCTCGATCATACCGACATGATCGTTGCCGCCGGCGGCGGCGAGCGCGACATCGCGGTCGATACCGCGATCATGGCCGGTGTGCGCAAGGTCAATCAGCCAGGCGCCTTTCTCAACGAGCGTTTGATGAGCGACCTGCGGCCGACCTTGTTTTTGGCGCAGCTCCCCAATCTGCTCGCCGGCAATATTTCGCTCGTGCACGGCATTGTCGGTTCCTCGCGCACCTTCATGGGCGAGGAACCCGCCGGCGTCGACGCGGTGCGCGTGGCGCAAGCGCGCATCGCCGCCGGACAAAGCGAGGTGACGCTGGTCGGCGGCGCCTACCACGGGACGCGCTGGGACGTTCTTTTGGCGTTCGAGCTTGCCGGCGCGGTGCTCAAGGGCAAGTTTGCGCCGGTCTGGGATCGCGGCCCGGAAGGCGGCATCGCCTTCGCGACCATGGGCGCTTTCCTCATCCTCGAAAGCCAAGAACATGCCAAAGCCCGCGGCGCGCGGCCGCGGGCGCGGATTTCGCAGGTGTTTTCCGACCGCAATTCGCGCCAGCCCGGCGCAGCCGAGGCCTCATTGCGCCGGCAATGGGACGCGATATCCGGCCAGGTCGACCGCGCGCGTGCCGCGGTGATTTCCGGCGCCGCAGGCCTCGAACCGGCCACTTCGGACGAGCGTGCCGTGCTCAAGGATATTGGCCTTCCCGTACGCAATACCGGTACGTATATCGGGCATGGCGTCGATACCCAGTTCATGGCCAATCTGGGCATCGGCTGCGCGGTGATCGAGCATCGCAAGCTGTTCGCGCCGGCGGGATCTGGGGATTTCGGCGATAGTCCGCCCGATCTTTCCCAAGTCATCGTCACCAGCGTCGGCAATTGGCGCGGCGAAGGGCTCGCGCTGCTCGAACGGGTGAATTGAGGGAGACGATCATGACTTCAACACGTCCCACGGCAAGCGCGCACCGCGACAAGGCCGGCCGGCCGATGATCGCGGTCACCGGCATGGGCGTGGTCACCTCGCTCGGCATCGGCAAGGCCGACAATTGGCAGAAATTGACCGCCGGCACATCCGGCATCCGGCGTATTTCGCGGTTTCCCCTCGATAGCCTGCGCACCACCATCGCCGGCACGGTCGACGACGTCTACCAGGACTATATGCCGCCGGCGGAACTGTCCGAGCGCATCGCGCTTTTGGCCGGCGATGAGGCGATTGCGCAATCCGGCATCGGCAGCAAGGGGCGCTTCCCCGGCCCGTTGTTTCTCGCTTTGCCGCCGCTTGAAATCGAGTGGCATTACCGCATCCAGATGGCCGGCGAGGCCGCGCCCGAGAAGGATGCCGGTTATCCCGATCTCATGCGGGTGGCGCGCGAGCCGCAATTTGCGCCGATTTACGAGACCCTCAAATACGGCATCATCGGCGAACACCTGGCCGAACATTTCGGCACCGAAGGCTCGCCGATCTCGCTGACCACGGCCTGCGCTTCGGGCGCCACCGCGATCCAGCTCGGCGTCGAGGCGATCCGGCGCGGCGAGTGCCGGGCCGCGCTCGCACTCGGCGCCGACGGTTCGCTCACGCCGGAGTCCCTGGTCCGTTTCTCGCTTCTCTCCGCGCTGTCGACGCAGAACGATCCGCCCGAGCAAGCCTCGAAGCCGTTTTCCAAAAACCGCGACGGCTTCGTGCTCGCCGAGGGCGCCGCTGCTTTGGTGCTCGAAGATTACGATCACGCGATTTCACGCGGGGCAAAAGTGCTCGGCATCCTCGAAGGCTGCGGCGAGAAATCGGATTCGTTCCACCGCACCCGATCGAGCCCGGACGGCAAGCCCGTCATCGCCTGCATGCGCAATGCGCTCGCCGACGCCGGCGTCGGACCGCAGGACGTCGACTACATCAATGCGCACGGCACCTCGACGCCGGAAAATGACAAGATGGAATGCCTTGGCGTCTCCACGGTATTTGGCGATCGCATCCGCAATATCCCGATCTCGTCCAACAAATCGATGATCGGTCACACCCTGACCGCCGCCGGCGCGGTCGAGGCGGTGTTCTCGCTGTTGACGCTTGAACACCAGCGCATTCCGCCCACCATCAACCACAATGTTCCCGACCCGGCGATCCCGCTCGATGTGGTGCCGAACGTGGCGCGCGACGCGCGCGTCACCCGCGCCATCTCCAATTCGTTCGGCTTCGGCGGCCAGAATGTCTCGCTGGTGCTGACCCGGGAGCCGGCGTGACCGGCGTTGCCGAAACGGCATTGAGCGACACGCGCCAGGCGACGGCTTCGGCAAAGTTCATGCGCGCACTCACGCTCGTCGCCGACCGCAAGATCGAGCTGCTCGAAGTCGCAGGCCCACCGGCGCCGGGTGCCGGCGAAGTGCAGATTGCCGTCAAGGCGATCGGGCTCAATCACATTGACGTCTGGGGCTGGCGCGGCATGGCGTTTGCCAAGCGCAAGCTGCCGCTCGTCGTCGGCGTCGAAGCGGCCGGCGAAATCGCCGCCGTCGGCGCGGACGTGACCTCCTGCAAAATTGGCGATCGCATCGTCGCCTATGGCGCGCTGACCTGCGGCGCCTGCCAGGCCTGCCGTGAGGGCCGCGACAATCTTTGCGAAAACGTCGCCTCCATCATGGGCTTCCACGTCGACGGCTTTGCCCGCGATCTGATCAACATGCCGGCGCGGCTCGTGGTGCCGATCCCGCCGGGCGTGAGCTTCCGCGACGCCGCCTGTGCGCCGGTCGCGTTCGGCACCGTGCAGCACATGCTGTTCGACAATGCCAAGCTCGAGCCGGGCGAAACCATTTTGGTGCAAGCCGGCGGTTCCGGCATCGGCACCAGCGCGATCAAAATGGCGAAGGCGATCGGCGCAACCGTCATCACCACCGTCGGCGACGATGCCAAGGCCGAGAAAGCCAAGGCGCTCGGCGCCGATCACGTCATCAATTACCGCACTGAGCGTTTCGAATCCATTGTGCGCAAGCTTACCGGCAAGAAGGGCGTCGACGTCGCCTTCGAGCATGTCGGCCCCGACACGTTCAACGGTTCGCTCTTGTGCCTCAAGCGCGGCGGACGGCTCGTCACCTGCGGCTCGACCTCGGGCCAGTCGATCACGATGAACCTGTTTCAGCTCTATCTGCAGCAATATCGCATCTTCGGCTCGTTCGGCTGCTCGATGCGCAACATCCGCGAGAGCCTCGCCAAGATGGCATCCGGCCTCACGCCGGCGATCGACACCGAAGTCCCGCTCGCCGAATTCGAGCGCGGGCTCAATCGGCTCGAAAGCCGGCAAGTGTTCGGCAAGATCATCGTCATTTTCTAGCATGATCCTTTCGGAAAACCGGTTTCCACTTTTCCGGATCATGCTCTGATGCCGGCCGGGCGCCTCAAGCAGCTGCTCGATTCGACGGCCGGCGCGCTGACGGTCGGCCTTTTATCCGCGATCAAGCACACCGATCGCCGGCGCATGGCGAATTTCGCCGGCGCGTTCATGCGCAAGATCGGCCCGCTATTTCCGGAGCACCGCATCGGCCGCGAGCAATTACACGCCGCATTCCCGGAAAAGTCCGACGCCGAGATCGAAAAAATCCTCGGCGGCGTGTGGGACAATCTCGGTCGGATCGCCATCGAGTTCGCGCATCTCGACGAATTCTGCGTCGAAGGTTTCGGCCGGCAGACGCCGGACGTCATCACCTATCCGCCGGAATCGAAAGAGCGCTACGACTGGATTACCAAGAGCGGCAAGGCGACGATCGGCTTTGCCGCGCATCTCGCGAATTGGGAATTGCCCGGCGTCGGTGCGAAACTGATTGGCGTGCAATCCGCCGTACTGTACCGGCGGCCCAATATCGGCGCCGTCAACGATGTCATTATCAAGCTGCGCGAGCCGCTGATGGGCGAATTGATCGCAACCGGCCTCGATGCGCCGGTCAAGCTCGGCCGCCTGCTGCAGTCCGGCGTCCATGTCGGCATGCTCGCCGACCAGCACTACAGCAAAGGCGTTGAGGTCACCTTCTTCGGCCGGCCCTGCCTCGCCAATCCGCTGATCGCGATGCTGGCGCGGCAGACCGAGTTGCCGATCTACGGCATGCGCGTGGTGCGCAAGCCCGACGGTAACGGTTTTTGGGGTGAAGTGTCCGATCCGGTCGAGCCGGTGCGCGACGGAAGTGGCCGCGTCGAAATCAAGGGCACCATGCAGGCGATCACTTCGGTAATCGAAGGCTGGATCCGCCAATATCCCGAGCAGTGGCTGTGGCTGCACCGCAGGTGGCGGTAATCCCGAAAAAACCTGCCTCGACTTTAAAAGCGGCAGCTTGACATTGGCATAATGTTTCTATATTCGTTGAAATATGGAAACATCAGATGCCGTCGCGGCCTTGGCCGCACTGGCTCAAGATAATCGCCTCGACGTTTTCCGCCTGTTGGTCCAGGCCGGACCCGAGGGAATGGCCGCCGGCCACGTGGCGGAAAAGCTCAATCTCGCGCCCAACACGCTGACATTTCATTTCGACCGGCTGCGCGTGGCGGGATTGGTAACGGTGCGCCGCGACGGACGCTCGATGATCTATGCGGCGCGCTACGAGACCATGAACGGTCTCCTGGCCTTCCTCACGGAAAATTGCTGCCAAGGTGCGCCGTGCGCGCCGGCCGCAGCGTGCAAACCGGCGCGCGGCAAGCGCGCCAAAGTCCCGGCATAGGAGTCACCCAGATGAAACGGATGCACGTGCACGTCGCCGTTGACGATCTGAAACAGTCCATCGGCTTTTATTCGGCGCTGTTCGCGGCGGAGCCGTCCGTCATCAAGACGGATTACGCCAAGTGGATGCTGGACGATCCGCGCGTCAATTTCGCCATCTCGACGCGCGGCCGGCAACCAGGGCTCGATCATCTTGGCATCCAAGCCGACAACGGCGATGAATTAAAAGAGATTTACGCGCGGCTTCGCAATGCCGGCGGCAACATCGTCGAGCAAGGCCAAACGAGCTGTTGCTACGCCAAGTCGGAAAAATCGTGGATTGACGATCCGACCGGCATCTCATGGGAAACTTTCCTCACCACGGGCGAAAGCACCGACTACGGCGATGGCAGCGGCGAGCGTGTTGCCCGCGTTGCGCATGAAAAGTCGTGCTGTGCGCCGCAGGTTACCGTGCCTGCCGCCGCGTGCGGTTGCTCGGCCGCGTGAGGCGTGCCATGGCCGATCGACCGTTCAACGTACTGTTTCTTTGCACCGGCAATTCAGCCCGATCGATCATGGCGGAGGCCATCTTGAACAAACTCGGCGCGGGAAAATTTCGCGCCCATAGCGCCGGCAGTCATCCAAGAGGACAAGTGCATCCGGAAACGCTGCGGCTGTTGCAAAGTCTCGGCTATGACACGTCCGGCTTTCGCTCAAAGTCCTGGGATGAATTCACCGCGCCCGGCGCGCCGGACTTCGATTTCGTGTTCACGGTTTGCGACAACGCGGCGGCCGAAGCGTGCCCATTGTGGCCCGGTCAACCGATGACGGCGCATTGGGGTGTTCCCGATCCGGCAGCGGCCAAAGGCACACCGGCCGAAGTCGCGCTCGCCTTCAAGGATTCCTACCGCATGTTGCATCAACGCATCGGCATTTTCACGGCGCTGCCACTGCGGTCGCTCGACCAATTGACGCTGCAAAATAAGCTCAAGGAAATCGGCCGCATGAAAGGCGCGACGGCAAAGGCGGCCGAACCGACGTGAAGCCCTCGCTTGCGCAGCGCGGCGTTGCCGAGTGCTTGGGAACGGCCTTCTTGCTTGCGGGCGTGGTGGGCTCCGGCATCATGGCCGCGAAGCTCGCTGGAGGTAACGGCGCGCTGGCGCTTCTGTGCAACACGCTTCCGACCGGCGCGATTCTCACCGTGCTCATTCTCACGTTCGGCCCGATTTCTGGCGCGCATTTCAATCCGGCCGTTAGTATCGCGCTGGCGTTGCGCCGCGAACTGCCGGCAAGCGTCGCGGCCATCTATATCGCCGTGCAGGTGATTGGCGGCATCGTCGGCGTGTGGACTGCGCATCTCATGTTTGAACTGCCGCTGTGGCAAGTCTCGGTCACGGTGCGATCGGGTCCGAGCCAATGGCTCGCGGAATTTGTCGCCACGTTCGGGCTGCTGCTGACGATTTTGGGGACGCGCTCGGCATACGCCATTGGCCTCTACATCACCGCCGCTTACTGGTTTACCGCCTCAACGTCGTTTGCCAATCCCGCCGTCACCATCGCGCGGGCGCTTTCAGACACCTACGCGGGAATTGCTCCGGCGGGCGTGGTTGCGTTCATCGTCGCTCAAATTCTCGGGGCGCTATTGGCTGTTGCTCTCGCACGTTGGCTGTGGCCGGAACAGAAAATTGACCCGCCCCAGCGACAATTCGGGCGTGCTAATGATGTGGCATGAATGATTTCGCCGCAGCGTTCCATACCGCTTTTGCACTGATCGGCGGCATTGATCCCGAACTCCGGGAAATTGTTGCTTTGTCGCTTGGCGTGAGTCTCACCGCGAGCGCCTGTGCTTTTACAATAGGCGCGCCGCTGGGCACGGCACTGGCCGTCTATCGCTTTCCCGGCCGTGGCGCGGTGATCGTTATCGTCAACGCTCTCCTCGGCTTACCCCCTGTCGTCGTCGGACTCGCGGTTTACCTGCTGCTGTCGCGATCGGGGCCATTGGGATCGTTCGGCATTCTGTTCACACCCCCCGCGATGGTCGTCGCGCAATGTGTGCTGGCGACCCCGATCGTCATTGCGCTTGTCCATCGGCCGGCGGTCGGACATTGGCGCGCCTACGGCGACGCACTTTTGGTGGACGGCGCCTCGCGCGCGCGAACCATATGGCCGCTGATGAGCATAGGACGCGACGGATTGCTGACTGCATTTCTGGCGGCGTTCGGCCGCGCCATCGCGGAGGTCGGCGCCATCATCATCGTCGGCGGAAATATCCGCGGCTATACCCGCACCATGACCACCGCGATTGCGCTCGAAACCAGCAAAGGCGACTTGAGCCTGGCTCTCGCGCTGGGAATGATCCTCATCGTCCTTTCGATGACGGTCAGCGCGGCAAGCCTGTTTTTCGGACGCGCTTTTACGGAGCGCTAGTGCGTGGCTTCGGCGCGCGGCGGGAAGAATACTTCCTCGCCGTTGATCTTGTAGGACGTGATAGCGTCCAAGCCTGGCTTCGACGTGAGCCACTCGTGCCATATCTTCGCATCGCTGAATTTTACCTGCGGCCATTTGGCGGGATTTACGAGAATGCTGCCGTAAGGATTGAACAGAACCGGATCGCCTTCGGCGAGGATTTCAAGGCTTTGGCGGTTCTTGAAATTGGCCCAGGTCGCGCGGTCGGTCAGCGTATAGGCGTTCATCGCGGCGGCAATGTTCAAAGTCGGCCCCATGCCTTGGCCCAAGTCGCGATACCATCCACTGTGCCGGTCTGGCTGGATGCCGGCCGACTTACACAATCGCAACTCCATCCGATTGGTGCCGCTGTCATCGCCCCGGCTGGCAAACGGCGCCTGGGCAGCGGCAATTCGCGAAAGCGCCTTTAGCGCGTCCTTCAAGCCGCGAATATGCGCTGGATCGTTGCTTGGCCCGACAATGACGAAATCGTTGTACATCACGTCGCGGCGATCGATGCCGTAACCGTCGGCGACAAACTTGTCCTCTCCGACCCGATCATGCACCAGCAAGACATCCGCGTCGCCGCGCGCTCCAATCGCCAGAGCTTGTCCGGTGCCGACCGCGACGACATGAACATCCAAGCCGGTTGCGGATTTGAAGATCGGAAGGATGTAGCCGAAGAGCCCGGAATCCTGTGTCGATGTCGTCGAACTGAGCGTGATGAACCGCTCATCGGCCTGAGCGGTGCTAATGAGCGCGATTGAAAACAAACAAGCGGCAATGCGCGCCAGAAGCGGCATTGAGCGCCATTCGGTCATGCAGTCAATGATAAAACGGCGAGCCCTCGCTGTCACGATGGCGCGCTTACATCTTCTTGACGCCGGCCTGATCGATGATCTGTTTGAACATGCCGATTTCCTTGGTCACGCGCGCCCAGGCGGCGTCGGCGCCCTGCGGCCGCACTAGGAAGCCGGCCTTGAACAGCTTATCTTTCATTTCCGGAGTCCCGAGAACCTTGAGCGTCGCTGCCTCTAGCCATTTGACGTCGGCGGGCGGCGTTTTGGCCGGCGCCAGCAGCACGCAATCGACCGCCATCGCAAAATCCTTGTAGCCGGACTGTTCCATGGTCGGCACGTCCGGCAGATCGGGCCAGCGCTCGGCGGCGCACACCGCCAGACAGCGCAGCGTGCCGGCCTTGATGTGCGGCAATGCCGGCGCGAGCGAGCCTGAGCTCAATTGCGCGGTACCGCTGAGCAGCGCCGTAATGGCGTCGCCGCCGCCCTTGAATACGATATCCGCGAGTTTCGGCAGATTTTCACGGATCTTGAGAAGCTCGAGCTGGAGCTGCGCGGTCGTGCCGATGGGCGGCGTGGCGCAGTTGTAATTGTCGGGGTTGGCGCGGGCGAGCGCGACAAAATCCTTCATCGTCTTCGCCGGCGAATCGGACTTTACCACGAACGTGTTCGGCGACGTCGCCAACTCGCTGACGCCGACAAAATCCTTGGACGGGTCGAATGGCAGCGTGTTGTACAATCCGACATTCACCGAAACGGCATTGGTCGCAAGCAGGATCGTGTAGCCGTCCGGCTCGGCATGCGCGACATATTCCATGCCGATATTGCCGCCGGCGCCGCCGCGATTGTCGACGATGAATGTCTTGCCGGTCGATTGCTCGAGTGCCGCGGTGACGATTCGAGCGACGATGTCGGACGGCCCGCCGGGCGTGTTGGCGACCAGGAACTTGATCGGGCGCTCCGGGTAATCGGCATAGGCCGAGCGGACGCGAAGAAGCGCCGGCGCGGCAATGCCGGCAGCAGCCGCACCTGCCACTTTCAGGATACTGCGCCGTGACGGCGCCGAAGCTGCGCTGAATCTGGTCATGGTCCCCCCTTGTCTCCCACTTCTATACTAGAACAAGTCGGACACACGCAGGCCATGGCCTGTCCGGCATCGGCACGCTTGGGTCAGCGTTCTATTGTCGCAGGATCGACTATTCCCCGGTCTTGATCCGCGTCCACAGCCGGTTGATCAGCCGCTGCGACTGCGGGTCGTGAGCGACGACGGTATAGAAACTCGCCATCGCCGCGGCGTCCGGATAAATCGTGCGGTCGTTGAGGATCGCCGGGTCGATGAACTGGCTCGGTTTATCGCCGTTGGCGTACCAGACATAATTGGTGTTCTTCGCCGCCACTTCGGGCTTGAGCAGGTAATTGATCAGTTGATACGCGGCATCCGGATGCGGCGCGTCGTTCGGGATGGCGAGCGTGTCGAACCACAATTGCGCGCCCTCCTTTGGAATCGAATAGCCGAGCTCGATGCCGCCTTTGGCTTCGGCGGCCCGCCGTTCCGCCTGCTTGACGTCGCCGGACCAGCCGACGGCGAAGCAAATTTCGCCGGTGGCGAGTGCGTTGAGATATTCCGACGAATGGAATTTACGCACATAGGGCCGGATGCGCATGAGAAGCTGGGTGACTTTTTCCAGATCGGCCGGATTGCTCGAATTCGGATCGAGATGCAGATAGTGCAGGCCGGCGGTCATGACGTCGTCGGATGAATCGAGCAGATGAATGCCGCAATTCTTGAATCTCTTGATCTTGTCGGGATCGAAAACGTAATCCCAGGAATCGATCGACGCGTCCGGACCCAAAACCTGCTTCACGTCCTTGACGTTGTAGCCGATGCCCGTCGTCCCCCACATGTAATCGGCGGCATATTGATTGCCGGGATCGTAGAACGCGAGGTGGTTCGCGATCTCGGGCCAGACATAAGCGAGATTCGGCAGCTTCGTTTTTTCGAGTGTTCGAAAAATGCCCGCCTTGATCTGGCGGGCGAGAAAATACGCGGTCGGCACGACGACGTCATAGCCGGATTGCCCGGCCAATAGTTTCGCCTCCAGCGTATCGTTGGAGTCGAAGGTGTCGTAGCGAACGGCGATGCCGGTCTCTTTGGTGAATTCGTCGAGCACCGTCGGATCCTGATAGTCCGACCAATTGTAATAGTTGACGACGCGCTGTGCCGGGCGCGCCGGCGGCGCGAGCGCGACCAGCGCCCCGCCCGCGAGCGCGAGCGCGAGAACAAGAGAGAAGCTAATCCCGGATGTCTTCACGTCTCGGTCGGAAGCCCGGCGGCTTTCCAGGCCAAAATGCCGCCGGCGAGATGCGAGCCGTAGGCAAAGCCCTGTTCCTGCGCCGCAAGCGAGGCGGTCACGGAACGGCGGCCTGAGCGGCAAGCAAACACCACGTCGCGCCCAGCCGGCTCCGGGATCGCGGCCGGATCGAACGCCGAGAGCGGCACGAGCACGGCGTCGGGAAAGCGCTCCAGCGCGGTTTCGTTCGGCTCGCGCACGTCGACCAGCACGATGCGGCCTTCTTGCAGTCCGCGCGCCACCTCTTGCGGCGTCAGATCGCGCACGCCGGGATTTTGATCGGGCATCGTCAGCCTCCTCGAGATCGTAAGCTTAGCTTACGTCCTCCTGTCGCGAAGGTGAAGTCGTCAAACCTCAGACGGTCACTTGGGTGCCGACTTCGACGACGCGGTCGGTGGGAATCTGGAAATAGTCCGTTGCGTCGTTGGCCGAGCGCGCCAGCGTGATGAACAGCCGGTCCTGCCAGCGCGGCATGCCCGAATGCGGCGCCGGCCGCAGCGCGCGGCGCGACAGAAAGAACGACGTCGACATGATGTCGAATTGCCAGCCGAGCTTGCGCGCGATCGCGAGCGCCTTTGGAATGTTCGGCACCTCCATATAGCCGAAGCGCAGCTGCACGCGCATAAAGGTCGAGCCGACCGGCTCGATGCGCACGCGCTTGTCGGCTTCGACGCGCGGGGTATGCATGGTCTCGACGCTGAGGATGACGTTCTTTTCGTGCAGCACCTTGTAGTGCTTGAGGCTGTGCAGCAGCGCCGTGGGTGCGCTTTTCGGATCGCTGGTCAAAAACACCGCGGTGCCGGGAACGCGCTGCGGCGGCTTCTTCTCCAGGATGCGCACCAGATCGTCGAGCGGCGTTTCGAGCCGGCGGGTCTTGGCGAACAGGATTCTGGTGCCGCGCCGCCAAGTATACATCACCAGCATCACCACGCCGCCGAGCGCCAACGGCACCCAGCCGCCTTGCACGACCTTGAGCATATTGGCCGAGAGGAAGGTCAGATCGATCAGAAGGAACGGCACCATCAGCGCCGCCGCGGCGAGCGGCGACCAGCGCCACATTCGCCAAATCACGATAAACGCCATCATGCAGGTGACAACCATGGTGCCAGTCACGGCAATGCCGTAGGCCGAAGCGAGCGCGCTCGACGAGCGGAACATCGCGACCAAGAAAAGCACGCCGACCAAAAGCAGCCCGTTGACCCGTGGCATATAAATTTGGCCGGCCTGTTGCGCTGAGGTGTGGCGCACTTCGAACCGCGGCAATAGCCCGAGCTGAATCGCCTGGCTGGTGAGCGAATAGGCCCCGGTGATGACGGCTTGGCTCGCGATCACGGTCGCCGCCGTCGCCAGGACCACCATGGGGATGAGCGCCCAGTCGGGGTACATCAGGAAGAACGGATTCTCGATCGCCTTCGGGTGGGCGAACACCAGCGCGCCCTGCCCCAGATAGTTGACTGCCAGCGAGGGCAGGACGACGGCGAGCCAGGCGACTTGGATCGGACCGCGGCCGAAATGTCCGAGGTCGGCATAAAGCGCCTCCGCTCCGGTGACGGCGAGGAACACCGCGCCGAGCGTAAACAGTCCGACGATGCCGTGCTGCAGCAGGAAATAGAGGCCGTAAAATGGATTGAGCGCCCACAGCACGCCCGGATCCTTGGCGATCCAAACGAGCCCGGGCAGTGCAATCGCCACGAACCAGATCAGCATAATCGGGCCGAACAGGGCCGCGACTTTCGCCGTGCCGCGCGACTGCACCGCGAATAAGACGAGCAGGATCGCCACCGTCAGCGGCACAACATATTCGTGAAACGCCGGCGTCACGACGTCGATGCCTTCGACGGCGGAGAGCACCGACAATGCCGGCGTGATGACGGCATCGCCGTAGAACAGCGCGGCGCTGACGATGCCGAGGAGCGCGACGATGCCGGCAGCCTTGCTGATCCGGCCGACGGCACGCGAAGCAAGCGCCATCAGCGTGAGCGTGCCGCCCTCCCCGTTGTTATCGGCCCGCAGCAGGATCACCACGTATTTCAGCGTGACGATGATGAAGAGCGCCCACAGAATGAGCGACATCACGCCGAGCACCGCTGCTCGGTCAAGCACGCCGTGTTCCGGACCGGAGGCGGCGACGATCGCTTCGCGCAATGCATAAAGCGGGCTGGTACCGATATCGCCGTAAACGACGCCGATACTGCCAACGGCAAGGCCCCACAAGCCGGCGCGAGAATGAGCGGCGCCAATGCCGTTCATCGGCAATTCGCTCCCTGCCGCGGGAGCGCTTACACTATCTGTCATGAATTTTGAGACAGGACGTCGCCCTGTTCCTGGTGCTGCGTCGAGACCGATGCAGGGCCGCGCCTATACACCCTTCGTACCTTGGAGTCATGAGCAGCTAAGCCAAGAAAATTTGCGCGACGGCCGGGCGGCAGCTCGTGGAGAGGCACATAGTAACGGCAAGTCGTGAAGGCTATACGGCACCAAAAGCGCCATTTATATATAATATATCAATGGCTTATAACAGCGGACAACAGCGAGAGGCCGCGCCGTTGCGGCGGCGCCGCCGTGGTCAGGGTTTCAAGTCAGGCGGAACCGGCGGCGCTTCGTGCATCAAGGTGATGGTGACGCGGCGATTGGCTGCCATATAGGGGTCGTCGGGGAACAGCGGATCGGTATCGGCCTTTCCGGCAACTTCGTAGATGTTGGAGGAAGGGTATCCCTGTTCCTCCAGGATTTGTCGCACTGCATTGGCGCGATCGACCGAGAGGTTCCATGGGCCATAGTCCGGCTGTGGCGCCGCCTGCGAGGCGGACGTGTGACCGGTGATTGAAATCCGGTACGGCACCGCTTTGAGCGGGCCGGCTATTTTCTCAATGATCGTCCGCGTGCGCTCATACGGCTGTTTGGAGCCTTCCGGAAACATCGAGCGGCCGTCCTGGTCGACGATGTTGATGTTGAGCCCTTCCTTGGTCTCCTCGAACACGATGTGCTTACTCGCTTCCGTGAGCTCCGGCATGTCCTGCAGCGCCTGGCGCAGCGACGCCGCGGCGAGCGCGAAAGTCTGGTCATTCTGAAACTTGCCGCCGTACTCGCGCTCGTGCGCGTTCTGATCGGGAGTGGGCGTTGCAGAGGCATCTTCGGGCTGGACGTGCGCGGCGTTTTTCAGCTTCGGACGTGTCGGCAGGCCGTCGACCTCGATGATGCCCGAATAGCGCACGTTGGTTTGCGTGCCGAAGGCGTCGCGCATCGAGCCGGCGACGATCTGCAGTTTCTGCTGGTCCTGATTGGAGAAAGCGACCAGCATGACGAAGAAGCTGACGAGCAGCCCCATGAGATCGGCAAAGGTGACAAACCAACCGTGGCCGCCGCCGTGTGCTTCCTTGCGCCGCGCCATCGTTCAGTTCTTCGCGCTCAGGCCGGAACCGGCTCCGGCTCCGGCTCCGACTCCCGATGTTTTTCCGGCAGGTACGCGATCAGCATTTCGCGCACCAGCGTCGGGCTTTTCGATTCGCGGATCATGAGGATGCCGTCGATGATCAGCGTGCGGTTGATCTCTTCGTCGGCCAGTTTGAGATGCAATTTATCGGCAATCGGCAGAGTCAAAATGTTCGCCACCACCGCGCCGTAGAGCGTCGCCAACAGCGCCGTCGCCATGAACGGGCCCAGTTTCGACGGATCGGTCATATTGGCGAACATTTGCACCATGCCGATCAGGGTGCCGATCATGCCGAAGGCGGGCGCGCAGTCGCCGATCGCGCGGTAGATTTTCTGACCTTCGTCGAGATGGCACAGAAAATTGTCGCGGTCGCGTTCGAGATTGTCGCGGATGAATCCGACATCGTAGCCGTCGGCGACGAAGCGGATTCCTTTGGCGAGGAAGGGGTCCTCGATCTCGACTTTCTCGAGTCCGATCGGGCCTTGCTTGCGCGCGATCTCGGCAAGGCCGGCGATCTCATCGACCAGCTCGCGCTGCGATATCCGGCGCATGCTGAAGACGAATTTGAGACCGAGCGGCAGGCCGTGAAAGATCGACGAGAGTGGAAAGCGGATCAATGTGGCGGCAAACGACCCGCCTAAAATGATGATGACGGCGTGGTCGCTCACGAACATACCGAAGCCGCCGCCCATGAGCATCACCGTCGCGACGACAGTTGCCCCGGCAAGCAGGCCCAAGCCCGTTGCAATATCCATAAAACCGCACCCAACCCGCGACGGCGAGCCCTACGCAATTGCCCTTATACGTAAGGTCATTGCGCTTAAGGGACGGTTACTGATGGCGTTTGCCACCTTGCAAAACCAGGCGAGCGTCATTCCTGTCATGGCCGCCTAAGATATGGATGTTCACGATGGGGATGACCGCCCCGGAAAAAAGCAGCAAGATAAGCGCGGCTGCGGAGCCTTTTGCCCAGGGAGGACAGAATATGCGTGAAATCGGCCATTTCATCGGCGGCAAGGAGGTGAAGGGCGCCTCGGGACGCTTCGGCGACGTCTTTAATCCCAATACTGGCGAGGTAGCAGCCAAGGTCGCACTGGCCGGAAAATCCGAGGTCGAAAAAGCGATCGCCAATGCGGAGGCCGCTTTTCGCGGCTGGGCCGCGACCAATCCGCAGCGTCGCGCCCGGGTCATGTTCAAGTTCTTGGAACTGATCCAGAGCCAATATGACGATCTCGCTCGGCTGTTGTCGTCCGAACATGGCAAAACCTTCGCCGACTCCAAAGGCGACATCCAGCGCGGGCTCGAAGTCGTCGAGTTCGCCTGCGGCATCCCGCATTTGCTCAAGGGCGAATATTCCGAGGGCGCCGGGCCGGGCATCGACCTCTATTCGATCCGTCAGCCGCTCGGCGTCGTGGCCGGCATCACGCCGTTCAATTTTCCGGCCATGATCCCGTTATGGAAATGCGCGCCGGCCATCGCCTGCGGCAATGCCTTCATTCTCAAGCCGTCGGAGCGCGATCCGTCGGTGCCGATGCGCATCGCCGAGCTGTTTGTCAAGGCGGGTCTGCCCGAGGGCGTGCTTAACGTCGTCAATGGCGACAAGGAAGCCGTCGACACGCTGCTCACCGACTCGCGCGTAAAAGCGATCGGCTTTGTCGGCTCGTCTGCGATCGCCGAATACATTTATGCAACCGGCACCGCGCACGGCAAGCGCGTGCAATGTTTCGGCGGAGCCAAGAACCACATGGTCGTGATGCCGGACGCCGACATGGACCAAGCGGTCGATGCGCTGATCGGCGCCGGCTACGGCTCGGCCGGCGAGCGCTGCATGGCGGTGTCGGTTGCGGTGCCGGTCGGCAAGAAGACCGCCGACACGCTGCTGCAGAAACTCATTCCGCGCGTCGAGGGTCTCAAGATCGGCCCCGCCAGCGACCCGCAGGCCGACTATGGACCGATGGTGACGCGCGAACTCCTCAACAAGGTGCGGACCTATATCGACGCCGGCATCAAGGAAGGCGCCAAGCTCGTGGTCGACGGCCGCAACTTCAAGCTCCAGGGCTACGAAAACGGCAATTTCATCGGCGGCTGCCTGTTCGATGAGGTGAAGCCGGACATGAAAATCTACCAAGAGGAGATTTTCGGACCGGTGCTCTCGGTGGTGCGCGCCAAGGACTACGAGGAAGCGGTACGGCTGCCGTCGGAGCACGAATACGGCAACGGCGTCGCCATCTTCACCCGCGACGGCGATACCGCGCGCGATTTCACCAGCCGCGTGCAGGTCGGCATGGTCGGCGTCAACTTCGCGATCCCGGTGCCGCTGGCCTACTACACGTTCGGCGGCTGGAAACGCTCCGGCTTCGGCGACCTCAACCAGCACGGCCCCGACTCGATCCGGTTCTATACCAAGACCAAGACCGTGACCGCGCGCTGGCCCTCGGGGACCAAGGAAGGCGCCGAGTTTGTCATCCCGACGATGCGGTGAGATGCTGCCGGTTTGCCGATGATCGGCTTGACGCGCATCAGCCATTGGACCGCACGCGGTGCGAGAACCGCCGCTCTAGTGTGCGCGCTCGCGGCGCTCACCGCCTGCACCGATACCGCTCGCTTCGGCGGTAGCCAGCCTGACGAGGCAACCGCTAACCCGCCTGCGCCCACCGCGCCGGCGCCCCCCACGCCGCCTCAACCGCCTCCGGTCGACCTAGCCGGACGCTGGAAGCTGTCGGCTGACGGCAGCACCTGCTTGATGACGTTCGATAACGTTCCCGGCGCCAACCAAGGCAAAATCGCTCCCGCCGGCGGTTGTCCCGGCGATTTCTTCACCAGCCGCAAATGGACCTACGAGCATGAGGCGCTGATCATCCACGACTACAAAGGCGAAACCCTCGTGGAACTGTCATTCGGCGACGGCCACTTCGCCGGACAAGACGGCCGCGGCGGCGCGATCACGCTCGCCAGACCTTGATCGAGTTCTTCGGGATCATGCATTGGAGATGTTATGGCCGAATATCAGCTCTACTGTTTCGCCCAATCGGGCAATGCCTATCGCGCCGCGCTGATGCTCAATCTGATCGGCGCCGATTGGCAGCCGGTCTATGTCGACTTCTTCAAGGGCGGCGAGACGCGAACGCCGAAGTACCGCGCCGAAGTCAACGAGATGGGCGAGGTGCCGGTATTGGTGCACGGCGCCAAGAAGCTCAGCCAGTCCGGCGTCATCCTGACCTATCTCGCCGAGCATTCGAAAAAATTTCTGCCACGCGACGAGGACGAGCGACTCGAGGCGCTACGCTGGATCATTTTCGACAATCAGAAGGTCAATGGCTTTCTGGGCCCATACCGCTTTCTGAAGAATTTCGCGCGGCCCGCAGGCGACCCGGCGGTGATGGCGTTCCTCAAGAGCCGCATCGACGGCAATCTCGCAATCCTCGACAAGCGGCTTGCGGCGGCGCCGTTCGTGCTGGGCAGCCGGCCGACCATCGCCGACATTTCGCTCTGCGCTTATCTCTATTATCCGGCCGAGGAATTCGGCTTCGACATCGCAGCCCAGCATAAAAATATCGCCGCCTGGCTGACGCGCATCAATGCATTACCCGGCTGGGCGCACCCGTACGACCTGATGCCGGGCTATCCGCTGAAAATCTAAAATCGCCGCGGCCGGGCTCGTCCCCAGCCTTCCGCCTTACAACGGAATATTCAGCGTCTTCGGCGCCGGCGGGGGCGGTGGAGCGGACGCCGGCGGCGGAACAGGTTTCGCCACCGGCGCCACCGATACGGTCGGTGCGGGGGTCGCGACGGGTGCCGTCGGCGCGGGCGCCGGGGCCCGCGTCGCAATGTGCGGCGGCGCTGGCGGAGCAGGTTTTGCAACCGGCACCGACGGCGGCGCTGGCGGAGCGGGTTGTGCAACCGGCGCCGCGGGAGCAGGCACATTCGGGCCTGTCGTCACACCGGCCGAACGTGGCTGTTGCGGCTGGGTGACGACCTCCTTTTCCGGCAGCGGGACCTGCGGCGGCTGCGGTTCCGGCAAACTGGCATATTTCGCCAAAAGTGCATGGGCGCTGGCGATCATCTTGCCGGCATCGACCTTGTGTTCCTTCATGTCCTTCAGCCAAGTCTCGACGACGGGCTCGGTCGCCTTGCGCCAATGCGCGACCGCTTCCGGCAACAGCGTGACGATAACATCGCCGCGCTCAGCGACATCCTCGGCGACGGCGTGGGCTTGAATATCCCACATGGCGCCGGCCATGCCGGCCGCCAACTGACCCGAATTATTGTCGAGCACGGATTTAAGATCGCGCGGCAGCTGCTCATAGGCCGGCTTGTTCATCGCCAGCACGTAGGCGCGGCTAGTCAGCGACAAGTCGGAAAATTCCGTATGCGTTTTGAGCAGATCGTCCAACCGCAACGGCGGCACCATGTGCCAGGGATCGACACAGCCGTCGACGACATGTTCGGTCAGCGCCGCCGGCAGCTCCGCGCTCGGCATCGGAACGGGATGCGCGCCGAGCGCGCGCATCGCCTCGCCGCCGAGCCGCGTCTGCACATGCAGCTTCAGCTCCTTGATGTCTTCGATCGAGCGTACCGCCGCATTGGCGTGGATGACGCCGCGATCCGTACACGAGAAGCCGAGCGGATGAACTTCGTTGAACTCGTCATTGAGGTATATCGCGGCGAAGTCTTGCAGCGCCTTGGAACTGACAAGCGCGCGGCGCGACGGCAAAAACGGCAACTCGAACGTTTCGATCGTAGGAAAGCGGCCGGGCGTCAGGCCGGGGGCGGCCCAAACGATCTCGGCATCGCCGTCGCGCGCCTGGTCGAACAGCTGCGCCGGTGCGCCGCCCAACTCCATCGACGGAAAGATGTCGATATGAATGCGCCCGCCCGATTCCGCTTCGATCTTGCGCGCCCACGGCGACAGGAATTTGTCGTGTACGCTCGACACTGCCGAGAACCCATGGTGCAGCTTGAGCGTGATCGGCGGCGTATCGGCCCGCGCCAGGCGCGTAACGGCAGGAGCCGCCAGCGACACCAGCGTCGAGGCCAGGAAGGTGCGCCGGGCAACTCGCATCGACAAAAATCTCTCGCGGCGGTTTGTCCGCGCCGGTGTATTTCGATGGAGCATGATCCCTTCGGAAAACCGGTATCCACTTTTCCGGATTATGCTCTAATTGAGACGCGACGGGCGATCGTCGTCGTCGGTCGGCTGTACCATACCGGGAACTATGGTCGGCGAAGGAGGCGCCGCCGGCGGCGCTGGCGCCGCTTCTGCCCTGTTGTCGCGAGATCGCCGCTCATAGCCGCGGTATGACAGCCATCCGAACGGCAGGCTGGCGAGATAGGCGAGCGTGCCGGCCGTAAGCAATATCCACGGATAGGCGATCAAGAGTGCGATCGCCAGCACCACCAAAACGATCAGCGGACCGACCATTTCGGGCGGCACGCGGGTGCCGACGCGTTTGCCCGAAAACACCGGGAACCGCGACACCATGAGGGAGGCGACACCGAGCGTGTAGAACAGCGTCAGCCAGGTGAGAAATCCCGAGCGCGGAACGCCGAGGAAGACCGCATAGATCGGCAACAGCACCGTGATAGCGCCGGCCGGCGCCGGCACGCCGACGAAGAAGTTACCGGTCCAGGCCGGCCGATCCGGATCTTCGATCATGACATTGAAGCGGGCGAGACGGAGAGCCGCGCAAATCGCAAACGTCATGGCGGCAATCCAGCCGGCCGATTTCAGCTCATGCAAACCCCAAAAATAGAGGATCAGCGCCGGCGCGACGCCGAAATTGACGAAGTCGGAGAGGCTGTCGAGCTCCGCGCCGAAGCGCGAGGTTCCCTTGAGAAACCGCGCCAGGCGGCCGTCGATGCCGTCGAGGATCGCGGCGAATACGATCGCGGCGAGCGCCAGCACATAACGGTTCTCGAACGCCATGCGGATCGAGGTCAAGCCGGCGCACATCGCGAGCAGCGTGATGAGATTCGGCGCCAGCGTGCGCACGGGGATGCGGCGGAACCGTCGCCGCCGCGGGCCGCCGAAGCCGGGTGTTTGCATGGCCAATTTCAGTACCTCGATGGCGCGAATATAGCGGTTTCCGGGCGCGCTTGCCACGCGCGGCGTTTGCGTCGTTAACGCGTTCTCAGGTCACGCGAAATGCCCGTCCCGCCTCGGTCGCCTTGAGATCGGCGAGCACCGTCTCCCCGGCAATCGCGGTCTGGCCTTCGGCCGCCAACGCGCGGGCGCCCTCGGGCAGATAGACGTCAACGCGCGAACCGAACCGGATCATGCCGATGCGCTGGCCTGTGCCGACGGTTTCGCCTTCACGCGTGAACGAGACGATCCGTCTCGCGACGAGGCCCGCGATCTGGATCACCGCAATGCGTTGGCCCGTACCGGTCGCGATGACGAGCGCATTACGCTCATTATCTTCGCTGGCCTTATCGAGATCGGCGCTGAGAAACCTGCCGGCGCGATAGACGATGCGCTCGATGCGTCCCGCGACCGGACTGCGATTGACGTGACAATCGAACACGCTCATGAAAATGGAAATGCGCGGCAGCGGCCGCTCGCCGAGATCGAGTTCTTTCGGCGGCGCGGCGTTGACGATCTGGCTGATGCGGCCGTCCGCCGGCGCCACCACGATGCCGTCGCGCACCGGCGTCACCCGCGGCGGATCGCGGAAGAAATAGGCGCACCAGGCCGTCAGGAGCGTCGACAGCCAGCCAAGCGGCGCCCATAGCCACAGCAGAACGAGGCTCGCCAGCGCGAAACCGCCAATGAAGGGATAGCCTTCCGGATGGATCGGCGTGAATTGCTTGCGGATGGAATCGATGACGGACATTGCTATTCGGCGGCGTCCGCGGCGGGCAGGAGTTCGGTCTCGACGCCGCGCTCATCGGAAAACTCCGGCGGATTGCGGTTGGGCGCCGCGTCGTCATCGCCGACCTCAGCCAAGATTTCGCGCGCCATTTGTGCTTCGCGCTGACGGTTCCACATGCTGGCATACAGCCCGCCATGCGCGAGCAGCTCGCGATGCGTGCCGCGCTCGACGATTACGCCGTGGTCGAGCACCAGAATCTCATCGGCGCCCACGATGGTCGAAAGCCGGTGCGCAATGACAAGCGTGGTGCGGTTCTTCGACACGCGGTCGAGTTCGTCCTGGATATCCCTCTCGGTATGGCTGTCGAGCGCCGAGGTCGCTTCGTCGAGCAACAGGATGGGCGGTCCCTTTAAGATCGTACGCGCGATGGCGACGCGCTGCTTTTCGCCGCCGGACAGTTTCAGCCCACGTTCGCCGACTTCGGTTTCGTAGCCTCTTGGCGCGCGCCGGATGAACCCGTCGATCTGCGCTTGTCGCGCCGCCTCTTCGACTTCGGCGTCGCTCGCGTCCCAGCGCCCGTAGCGGATGTTGTAGCGGATGGTGTCGTTGAACAGCACCGTATCCTGCGGCACCATGCCGATCGCCGCACGCAGCGAAGCCTGGGTGACGTCGCGGATATCCTGGCCGTCGATGAGGATGCGCCCGCCGGTCACCTCGTAAAACCGGAACAACAGCCGCGAAATCGTCGACTTGCCGGCGCCGGACGGGCCGACGATGGCGACGGTGTGACCGGCGGCTACGTCAAAGCTCAGTCCTTTGAGAATCGGCCGCGCCTGCTCATAGGCAAATGAGACATTCTCGAAGCGAATGGTGCCGGCGCGGACCTCGAGGCTCCTGGCGCCCGGCCGGTCCTCGATTTCCGGCTTGCGCGACAAAAGCGAGAACATGTTCTCGATATCGATCACGGCCTGCTTGATCTCGCGATACACCATGCCCATGAAATTCAGCGGCGTATAAAGCTGGATCATCATGGCATTGATCATGACAAAATCGCCGACGGTGTTGGTGCCGCGCTCGATGCCGTAGGCGCACAGCGCCATCGCGCCGGCAAGCCCGATGGTGAAGATGACCGCCTGCCCGGCATTGAGCGCGGCGAGCGACACATAGGCTTTGACGCTCGCGTCCTCGTAACGCTCCATGGAGCGGTCGTAGCGCCTGGCCTCGCGCATCTCGGCGGAAAAATATTTGACGGTCTCGTAGTTGAGCAGCGAATCGATCGCCTTGGAGTTCGCGTCGTTGTCGCTATCGTTCATCTTGCGGCGGATGCCGATCCGCCACTGGGTCGCGGCATAGGTGAACCACATATAGAACGCCACTGTGATGCCGATGACGACGACGTAGCGCCAGTCGAAATGCAGCAGCAGAACTGCAACGATCAACACTAATTCGACGACCGTCGGCGCGAGTTGTAGCAGCACCATGCGCACGATGGTTTCGATGGCGTTGCGGCCGCGTTCAAGAACGCGCGTCAGCCCGCCGGTCCTGCGCTCGAGATGGAAGCGCAGCGACAAAAGATGCACATGCTCGAACGTGAGCTTCGCCAGCCGCCGCACGGCGTTCATCGCCACTTTGGCGAAAATGCCGTCGCGCCACTGGGTGAGCAGCCCCATCACGATGCGCATGCCGCCATAGGCGAGCGTCATCACCACCGGCGCGGCGAACGCCCAGGCGAGCCAATTGCCCGGCGCCACCGGCGCGGTGCCGTGGCCGGCGAGCGCGTCGGTCGCCCATTTGAACGTGTAAGGCACCGCGATGGTCGCGAACTTGGCGAGGAAAAGCAGCACGGTCGCGAAAATGACGCGGAGCTTCAGGTCGCCCCGGTCGGCCGGCCAAGTGTAAGGCCACAGCCGAATGAGCGTCGGCAGCAAAGCCGCGCCATCGGTATTCACCTCACGCTTGAGGTGCACGGTCGGTCGTTGAAAATCGTTCATCGCAGCCCAGGAAATGGAGCGGATCGGGCTGCAAATGCGCCGCCAGCGTCCCTCATCGAGTATTTTCCGACATATAGAGCTTTTCGCCGCGCTCTGCATCGGCATGAAGCATGTTCGCCCAAAACGCTTGCGGTAGGCGCGAATCGACGCCACATCTCTTTTTTAGTGAGAGTAACTCCATGAGCAAAATCAATGCGATCTGCGTCTATTGCGGATCGAGCCCGGGGACCGAGCCGGCTTTTATCGAGGCGGCGCAAAAATTCGGCAAAATCCTCGCCGAGAACGGCATACGGCTGGTTTATGGTGGCGGTTCGGTCGGCCTGATGGGGGCGCTTGCCGAGGCCGTGCTCGAACATGGCGGCGAGGTAACTGGAATTATCCCTGAATTTCTGACCAAGCGGGAGCGGCCACGCCGGCTGGCGCAGGAGCTGATCGTCACTCACGATATGCACGAGCGCAAGCGCACAATGTTCGAGCGCTCCGACGCCTTCGTCGCCTTGCCGGGCGGACTTGGCACGCTCGAAGAACTGGTCGAGCAGCTCACCTGGGTTCAGCTCGGCCGCCACAAGAAGCCGATCCTGATCGCCAATATTGCCGGCTATTGGAGTCCGCTGTTGGCCTTGGTCGAGCACATGCGCGCCGTAAAATTCGTGCCATCGGCGCTGCGCGTGGATTATCTGGTCGCCAAACGCGTCGAAGAAATCTTGCCGATGTTGCGCGAGGCGGCAAACAAGGTCGTCGAAGCGGAAAAGCCGATGGCCGTCCCGGCCGACCGGCTGTAACGCTTCATTCCGCCCCACCGCTTAAAAACGTCAGCGCTTCGATGCGGTTGCCGTCGGGATCGCGAATGAAAGCGGCGTAATAGCCGCCGTGATATTCGGGGCGCAGCCCCGGCGCGCCGTCGGAAGTGCCGCCGGCTTTGAGCGCCGCGGCGTGGAAGGCATCGACTGCCGCAGCATCGGGCGCGCGCAGGCAGATATGCACGCCGCTATCGGCCGTGACGCGGTCCATGTCGCTGCGCCGGTTGATCCAAAATTCGGGATATTTTTTGCCGAAGCCGACCGCCGCGTCCGGCCAATCGCGCAATTTCGTCATGCCGAGCGGCGCGAGCAGCGCGAGGTAGAACCGCTCGGCCTTGCGCAGGTCGCGCACCGCGATGGAAATGTGATCGATCAAGAAGACCCCTCGTCACTCTATGCGTCATTCCGGGGCTGAGCGAAGCGAGGAGTCCGGAATCCATAACCACCGTCAGTGAATATGGATTCCGGGCTCGCGGGCTGATGCCCGCGCCCCGGAATGACGGGTAGAATTGTCTCACGCCGGCGCGCCGGACTTCACCAGTTTGTAGACGATGGAATCCATCAGCGCCTGGAACGAGGCGTCGATGATGTTGGCGGAGACGCCGACCGTGGTCCAGCGATCGCCGGTCTCGTCTGAGCTCTCGATCAGAACGCGGGTGACGGCCCCCGTGCCGCCATTGAGAATGCGCACGCGATAGTCTGTGAGTTCGAGTCCGGTGATGAAACTCTGATATTTGCCGAGATCCTTGCGCAAGGCGAGATCGAGCGCGTTGACCGGACCGATGCCTTCGGCGACCGAAATGAGTTCCTCGACGCCCACTTTCAGCTTCACCACCGCCTGGCTCACGGTGACGCGCTCGCCCTTGGCATTGTTGCGTTGCTCGACATTGACGTCGAATTTCTCCACGGCGAAATAATGCGGCAGCTTGCCGAGCAGGCGCCGGGCCAGAAGCTCGAACGAGGCATCCGCTGATTCGTAGGCGTAGCCGATCGCTTCGCGCTCCTTGACCTCATCGAGCAGCCGCATGACGCGCGGATCGTTCTTGTCGACGGCAAGCCCGATGCGCTCGAGCTCGGCGAGCACGTTGGAGCGGCCCGACTGATCGGACACCAGAAGCTTTCTTTTATTGCCGACGCGCTCCGGCGCGATGTGCTCGTAAGTCGCCGGCTCCTTCACGATCGCGGACGCGTGGATGCCGGTCTTGGTGGCAAACGCGCTCTCGCCGACATAGGGCGCGTGGCGGTCCGCCGCGCGGTTGAGCAGTTCGTCGAGCGCGTGCGAGACGCGCGCCAAGCGAGCGAGCGCCTCGTCTGACACGCCGATCTCGAACTTGTCGGCATATTCTTTCTTGAGCTTGAGCGTCGGGATGATGGAGACGAGATTGGCATTGCCGCAACGTTCACCGAGCCCGTTGAGCGTGCCCTGAATCTGGCGCGCGCCGGCGCGCACCGCGGCAAACGAATTCGCCACCGCCTGCTCGGTGTCGTTATGGGCGTGGATGCCGACATGGTCGCCGGGAATTTTGGCGCAGACTTCGCCGACGATGCGCTCGACCTCATGCGGCAGCGTGCCGCCATTGGTGTCACACAGCACGACCCAGCGCGCGCCTTCGTCATAGGCCGCCTTGGCGCAAGCGAGCGCGAAGGCGGGCTTTGCCTTATAGCCGTCGAAGAAATGCTCGCAATCGAGCAGCACTTCGCGGCCTTTGGCCTTGGCGGCGCGCACGCTGTCGCGGATCGAGGCGAGATTTTCCTCTTCCGTCGTCTCCAGCGCGACGCGCACGTGATAATCCCAGGATTTGGCGACGAAGCAGATGGCATCGGCCTGCGCAGCGAGGAGCGCGACGAGACCGGGATCGTTCGACGTCGAGCGGCCGGGCCGCCGCGTCATGCCGAAAGCGGTGAGCGTTGCGCGCATCGGCCGCCGCTCGGAGAAGAAATCGGTGTCGATCGGATTGGCGCCGGGATAGCCGCCCTCGACATAGTCGATGCCGAGCTCGTCGAGCAGTCGCGCGATTGTGAGTTTATCGGCGAGCGTGAAGTCGACGCCGTTCGTCTGCGCGCCGTCGCGCAATGTGGTATCGAACAGATAGAGGCGTTCTCGCATCATATTGCGGTCTCACCAGAGATAATAGTTTGACGCCAAGGCGACGGCGATCAATATCGCGATCAGCGCAATGACGAGATGATGGGTGCGCAGGCCGAGAAAAGTCGAGTGCGGTTCGGTCATGAAACAATTCCTCCGATCCTAACCGCGATAGAGGCGATAGACCGTATATAATGAAACAGCAATCGCCGCAGCGATCACGGCGTATTTCACGATCAAATAATAGAGCCAGTGGCGCTGGAACGGCGAGTCGGCGCGTTTCATGACGCAATCTCCTTTGCGCCGAACGGCTTTACCATCGTCGTGTTGGCGAGCCATTCGCCGCCGAGCGTTATCGTGTTGCGGGTGCGCGGCGAATACCCGCGCTTGTCGAAAAAGTCGCGCGCCGCATCGCTGGCGTCGACCGTCAATTCCTTGGCGCCCCGCGCCGCCGCGAGTTTTTCCAGCGCGTCGCAGAGCATGGCGCCCGCCCCCTGCCCGGCCGCGGCCGGATGCACGTAGAGCATGTCGATGCGGGTATTATCGGCAAGCGACGCGAAGCCGACTGCCGCACCGCCGAAGGTCGCGACCAGGGTCAACTCGCCGGCGAGTTTCGCACCGAATTCCTCCTCGTCGTCGGCCGCCGACGCCCACGCCTCCTGTTGCGCTTTGCTATAGTCCTCGATCGTCAATTCCTCGATGGCGGCGCGGAAAATTTCCGCGAGCAACGGCACATCCGTCGGCAGCATCGGCCGCAGCGCGAGTTTTGGATACGCCTGGGCCATCATCGCGCGATCTCCCAGGTTGTGCCATCCTTCGAGTCTTTTAAAACAACGCCCATTTTGGCGAGCTCATCACGGATGCGATCGGATTCCGCGAAGTTCTTCGCCTTTCTCGCTGCATTACGAGCCTCGATTGCAGTCGAGATAGTCTCCTCGCTCACGGACAACTTGCGCGTAATGCTCTTCAGGTCTCGAGAGAATCCCAAAAGCGCCAAACCACCTGCCAGGCTTGGCGGATCAACGTTCGAACTCGCTAGCTCAAACAATTCATGCATAGCTCGCGGAGTATTTAGGTCGTCAAGCAATGCCAAGAGCCAAGGAGCATCGGGCGACAATGTATAACCAGATGGAAAATGAGCACGGACGTATTCGTATAGAACCTCTAGAGAATTCCAAGACGTCTCAAGGCCTCGCACGGTCCAGTCGATAGGCTGCCGGTAGTGAGTGCGAAGCATATTAAAACGCAGCACCTCGCCGGGCCAATCGGCCAGCAGTTGGCGAATCGTGACGAAATTTCCCTCAGACTTCGCCATCTTCCTCCCTTCGACTTGCAGGAAGCCGTTGTGCATCCAGTAGTTCGCCATCACCGGCGTATGGAAAGCGCAGCGCGACTGCGCGATCTCATCCTCGTGATGCGGGAAAACGAGGTCGATGCCGCCGCCGTGGATGTCGAATATCTCGCCGAGATATTTCCACGCCATCGCCGAGCATTCGATATGCCAGCCGGGGCGGCCGGGAGTTTTAACGCCGACCGGTGATGGCCACGCCGGCTCTCCGGGCTTCGACGGTTTCCACAGAATGAAATCCATCGGATCGCGTTTGTACAGCGCGACCTCGACGCGTGCGCCGGCAATCATCTCGTCGAGCGAGCGTTTCGACAGTTTGCCGTAGTCCGGCATCGAGCGAACGCTGAACAATACGTTATCTTCCGCAACATAGGCATTGCCGGATGCGACCAGCCGCTCGATCAGCGTGCGCATCTCGGCGATGTGCTCGGTGGCGCGCGGCTCGACGGTAGGCGGCAGGCAGCCGAGCGCGGCGACGTCTTCGTGGAATTGCCGGTCGGTCGCTTCGGTGACCTTGCGGATCGCCTCGTTGAGCGGCAGGCCGGGATATTCCTCCGCCGCCCGCGCATTGATCTTGTCGTCGACGTCGGTGATGTTGCGCACGTAGGTGACGCGGTCGGCGCCATAGATGTGGCGCAACAGCCGGAACAGCACGTCGAACACGATCACCGGCCGCGCATTGCCGATATGGGCGAAGTCATAGACCGTCGGCCCGCACACATACATGCGCACGTTGTTCGGATCGAGCGGCTTGAAAACCCGCTTCTCGCGCGTCAGCGTATCGTAGAGTTTCAGTTCCATCGTCGAATCAAACCATGCGGAATCGCATCGTACGCCTTCAGCCTACTGGCCGGGCGTGTCCAAAATCTCGACGGTGAGAAAAGACGGCCGCAGCCAGCGTTTCCGCTAGCGAATATTCTCCCGGCAAATGCCGCAGATGAAGTTTTGGCGATCCATGGCGCGCACAATGGTCGAGGACGGACTTCACGTCAAGGATTCGGCGTTGGCCTGAACAGGCGGGCACGGCACGGAGCCGTAGGAGCAGAACACGCAGCAATCGCCGGGGAGAGGCTTGAGCCGCTCTCCACACCCCTTGCAGTCATAGAAGAACTGGCAAGCATCCCTCGGCATTGTTTCGGCCGCCTGGTGCCCACACTTTGGACAGGTCAATATCGATTCCGCGATCAACTTTGAAGCCTTTTCCACCATCGCACTACGGCTACGCCACTCCATATAGCTTCGACCACTCGGAATGGCCACGCGCCTCTCGCCGAAATGTTCCACCAGCCTGCGCTGCGCTTGGCGGGCCAAGGCTGGATAGCGTCACTTAACCAAAGCTTAATCCTACGGTCGCATCCTCATGATTGCTTCCGGCATCGTGGCGGGCAAAGCGCCGGATGGGGATAATCATGCGTTTTCTGATCGCAGTCAGCGCCGCCGCGGCCGTACTTCTCAGTGCCGCCGCGGCCCAGGCCGAAAAGCGCATGTTCATCATCGCCAACGACGGCGACGGCTACGGCGTCGACCGCTGCCTCGCCTCCGGCGCGCCGTGCGGCGCGGCGGTGGCAACTTCGTACTGCAAGTCGCGGCAATTCGCGCAAGCGCTGGCGTTCCGCAAGGTCGATCGCGACGACATCACCGGCGCCATCCCCACAGGCGATCCGAGCACATGCAAAGGCGGCACCTGCGACAACTTCGTCGCCATCGAGTGCTCGCGCTGATTCTCTGGCGGCGGCGCGATGCCGATTTAGCCTTTGCCTGACAGCAGCCGATCGACGCTGAAGCGCCCGGCGCCCGTCACAAACAGCAGAACCAGCCCGCCGGCGATCGCGATATCCTTGGTGAGGAAAATGTATTGAACGAGCTGCTGCGGCTGCGGGTAGTTCCAGTAGCGGTGCGCGGTAGCGGCCGCAATAATCACGAACAAGAGGCCCAGCAATGCGCCATATCGTGTCGCGACGCCCAGTACGAGCGAAATGATGATGATGTATTCCACCGCAATGGCGAGCGTGCTCATCAGGTCGGGGCTGGGATAGCCGAGTGAAGTCAGATAGCCGACATTTGGCGAGCCGAACCACGCTGTGAGGAAAAACAATCCGGCTATGAGTACGCGCCCAATGAGAAGCAACGCGTCACTCATTCCCGTTGCTATTGCATCGGTGCATGACAGCAATGGATGCGATGACCCAGTTGATTTAAGCGACATGAATTCCCCCCTTCAGACTGCCTCGTTCGGGCAGTTGCAATCTGCATCTTAGCACGGGCAGGAACACGGAGAAGGCTACTTTATTCCGGTCGGTAGCCATTGGGACCTCGCCCAAAGGCGTTGCGTAGGGCCATAACTTCGTCCATCTTCGCGCGATGGCCGGCCAACGGGCATTAGAAAGCGACAGCAGCGACGCGGCGGGCGCGACGACGTCTGACGAACGGGCACCGTTGAAGCTCGAGCAATTCCTGCCGTATCAGCTCAACGTCGTGGCGAGCCTCGTCTCCCAGGCGCTATCGCGCGTCTATGCGCGGCGCTACCGGATCGGCGTGCCGGAATGGCGGGTGTTGGTGACGCTCGGTCAGTACGGCGTGATGACCGGCAAGGCCATTGGCGCCCACACGCACATGCACAAGACCAAAGTGTCGCGTGCGGTGGCGCTGCTGGAACGGCGCAGACTTCTTTTGCGTCGCGTCAACCGCGCCGACCTGCGCGAGTCGTTTCTTTCGCTGACCGGACCCGGCCGGACGATCTATGAGGAGCTGGCGCCCCACGCGCTCGATTTTGCCCGCCGCCTTACCGACATCCTCACCCCGAGCGACCGCGAAGCTTTCAATCGCGCGCTGCAACAGATCACCGATCGTTCCGCGCAACTCGTCGCCGAGACGGCCGAGCCGGACGGCCCGATGGAGGATGCGTGAAGCTTTATTCCTATTTCCGCTCCTCGGCCGCCTATCGCGTGCGCATCGCGCTCAACCTGAAAGGCATCGCCTACGAGACGGCGCCAATCCATCTGGTCAAGGAGGGCGGCCATAACAAGCGGCCGGAGTTCCGCGCCGTCAATCCGCAAATGCGCGTTCCGGTTCTGGTCACGGCCTCCGGAGACATCCTGATTCAGTCGCTCGCCATCATCGAATATCTGGAAGAAACCCATCCGGAGCCGGCGCTGCTGCCGAAGGATCCGATCGCCCGAGCCGGCGTGCGCGCGCTCGCCGAACTCATTGCCTGCGATATTCATCCGCTCAACAATATCGGGCCGCTGCGCTACCTGAAGAACGAGATGAGCCAAGAGCAAAGCGCGATCGATGCCTGGTACCATCACTGGGTCGTCGCCGGCTTCGAGGCGCTTGAAGCGCTGATCGAGCCCGCGCCCTATGCCTGTGGCGACAAGGTCACGCTGGCCGATCTCTGCCTGGTGCCGCAGGTCTACAATGCCAAGCGCCTGAAAGTGCCGCTGGAGAGATTTCCCAAGATCGCCGGCGTCGACGCGGCTTGTCTTGCGCTTACCGCTTTCGACCACGCGCGTCCGGAAAATCAGCCCGATGCGGAGTGAGGCAGCGAACCCAGCGCTCGCGCTCACCATCTTTTGCCGATAGTGTCGCGTTGTTCACACTTTGGTCACCATTCCGGGGCTTATCCGCCCGGACCGAACGGGTATCGGGACTCAAAATGCTCAATAAGCTGCGCAGCCTAGGCGAAGCCAAGCGTCGAACCTTGCTTGGCGCCACGCTTGGCGCCACGCTTGGCGCCATGCTTGGCATGCTGGCTTTGTCGACCCCCGCATCGGCGCAGGGCTATCCGAGCCCGCCGGCGTCAATTCCTCAGGCGTCGAATCAGCAGCCGCAGTATCAGCAGGCACCCAATCAGCCGTCGCCAAATCAAACGCCGCTAAATCCGGCAACGACCAATCCGATTTGCGTGCGACTCGAGGGCCAGCTCGCCGCATTTGACCGAGGCACCGCCGACCCCGCCCGCGCCGACCAGATCAAGCAGTCCGAAGACGCGATCGCCAAACAGCAGGCGGACATCGACCGCGCCACCGCGCAAGCGCACAAGTCCGGCTGCGCCGGCACGGGATTTTTCGCCTTGTTCTCGGCGCTGTCGCCGCAGTGCGGGCCGATCACATCGCAGATTCAGCAGATGCGCGGCAATCTCGACCGCATGATGA
>Ga0210394_10001353_pt1 | contig 40023 bp, 34 predicted proteins | sample IncBWC12MmetaG_FD_160121 | JGI IMG/M metagenome (GOLD analysis project Ga0210394, IMG submission 160121) | Forest soil microbial communities from Barre Woods Harvard Forest LTER site, Petersham, Massachusetts, United States - Inc-BW-C-12-M | ecosystem: Environmental > Terrestrial > Soil >... | reverse complement strand
AAGAGCTTTTGCGATTTGCGCGTCGGTGATGGGACGGCCGAACCAGGTGGCGTTCCAGAACAAGAACGGCATGACTACGAAGGAGAGCGTGAAGACTACAATGCCCAGCGCCCAGCGTCCACCGAAGGATTTCGGCGGCTTGGCGGCGTCCAGGTGTGCGGAAGTTTGAGCGGATGAATTCATTTGCTGCTGCGAGCGTGCCGGACTGCACCCGAATTCATTTTGTGGTGCGCTCGGTGGGCGTCGGCGGTGTGGCTGGCGCTGGTTTCGGTGCGGGCGCTGGCGCGGCCTGAGCTGCGGCTGGTGCGGTCACGGATGCAGGAGGGTTGGGCGGTGCCGCAGTCGCGGCCGGCTTCGCGGGCGCTGCTGCGGCCTTGGCTGGAGCTGCGGCTGCAGGCGCCGGCTTCAGGAAGGGAATCAGACCGGCCTGCCAGAGCATGTGCGCGAACATCAGGCTGAAAATGCCGCCGATCATCAGCGCGATGAGTAGCAGCATGATGCCGTCAATGCCGCTGGTGATCAGGCCGCTGGTGATGTCCCAGACGATTCCCCAAATCGAAAGCAGGATGACCGCTATACAGAGGGCACCGATTTCGATCCGGTGCGATCTGGACGTCATGTCCACGCCTCCAGCTGTGGCGGCGGCAGTCATCGGGAAACTTTGTCCAGAATCATCCAGCCGAGCAGCAGCGGAATATGCGCGACGGTGGCGTGCATCAGCCACTTCGCGCGAACGTTGGTGCGAACACGGTTGGCCCAGTAGGAGACCAGGAGAAGAAGCAGTCCCAAGATCAAAGCGCCGTAGAAATAATTGATGCCCGCCATGCCCAGGACCGCAGGAAGCAGGCTCACGGGAATCAGGATCGCGGAAGTGGCGATGATCAGGCGGAAGGTGCGATCGCCCTTGCGGTCAACGACAGGAAGCATGAGGATGCCGGCGCGGCCGTAATCTTCGCGGTACATCCAGGCGATGGCCATGAAGTGCGGGAACTGCCAGAAAAACAAAATCGCGAAGAGAATCCATGCGCCGGCTGAGAGCGAACCGCTGGCGGCAGCCCAGCCGATCAGTGGCGGCAGCGCTCCAGGTATGGCTCCTACAGCTGTGGCGAGCGTCGTGCGCGTCTTTAGCGGAGTGTAAGCGCCGAGATAGGAAACGCTGGTGGCGAGCGCTATAAATGCCGCGAGGCCATTTACGGCAAGCGCAAGCCAGACGGTGCCGGCGACGATGGTGGCGGCGCCGAAAATCAGGACTTCCTTTGGCTGCAGAATTCCCAGTGGCAGAGGGCGCGCTGCGGTGCGGCGCATTACGGCGTCCATGTGGCGTTCGACGTACTGATTGAGCGCGGCCGTGCCCCCTGCGACGAGCAGAGTGCCGCAGAGCGTGTTCATCAGCCGCGTCCATTCCAGGGAGCCGCTGGAACCTAGGTAAAAACCGGCGACGGTGGTGATGACGACGAGGAAAGTGACGTCGGGCTTGGTGAGCACGACGTAGGCCCACGGCTTATCGTACGCGGAAATGGCTTCGGCGCGACCGTTGCTCATGGCGTGCTGTCCGTTGTGCGAGTGGTGCTCATGCTCGCGAGCCTTCGGTTCTGGAGCCCGTCGCGGGCGAGCCGGCAACCGTAGTCGCGGCTGAGACTGTAGCATCGTTGCGAATCGCGCGGAAAGCAGAAAGCGCGAGGACGACGCTGGCCGCCAGCGTGAGCGCGCCTACCAAAACGTGCGCTACCGTGAGGATCACGTAGGCCGCAGTGGGCTGCTGAGCTTGGATTTCCTGGACGACCGCCCAGTACGCCGCGATTCCGAGCAGGAATTGCGTGCCGATGAAGGACTGCAAGAGAATTCCCCAGCGGCGAAGTTGCTTTACTGTTCCGAAACGGACACGTACGGTGCGGCTAGTCCAGATGGAGAGGAACAGCACGACGATGGCGCCGATGATGTGCGGGAGGATTCCGAAGGCGCCGTGGCGGAAGCCCGCGCCCAGAATTAGTTGCACAAATATGGCTGCGGCAGTGATGGCCGAAAGTGCGCGCAGAGGTGGTGAGGCCCGGTCGTCGAGTTTGGGTGGGGCGCTGTTCCACCACTGGCTAGTGAAGAGGCTTAGGCTGACTACGGTGATGAAGAAAATCTGCGCGAGGATCGCGTGGATTGTGGCGGTGAGCGCCGGGTTGTGGAATTTGACGCGCATTCCGCCCAGGACTGCTTGGGCGATCACCAGGATTAGTGCGGTGAAACCGAGATTACGCAGGAAGCGAGAGCCGCTGCGGGCTAGCAGGATGGCGAGAACTAGCGTCAGGATTGCGACCGTGCCGGCCATCAGGCGATGCGCGTATTCGTAGCGGATCCCCCCGACCAGCGGTGGGATGATTTTTCCGTAGGCCAGGGGCCAGTCCGGAACTGAGTCGGCTGCGTCGTTGCTGGTGACGAGGGCGCCGGCCATCAGGAGCAGGACGGTGCAGGCCGAGGTGAGGAAGGCGAAACGGTGAATGCCCTGGGGGATGCTTGCGAGGCGCGGATCGTTGGTGGTGGTTTCCAGCATATTTTTAGAAAAACACCCTAACACATTTGGTGCTGTATTTCATGCACGCCGGCTTGCCGTGACGCGCGTGCGGGCGGGTCTGAGGCCCGCCCCCACCGCGTTCGATGCTTCGACTAGTCCGCTGGTGGCGCTGCGGGTGCCGCGGCGCTAAATTTAAATTGAACTGTCTTTGATTCTTTGGGGCCGATGGTTACGGTCTGGTCCTGTGTGCCGTACTTTTCCTGCCACGCTTCGATGGTGTACGTGCCCGGAGGGAGGTTCTTCAGCTCGAACGAGCCGTCCTTGGCGGTGATGGCGTAGTAGGGATTCTTGAAGACGAAAATGTAGCTCTTCATCCAGGGATGAACGTTGCACTTCACCGGGATGGCCAGCTCGGGACGCGCGAAGGAATCATCAATCGGAGAGGTGCCGGGAGCCTGCGACTTGTTCCACTCGCGGTTGTCCTTGGGCATCGGGTGAATGTTGTGGGTGGTCTGATCGTCGTTCTTCACTTCGAAGGTCTGCCCGGCCATTACGGCGATGACGTGCGGAGAATACATGCAGCCCTTCTGCGCGAGCGGTACGGCGTCCTTGGGTGTATCGAACGCGTAATCGCCCAGGCCGTCTTTCACGAAGATCACAACGTTGCCGAGGTCACCCTTGTCGTCCACGACGACTGTCGGCGGGACCACGGGACCTGAATTCGCTTTCTGGCAGTAGGGCTCGGCGCTCATGTTGATGGCTTTCTCAGGCGCGGCCTTGCCATCGAGCGTTACTTTGCCGGCGACGGAACCTGTCGTCGTGGCGTCCACCGTTTTTCCGGCAGGGGCGGCGGGAGTTGCGGGCTGCTCGGCAGTGGGAGTGCTTTCTTTACTGCCGCATCCGGTGACGACGAGGGCCAGGATGGCGGCCAGAGCGAGATGGAAGCATCTGTTACTCATGTTGAAAAATTCCTCCTTGGCGGAACTGCGTATTCTAACAAGATCGGGTACGGATGGTGCGCGATTTCTATTACGAGACTGAAAGCGTCTGCGAGTGGCGCCACGCACGGCAACAGCCAACCGGCAGCAAAGGCTGCCCGGTTCGGTGAACCTGAGCCGACCGCTACAAAACCCAAGACAACGTCAAAGGCAACAGCAAGGTCACCGCCGCTGCAAATTCAAGGGCCACATCAAATGCGAAGATCCGGCAAGACGTCTGCCTACCGGCAGGCTGGCCGACGCCAGGTTATTTTCCGCCGGACGACTTCGCTGCTGCGCTATTGCTAGCGGACGGCGTGCGACCTAGTAACGCTGCTTGCTCTTGGGGCGTTAGCGTGAACATGTAACGCACCAACAGATCGGCTTGATCGCCGTGATATTGCTGCATTGCGCCGGGCGTGGGGCCCGCGAATACCCAGATGTCGCCGTCCTTGCGGAACAGACCCGAAGGCATGGCTGTGCCGGGAATAATTTTCGCGGGATCGGTGATCCAGCGGACGGTCCATGCTGGTTGCAGACGCTCGTGCGCGAGCAGGAAATTCGGCGCGGAGGCGTTTTTGTCGTGCGCTTCGTTGCCGGTCATGTGGCACTTCAAGCAAGGCGCGGCCGGGCTGGTGAACAGGCCGCGAGCCATGGCGCGCTCGGCATCGTTGAGCGGCTCGACCTTCGGCGGAATGAAGGGATCGGGCTGCGCGGACATGGCTTCGAAAAATAGCGTGAGCTTGCGAACTTCATCGTTCGAAAGATAAAACGTGGGCATGCGCACTTGCAGGTATTGGCGGACACCGTTGCGATTCGTGTCCGTTGTACTGAGCGCGGGATTCGCGAGAAAGCCGCGGAGCCATTCGGGATTGACGCGCGCGCCTTCGGTGGTAAGAACCGGGGGCAGGTTGCCTTTGAGATCGCCTTGATACATCGGCAGGGTCATGAGCACGGATTTCTGGCCGACGTCAATCTGATGGCAGCCGATGCAATTATATTTGGTGACGATCCACCAGCCGTCTTGAATGTATTTCCTGCGATCGGCCGGCTTGTACATGTATTCGGGGGGCAGAGTGGGGTCGGTGCTGCCGAGCAGCATGGTGACGAGCGCCTGGACTTCGTCCTGCGATTGCAGGTTGGGCTTGGGCATGCGCAGGGCGTCCATCGGATTGGCGTGATATTTTCCCTGGTCGTAGAGTGCGGGGTTCTCGAGTTTGTGTTCGAAGAAACCTTTGGGATCGAACCAGGCGATTGGTTTGCCGCCGCGCAGGTAAGGCTTGCCATCGGGTTGTTCGCCGCGCTTGGCGTATTCGGTCCACAGCGCGAAATCGAGGCGTTCGATGGGCTTGCTGCCCTCGTTGGTCAGCTCGGTGCCGATGCGGCCTTCGTCTTCGAGGCCGCTGATTTCGTGGCATCCGGCGCAGCCGTAATGGCGGACAAGGTCTTTGCCTTTGGCGGCGAGTTGCGGATCATCCATGTAATCGGCGGCGGCGTAGTTTGCATCGGCGTGCTTCTGAGTGATCAGATAGCTGGCGATATCGCGCGAATCTGCGTCGGAAAGGCGCAGGCTGGGCATGATCGTGGGCTGCTGGACGAGAAGCTCGTGGCCGTCGTTGGGGCAGCGCGAGTGGTCGAGATCGAAAACGTAAGGAAGATTATGCTTGGCGTAATCCTCCGGCCCGAGATCTTTTTTCTCGTAGGGACAGTAGGGGCGCGTGCGCTGGCGGGGATTGTGGACCCAGCGGACCAGGTAGTCGTAATTTTCCTTCTCGCCGATGCGGCTGAGGTTTGCGGCAAATGTGCCACCGACGGCGTTCGCGCCTTCGCCTATGGCGTGACAGGCAAGGCAGCCGCGCTCTTCGAGGAGTTCCTTACCGTGTGCTGAATTACCGGGCGCTTGTTTTTCGAGCGCGGGTCCTGGGAGAGAATCCTGCCAGATGAATGCGGAGATCGCCTGGATTTCGTCTTGCGAGATACGGAACTGCGGCATCTTGGTAGTCGGGCGAAATTCCGTGGTGTGGCCGATCCAGTAAGGGATCCATTCCTTGCGCAGTTTCTGGCGAGCTTCTTTCAGATCCGGACCGACTTTTTTTATTTCTTGCAGCAGGTCGTGGCTTCTTTGCTCCAGCGATTCGCTGGTGGCATCCATGCGCGAGATGTCCACGGTGAGATTGGTGGCTTGCGCGTAGAAGGCTTCGGCGGCGGCGTTGCTGGCAGCAGTGTCGCCACTCTTCTGCAGGCGCGGAATTTCCAGTAGGTCATCGGATTTGGATTTGGCGAGCGCGAGGATTTGCTGGCGCGCGTTGACCAGCTGTTCGTCCTGATTGTCGAAGCCCTGGAAGCGATGGCAGCCGATGCAGCCTTTTTGGCGATAGAGCTGCTTGCCTTCGTTGAGGACCGGCGCGTGTTCGGTGACCATGTCCGCGGAATGGCACTGCTGGCAACCGGCATTGTAATTTTCAGGATAGTAGAGCGGATAGAGCCAGTGCTCGTAACGGCCGTGCCCGCGCTGGACGGAATTGACGGCGCGGCCATTGCCGCCGTGGCAGGGCGAGCAGCCGAATTTTTCGAGCGGATGCGTTTGCAGAAGCAGCAGGTCGGGATGGCTGCTGTAGGGCGCGTCTGCGCTCTTGGCCATGCCCAGCTCGCCTTTCGTGAGAATGACTTGCGGCGGAACGTAACGCGTTTCCGTGCCGACGTGGCAGGACTGGCAGCGATCCACCAGACCTGCGCCGCCGAGGTTGTTCAGAGATGCGCCTGGCGGATTTACGTTGATCTGAATGATACGCTCATCGAAATCGCGCATGGAGTGTTGCAGGAGTTCGAGCGACGTGGAACTGAGCCCGGGCAAATGTTCGGAGGCGTATTGGCTTAGAGCGTCGCGGGCTTCTTTCGCGGGCTTGTCCACATCACCGCGCTGGCCGACCAGTGCGGCGCGCTGGGCGATGATGCCGGTGAAGACGTCGTTGAGTTCATCGCCGGTGAAGGGCTTGTCTCTTTGGATTTTGCCATCGCCCAACGGCCAATCCACTTTCCAGATGCTGGCGCGGCCGGCCAGCAGGTCCTTCTTGCGCGCCTCCTTCGTAGCTTTGTCTGAATCGGGGACAATTTCGTATTGGTAAACGAGCGAGCCAATTTTGCCGCGGGCGTCTTTGAAGGCGTCGCCGAGCGCGGCGCGCTGTTCGTCGAGGAGCGCGATTTGCTTGGCGATCTGATCGTCTTGAACTTTTGCGGCCTTCTCGGCGGCATCAACCTTTGCCAGGAGAGCTTTGTAGTCGGCGGAGGCGTACACCGCGTCTTCGCTCTGCTTTTGGACTTTGACTTCCTTCGCAAGGTAGGTGGAATAGGCTTTGGCGAAGCGGCTTTGATATTCGCGCCAGGGTTGCAGGCCGTAGAATTCGACGTAGAAGGACCAGGCGACGGTGAGCATCAGCAGGAGAGACGCGATCAATAGCGGAAAGGCGAAGGAACGGCTCTTGATCGGATCGTCGGGGCCGATTTCTGGAGAACGATCAGGCACCAAGGGCCTCCTTCCATGTTCCGGCCAGCAGCGGCAAGACCAAAGCAGATCCCTCGCCCGCCGAGGCGGGTTCGGGATGACAAACGACTCGCGCGGCCGCTGGCGTCATATGCTGAACCACGGCGTCACCCAGACGTAATGGATCGTGAAAACCAAGCGCAGCAAGATTTTTGCCGGCAGCGAAAACATGAAAATCAGGAACGTGTACATGGTCACCAGCTGTACCAGGCTCATGCGCTGATAAATCTTGCGGCTGAACTCGGTGCGCATGCAGATCCAGTGCACCAGCAATGCCGCGACGATGAAGAACGCGATCAGCGGGAAAATTCCGAAGATCACGCGGGCCCAGATGGCGCCTTGATCTTTCGATACGTGGAATAGGGCCGAGGTCCAGGAGCCGTCAATCCCGAAAACCTGATCGAGGTTTCGGTTCACCGCGTAATCCACGCGTTCGGCGTCCCAAGTTCTGCCGGGCCAGAACCACATCCATCCCGGGCCGCGGATGAACGTGCCGATCACAATCATCAGGACCCACAGACCGACGAACCCGAACATGAACGTCCAGATGGAAAAGCGGCGCTGCCTGTAGGTGTAGTAGCCGTTGCCGAGCGGGTTCGCGTCAATGTAAGGGATGACCATCAAGCCGACGATTACCAGAGTGGGCATCACGACGCCGGCGATCCACGGATCGAAATAGACGAGCATTTCCTGCAGGCCGAGGAAATACCACGGAGCTTTCGCAGGATTCATGGTGACGTTTGGATTGGCGGGCTCTTCCAGTGGCGCGTTCAGCGTGAGCGACCAGACCATCAGCAGCACGGTGACGATGATGGCCACCAGGAATTCCATGCGCATCAGGTAGGGCCAGGTGTGAACTTCGCGCTCCCACTGGGGGTCCCACTCCTGCGTTTTGCGATATTTGGTTTTGGCGAGGTTGGCATCGGATTCCAGGATGGCGATTAGCTTGTCGTTCTCGATGCCCTGCTTCAGCGCGTACCAGAGATAAAACGGAATGAGGAACAACATGGCCACGATGGGCACGTTGTCCGGCGCTGAGGCGATTTCCCAGAGCTGATGCCAATCCATCCGTTAGGCTCCTGCGTGCAATGCTTGCTGCCACGTGCCTGCTGAAAACCAAAAGCTGCCCGCCCGAAGAGCGGACGGCCGCTCCAAGGGCAAAGACAGCCACAACCGCTAAGAGCCGGCAAGACGCCGGCGCTAGGGATCCAAGGGCCACTGCAAAAGCGGGCGCAGCAAGCAGCGCCCCTGCCAATTCATATCCAATTCAACGGCGAAGAGCCGGCGAGACGCCTGCCGGCGTTGCAAAATCACTTATCGTGCTGACTCATGCCGCTGGGCCGTAGGACTACCGGCCGCGGGTTGCGTTCTTCTTTGATTTCGCTTTCGAGCATTACCGGCGCGGGGCCGGAGATGCCGCCATCTTTGCGCACGCGCCAGAAATGCACGCCGAGGAAAATGGAAACGATCAGCGGAATGGCGATGCAATGCCAGATGTAGGCGCGCAGGAGCGCATTTGCGTCCACGATGGAACCGCCGAGCAGGGCGAAGCGCACGTCGTTGTACGGCGTCATGCCGAGCAAGCCGCCGAGGGGGCCTTCGTGACCTAAGAATGGCGTGGCGCGGGCCATGTTCGTGCCGACCGTGACGGCCCAGAACCCCAACTGATCATCCGGAAGCAAATATCCGGTGAAGCTGAGGAGCATCGTCAAGACCATCAGCAGCACCCCAACGCACCAATTGAATTCGCGCGGGCGTTTGTAGGAGCCGGTCATGAACACGCGGAACATGTGCAGCCAGACGGCGATGATCATCAAGTGCGCTGCCCAGCGGTGCATGTTGCGCAGGAGCTTGCCGAAGGGGACGTCGTTTTCGAGGTAGAGAATGTCGCGGAAGGCCTGCACTTTCGTCGGGTGGTAATAGAACATCAGCAGGACGCCGGTAAAAGTGAGGACGATAAAGAGGTAAAAAGTGATTCCGCCCATACCCCAGGTGAAATTGTATTTGGTGGCGTCGCGATTGACTTTGGCGGGATGCAGGTGAAAGAAAACATTGGAGAGGACGCTGAGCGCGCGGTTGCGCGGCTCGTCGTCGTGTTTGACGCGAAACATGGAGCGATAGAGCTGGGTCTTCTCCGGCTCTTTCAGCCCGTCGGCCTGCTGCTTGGCCTTTTCCTTCAGCGCGTCACGAAGCGCGGCAGCGTTGTCCTGCACTTTTTCCAGGACGCCGGTTTTTTCCTTGCTGCCGCCGTTTTCTTCAGGCATTCGGTGCGACCCCTTCCGAACCCAAATCTTCCTGGCCTGTGTTACTTGCTGCTTCTGCCGCACAAAAATTCTTTGCGGCGTGTGCGATCTATACGTTCAGGAAAGCTCCCGGATCGTTGAAATGGTTGACGCCGGCACGCGGATCGTCCACGTACAGCCGGCTGGTATCCACGGAAATTTTCCCCGTGGGGTCCAGCATCACGTTCGCGCGGTCCATCGGGCGCGGCGCGGGGCCTTCGAAATTTACGCCTTCGCTATCGTAGCCGCTGCCGTGGCAGGGGCACTTGAATTTATTTTCGGCGGGCTTCCATTCGGGCGTGCAACCAAGGTGAGTGCAGCGGGCGTAGATTACGAACAGGCGATCGGGTTCGCGCACGACCCAGACGCGATTGGTCATCAGATAGCGCTGGTCGATGCCCAGACTGAAATCCGCGGGAAAACCGATATTGAAGACGGTGTTGGGTTCGTAGAGCGCGCGCGGAAAGAAAAAACGGAGGAACATCAGGAAGTTGACGCCCAAGTACCCCCAAATGAGCGCCCAGACAATTCTGCGGCGGCCCGTGTTGATGGCCTTTGCCGCAGCTTGCCCTTCCGGCGATTGGGATGCAAGCGCTCCCGACGCGGCAGGCGACGGTGCGGCTTGACCCGACTTCCCTTCCGGAATTTCTGCCATAGGCCCGTGGACTACTGTTACAGCCAACGAAAATCTATGAGTCGAAAATTCCCGTATCAATCGTTTCTAATCAACAGAGGGTTATATGATTTGCGAGTGGCTGTGTCAAGAGTTTCTGAAGTAAAATTTTCCGGCTGTTTTTTGCGGCAGGCGGCCGTAAATCGCGGCGGGCGGCGCGGCTACGACGCCAGAGACGCGACGCCGCTGCGCATGCCGACCGAGCGCAGCACGAGATCGGCGAGCGCGCGGATGAGGAGCGGCGAATCATTCAGCGCGGGCATCATGCGGAATTCGGTTACGCCGAGAGACTCTGCCTCTGCGCGGGCTTCGATATTGATTTCGTGCAGGGTTTCGATGTGTTCGGTCAAGAACGCGATGGGAATTACCAGCATGCGTTGGATGCCGCTGTGCGCCAGCTGTTCGATGGTGGTGGTGAGCGAAGGTTGCAGCCACTTCTGCGGGCCGACTCTGCTTTGGTAGCACAACACGTGGGGATTGGGCCAGGCGCCTAGCTCGCGAACCATTTGCACGGTTTCTTCGATCTGTTTCGGATAGGGATCGCCCTTTTCTACCAGCGTCAGAGGCAAACCGTGGGCGCTGAATACCAGATGGACATCGTCGGCATGGGTTGCGTCTGCCAGAACACCGTTAATGCGCTCGACGATGGCCGCGATGTAGTCGGGATGATCGTAGAAATGATCGATGATTTTCACGGGTGTGGTTGGTTTGTACTGGCGGTTCCATTCGTTAAGGCTGCTTCTGGTCGTCGCGAAAGAATAGTGGGGGTACAGCGGCAGCAGGATCAGTTCGTCGCAGGGCTCACGGTTTAGCGCAGCAACGGCTTCGGCGGTATTGGGATGCCAGTAGCGCATGGCGACGATGGCGCGCGCGGAAATGTGCGGGCGCAGAGCCGCTTCGAGTGCGCGGGCCTGCTGTTCGGTGAGGCGGCGAATCGGCGACCCGCCGCCGATTTCCATGTAGTGCTGGCCGACGACTTTCGAGCGTGTGGTGGAAATCAGTTTGGCGATGGCTTTGCGCGCAAGAAAGGCGCCGGGAAAATTGATGATGTCCGGATCGCAAAACAGATTGTAGAGAAACGGCTCGACCGCAGCCTGGCTATCGGGGCCACCGAGTTGGAACAGCACTACCGCGATCTTTTTTGGCCCGCCCATGTTGCACCTCTTGCAAATTCAGCGTTGCTGCAATTGCTGCTTGAGCCGTTCGATCTCTTCGCGCACCTGGGTGATGCGGCGCGCGACGCTGAGTTCATAAACGAAAAACACGGCCCAGACCACCATCCACGCCGTAAACAGGAATTCGAAATTCTTCATTGTCCACCCTTTTGCAGCGCGGGAGTTTCTTCGTCACCGGATGCGTCGAGGCCCCGCGATTCGCTTTCAAAGCGCAGCTCGGCGGCTTCGTTGCGCAGCAGCTCCAGCCGGTAGCGATCTACCAGCACCAGTATCATCACGCAAAAGACTGCTAAGAGGCAAAGCAGCAAAACTTTGCTCATGGTGGGGTCCAGGCCCGAACCCTGGCCGCCCGCGATGACAGGTTGAGGATGCTGCGTGCGCCACAAGCGATTCGCGAGATAGACCAGGGGAATATCGAGCGAAGCGAAAATCGCGAAAATGGCGGATAGGGATGCTTTCTTTTCGGGATCCTCTACCAGGCCGCGCAGCAGCAGGTAGGCGATGAACAGCAGCCACAGGATAAAAGTGGATGTGAGCTTCGCGTCCCAGGTCCACCAGATGCCCCACACCGGACGCGCCCAGAGCGGGCCGGTGATCAGCCCGATGGTGCAGCAGATGACGCCGACCTCGGCGCCCGAGACGCCGAGGGCATCCCATTTACGTTTGCCGGTGACGAGATAGGCCACGCTCGCGTAGAAAGCGACAAAGAAGGCGCAGAACATGGCGTTCCAACTGGCGACGTGAAAATAAAAAATGCGCTGGATGGCGTGCATGGTGGCCTCATCCGGCGCGATGAATAGAGCGGCGTAGCCTGCGCAGCAGATTAGCAGGGCGACGAGCGCGGTGATTGTGAATCGTGCCTTCATTCGGTGCGGCCTTTTCCTGGAAACTTTTCCCTTGCTGCGGGCGCCGGCGTTTGCCGCGGCGCATCATCCGTCAATCTTGCTTCCTCGCGCTTCATTCTTCCAAAAGATGATCGCACAAAAGCCAGGATGCCGTCAGAAACACAATATCAAATCCAGCGAGGAACGCGAGCCAGGTGCGGTCCAGCGCGGGCTGCTCGGCGAATAGAGAGGCCGTGGATTCCACGGCGGCGATCAGCAACGGCGTGAGCAGCGGGAGTAAGAGCAGCGGCAGGAGCAATTCGCGCATGCGGGCGTGTGCCGAGACGGCGGAGAACACCGTGCCGGTGACCGTGAGTCCCAGAGTTCCGAGGATCAGCACCAGAATCAGGCGCCAGACGATGCCCGCGAGCGAGAGATTGTAGAGCACGGCGAAGATTGGGACCAGGACCAGTTCGGCGAGGGACATGAAAATAAAATTGGCGAGAATTTTTCCCAGCAGGATCGCGAAGCTGGAAATGGGAGCCATGCGCAGGGCGTCGAGTGTTTCGTTGTTTTGTTCGCGTGCGAAAGAGGGGTTGAGCATCAGCGATCCGGCGAAGAGGAACGCAATCCAGAGCAGGCCGGGGCCGTAGCGGCGGGATTCGGCGGCGGTGGGGTCAAACGCGAAGCTGAACAGGACTACTACGACAAGCGCGAAGACCACTGTGGCTGTGAGGAGTTCGCGCGTGCGGAATTCGAGGCGGAGTTCTTTGGCCAGGACGATTCCGGCGGCTCTTACGGTAGTCAAAAGCAGATCCCTCTCTGCGTCCCGCGCTCGCCAAACTCTGGCGGGAAAGAAAAAGCGCGGGACGCCGTTCGGGATGAGAACGATTGGTTATGGGCTAGCAAGACCTTGGAACTCGGGGCGGCGTGACGCAGGAAGATGTTCACAGCTGTGGCTCCGCCAGCGAGGGCGCGCGCGAGGGCCAAGCTACTGCTCCGTCCGCAGCGCCGCGAGCAATGCGCGCGGATCGCCGTCGGAGCCGCTATCGTTTTCCACCCTTCCGTCTGCTAGTGCGACGGCGCGTGTGGCGAGGTCCAGCGATTCGTTGCGAGCGTGCGTGCTCATCAGCACGGTGCAGCCGTCGGTCTTCAGGCGCGCGAGGCGGGCGCTGAACCAGGCGAGGCCTTGGCGATCGAGTCCGGCGGCGGGCTCATCGAGCAGGATCAGACTCGGCTGGTGCAGGAGGGCGCGGGCGATGGCCAGGCGCTGGCGCATCCCGCGGGAAAACGTGCGCACCAGACTTCCGGCGCGGGCGGCGAGGCCGCAATCACCGAGGGCGGATGCAACAGCTTCTGCAGTTTTTTCGAGGGCGTAGAGGCGTGCAAAAAGCGTGAGGTTTTCGGCGGCGGACAATTCGTCGTAAAGAAGAGTGCTGTGACCGACGAGGCCGATCGACTGCTTGGGCCGGACAAAAAATGCTTGCGCGCGCAATCGTCCACTGACGACTGCCGGACCGTTCGTGAATTGCACGGAGCCGCGCGTGGGATTCATGAGCAGGGCGGCCATGCGCAGGAGCGTGGTCTTCCCTGCGCCGTTCGGTCCTAGGAGTGCGACGAATTCGCCGGCGCGGACTTCAAGCGAGACGCCGCGGAGTGCGGCGAGCGAGCCGAAACGCTTTTCGACGTTGTGAAACGAGACGCCGATCGCAGCGGGTGTCGATGGCGTGGCAGGCGCGAGCGCGGGCAATGCGATGCGCCTAGCCTCGCACCAGGTCGCGGAGCGCTTTTTCCACGCGGGCACGTTCGCGGGTGTAGTCCTCTTCGCTGATGGTGCCGGCCTGGCGGCGGAGTTCGAGGCGGAAGATATTGTTTTTGAGGTCGTCGAGGCTGCCGCGGACTTCGTTGTCAACATCGGCGATGGTTTCTGGCGTGCCCCGCAAGGCTTGCGGCGCTGCAGGCGCGTTGTTCCCCGGCGGAGCTGACGCGGGCATCGCGGCTGCGAACGTTGCGGCCTGCGGTGCTGAGTGCGCCGCCGATTTTTTCGCGGAGCGCGGAGTCGGAACGTCGGCTTCGGTGACCCAGGCGCCGTCGGCAGTGCCAGCCGGTTGCGGGCGCAGCCAGAGATAGGCAAAACCGAGGACGAAGATGGAAACGAATCCTCCGGTGAGAATCCATTTCAAGCTGTCGAGTCGCGCGGGAATCGTCGTGGCGCTTGCCGAAGGCGCATCGGCCGAGCCTGTGTCGGCGCGCGAGTTCACGGAAGGATTTTGCGAATCGTCTGCGCTGGCGGCAGCGCTGGAACCACCGGCAGGCGCGCCTGCACCTTGCGACGCGGAAGGCATGGGCGCGGTTCCGGAGACGTTGATTTCGACCGGCGCGTTCGCGGCGATGTTGTCACGCATATAGACGTTGAAGCCCTGGTCCTGGCCTGCGGCGGTAATTCCGCTGCCGGAAATTTGCACGGTGGGCGGCGCGGCGATGATCAGACGCTCGCTGGAATACGCCGAGACGTTTCGCAGTGTTATGTGATTGCCGGCGTAAGGAACTTTGTAAGAGAGGCGCACGCCGCTTTCGCCCGGCCGGAATGGAAACGCGATCGCCATTTTATTCTTGCCCTTGTCAATGGTGCCTTGCACGACGGGCATGCCGGACGCCCCCCACGCGGAGGCCTGATTGAAATCGGCGCCGTCGGGCAGCGTGAAATCGAAGGAACCATCCGCGCGATAGAACGCAAGGGGCGGCTGAGTTTTATTGGCGATCATGTATTCTTCGCCGACCATCAGGTCCGCGCCGTTCGGTTGGAGGATGATGGCGTGATTGGCGACGTTGAATGATTTGGGATCGTTGGTCGGCTCGAAGACTTCGATGGTCGCCGACATTTTTCCAGGCGTGATGGGCTCATGGTAGTTCACGCCTTTGTAGACGACGCGGACGAGCATGGGGCCCGTGCCGAGTTGCGGATTGTCAAAGTGGAACTGGCCCTGCGCGTCGGTCTTGGTGTTGGCGACCGGTTGCATGCCGCCTTGCAGTTGAATCAGGATGACGTCCGCGCCAGCTGCGACTTGGCCGGTGGTGCCGTTTTTTACAGTGCCATTGAGCGTGCCGGCACGTGCGGTTGCCGCGGCTGCGGCGGTGATGACGAGAAGCAGCATGGCGAGCAGGGCCGCGCTCGAATGGCGGGCGATTTCAGGACGAACTTGAATGCTGGTGAAGCAGTGATTCATGATTGGCGCACCTTTTCCGCGGCTGTCAGCCGGGTGGAGGTCTGGCGCGTGGCGGGCGTGGGAGCGCCGCCGGTCAGGTGGTCCATGTCTGAGAGGACGCGCGCGGCTTCTACCTCCAGAGACTGTTTGATTTCCTCGTAATCCTGCTCTGAAAATTTTCCGGCGCGGAATTCGAAGCGCAGATCGCGCAGATTCTCGTAGATGGCGTCGCGGCGCTCCAGTAGTTGGTCGAGCTTGGTGCGATGCGGCGCGTCGTCGGACGCCTCTGGCTTGACGCCAAAAATGAAGTAGATCGCCAGCGCGGCGAGCAAAGCGCAGGCCACGGCGATGTCCACGCTACTCATCGTTTGCACGCATCACTTTCACTCGTCATTTTCACGCCCCGGTTCCCTGCCAGCTTCGCGTTGCGCACGGGCCAGGAATTCGGCGCTCACCTGCGGACCGCCGGCGGGCGCGAGAGTGGCTTTGTGGCGCCAGCGGCGGACCACTTCCCAGACAAGCACCAGCGCGATCAGCGGCACTACGATCGGCATGATCCAGGCCAGCAGATCGAAACCTTTTTTGGGCGGCTCGACTAGGACCGTGGGTCCGTATTGTTCGACGAAGGCTTGCAGGATCTGGTCGTCGGATTCGTTGCGAGCTACGTGTGCGTCGAGATCCTTCTGCATGCCGCGGGCGGTTTCACAGGGGCCGGAGAAGGTGCCACCGGGGTGGTTGCAGAGGCCGGCGGAATCTTCGCAGCCGCCGCACATGCAGAGGACACGTCTGCTGAGGGCTTTGGCGCGGGGGGTTTCTTGGGCTCTTGCGGGCGACGCGGCGCCGGTTGCCAGGATCGTGGCCAGGGTCAGTGCGCGAAAGGCGAAGCTCAACGCAGGGGACGCAGAGAAAGTCCGCACAGGACGCCGAGAGTTTTGTGGAACGCGATAAGCCTCGCGTCGATTCATCATGCTAGTCATGGCCTTCCGCTCGGCGGGCCACTGCGCCGATGGCGGGGGCGGCTTCGGCCATAGCGTCGGCCCAGGACCTTTCTGTCGCGGGGCGCAAGACCAAAGCGGTGCGGCGATTCGGCAGCAACGCCAGCCCGGTGCCGAGAACCACGACAATTCCGCCGAACCAGATCCATTTGATCAGAGGCAGCAGGTAGGCGTGAATCACGGGCTTGCCACTTTCCGGGCTGCGGCCTGCGTAGACAACGTACAGATCGCGCAGCGGTGATGACTGGATCGCGACCATGGTTTCGGTTACTTGGCTGGCGTGGAAGAGCCGGCGCTCGGGAAACAGGAGCATGTCCGACTTGCCGTTCTTGAAAACTTCCAGCGTGGCGCGGTCGGATTCGTAGTTGGCGTTGTCGAGGTGATCGAAGGTCTGGCACAGGATTGTGTAAGGACCGATGCGCAGCGATTCGCCGACGGCCATTTCTTTCTGCAGATCTCTGTTGAACGGCGTGCCCGCGATGCCAATGAAGATCAGCACCATGCCGAAATGGATGACATAGCCGCCGTAGCGGCGAGTGTTGCGCATGGTTAGCTCGCCCATGGCGGTGAAAAGATTCGTGCCATCGCGGGCGGAGATGACGCGCGCGCCGCGGAAAAATTCCGAGGCGATGGTGAGTGTGACGAAGACGCCCAGGATCAGGCAGAGCAGCGAATAAATATCGCGGAAGCCGAATATGAATCCGATGGTCCCGGCGACGATTCCTCCGGCGAAGGGCCACGCGAAATTGCGCTTCAGGGCGTCGAAGGATGTCTTGCGCCAGGCCAGCAGCGGGCCGACGCCAGTGAGCAGCAGCAGGAATAGCGCGATCGGCACGTTTACTTTATTGAAGAACGGCGCGCCGACGCTGATTTTGCTGCCCTGCACCCATTCCGAAAGGACTGGGAACAGTGTGCCCCACAGCACCGCGAAGCACGCGGCGAGCAGGATCAGGTTGTTGAACAGAAAACTGGACTCGCGGGAGACCAGCGAGTCCAGTTGGTTGTCGCTGCGTAGGTAGTCGCGATTTTTCCAGTACGCCGCGAAACAAACGACGAACGTGATAATCAGGAATCCGACGAACCAGCTGCCGATGGAAGACTGCGCGAAGGCATGCACCGAGCTGACGACGCCCGAGCGCGTGAGCATCGTCCCCAGAATGCAGAGCATGAACGTGGTGAAGACCAGCCAGACGTTCCAGACTTTCATCATGCCGCGCTTTTCCTGCATCATCACGGAATGCAGGAACGCGGTGCCCGTGATCCACGGAAGCAGCGAGGCATTTTCCACGGGGTCCCAGGCCCAGTAGCCGCCCCAGCCTAGCATCGCGTATGCCCAATGCGCGCCGAGCAGAATGCCGATGCTTTGGAAGCACCAGGCGATCATGGTCCAGCGGCGGGTGATGTGAATCCATTTTTCACCAGGGTAGCGACCGAGGAGCGCAGCCAGCGCAAACGCAAACGGGACAGAGAAACCGGTGTAGCCGAGATAGAGCATCGGCGGGTGAATCACCATCTCGGGATATTGCAGCAGCGGAGTCAGTCCGTGGCCTTCGGACATTTTCGCGAGATGCATCACGCCCGCGCCATCAGGACCGGCGAGGACCCGAAAAGGCGTGGCCACGAAATTATTGAGCGTGAGAAAAAAAGTCTGCACGCCCGCGAGAACGACTCCGACGTAAGGCATCAGTTCCGGATGGCGCTTACGATTCAGGAAGAGAACCAGAAACGCGTAGATGGAAAGCAGCCAGGACCAGAAAAGCAGCGAGCCTTCCTGACCGGCCCACAGCGCGGCGAATTTATAGAATCCGGGGAGCGCACGATTGCTGTGCTCGACTACGTAGACGATCGAAAAATCGTTGCTGAAGAAAAAATATTCCAGGCAGCCGACCGCGACCGTGACCAGGACGAACACGGCCATGCCTGCATGGCGCGCGCTCTTGGTGAGCAGCGTGCGGCGTGTGAGGATTCCTGCTATTCCCGCCAGGACCGCGTAAACCGCAGCCAAAAAAGCGAGCAGCAGTGCAAATGAACCTACGATATCCACGGATTCCCCCGCGGTGCTTTCTCAATTTCCCAACTCAACGGCGGATCAATGCACCTCTCCCATCTAGCGACGCGGCTTCCGGGGCTGAAGCCGCGCCCTTCCGATTCCCGCATCCATGCGATGCGTTCACGAGATTTAATTTCCTGAAGGTCGCGCGCCGGCGCCCGCCGAGGTTTGCCCCGGCTGCGGCGAGGCCGGAGTGCCCACGGGCGCCGCTTCGTACTTGGAGGCGCACTTGGCCTGCACTTGTTCGGCGACGAAATGGTTGTCCGGAGTCATCTTGCCTTCCACCAAGGCTTGCGCGCCATCTTTGAACGTATCCGGCAGCGGATCGCGGCCGACGTAACTCACCGGCAGATCCCGGCCCTGTTCCGTGAGAACAAAATCCACGCGCCCATCCACGTGGGCGATCGAACCGTTGCGCACGTTTCCGGAGACGCGCATGCGCTGGTGCAGCGATGCGCCTTGCAGAGTGGAAAGCTCCGTGATCGTATGGTAATAGGTCTTGCTTTGCGTAAAGCCGACATAGGCCAGAGCCAGCAGCGTCACGATGATAATTCCCGAGCCGATAAGGAATTTATGCCGAGCATTCATCTGAACGCTCCATCCTGCTCCTGAACGAAACAGGGGAATTCTAACATAGTGCGAGCGCGCGGCCGAAAGGCTATTCGCCACATCGAGTTGCGTCGCGTCGGGCGAGTTCGAAATTCCTTCGTAGCGGGGGGATCCCAGGGCACCACAGATGAACGCAGACAAGACAAATCTGGGGCAAATCCGTAAGCGATGGGGTGCGCTCGAACGCAACCACGACGGCAACGGCTGCCCGGTCCCGCAAAGCGGGACCGGCAGCTACAAGGTCAAAACCGTGTCGCGGCGATAGGCTGTCGTGTTGCAGACTACCGCCGCGGTGGTGTGGTTGCAGCAAAGGAGGCGTCAGAAGCGGAAGGAAACGCCCACGTAGGGCTCGGCCATGTTCGTTCTGGCGTTAGTGACCTGCGTGGGAACCGAGAAGTCAGCGGCGGTATAGACGAGCCCGCGGTATCCTGCCTGCACGCTGAAACGGTTTGTGAGTTTGTAGGCGACCCCGCCGCCATATAGCAACGCGGGGCGATTTTGGCTCACTGAGGGGCCGGTAGATCCGGCGACGGTAGGAGAAAAGAACAATGCGCCGGTGCCAGCTTCGAGGAACGGACGGAAACGCGCGTCGCGATCCACTCCGAAAGTGAAAACGTAGGCGAAGGTGGCTTCCTGGACGCGTGCTTGCGTGGCCGTGCCGGAATTATAGACTTGCGAAAAAAGCGTATTGCCGTAGTTGGCTTCGAGCGCGCTCCAGCGATTGAAATGATAACGATAGTTCACCAGGAAACCACCGGAATCGGTGGCGGTGTCAATCACACCGAAACCATTCGCTTGCTTCTGAAAGTTTCCAGTGAAGTTTGCGGACACTTCCGAGTTGCCATTCTGCGCGAGCACCGGCAGGGACAGTAGAGCCAGCGCCGCTGAAAGCAGACCTATCTTGATTCGCATTTCCCAATGCCTCCGTTGTTTTTTGAACAGATCCTTCCGCGCGCGGGCACACCCGTGGCGATGAAGGTCCATGCATTTTTTGTTTTGAGAGCTATCGGCGAACTACCAACGTGACTGAGCCCGCGAGGTCAGCACCGATCGCGTGACGACTGAGGAGCTCCGGTGCGTTGGACGGCTCGGGTGGGAAGCAGGTTGCTCGATTTGCACGCAACGACGGAAAATAATTTTTGAGATTTGTGGAACTTTTTCAGCGGCGCAATGCGGGACGGGAGATTCGAGTTCTTCTGAGCACGAGACTGGCGGCGATTCGGCGGGTCAATTGTGGGGGGCCAGGGCTTTGCGCAAGCGCTCGCCGAGCGCACTGCCGAATTCGGCCGGATACACCGGATCACCGAGGAAGGGTTCAGGGAATGGTTCGCCCTCGTGCAAGATCAAGTGCTCTCCCCAGGAGCTGTTTTGCAGCAGCGGAATCAGGGGTTGCAGGGCTTGGGAGATGGGCGCGACGAATTTCGGTTTGTACGAAGTGCCTACGCGCAGCAGGACCGTGCGAGCGAGCCGCGTGACGGCGGCGGTTAATTGCTCTGGCGACTCGACCGGACACTCGACGGCATAGGCGAGGAAGAAGCCATGGCGCTGAAATTCCGCGAGTACCGATTCTTCCTCCTTCCTCTCGCCGGGCTTGCGGCCGATGCACTTCGCCATTTCGTCGAAGAACATTTGGGACGCGACCGAACGTGGCACGGAGCCTTGGGCGCGGTAGAAATCGTCTTCGGGAGCGCGGGGCGGGGCGGCATCGAGAAAGAGTACCTGGATGTGGATCGGGCGGAAGCGCGTAGCGAATTCGAGGCGCTCGATGCGGCGGCGGATGTGGGCTTCGTCAACCTGGGCGCCGCACCCATCACAAAGTGGCATTCGGAATTCTCCTTGCGTGAAAAGGTGAAAGGTAACAATGACATGCGGCGCGCTTGCGGCGCAAGGTGAGTGGAGGAAACCGAGGAGGCAAAGGAGATGGAGGAAGTATCGGAATTCGAGCGGGACCACGGCCGCAGGTAGTGCTATCGGCGGGAACTAGCGGTCGAGCTTTTCATTCTGATTGCTGGACTTGCTGTCGGCTTTCGAGATGTCCGGTGTGGCGTCAGCTGCGGGCGGAGTGGGATTATTTTGCGCGCTGGCGCCCAGCTTGCTGCGCAGGCAGCCGACCAATTCGGGTGCCATTTCGGAAATGTTCATGCCGTCGGAGACCAGAAATTTACAGCTTAGGATGGGACGAGCCTGGTCGTCATCGGAAAGCTGGCAGCTCACTTTGCAATACTGGCATTCCTGGTTCCAGCAGAAACGACCATAGGGAATGGTTTCCGGGCTGATGAATTGGAACGCGCGCAGCAGCGAATTTCTTTCTGGGACGAGGAACGTCTTGCCCAGAATGGTGATCTCAACCAGTTTTTCGTACGGCCGAAAAATCTCGTCCATAAGTGGTGTGCTCGTGTCTGCCATTGGAGTGCTTTCCCCGCTATCGAAACTAAAGCACGACGGGACCAAGGGCAACCCAAACACAGTTGTGACGTGTTCAATGCTCCAATGGGGAAGGGATTGCGAAGCGATGTTGGCCCCCTCCGTAGGTGTAAGGACTAGGAGGTCCGGGCGCCTGCCGGGACCAGCACGACCAGCGTGTAGGCGCCCAGCGCGATGCCGAGCGGGCCGTTGATCAATCCGAAGAAGGCCGCGACGAGGCCCAGACTTCTGGCCGACGTGCCGCTGGACATCAGGTTCAGTCCGGCGATTATTGAGACAACGCCGGCGAGGATTCCGAGAAGAATCGCGAAGAGGAGAAAACCGTGAAACAGATCCATCAAGGTGAACGGGTTCGGCACGCGGGTGAGCAGCGCGCCCCACATCAGAGTGAGCGTGCCGCTGTAGAGAAAGACGCCGAGCGCACCTAAGAGGCGAAGGACACCGTAGAGAACCCATAAGATTCCAAGATTTCGCATAGCTACCTCCTAAGGGCCTGCTCGCCCCGGGACAATTACGAACTATAGCGTATCTTCGTGGATCGGCAACGAGGATCGACGTCAGGATCGCTGCCGGTGTTGGCGCCCTGTAGGCCGTCTAATTCGGAGATTGCAACTAGGCGAAGAACTGGCCCATGCGGCGGAATTTTTCGTAGCGTTGGTCCACAATCTGGCGCGGGGAAAGCAGCGACAATTCATCGAGCGCGCGAGTGAGGAACGGATCGAGCATTTTCGCAGCGGCTTCGGGGTCGTAGTGCGCGCCACCTTCGGGCTCCGGAACGATTTCGTCGATTAACTTCATGTCCAGCAAATCTGGCGCGGTGATTTTCAGAGCTTCGGCGGCGATTTCCGCTTTGCTGGAATCGCGCCACATGATAGGCGCAGCCTTCCGGAGAGATGACCGAGTACACTGAATTTTCCAGCATGTAGACACGGTCACCCACAGCGATGGCGAGCGCGCCGCCAGAACCGCCTTCGCCCGTGATGGTGATCACGATCGGCACGGGCAAGCGCGACATCTCGCGCAGATTATGCGCGATCGCTTCGGCTTGGCCGCGCTCTTCGGCATCCACGCCGGGATAAGCGCCAGGCGTATCCACGAAGACCAGGATGGGGCGGCCGAATTTCGCCGCGAGGTGCATGGCACGCAGAGCCTTGCGGTAGCCTTCGGGCTTGGCTTGTCCGAAATTGCGCGCGAGGCGCTGTTTGGTGTCGCGGCCCTTCTGACTGCCAACGATCATCACGGGCTGGCCGTGAAATTTGGCCATGCCGGTGATCAGAGCGGGATCGTCGGCGAAATTGCGATCGCCGTGGATTTCGGAAAAGTTTTCAAACAGGAGGCGGATGTAATCGTCGGTGTAAGGACGTTGCGGATGGCGCGCCAGCAGCAGGCGCTGCCATGCGCCCAGGTGGATGTAGAACTCGCGCTTGAGCTCGTCCACTTCCTTGCGGATGCGTTCGATCTCGTTGGACTGTTGTCCGGTGGGCGCCGTGAGGCGGCTCAGATCGGCGACGTCGCGCTCGAGCGCATCAATGGCGCGCTGTTTCAGCTTGTCTATTTCACCGGGAGTGGGAGTAGAGGTGGCTTTTGTCGCATCCGGTTTCAGAGTTACCGATGGTTTTGTACCGGCTCGCAGGCTGTTGGTTGCGGGTTTTGTAGGTGAGGGCGACGGCTTCGTTGGATTCGACGCGGCGAGCTTGGCGGCGGCCGCTTCGCGCGCTGCGCGCCGGGCTTTTTTGATCGCGCGGAATTTCTTCATGCGCTCTTTGCGCTCGCGGCGTTTGCGCAGCTTCTCGGCGAGAATGTCGCGCTTGCTCACTGCATCACCATCGCTCAATTACATTCCTCTAGGAGCTTTCGGAGTTCGACGTTTCGGATCACGGCGCACTTGCCGGCGGAACCATCCGACTTTTGCCGCAGGCGGCCTACTGTAGCAGTGCTACCGAATCCGTGCCGCAGATTTCGCGGACGCGTTCGACCAGCTCGCGATCTGCGAGGACCGCGCTGCCCGCCTCGAGCGTCGCGGCGCTACCGTCGTCTTTGATTAGCTCGAACGATACGCGGCAGCGACCCGGGCGGCTGGAAAACAGTTCTTTCAGGCGGTCCAGCGCACCGGTGTTTACCGTCCGCAGATCCATGCGCACGCGCAGCAGGCTGGGCGGACGATCCGCGAGTTGATCCAGCAAACGGGCATCGGCGACGATCAGACGCGTGCCGACATCTTCTACCGCGACTCGGCCCTTTACGAGGAGCGGCGTATTGGACTTGAGGATCGCCTCCAGTTTGCCGAACGCTTCCGGAAAAACCAGAGCTTCGATCACGCCGGTGCGATCTTGCAGAGTCAGAATCGCCCAGCGAGCGCCACGGCGAGAACGCATGGGGCGTATTTGCACGATGATGCCCGCGACCACCAGATCTTCATTGTTCTTGCGGCTTTCCATGGTGGCCAGCTCGGCGGCGTTCAAGTCTTTCAGGCGGCCGGCGTATTTATCGAGCGGGTGGCCTGAAATATAAAAGCCCAGAACCGAATATTCTCCGGCGAGTTGCTGTTCTTCAGACCAGTCATCGGCTTCGGGCAGTTCCGATTCCTGCCACGGCTGGCTGCCTTGAGCTGCATTGGGTCCGGCGAGAAACAGGCCGCCCTGCCCTACCGTTTTTTCCTGATGTTTTTTCTGGCCGCGCGAAATGGCTTGATCAATCGCGGCGAAAAGGCGTCCGCGCGAGCCGCCGGCACAATCCAGGGCGCCGGCTTTCAGCAGGCTTTCGAGGACGCGTTTATTCAAAAATTTGGGCTCAATGGCCTCGCTGAATTCGAAAAGCGTGCGGAAACGGCCGGCCGTTCCGCGCGCTTCGCAGATGGCTTTGGCGGTGTTCTCCCCGACGTTCTTGATGGCCGCCAGGCCAAAGCGAATGTCGTCGCCGACGGGCGTGAAGAACAGGCCGCTTTCGTGCACGTCCGGCGGAAGGACGCGGATGCCCATGCCGCGCGCTTCGTTGATGTACTTCACCACTTTTTCGGTGTTGCCTGCTTCGGAACTGAGCATCGAGGCCATGAATTCCACTGGATAGTGGACCTTCAGATAGGCGGTCTGGTAAGCGAGCAAGGCGTAAGCGCAGGCGTGCGCTTTGGGAAAGCCGTAGAGGCCGAATTCTTCCATAAGGTCGAAAATCTTGGTGGCTTTTTTCGCGGGAACTTTTCCGGCGGCGCAGCCTGCCAGGAATTTCTCACGCTGCGCGGCCATTACATCAACTTTCTTCTTGCCCATGGCGCTGCGCAGAATGTCGCCGTCGCCGAGCGAGAATCCCGCCAGGCGATTGGCGATTTTCATCACCTGTTCCTGGAACACGATGACACCCCAGGTCTCCGAGAGAATTTCTTCGAGCTCCGGCAGATCGTAGGTGACTTTTTTCTTGCCCTGCTTGCGGGCGATGAATTCATCAATCATGCCGCCCTGGATCGGGCCGGGGCGATACAGAGCGTTGAGCGCGGTCAAGTCCTCGATTTGCGTGGGCTGGTAGCGTTTCAGAATGTCGCGCATGCCGTGCGATTCAAACTGGAAAATTCCGGTGGTGTCGCCGCGCGCGAACAGCGCGTAAGTGGGTGCGTCATCCAGCGGCAGCGTGGTGAGGTCCAAGTCAATGCCGCGGTTTTGTTTGATCATCTGCACGGAGTCGTCCAGGATGGTGAGCGTGGTCAGGCCGAGGAAATCCATTTTCAGCAGGCCGATGCGACCGAGCGCGTTCATGTCGTACTGCGTGGTGATTTCATCCTTGTTCGACTTGTACAGCGGAACGATTTCGGTGAGCGGACGCGGGGAAATCACGACGCCTGCGGCGTGCGTGGAGGCGTGGCGCGCCAGGCCTTCGAGGCGCAACGCCACTTCGATTAGCTCTTTTACCTTGCCTTCCTTCCGCGCGGCTTCGAGCTGCGGCGATTGCTTTAGCGCGTCTTCGAGCGAGATGTTCAGCGTGGTGGGAATCATTTTCGCCAGGCGGTCCACCTCGCCGTAGGGCATGTCCAGCGCGCGTCCGGCGTCTTTCAGCACGGCCTTCGCAGCCATGGTGCCGAAGGTGATGATTTGCGCGACGCTTTCCGCGCCATATTTTTTGCGCACGTACTCGATCACTTCGCCGCGGCGCCGCATGCAGAAATCAATGTCAATATCGGGCATGGAGATGCGCTCGGGATTCAGGAATCGTTCGAAGAGCAGCTCGTACTGCATGGGGTCCACGTCGGTAATGCGCAGCGAGTAGCTCACCAGGCTGCCCGCGGCCGAACCACGGCCCGGGCCGACCGGCACACCTTGCGCGCGCGCGTAGTGGATAAAATCCCAGACGATCAGGAAGTAGCCGGCGAAGCGCATCTTCTTGATCATTTCGATTTCGGAGGACAGGCGGGCTTGGTAGTCCGCGAGCGGATGGCGCAGGCGCCCTTCTTTTGTGAGGCGCTCGATTTGCGGAGCGCGGGAGGCGAAACCGTCGCGCACCACTTGCTCGAAATACGAATCGGTGGTGTGCCCTTCGGGAACTTTGAATTCAGGGAACGGATTGCTGACGCGCTGGATCTTCACGTTGCAGCGCTCGGCGATCGCTACCGTGCGCGTGACGGCGTCGGGCAATTCGCGGAATACCTGCGCCATTTCCTCCGCCGTCTTGAAATAAAACTGGTCGGTGGCAAATTTCATGCGCTGCGCGTCGCTCATGGTCTTGCCGGTCTGGATGCACATCAGGACTTCCTGCGCGTGCGAGTCAGCTTGCGTGAGGTAGTGGCAGTCATTGGTCGCGACCAGAGGAATGCCGGATTCCTTCGAGAGGCGCACCAGGTCGCGATTGACGCGTATATCTTGCTCGAGACCCTGGTCCTGTACCTCGAGGAAGAAATTTCCTTTGCCGAAAATATCGCGCAGACGGTAGGCGCTCTTTCGCGCCTGATCGTATTTTTCCGAAAGCAGCGCGTCGGCGACTTCGCCGCGTAGGCAAGCGGACAGAGCGATGAGGCCTTCGCTGTGCTTGGCGAGCAGTTCGTGATCCACGCGGGGCTTGTAGTAGAAACCGTCCAGATATCCGGTGGAAACCAGCTTGATGAGATTCTGATAGCCCTTTTCGTTTTCGCAGAGGAGCACCAGGTGGTTCGAGCGTTCCGCGCCCGTGCCGCGATTTTTGTGATTGTCCGGCGCAACGTACATTTCGCAGCCGATGATGGGCTTCACTCCGTGCGTGGTGGCCTGATGATAGAAATTCGCGGCGGCGAAGAGGTTTCCGTGATCGGTTACCGCGACGGCGGGCATACCGCGGCGCGCGGCTTCGGCGGTAAGTTCGCCGATTTCGCAAGCGCCGTCCAGAAGGGAGTAGTCCGTGTGCAGATGAAGGTGAACGAAGTTCGAGGCATCCATGCGAAGTTCATTCTAAACCAGCTTGAAGCCGCATGTAATAGCAATCTGAGGTTGGAATCCTCCTCGCGGGGCTGCGGATTCAATTGCGCGGACAGCAAATCGCTCTCCGCGTCCCGCGCCCGCCAAACTACGGTGGGCAAGAAAAAGCGCGGGACTCCGTTCCCTTGGCGCGAGTCACTCAGGTCCTTCGGGATGACACGCAGACCTCGCCATGGCCCAAACGCGCAGGCTCGCTCTGACGCAAACCTGCGGGCTACGCACAGGCTCGACGTCGCGACGGGTTCGAGCGCTAGCGGCGTGATTTTTTTGCTGGGCCAGTTTTTGACTTCTTGCCGGCGTGCGCGGCTTTGTCATCATGCGCCGCTTTGTCGTGCTTGGCCTGCGCTCTGGCGCCGATCGCTGCCGCCGCCGATTGTCCTGGCTTGGCTGCAGCGGAGGAGGCTTTTCCGGCGGGCGCGGATTTGCCGTCGCTGGCCGCAGCCGGTGCTGGCTTGGCACCAGCTGCTGGTCCCTTGGACTTGTCGTGCGGCTTCGCTTCGGCGTGCGGCGGAGCGTCGGGCGCGCCTTTGCGCTTCTTCTTCTCTTTTTCGGGCTTTTTGATTTCGTCTTTGATGCCCGCAAGGTTTTTCAGGATTTTGGTGCGGTCTTCCGGAGTCTTGCCCTTGCCGCGTAATTGGAGTTCGAAGAATTGTTCGATGATCTTGTCGAATTTCGGCCCACGTTCGACGCCCAGCGCATCGAGTTCGCCGGCTGGCGAAGCCATGCGCAGCGGCCGCCACTTCTGCAGGTAATTGCGAATCTTGGAAAGCGCGCGCGGATTGGGCATTTCCACTTCGATGAAGGCGAGGGTTTCCGCCGGCAACGAAGCCAAGTAGTAGTAGGCATCTTTCGCGGCATTGGTCTTGGCGCTCTTCAATATTTTTACGACTTTCTGCGTCTCGGGAACCAGCTCGGCGGCTTCCTCGATTTCGGCGGTTCTGAATTCCAAGTGACGCAGAGCCGCCGCGGCTTCGCGCGATTTCAACCGGCCCAAAGTGTAATAGGCCACGGCCAAATGCAGGCGGGGCCGCAAGCCCGCGCTGTAAAGATTGAAGCGCACGCGGGCGAGTTTGTTGAGGCTGTCGTAATCCGGTTTTCTTTTTTGCAGCGACGGATGAATCAGCGCCAGCATGTCGTGCGATTCCCATAGTTTCAGCGTGGCGACGGGATTATCCTCGCGCGCGAGTGCCCGCATCTCGTGGCCGACTTCAGCGCCTTCGATGCGGTCGGTGACGCCGCGTTCGATGGCCAGGTCAAACCATTCTTGCGTGCGCGGATCCATCTTGAATCCCATGCGCGCGGCGTAACGCAGGATGCGCATCAGGCGGATGGGCTGGTTTGTAAAAGCGTGGATGGAGAGCGCGCGAACTTCCTGTTTTTCCAGATCCGCGAGCCCGTTCATCGGATCGAGCAGCAAGCCGCGCGATTGCGTGTTCAGCGAGATGGCGATCGCATTGATGCCAAAATCGCGGCGGCGCAAATCTTCCATCACGCTGGAGAACCGGTATTCCGGCCTGACGCCCGGGCGCTCGTAGAAATCCTCGCGCGCGGCGGAGATGGAACCATCCACGTCGCCCGCAAAAACCATTTCGTGATGGCGAATCTTCTCGCTTTCCCAGACAACGCGCGCGCCGCCTTTTTCCAGTTCGCGCACCATCTTTACGGGATTTCCTTCGACCGTGAAATCGAGATCGCGGATGGGCATGCCGGAGATCAGGTCGCGCACCGCCCCTCCGGTGAGATATACATTCACGTCCTGCGTGCGCGAGAGTTCTTGCACGCGCTCCATTACCGCGCGCTGCTCTGGCGACAGCCGGCTTTCCAGCAAATACATGTAATCGGGCATGAAGTTTCCGCCTTCCTCGAAATTTCGTGCGCGGCCTTCTAGGCGCGCGGGTGGTGCGCTTTATAAACTTGCTTCAAACGCTCTTCGACGACGTGAGTATAAATTTGCGTTGTTGCAATATCCGCGTGGCCCAACATCATTTGCACGGAGCGCAAGTCTGCTCCGCGATCCAGCAGGTGCGTGGCAAAACTGTGCCGCAGCATATGCGGCGTGAGGGGTTTGCGCAACCCCGCTTTGCGCCCGTAAGCACCCAAAATTTTCCAGAACGCGATTCGGTTCATCGCCGTGCCGATGCGGGTGGGAAAAAGGTACACGGAAGCTTTTTCCCGGAGAATTTCCGGCCGCGATTTTTTCAGGTACTGCAGCACAAGCTCCAAGGCGGCGCGGCCCACCGGCACCAGCCGCTCTTTATTACCCTTGCCGAGGCAGCGCAGGCAGCCGGCTTCGAGTTGTATGTCGGCAGCCTTCAGGCCGCACAGTTCGGAGACGCGTAGGCCAGTGGAATACAGCAACTCGATCATGGCCTTGTCGCGCAGGCCGAGCGTGGTCGAGACGTCAGGCTGGCGCAACAGGCGATCGACCTCGGCAACACTCAGAAATTCCGGCAGGGAGCGGCGAAATTTCGGTGCCGCGACATTGGCAGCGGGATTTTCCTTGATCAATCCTTCGGTAAACGCGAACCGGAAGAGATGGCGGATGGTGACCAGGTGCCGCGCGACGCTGCGGCTGTCCAACTTGCGCAGATAGAGCGTGCGCAGGAAGTCAATCACATTGCTGTGTGTGCATTGGTCCAAGCTCAACCCGCGCTTGGCCGCAAACTCGGCGAACTTGGCCAAGTCCCGGCGGTAGGCATTCAGGGTATTGGCCGAGAGTCCTTTTTCGACCCGCAGGTAACTCAGAAATGATCGAATCTGTGGTTCCAATTCACATCTCCCGATTTCCTGCGCCGGAAGGAAAAATCCGGCAGAAATTTGCGCTGGCCAGCTGCGCGACGGCTTACGAAACGTCCAGCCCAGCAGTTGTTGCGCTCGGTTCCGCGCGCCGCAGCAGCAGAAACAATTCCGGCAATTCCTCGCAGCGCAGCGCCCAGGCCAGCCCGAAATAAATTCCCGATGAAACGGCGATGATTCCTGCCAGCCACACGGCTTTCGCCAGGAAATGCTCGAGTGTCGCCAGATGCGAATACTTCACCGCCGCAAAACACACCGCTGACATCGCCACGGCGCAGAGCCCCATTTTTCCGAGCGAGTTGAAAATGGCCGAGGCGCCCAGGCGCCCGAAACGTCCGCGAAAAATTACGAACAGCGCGCCGAAATTAAAGTACGCCGCCAGCGAACTTGCCAGCGCGGGGCTGGCGTTCCACAAATAGCGCCCGAACCCGAACAGCAGGATGAAATTCAGCGCCAGGTGCAGCAGCAGCGAGCACGCTCCCACCTTCGTCGGCGTCGCAGTGTCTTGCGTCGAGTAATACAGCGGCGTAATCAACTTGATGGCCGCAAACGCCGGGAGCCCCATCGAATAAAATAGCAGCGCGTGGGCCGTGAGCGCGGTGGATCGTGCCATGAACTCACCGTGCTGAAAGAGCACTTGGGTAATGGGCACGCGCAGCAAGATCAACCCCACCGCCGCCGGAATGGTGATGAACGACGCGACGCGCAGCGCAAAACCGAACGTCTGCTTCATCTCGTCGTGCTTGCCTTCCGCTGCTTGGTGCGACAGGGTCGGAAGGATCGCGGTTGAGAGCGCGATCGCGTAGCTGCCCAATACCAGTTCCATCACGCGGTCCGCCAGGTATAACGAACTGATGCTGCCTTCCGGCATGCGCGAGGAAGCCGCAAAGATCGTATCCACGATAAAATTTACCTGAAATATTCCCATGCCGAAAAACACCGGCACCATCAGCTTGCCGACTTTCTGCACGCCGGGGTCGTGGAAATTGACGTCCGGCGGGAAGCGCATGCCCAACTTCGCGAGCGCCGGGAGCTGCATCACCAATTGCAACGCCGCGCCGACCACAATTCCCACTGCCAATGCCACCGCTGGCGTTCGGTACGCAGCTGGCGCCCAGTTCATGATGGGCCGATAGACGATTCCGAACGAAAATGCTATGAACACGACGTTGAAAAGGATCGACGTCGAAGCCGGGAGTCCGAAGCGAAAGAAGCTGTGCAGAATCGCGGACGCCAGCGCTGCCAGGCCCAGAAAAAAGACGCACGGAAAAATGATCCGATTTAAGTAAATCGCCAGGTCCCATCGGGCGTGGCTGACGCCCATTACCGTGAAAATCCCGACAATCTGCTTTGAGAAGATGCTGCCCAGGACGGCGACTATCGCCAGAATCGCCGCAAGGTCCCAGAATGCTCGCTGCGCGAACGCCCAACAAACCTTCGGTGGTTTCCCCCTCAAATACCCGGTAAATACGGGTATAAAGGAGGCGCCCAAGGAGCCTTCCCCGGTCATGCGGCGAATCATATTGGGAATGCGAAACGCCAGGATGAACGAATCGGCTGCCGGCGAAGTGCCGAGCAATAGCGCAACCCGCTGATCGCGTAAGTATCCGCAAATCCGGCTGATAACGGTGGCTAGGGCTATTACCGAGGCAGACTTTAGGATCTTGCCCTTTTCGGTCAATCGGCGGTGACTCCGATGCTAACCCTTTAAGCACCAATAACTTGACGAAAAACAGCGGCAAGAATAACATAACCCTCGGGAACTTAGCAAGAATCTCGCCGAAAAAGGCCCCGAAATTGTGAAAGATCGAGCTCCAGCCTCGACCCGCAAGAAAGTGGTGGTGTTGCTGCTCGACCGCAGCCACTTGAAGGGCTACTTGAACCCAGCCACCTTGGCGCGGGCCGAGGTGCTTGACCTGCTGACGCCCGATGGGCAACACCTATCGGTTGCGATGCCTACCGTCAAGTCGGTGTATTTCGTGCGGGAGTTCCCCGAGACCTTTCAGCCCGAGCGGAAGGTGTTTTTGAGTCGGCCGAAGCTGGATGGGTTGTGGGTGCGGCTGCGCTTCCGTGATGAGGATGTGATGGAAGGGATGGTCGCGAACGATCTGCTGGATCTCCTAGACAATGCCGTACAACTGACGCCTCCAGACCTGCATGGCAATACTCTTCGCTTATTTATTCCGCGTTCGGCGCTCTCTGAGATGAAGGTGCTGGGAGTGGTGGGCGCGGCGCGGCGGACTCCGCGCGCCGCCGGCGCTGCGGCATCTTCGCAATCCAAACTTTTCAACGAATAGTTTGTCGATTGTGCGCGCATGGCGGTTCGCTGCCGGGCGCTGCCGCCGTAGGACTGCTTGCGTCTCTGTTGTACATTGAGACTGCGCAGTAGCGGGCACGAGGAGAGGCCACGATGAAATTGGGCGAGATCGCAAGGCAGCTGGGCTGCGAAGTGGATGGTGACGCCAGTCTGGAAATCACCGGCGTGGCCGGAATCGAAGAGGCGCAGCCGGGCGAGTTGACGTTTCTTGTCAATCGCAAGTATCGGCCGGCGCTGGGCACTACGCTCGCTTCGGCGATCTTCATCGCGAAGGATGCCGGGCCGGTGCGCATCGCGGCGCTGCGTTCCGCCAATCCCTACTTTGATTTCGCGCGGGCGATTGAGCTATTTCATCCGGTGCCGCGCTTTACCATGGAGATTCATCCCACCGCCGTGATCGCGCAGACCGCGAAAATTGCTCCGGGCGCGCACATTGGACCGTATTGTTTCCTGGATGAGGATGTCGAGATCGGACGCAACGCCGTGTTGCACAGTTTTGTGACAATTTATCCGGGAGCGAAAATCGGCGACGATTTTTTCGCGCACTCCCATGTGACGGTGCGCGAGAACTGCCGCATCGGCAATCGCGTGCTGATGCAGAACGGCGTGACGATCGGCGCGGACGGGTTTGGATTCGCGCGCCGCGCTGATGGCGGCTGGCACAAGATGCGCCAGTCGGGGTTTACCGTGATTGAGGATGACGTGGAGATCCAGGCGCACAGCGTGATTGACCGCGCGACCGTCGGTGAGACGCACATTTCCCGCGGGACGAAAATTGATAATCTGGTGCAGGTGGGTCACGCGTGCAAAGTCGGGGAGGACACGCTGCTTTGCGGGCAGGTGGGGCTGGCCGGGACTACGAAGGTGGGCAACAAGTGCATTCTTGCTGGGCAGGCCGGCGCGGCGGGGCATTTGACGATCGGTGACGGCGCCGTGCTCACGGCGCAGTCGGGAGTGCCAGGCGATGTGCCGGCAGGCGCGATCTATTCCGGATATCCGGCTGTGGATAATCTTGCGTGGCGGAAATCGGTCGCAGTTTTCAATCACTTGCCGGAACTGCAGAAGGAATTGCGCGAGTTGCGAGAGGCTGTAGCGAAGTTGAGCGCAGAATAGCGTGCGCAGCTTACGCTTTCGTAAGGCCCCGGTGCGACCCAAGGCGCGCAGGTTTTCGAGCGTCCGATACCTGCAATGTTAGTCAGCTCCCTGCCGGCGGTTTCTGTTCTTCCGGCAAGCCTGCCGCGACTAGCTCCTGCACGCGCTGGCGTAGCGCGTCGCGCTGATCTTCGGCGTACGCCGTTGCGTTGATGGCGGGACCGTAGCGCACGACCACTTCGCCCGGATGAATGGTCCAATCGCCTTTACGCATCAGGCGCTGGGTTCCGGCCAGCGATACAGGCACCACCCAGGCGGCGGCGCGGATCGCCATCAGAAAAGTTCCCTTTTTGAAGGGGAGCAAGCGGCCATCGCGACTGCGCGTTCCCTCCGGAAAAACGCAGAAGGACAGGCCTTCCTTCAGATGGTCAACCGCAATGTCCACGCTTTCCGCTGCGGATTCCTTGTCGGCGCGGTCTACCGGAACCAGCTTGGCCAGGCGGATTGCTTTGCTGAGGATGGGAATGCGAAAAACTTCTTTTTTGGCGAGGAGAGCGACGCGCCGGGGAATGTTGGGCACCAGAGCGACGGGATCAAGGTTGGAGGCGTGATTCGACGCAAACACGCAAACGCCGCTGGGAATATTTTCGAGGCCTTCCACGCGGACCTGAATGCCGGCCAAGCGCAGCACCACGCGCAGAGCGCGCATGAACGTTCGATACATGAAATTGGGATCGCCCGTCAGCAGCGTCCACAAAATCAGGAGGGGCTGCACGAACACCAGTGCCAGAGCGACAAACGTCAGGACCAGGACTGTGCGAATCATGGATTCAGCGGCGCAACGGGGGCGGAAGCCTCAATCGGTTTTCCCCTTCAGCCAGCCTTCGCGAATGCGCTTCTGCCTCTCGCTGGCTCCCGGCATTTCGATTAAAGAAAATTTGTTGAGGTCAATCGAGCCGAGCGCGATCTTCAAATCCAAATCCTGGTTATCGCGCTCGACGCGCAAAGTGACGGTCTCTCCGGGCTCGTGTTGCCGCAACCACGCCGGAAGATAGCGCGGCAGCGGCTGACCGTTCAGCGTGACCAGTGCGTCTCCTGCTTTCAGCCCCGCTGCTTCCGCGGCGGATCCCGGCACCACTTGCGATACGAGCGTTTGCGCGTCGGGGCTACGGCGAGTGGTCCAGAAACCCAGTTCCGGTGCCGCACGCCTTTCGACCTTCAGTTGCAGGCCGGCGGCGCTCAAAAACTTGTCGTACGGAATTTCATCGGTGCCAGCGACGTAACGGCGGAAGAAATTGTCAAATTTGACTCCGGCCACTTCTTCGGCAATTGTCTCGACACCTTGTGAATCGTCGTAGAAGCGTCCCTGCTTCGCGTAGGCGTCGTTCATGCGGCGCAGCACGTCATCGAGTGACCGGTGATTGTCCGTCGCGTCGCGAATCGTCAGGTCCAGCATCTCGCCGACGATCTCGCCTTTGTTGTAATACGAAATACTGCGTTCCGGGCGGCGGTATTCGTCGTAGCCCTCGAGCCACGCGTTCAGGCTCGCATCCTCGACGCTCTGCCAGCGATGCGCCGGCCGCGAATCCAGCTCGCCGATTTCTCCGGCGAGGTCCGCGTAGAATTGATCCCGGGACCACAAGCCGCTGCGCTCCAGGGTGTAGGAGCCATAGGTGCTGGTGACTCCTTCGGCAAACCACAACGCGCGTGTGTACATTTCCTTGGTGTAATCGACGGGCTCGAGCGTCTGCGGACGAATGCGTTTCACGTTCCACGCGTGAAAAAATTCATGAGCTGCCACGGAGGCGGCTGCGTCTCCCGAAGAAGAGGAAATCGCCGTGCAATTGGAGTGCTCCATCCCACCACCGCCGACTTCGGGGTAGGGGCCAAAGTGAAAGAAAAAAGTGTACTGGCGGAAAGGAGCGCCGCCCATCAGTTGCACTTCGTATTTGGTGATGTCGCGCAGGATTGATTCGAGGTGCTCGCGGCGCCAATCTTTGCCGTCCACGACCACGCGAAAATGCGCGCCTGCTTCGTCAAATCCGAATTCCGCGAACTTCCCTGCTTCGACCGGGGCGTCCACCAGCTGGTCGTAACTCGCCGCGACGAATGAATTCGCCGGCGCGCCTGCGGGAAGTTCGGCGGCGAGGCGCCAGCCGTCCGGCACGTCATCGAATTGGACCCGGGTATCCTCCGCCCGGCGACTGGGAACGTACATCAGCACTTCGGCGAAATTCACGAACGCGTGGTGCGTGTTCAGTTGCGAGTTGAACGGGCCGGGATCGTCCCATTCGATGTTGTAATCGAGCGTCGCGGCGTGCGCCTCAGCGCCGACGCCAGCGCCGGCGAGCGAAATCTTCCAGGTTTGCTTATCGAGCATGCGCACAGGCAACGGCGCCGCAGGCGCAGCCGAATTGCGCGCGCGCACATCGCGGACGCGATAGGAAAAATCGCGCACCTGGTACAGGGCGTTCCACGCGGGCAGCGCGACGGTTATTTCCTGGTCCGCGTCTGCCGCGGGAATCTCCATCAGGACGTGAAAAAGGTGCTGCTCCGGATTCTTCAGGGAAATGTGATAGCCAATGGTAGCGGCCGCGGGTCGCGCGAAGAACAACAGGACGACTGCTAAAACGATCCGCTGGGCCGATTTCATTTCCGAGCTCCTTCGAGCGATTTAAATTTGTCCAGCAATTTTCCACTCAGGCCGTCGAAACTGCCATTGGACATCACCATCACCATGTCTCCGGGTTTGGCTTCGGCCGCGAGATAATCCGTAATCGCCGCCGCCGAATCAAACGCCTGTGCCGGTTTGCCCAGCGCGACCAGCGACTGGGCGATGGATTCAGGCGACAAGCGGTCACCTTCTTCCAGCAACTGGGCGCGGCTCACCGGACCAATTACGATGGCATCCGCGATGGCCAACGCTTCGGGAAGTACGAGCTGAAAGATTTTGCGCCGCATGGTGTTGGAACGCGGTTCCACGGCCGCCCAGATTTTGCGCCCGGGCCAGCGCGTGCGTGTGGCGTCCAGCGTCATGCGAATCGCGGTGGGGTGGTGCGCGAAATCCTCCACCACCAGCACGCCGTTCGCCTCGCCCTTGATTTCCATGCGCTTGCGAACACTGATGAACGTGGCCATAGCGCGCTCGATCGCTTCGCACTCGACGCCACGGCCATAGGCGATAGCAACGGCCGCGAGCGCATCCAGCACGTTATGCTTTCCGGCGATCGGCATGCGCACGCGAGTTACTTCCTTGCCGCGAAACGCCACGCGAAATTCCGTGGCTTCGTCGTGCCATTGCAGGTCCCCGGCGCACCAATCGCACTCCGGCGTGAAGCCGAAAGTCTCCACCGGGCAAAACGCCTTGGCGACAGCGTGCCGCAGTTCCGCGCTCTCGCCCCAGATCAAAATTTTTCCGCGGCGTGGAACCAGGTTCACCAGCCTGCGGAACTGCAGAGCGATCGATGCCAGATCCGGGTAAATGTCGGCGTGGTCGAATTCCAGCGATGTGAGGATCAGTTCGTCCGGATGGTAGTGCAGGAATTTCGGGCCGCGATCGAAGAAGGCGGTCTCGTACTCGTCGCCTTCGATGACAAACTCCTCTCCGCCGCCGAGGCCGTAGCTGCGTTCGCCGAAATTCGGACACACGCCGCCGACCAGAAAATCGGGCTGGCGCCCGGCCGTCTGAAAAATCCACGCCAGCATGGCGGTGGTGGTGGTTTTCCCGTGCGTTCCGGCGACGACGATCGAGGTGTGTCCGGGAATGAAATATTGCTCGAGAAGCTGCGGCATCGAGCAGTACGGCAGCTTTTCGTCGAGGATGTACTCGATTTCCGGATTGCCGCGCGCGATCACGTTGCCTACGACGCACAGGTCCGGCGCAGGTTGCAAATTTTCCGCGCGAAACCCCTCGTTCCAGCCGATGCCCAGAGACGCAAGGAGCGTCGAAGCCGGCGGATAGACATTTACGTCCGAGCCGGTGACGTGAAAACCGCGTTCCTTCAGCATGCCCCCCACGGGTGCCATAGCGGCGCCGGCAATCCCGAGCAGATGGACATGTTCGGTGACCTTATTTGATCGCATCGAAATTTGCTCTCTCCTCAGGCCGACGACTGCCGCGGTTTCTTGGCGCCATGCGTTTCTGATCGCCGCGGCACCGAGCCGCTACGCGCGGCAGGCCGGTTCCAAAATTTCCAGCCGCGACGTTTCGTCGGACTTCAAACGCGCGCGCACGCCTAGCGGCAGCGTCAACATGGGCCGCGGCGTGTGACCGATTGGCGCACCCCACACGACGGGAAATCCCATGTTTCCCAAAATGCGCCGAGCGACGTCGAGCACCGTCTCGCTCCCCGGAGGCGCGTCACATTCTGGAAAATCCCCCAGCAGCACGCCGGAAACTCCGCGCAGCTTACCGGCCTGCTTCAGATGCATCAGCGCTCGATCCACTTGCCAGGGCTTCATGCCGCGGTCTTCGAGCAGCAGAATCGCGCCGTGGGTGTCGAGTTCCCAGGGCGTACCCAGCGCGGTTTCGACCAGAGTCAAGCAGCCGCCGAGCAGAACGCCGTCCGCCGAACCCGGCATAATCGCTTCCGCCCCGGGAAGCGGTATCGTCCAGCCTTGTTTCGTTTCACTCAGAGCGCGAGTGAGACTTTCGGGATCGTAACCATCCACGGCATTCGCGCCTTTGTCGAGCCCCGCGGCCGTCATGGGGCCGTAAAGAGTGATCCAGCGAAATTTTTGCCACAAAAAAATCTGCAGCGAAGTGAGATCACTGTAACCCACTAAAACTTTGGGGTTGGTCAAGGCCACGCTCAGGCCGTCGAGCAAGTAATTCGAGCCGTAACCGCCGCGCGAACAGAAAATCCCGCGGGTGCTGGATTCGGTGAGCGCTTCCTTCAGCGCCGCGCCGCGTTCCGCCGCGCTGCCAGCAAAAAAATCACCACGCATGAGCACGCGCTCGGGATCGAACTTCGGGCTGTAGCCTAGTCGTGCGATCTCCTGAAGGCCCAGCTGCAAACGAGATTCTTTCACAGGACTGGACAGCGAGAGAATGCGCACCGAATCGCCAGCGCGGAGTGCTTCGGGCTTGAGAGTTTGCGGCATAGGCCGCAAAGGAGAATAAGGAATTTCGCGCAGCGAGTCCAGCCGCCCGCGCGAAGGTGTTTACATCCAAGCAGCAGCGCGGGGTGCGCTTAAAACGGCGTTACGGTCAAATATACATCGCCAATGCCGCTGGCGGGCTCGGCAGCGATCGTGTCCGGCGCGTAGAACGCGGCGAAGCGTCCATCGGCGCTGAGAGGAGCGGCGCTGTAGCGGTCCGCAGCGAGTGGCGCGGATTTGGCGCTGCTCGAAACCACGAGCATAGCGTGCATCCCGGAAAGTGACGCCGCGGATTCCGAGACCGCGTAGGTGTGCGGCGCGCACGGAAGCACGGCGGCGAAGCACGTATCGCGCACCGCCAGAGAGCCCTCGCTGGCAACCTGGCCGGAGTTCGCAGTGGAAGCGGCGCCGGAAACGAACGAAATATATCTACCCGAGGCGCTGATCGCGGGTGAGAAATTTTGCGTTCTCGCGGCCGGGGCGGCGCTGTCGTTTGCAATCAGAGTTGTCGCCGGAACGCAGCCGTCGGGCGCCGTCTCGCCGAGGCAAGTATCGCGCAGGTACGCTCGACTCAGGTGCGCTCCATTACCAGTCGAGGAATCTGCCGGTTGCGATTCGAAGACCGCGAAGCGCGCGTCACTGCTGAGAGACGGCAAGATATTCGCACCGCCGAGGGCTGAATCGTCCGGCGCATAGGAAATCCTTTCCGCGGAGGTTTCGCAAGAAACCGGCACGTAGGTTCCCATGCAGGTGTCCGCGAGGACGATCTGCGAAGTGCTCGCCGAACTCTGCGCCGCGGACTTCGCAGCCCACATTTCCAGCGCGACGTACCGGCCATCGGCAGAGATTGCGGGGCGTCCAGCCTGCGCGCCTGCGACGCGGTCCTCGTCGTCAACCGGAACTGCCACGGTTCGCGCGACGCAAGCTTTCGTCGCTGTAGGACCCGCGCAGGTGTCACGCACGTAGGCTTGCGGCAGCAGCGGAGACTTTTCTGCGACGAGATTCGTAGCCGCGGAAACAAAGGCCACGAAGCGTCCGTCGCCGCTCAGCGAAGGACTGCTGCTGGGGCCGCTCGCGGCTTCACCCTCCGGGCTCGCGGAAATAATTTCAGTACGCGGCGTGCATCCCGAGGGAGCATTCGCGCCGACGCAAAGGTCGCGGACATATAACTCCCAGTAACCGAGCGACACGACGGCGTTTCCGGGGACCAAATTCGTCGCGCGGGAGATGAAGGCCACGAAGCGCCCATCGCCGCTGATTGATACTTGCCTCCCGGATTTTCCGTTGGGAGCGCTGCCGTCCGGCGCCATATCCACGGCCAGGGTTTTCGGCGAGCAATTCGCCGCACCGACGCAGGTATCACGCACAAAAATATTTCCGGAGACGGCCGGTGAAATCAGATTTTTGGCCTGCGAATAGAACGCGACGTATCGCCCGCCGGAGCTGATCGCCGGCGCTTCACTGGGGCCGTCTGCCGGACCTCCCGCCACGCTGACCGAAATAACCTGCGGAAACTTCACCGCTGCGCCCGCCGCCGCGCTGATCGTGAAAGGAAAGGGAGCCGAAAACGCCGCTCCGCCGTTCAAAGCCGTGTTGAGCACGGTAATCTCAATCGTTCCGGCCGTTGCGATATCCGTGCTGAGTATCTGCGCCTGTAATGAAGTCGCGCTCTTGAACGTCGTCGTGCGCGCCGCGCCGTTCCAATCAACCACCGAGTCCGGGATGAAATTCGTGCCGGTCACGGTGAGCGTGAACCCGGAGCCTCCGGCCGTGGCATTCGCCGGCGCAACGGAAGTAATCGTCGGAGTCACAGGCGGGGTGGGCAAAATCGAGAAGTTCAGCGGTGGCGTGGAGCCGCCGCCGGAATTCACGACGGTGACCGGTTCGACGCCGGCGTTCGCGACATCCGTGGCCTTGATCTGCGCTTGGACAGTGTTCGCATTGACGAAGGTGGTGGTGCGCGCGCTGTTGTTCCACCTCACGGTCGAGTTCGCGGCGAAACTGGCGCCACTGACGGTAATCGTCAAAGCGGG